>Ga0070730_10002137_pt1 | contig 18209 bp, 13 predicted proteins | sample Coa_R1_3_FD_66447 | JGI IMG/M metagenome (GOLD analysis project Ga0070730, IMG submission 66447) | Surface soil microbial communities from Centralia Pennsylvania, which are recovering from an underground coalmine fire - Coalmine... | ecosystem: Environmental > Terrestrial > Soil > Unclassified ... | reverse complement strand
GGTCGACGGTGGCGTTCGTCGTAACGCTGTATGCACCAGCCGGAGTAATCACCGAATCGACCGGCAACGTCGTAGGCGTGCCGCCCGGCGGGGTGATCACCACGGCCAGATCAACAAGCGGCGGGTTGCCGGACGCCGATGTCGTGATGAAGACATCGCCAAGCGGCTGCGAGCAGTTCAGCGAGGAGATGGTGAAGTCGCTCGGCGCCGCCCGCACCCGGAAGACCGCGCGTCCTGAGAGGCTCACCACAAGCAGCAGGGCGATGGCCGCGGACAGGCGTTTCTTCATGGCGCTGGTGACTCCGCTTGCTCTCTTCGCAGATGCGATGGGACTGTAACATAAGAACGCGATACTGTTGAGTCCCCTTGGCGATCGTCCGCGAGGGCGTAACGAATGTACGTGTTACACAATTACATCGTCAACCGCAAAAGCCCGCACGATCCCCTGCTTTACGTTCTGTTTCAGAATTTGGGCAGCGCCAGATCCGGCCGAAGCGCCTGGCCCCACCGCGCCTGCACACTCAAGAGCAAAAGCAGGCGTCGCCAACAGCGCTTCCCTCCGGTCCACGGCAGGCGGGGCTTTGCCGGAGCCGGCGGCAGGGCCTCTCGGACTACTCGCCGTCCGGCTCTGTCCCCGTGCGCGGTGTCGGCGTGGGCGTTGGCGTCATCAGGCAGCCCGGCGGGTAGTTCGTTGTGACACAGGCCGGCCCGACCAGCGGCGTGCTCGCCGGACTCGGCGTGGGGCTCTGGCTCGGGCTCGGGCTAACCACGGGCGTGTTCGCCGGGAAGGGCGACGGCGTGAACAGCACCGGCGCCGGCGTGGAGCTGATCGACGGGACCGTCTGGTCGGCCTTGATATAGCCGAGCGTGGGGTCGTTGGGCTTGTGCCAGAGAACGGTGTTCACATCCGTGGCGGGCGGCAGCCCGAAGTTGTTGCCGGTGGCATCCACGTCCACCGTCACATAGTTGTCCAGGCGGATGGCGCAGCCGGCCGTGGCCGCGCAGGCGCCGTTGTAGATGATCTGGTTCTGGTGGAACTGCGTGCCCGACGGCTGCGTCGTCACCACCGCACCGACGCTGCCCACCTGCAGCAGCACGGCGGTGCGGATGTCTTCCGCCGTGATCGTGTTGCCCGTCGCCACGGTGTTGCGCGCCCCGGCGATCACCAGCCCGAACCAGTTGCGCAGCAGCTTGTTGCCCGTCAGCGTCGTCGCCAGCGGGTGCAGCGGCGCCCCGAATCCGCCTAACCTGATGCCCGCCGCCCCCGGCGTGCGGCTCGACTCGATCGTGTTATTGGAGATCGTGTTGTTCTCCGAGGCGTCGTACAGCACGACAGCGTCCTGGTAGTCGTCGGAGATCACGTTGGCGTCCAGCAGGCTGTCGGCGATGCCGCGCAGAATCACGCCGCGGCCGTTGTTGCGGATCGCGTTGCTGCGAATCTGGTGTAAGCCGCCGCCGTCGGAGCACATCCAGACGCCGGCATTGACGTTGCGCTCGATCAGGTTGGAGCCCAGCGTCAGCCCGTCGGAGGCGTCGCTGCCCAGTCCCAGGCATTCCGCGGTAACGATGCCGAATCCGCTGAGCACATCGCCGGTCGCGAGCACCGGCGAAAACTGGAAGATCGCGGAACCGAGGATCGAGTTGTTGGAAATGTTGGGGTGGTCGCTGTTGGCGAGGATGATGCCGGCGGCGTTGCCGAAGATCTCGGCCTTGGCCACGGGCGTGGGCGGCTTGAAGCCGGTGGGCAACGGCTGCCCCACTGGCGGGCAGGGGATGCCCGTGAAGGACGGATTGTTGAGCGTCTGCCCGCCCAGCACGTTGTTGGTCACGTCGGTGAAGGCGTCGCCGTCGAGCATGATCGCCGCCTGCGCCGGCTGGAAGGCGCCGCCGATGGCGAACCCGTCGATCGCGGCATGGTTGGCGATGTTCACCGGCCCGACCGAAGCGCCCACGGCGGTGACGTGAAAGACGGTGACGCCGAGGAAGGAGTGCAGGATCACCTTGTTGCCGTTGGCGGTGACCTTGACGAGCTTGCTCAGCTCGATCGTGTCGCAGACCTCGTAGACGCCCGCCTCCACCAGCACGGTGTCGCCGTCACGGGCGTAGAACAGCGCGTTGGCGATCGTGCGGCAGGGGCCGGGCAGCGCCGCCGTGGGCAGCGTACCGACCGGCAGGTCCGGCCCGCAGACCGAATTGGGCACGCCGGGCGCGATCAGGTCGAAGCCGAAGGTGGCGACCGTGAGGGTGCGTGAGAGCACCGAGGCGGCAGGACAGGTCTGCGCCGTCGTGAACAGGTTGGTGCCGTCCGAGAGTTGCACCGACGCGCCGGGCAGCAGCAGTTGCGCGCTGGTCAGGGCAACGGAGTTGCCGTCGGCGATCACGCCGACGAAGGGATTGGGATTCTGCGCGGCGCCGGGGCCGACCTGGAGATCGATGGTGGCATTGGGGTTGACGGCGTTGATCGAGGTAGGCGTGGCCTGGTCGGAGACGCGAATCGAGGTGGAGAGGCCGCCGCCGGGCGGGGTGATCACGACGGTCAGAAAGGTGCTGCTGCCGTTCAGCGCCACGACCGCATTCTTGGTGTTGGTGACCTTGATGTGTCCCGGCACCGAGGCGCAGTCGATCGAGGTCAGCACAAAATCAGTGGGATCGGCCTGGGTGGGCGGCGGGTGCACGCCCAGCACGACCAGGAGCAGCAGCGCGGCGAGCGCCAGGCTGAGCCGTTTCATCGCTGAACGCCTGCCTCCACTGCGACGAGATGGCGGGAGTGCGCACGAACGCTGTTATCCTATCACAAGCGCGGCGATCATCACGGCACAGTTGAGGCGCGCTGAGCCAGTCGCCATAACGAGCAACCGACGTGCGCCCGCTGCGGCGGGGAGCTAACACGCGCATTACGGTAGCAGGGATTTGATACTTATGCCACGTCGAGTTGCGCCTGCAGCTCGCCCACATCCGCGGTGGGCGCATTGCAGACAAAGCCCTCGCAGACGTACGCCGCGGCGCGGCCGTCCAACAGCCCGCGCCCTTCCAGCAACGGCGTCGCGGCCACGGCCTCCGGGTCGTTCGGCGCCGCGCCCGCGACCACGATGTGCGGCCGGTAGGCGCCGAAGGTCGCCGCCAGCAACGCGCGCACGGCCGGATCGCCGGCGTGGCCGACGATCACCACCTCTTTCGTAAGCGAAAGGTCGAAGTCGAGGGCACAGAGCAGGCGGCCGAAGCCGTTGGGATGGCGGGAGGCGATCTCCGCCAGCGGCGCGATCGCCCGCCGCGCCCGCTCGGCGTAGCGCGGCTCGCCCGTGAACAGCGCCAGCCGCAGCAGCGCGTCGGCCGCCAGCGAGTTGCCGGCGGGGGTGGCGTTGTCGAAGGCGTCGCGCGGGCGCACGATCAGCCGTTCGTGGTCGGTGGCCGTGTCGAAGAAGGCGCCTTGCTCGTCGTCCCAGAAGCGGTCGAGGATCTGATCGGCCAGGCCGCGCGCCTCGCTCAGCCAGCGCGGCTCGAAGGTCGCCTGGTAGAGCGCGATCAGGCCGTCCGCGTAGGCGGCGTAGTCCTCCAGATAGGCGCCCAGCCGGGCGCGTCCGTCCTTCCACGAACGCAGCAGCCGCGTGCCGCGGCGCATCTCCACCAGCACGAACTCGGCGTTGCGCTCGGCGGCGGCGCGGTAGTCGTCGCGTTCCAGCACGCGCGCCGCCTCGGCCAGCGCCCGCAGCAACAGGCCGTTCCAGGCCGCCAGCACTTTGTCGTCCATGCCCGGCCGCACGCGCGCCGCCCGCGCCGCCAGCAGCTTCGCGCGGCTCTCCGCCAGCTCGGCGGCAAGCTCCGCTGCAGAAGGGCCGTAGCCGCGCGCCGCCTCGGCCAGATCGCGCGAGCGGTGCAGGATGCTTTTGCCTTCGAAGTTGCCGCCGGGCGTGACATCATACATGGACATGAAGTGATGCGCCGCCTCGGCGCCCAGCGCCGCGCGCACCTCAGCCGGGGTCCAGACGTAGAACTTCCCTTCCTCGCCTTCGCTGTCGGCGTCCAGCGTCGAATAGAAGCCGCCGCGCGGGTCGGTCATTTCGCGCAGCACCCAGTCGAGCGTCGCTTCGCAGATGCGGCGGTACTCGGGCCTGCCCGTGGCCTGGTAGGCGAGCAGATAGATGCGGGCCAGCAGCGCGTTGTCGTAGAGCATCTTCTCGAAATGCGGCACGAGCCAGTAGCGATCCACCGAGTAGCGGTGGAAGCCGCCGCCGAGCTGATCGTAGATGCCGCCGCCGGCCATCTGCCGCAGCGTGTGCTCCACCATCGCCAGCGCCTGCGCGTCGCCGCGCCGCCGCCAGTAGCGCAGCAGGAACTCGAGCGACATCGCCGCCGGGAATTTCGGCGCCCCGCCGAACCCGCCGAACTCGGCATCGTACTGCTGCTTGAGCTGCTGCGCCGCCGCGTCGAGCAGCGCGGGAGATGGCTCTCCCGCCGCGGCCGGCACGCCGGCGTTCTCGCGCACGTATTCGAGCAGGCGGCTCGCCTGGCCGGCCAGCTCGTTGCGGCGGTTCTGATAAGCGTCGGCCACGGCCTGCAAGACGCGCGGGAAGCCGGGCATGCCCTGGCGGTCTTCCGGCGGATAGTAGGTGCCGCCGTAGAACGGCTCGCCGTCGGGCGTGAGAAACACCGTCATCGGCCAGCCGCCGCGCCCGGTCAGCGCCTGCACCGCGCCCATATAGATCTGGTCAACGTCGGGCCGCTCCTCACGGTCCACCTTGATACTGACGAAGCGCGCGTTCATCAGCGCGGCGGTCTGCTCGTTCTCGAACGACTCCCGCTCCATCACGTGGCACCAGTGGCAGGCCGAATAGCCGACGCTGAGCAGCACCGGCTTCCCCTCGTCGCGGGCGCGGGAAAACGCCTCCTCGCCCCAGGGATACCAGTCGACGGGGTTGTGCGCGTGCTGCAGCAGATACGGGCTGGTTTCCTGCGCGAGGCGGTTGGTGAAACGGTGCGATACGGACATGGCAAGCGTCTCCACGGCGGCCGGGGCGGCGGCGCGCCCCCTCACAGGGTACACGGCGCAGACCGTTCATTGGCCGCGGCACGGGCGTACAATCGAGCCGGCAGCGGGAGAAGGACGGTGGTGCGATGGGCTCGGGAGATTCGCCGCCCCTGGAGTTCCTCTGGTACGTGCCAAACACGGTGGAGAGCGGTCACCGCGGTGATGACACTGCCGAAGGCTGGGGCTCGCTCGACTTCAGCGCCGAGATCGCGCAGACGGCGGAAGCGCACGGCTTCGACGGAGCGCTGATCGGCTCCGGCTGGGGCCGCACCGACACCTTCACGCTCGCCACGGCGCTCGCGGCCCGCACCCGGCGCTTCCGGCCGCTCGCCGCCATCCGCCCCGGCTACTGGCAGCCGGCGCAGTTCGCCTGCGCCGCGGCCACGCTGGACCAGCTCAGCGCCGGCCGGCTGCTGGTGAACATCGTCACGGGCAAGGACGCGCACCGCGCCTACGGCGACTTCGACGACGACGATGCCAGCCGCTACGCGCGCACGCGCGAGTTCATGCAGCTCGTGCGGCGGCTCTGGACCGAAGAAGACGTGACCTTCAGCGGGCGCTTCTACCGCGTGGAGCATTCGACCTGCCTGCCGCGGCCATACCGCCGGCCGCACCCGCCGCTCTACTTCGGCGGCGCCTCAGAAGCGGCCGAGCAGGTGGCCGCGGCCGAGGCCGACGTGCAACTAATGTGGGGCGAGCCGCTGGCGATGGCGGCCGAGCGCATCGATCGGCTGCGCCGGCTCAGCGCCTCCTGCGATCGCCGCCGGCCGCTCGCCTTCGGCCTGCGCATCACCGTCGTCGTGCGTGAGACCAGCGATGAGGCCTGGCAGGCGGCCGGAGCAAAGCTGGGCGGCTGGGAGGGCCGGCTTGACCGGCGCATCGAGAAGAACGTGACCGGCGCCGGCTCCGTCGGTCAGCGACGGCTGCGCGAGCTGGTGGGCGCGGGCGAGGTGCTGGACCGCTGCCTCTGGACGGCGCCGGCGCGCGTGGGCACGGGCGCGGCCTCGACCTGGCTGGTCGGTTCGGCGGAGGAGGTCGCGGCCTCGTTGCGGGACTATATCGCGCTCGGCATCACGCATTTCATCCTCTCGGACACGCCGTACCTGGCCGAGGCCGAGCGCGTGGGCGAGCTGGTCGTGCGCCGGCTGCTGGCCGCCGAGTCCGGCGCCGAGCCGGCGGCGCAGGCGGCCGAGTCGGCGCGCGGTGCCTGACCGTGCCTTGTGGCAGAGCCGGCGTGTGAAGGCTCCGGCTGTTGCGCGACGCCCCGGCCCGAGCGGGCCAAGAACCCCTGAAGCGCTTCGGCTCCGACGTGGGGCAGCGGAGCGGCGGCCGTGCCTCGGCAAACGTGGGCTGTGGACGCCCGCCGGCGTACGATCGCGGCGGAGGGCCAGGGCGATGGACGCTGCCGACGCGGCGCTGAAGCGGCCGCCCGCCCGCGCGGCAACACACCCTCGCCGGCGGCTGGCGCTGGCGATCGCCGTCGCCGGCGCTTTCGTGGTGCTGGTCTGCTACGCCGGACTCGGCGTCTACGGCGACACGCAGATCGTGCATCAGCCGCGCACGCCGGTCAGGCTTGATCCGCGCACGATCGCGCCGCAGTTTGAAGACGTTTCCTTCGCCAGCCGCGGCGACCGTCTCACCCTTCGCGGCTGGTGGTTTCCCGGCACGCCGGGTGGGCGCGCGATCGTCCTCGTGCACGGCCGCGGCCAGAATCGAGCCGACACCGACTACGGCCTCACCGATATCGCCCGCGCCATGCACGACCGCGGCTACGCGGTCCTGACGTTCGACCTGCGCGCCCACGGCGCGTCCGCCGGCGGCGTGCAGAGCTACGGGCTTCACGAAAACGACGACGTGCTCGGCGCCCGTGATCTGGTGCTTGGCAAAGGCTACGCGCCGGACCAGATCGCGATCATCGGCGTCTCCTACGGCGCGGCGGCGATGCTGCTGGCGGCGCCGCAGCTTCAGGGGATCGGCGCGTTGGTTGCGGACAGCACCTATGCCGCGGCGTGGCCGGTGATCACGCGCCAGATCCGGCAGCAGCGGCCGGAGCTGGCCTGGCTGCACCCCGATTTCGCCGTGCGCCTGGCGATCCGGCTGATGGACGGCGTCGATCTTGCGTCGGTGAAGCCGATCGACGCCGTGCGCAAAGCGCCGAACACACCGATCCTCTTCATCCACGGCACGGCCGACGACTACGTGCTGCCGAAAAACAGCGAAGGGCTACGCGCGGCCTCCGCCAATCCCGCGAGCGAGCTGTGGCTGATACCCGGCGCGACGCACGGCCAGACGTTCAAGCACGACCCTGCAGCATGGCTCGCCCGCGTCACTGCCTACCTCGACGCGCACCTGCACTGAGGCGGGGAAGGCAGCTGCTACCCGAGCTCACCGTCGAGCAGCATCACCGTCACGGTCTCGCCGGGCTGCACGTCGGGGCTGCCCTCCGGCACGATCGCGAGGCCGTTGGCGCGGGCAAGCGACGTGAGCACGCCCGAGCTTTGCGAGCCGGCGAGACGCGCGATCCAACCGCCGTTCTCGCGCGAGACGATGCAGCGGGCGTAGAAGCGGCGCCCGTCGGTCATGCGCAGGCGGTCCTTGCTCACCGCCTGCACGGTCAACCGCTGCGTCTGCACCCGGCCGAGCATCTTGTACAGCGCCGGGCGGCCGAACAGCTCGAAGACCAACATCGAGCTGACCGGATTCCCCGGCAGGCCGATGTGCGGCACCACGCGCTCGCCCTGCCTGAACGTGCCGAAGGCGAGCGGTTTGCCCGGGCGCATATTGACCAGGTGAAAGTCGATGCTGCCCTCGCGCTGCAGCACGTCTTTGACCACGTCGAAATCGCCGCGCGACACGCCCGCCGACGTGATCAGTAGATCGGCCCGCAAGCCTTCGTGCACCTTGGCGGTCAGGTCTTCGATCGTGTCGCGGGCGATGCCCAGGCGCAGCGGCACGCCGCCGGCGCGCGTCACCAGCGAGGCGAGGCTGTAGGCGTTGCTGTCGTAGATCGTGCCGGGGCGGCGCGGCTGCCCCGGCTCCAGGATCTCGTCGCCGGTGGAGAGAATGGCGACCACCGGCCGGCGAATGACGCGCACGCCGGTGCGGCCGAGCGAGGCCAGCACGCCGATGTCCGCCGGCCGCAAATAGGTGCCGCGTGGCAGCACGACTTCGCCTTCGCGCACATCCTCGCCGCTGTAGCGGACGTTGTTGCCCGGCCTCGCCCCCTTGAAGACGCGCACGGTCGTGTCCAGGGCGCCCGTCTTGCTCGGCGGCACGAAGCCGGTCTCGTCCGTCTCTTCAAACGGCACGATCGAGTCGGCGCCGCGCGGCATGGGCGCGCCGGTCATGATGCGCACGGCCGTGCCCGGTACGACTTCGCCGTCGTAGACGTAGCCCGCGGCCAGCTCGCCGACCACGCGCAGCGACACCGGCCGCGCCTCGCTGGCGCCTTCGGTGCTGGCGGCGATCACGGCGTAGCCGTCCATCGCCGTGTTGTCGAGCGGCGGAATGGAAAACGGCGCGACGGCGTCTTCAGCCAGCACCTGGCCCAGCGCAGCTAAGAGCGGCTGATCTTCGGGTTCCAGCTCGTGGACGAAGGAGAGGATGCGCTCGAGCGCTTCTTCGACGCTGATCATGCCGGGTGTTCCATCGGTTCGTCTAGCCGCCGAGGCGCACGGCGAGGCAGGTGGTGGTGCGCTTGACGCCGCCCACGGCCTGGATGCCGTCGGTGATGCAGTTGCCCAGCTTGTCCAGATCTTCGGCTTCGAGTTGCACGATCACATCGTACGGCCCCGTAACCGTATCGACGGAGACGACGCGCGCATCCTGATGCGTCATGCGCTGCATGTGCTCGCCCACGCTGCGGGCGCTGCCGACTTCGGTTTCGATCAACACGTAGCCGCGGATCGCCATCGCTCACCTCGCATGGGCCGGCGTCTGTGCGCCGGAACCGGTGCCAGCGGCCGGGAGCGGCGCTCTGCCTGCGGCGGCGCCACGCACGGATCATAGCGTGCGCCGCTGCGGCGTCAAGCGCGAGCGCCGAATGGGTCTGGACCAGCCGCGCTTGAGCATCGCCCAGTCGCGCGTCCAGACCATGCCGATCAGCAGCACCAGCAGCAGCGGTACGAAGACGGAGACGACCGGCGCAGCGTAGGAGCGAAAGTTGCTCTCCCAGATCCAGGTCCAGTTGGTGCGGTACTGTTCAATGAGGTCGAAGAAGGTGGCGCCGAAGCACGCCGCCAGGGCCAGCGCCGTCCACCAGAACGAGGGCAGCAGTGCCGCCAGCGCGAGGATCCAGAGGAAGTACCACGGCCGGAACCACCAGGTCGAGAGTGTCAGATAGGCGATGAACACGATCGCGCAGCCGGCGACCAACCGTTCAAACGACGGCCGGCGGAACAGCGCGTACAGCACCGTGAGGTAGGCCAGCCCGAAGAGCAGGTAGCCCGCGAGCTTCACGCCGGCGTCCGGGGCGGTCGGCGGCGCCTGCGGATGGATCAGCACCGTCACGATCTGCGGCACGGAGGTGATCACCAGGTTCGTGTTCTGGATGAAGGTCTTGAAGGTATCTGCGCCCTGCCAGAACGGCGCGAAGATCGCCAGCGAGAGCAGCAGCGCCAGCCCCGCGCCCTGCAGCAACCGTCGCCGCCCGGCGGCATCCGAGGCGAACCACGCGTACACCAACACCGGCGGCAGGATCAGCGCCGTCGAGTACTTGATGCAGACCGAAAGCGCCAGCAACGGCAGCGCCGCGCGCCAATGACGCCGCACGATGAGGTAGAGCCCCGCCAGCGCGAAGGCCATCATCGTCGCGTCGTTGTGGCCGTTGCCGACGACGCGGAAGACGACGAATGGGTTCCAGAGGAAGACCAGCGCCGCCAGCAGCTCGCGGCCGGGCCAGGCGCGGCGCACCGTGAGATAGATCAGCGCGCCGCAGGCGAGGTACGACAGGAGACCGAGCAGCTTGAAGCCGATCACACCCGCTACGTAGTGGTCGCCGGTGAAGACGACCGGCAGCAACGCCAGCAGCTGCCAGAACGGTCCGTAGGGCGAGGGCTGCTGCTGCCAGCTGATGCCGATCACGAAAGGATGGGCCTGCGGCGGCGTCTGCATCGGATTCGCGTGGTAGACCCAGAGGGTGCGCGCGTCCGCCAGGTAGTGAAAGAGGTCCGCCGCGGTGATCGGATAGCAACCGAGCAGCGTGAGGCCGAAGATGAGTGCGAAGCCGAAGACGATCGCGGCGGCAAGGCGCGATCGCGCCGCCCGCGCGTACCAGAGCGCCACCACGAACGCGCCGAACGGCGCCGCCAGCACCAGCGACAGCCAGCGGGCATCGGCCGTCCAGTCGCCGCTCATCATCTGCGGAAAGCCCACGGAGATGGCGCCGCTTCCCGGCGCGAAGGGAAAGAACTTCGTCAACCAGAAGCGGATCGCGAGGATGACGAAGAACAGCTCGGCCGCCACGCCGGCCACGAGCAGCGCGGCGATCTGCTCGCCGGTGTCGTCGCCCTGCAGCTCGCGCAGTCGCCGCCTCAGCCGCGCCGAGCCGCCGGGCGGCTTGCCGTTCTCTCTGGCGGGGCTCTGCTGCGGTGCAAGCGCCGCGCGCAGCGGCGGTTCAGGAGGCACGCTGGTCATCCCATCCAGTATACGGTTGGCCGCGGGGCTGACCGGAACCCCCACGCTGGGGCGGCCTGAGCAGCGCAGCCGGCCGGCGTCAGGCCTTGACCAGTGCGGCAAGCGCATCCCATTCGCCCGCGCGCAGCGCGGGCATGCAGCTGCTGACATCGACCCGCTGGCGCACCGCCGCCGTAACGTGCGGCGCGTCCTGCGGAAAGCCCAACAAGATCGCGCCGACGATGCGATTCTCCGCGATCACGACGCGGCGGTAGCGATGCACGCCGCCCTCCTCGATGACGTCCACGATCGCCAGCTCGCCCGGATGCTCGCGCGTGGTGCGGCCGATCGAGCTCAGGTCGATGCCGGCGACCTTGAGCATCGTCACCGAGGCGGTGTCCGTAAACACCTTGTCGCCGCCGGCCGCGTTGACCGCCGCGACCTCTGCCTGTGCCACCGCCGTCGGCCAGAGACCGTTGATCTGCCCCTCGAACTCGGCCACGTCGCCGGCGGCGTAGATCTCCGGCACGCTCGTCTGCATGCGCGCGTTGACGACGATGCCGCGGTTCACGGCGAGTCCGGCCTCGGCGGCAAGCTGCGTGTTTGGCGTGATGCCGGCGGCCACGACGAAAAGATCGCAGGATACGCTGCGCCCATCCTTCAGCCGCACCTCGTTCACGCGGCCATTTCCTGCCACCTCAGCCGTCTCCGCTTCGGTGAGAATCTCCAGGCCAAGGCCCTCCAGGTATTCACGCAGGAAGCCGCTGCCCCGTGGATCGAGCTGCCGGCGCAGCAAGCCGGCCGAGCGTTCGAGCACGCTCACGCGCAGGCCGAGCTTGCGCAGGGCGTAGGCCGCCTCCAGCCCAAGCAGGCCGCCGCCGGCCACCACCGCGCGTCGGCAGTCATAGTCCTGCGCGAAGCCTCGCACGGCCATCGCGTCGTCCGCCTCGCGCAGGACGTAGCTTCCGGGCAGGCCAAAGCCGTCGATCGGCGGGATCGTGCTGCTGCTGCCCGTCGCCAGAACCAGCCGGTCGTAGGGAAGCGTCTCCCCGGTGCTGAGCGCGACGATGCGTTGCTGCGTATCGATATGCGCGGCGCGCGTATTGAGCCAGCACGTGATCTGGTATTGCTCGTACCACCCTTCGTCCAGCAGGAAGAGTCCCTGCATGGCGGAGCGGCCGTAGATCAACCGCTCGATACCCATGCGGTTGTAGAGCAGGTGGCGCTCGCGCGCGATCACGTCGATCGCGCAGAGCGGATGACGGCGGCGGATGTGATCGGCGGCGGTGATCCCGGCGATGCCGTTGCCGATCACCACGACCTTCTCAATGCTGCGATCGAAGTTGAAGCCGGCGATCACGCTGGAGCTTAGCGTCTGTGGCCGCTCGGGCTTGAGCGAGACGGTGACCGCGCCCTGCACGCGGGCGCAGCAGGCCATGCGCGTGTTCTCGGCCAGCCCCAGTCGCTCCAGCGTGGCGCGCTCATCGCCGGTCACGTCCGAGAGGTTCTCCATGCCCGCGACGATCGACACCGGATCGGCGCCGCACATGCCCATGCGGCAGCCGGCCTCGATGCGCAGTCCGCATGCCTCGGCCGCGTCGAGGATGGTCCGCCCACGCTCAGCGACGAAGCTGCGGTCTTCCGGCACGAAGCGCACCTCCGGCTCTCCGCCACGGCTGCTGCGCTCCAGGGCGCCGATCGCGCCGGCGCCGATGCGCACGGGACCGGCCGCCGCAGGCGCCGGCGCGGCCTGCGCCGCAAACGCCCGCTCTTGCAGATACGTGCGCACCACCCACCAGGCGGCAAGGGCGAACACGGCGCCGCGCACCGTCCAGATCACGGCGTCGCCTGCCGTCAGCCCGGTGGCATCATGCAGCCGCCCAAACAACGCCGGCACGTTGTAGTAGTAGTAGATACCGAGCGCCGCGGCGGCGAACAGCGTCGTCAGCTTCACCGCGGAGACGCGCAGCAGCGCCTCCAGCGCGAAGAAGAGCCCCGCGCTTACGCCCATGTAGAGCAGAAAGCGCCCGTACATCTGCGCGTCGGAGATCGCCGGCGGCGTCGGCACCCGGTAGAACGCCAGCACCATGCCGGGGAAGAGGCCGAAGAACAGCTTGCGCAGGCCGCTCCAGTGGGCGTCGGCGTCGCCCATGTCCGCCAGATGGGCGACGCGGGGGTTGAAGTCGTAGCAGTTCTTCGTGCAGCCCACGCAGGGCTGGCAGTGCGCGTTCGGCAGCAGCACGATCGGCGTCTGGCCGTAGACACGCTGCGGCGGCAGCAGCGGGCAGATGCTGCTGCACCAGCCGCTTTTGCCCTTGAAGATCAGCCCGCCGATGAAGGGCGCGATCATGGCGTAGAGAATCAGCAGCGCCAGCGCCGTGCCGTTGCTGTTGAACCACACCTTGCGCAGCGAGACGAGCACAAGAAACTGCACCATGGCGATCGCGAAGGCGTAGCGTCGCAGCCAGTCCGGCGGGGTGAGCCCGCGCGTAATGCGCAGCAGGCGCGGCGCCTGGTTCATCGCCGCGAGCGGACAACTGTTGCGCCAGAGCCCCGGCGCCACGAAGAACGTGATCGGCAGCAGCGGAATCGCCACGCCCCAGAAGATCGTGAGACCGTCGCGCGGCCGCGTCACCAGCAGCACACACAGCGCCAGGCAGAGCAGCACGGCAAGGTAGCGCACCACGAGCCAGACGCGCAACGGCACGCGCCGCGGCATCTGCATGTAGTTCGGGAAGGCGGGGGCCCCGGCCATGCGGACTCCTTGGTGCGGCCCGCTGCCGCGCGGATCAGGCGCGCTGGCCGGCTTCGGCGGCGCGCAGCCGCGCCGCGAGAATGCGGCCCAGGTCCAGCAACAGCTCGCGTGCCAGCGCCGGCTCGTACGCTGAAAACACTTCGAATGCTTCGATCGAAAGCACCCGCGCCTCGCCGTCGGTTCGCGCACGCACGCTCGCGGAGCGCGGGCTGCCGTCGAAGAAGCCCACCTCGCCGATCACGTCCCCGGGCTCGACGTCGCCGGAGGGAGACGACCGCGGCTCGGCGCCGGGCAACAAGACGTCGAGGCTGCCCGCGGCGATGATCATGATCGCGCGCCCACGCTCGCCGGCGCGGATCAGGTATTCGCCCGCGCGGAAGCGCCGCCGCTCGGTATGCGCGAGCAACCGCGCCCAATCGTCCTCGCTCCAGTCGGGCAGGAACAGCAGCGCATGCGGGACGGGCCCAGACGCCGCCGGCGCCTCGTCGTCCAGCGCGAAGTAACGATCGAACTGCGTCATCGCTTGGACCACCCGCGCGAGTCCGCAATGGACTGTAGCACGGACGCGGCGGCCGAGACAGGGCTGGCGCGGCGCGCCATTTGCCGCCGCACCGCGGGCGTTGCGAGGGCGCAAGCGCCGCGCGATCCAGCCGCTGCCGCCCGTGCGTACTCCCGCAGACAACGGTGTAAGGCGGTGGACGAACTCGGCTACACTGGCCGCACGGCCGCGCATGGGGCCGGGCTGAGGGCAGCGATGGCGATACTGCACACGGGGCAGCGACTTGGAGCGTACGCCGTCGAGGATCTGCTCGGCACCGGCGGTATGGCCGAGGTCTACCGCGCCACGCACACCACGCTCGAACGGCCGGTGGCGATCAAGGTCATCAACCCCTCGTTCAACGCCGACCCGACCTTCCTGCTGCGTTTCCGGCGCGAGGCGAAGGCGGTCGCCCGACTCAACCACCCCAACATCGTCACCGTCTACGACTTCGGCGAGCAGGGCGAGCTCGCCTACCTGGTGATGGAGATCGCCACCGGGGGCACGTTTCGAGAGCGGTCACGGCAGTTCCGCACGCTGGCCGAGGCGGTCGAGGAGCTGGCGCCGATCGGCGACGCACTCCACTACGCGCACCGCAACGGCGTCGTCCACCGCGACCTCAAACCGATCAACCTGCTGATGACCGAGCAGCCGCGCCTGCTGCTCGCCGACTTCGGCCTGGCGCGCGTCGCCTCCGAAAGCCTCGATCTTGGCGACAGCGACGGCGGCTTGATCCTCGGCACGCCGTATTACATGGCGCCGGAGCAGGCGCTGGGCGAAGACGTGGATCAGCGCGCCGACATCTACGCCTTCGGCATTCTCACCTACGAGGTCCTCGCCGGCCACGTGCCCTACGACGGAACCTCGGCGCTCGCCGTGATGCAGCAGCACCTGAAGTCGCCGCCTCCCTCGATCCGCGCCGTCATTCCCCGGGCGCCGGAGACGCTCGAACGGGCGATCCTGCGCGCCACGGCCAAGCAGCGCGAAGACCGCTTCGACAGCGCTGCGCAGTTCGTGGGCGAGCTGCGCCGTGCCGCGCAGCAGGCGCCGGACCTGCCCGTCGCCGCCGCGCTGACGCCCGCGCCGCCGGCCGAACCGCAGCCAGTGCAACCGATGCCCGGCACGGAGCCGATCGCCGGCACACCGGCCCTGGCGCCGCCGGATGCTCCCGTCGTGGCCGATTCGGAACCCGGCTTCACACCGCGGCCCGGAATACTGCGGCCCGCCGCGGCGCCTGAGGATCAGGGCGACATACAGTTCACACCGATGCCGGCACGCCCGGCCGCGGCACAACCCGCACCGCCACCCGCACCGTCCGCGGCGGCGGTGCGCGTGCCGGGCGCCCGGGTGGCGGAACTACTGGTGGAGCGGGCGCCGGTGCAGCGCCGGCAGCGACTGGCGAGGCGCACCTCGCGCTTCACCGCGGCGCAGTGGCTGCTGGGCGGCCTCGGCGTGCTGGTCGTGCTGTTGATCAACGTCGTCGGCTTCTGGGTCTGGACGCAGGGCCGCGTGGCGGTGCGCGGCAAGTTCGCGGGCGACCTTACCACGTTCATTTATGACAAGCTCGCAGGCCTGAAGAGTGTGATGGCGCTGCTGGCCCTCCTCTGCGCCGCGATCGCCGTGCTGACGATGCGTGCGGCGATCATCGACAACCGCCACCTGGCGCCAGGCACCTATCGCAAGCTGCGGCAGTATCACCGCGTCGCCGGCTGGGCTGCGATCTGGATCGCGCTCGCCGTCGGTTTTCTCACCTGCTTCGGCATCTTCGGTTTCGGCACGGGTTCGTGGCGCACATTCCTGCATTCGCTGCTGGGCACGGCGCTGGTCGCGGTGATCTTCGCCAAGATCGCCGTTGTACGGTACTACCCGGCGCAGCGACGCTATCTCTCCTGGCTGGGCCACTCGCTGCTCGTCCTCTTCTTCCTCGTCTTCCTGACCAGCGCCGTGCCCTTCGCCTGGGGTCACCTGCACGGCAAAGCGGGGCCGAATCCCTACCGAGCGGCCGCGGAGCAGACGCTGCGTTAGGCTAGCGGCCTTCGTCGCGCAGCGCGGCCAACTCCTGCTCCACCTCGCACAGGGCGCTGGCGTCGAGTTCGCACACGCCGAAGCTCTCGGCCGCCCCGTGCACCGCGGCCCGCCGATCGGCCAGCTCCGCGAGCGCGGCTGCGCGGGCACGGACTTCAAGCGATCGTTGCTCGGCGGCTGCCGCGTCGCTCTCCGGCGCCGGCGCGGCTTCGAGCGCGGCGACCGCTTCGTAGGCGCTCAGCCGCGCCTCGGCGGCAAGGCGCTGCGCCTTGGCGGCCTGGCGGCGCGCTTGCTCCGCCTCGAGCTGCCTGGTGAGACGTTGCCGCTCCTCGCTCAGGCGTGTCTGGTCGGCGGCGAGCGCGGCCAGCTCGTCCATGGCCTCGGCCAGCGCCGGCTGCTCGACCTTGCGCTGCACGAGGAGACGCCGCGCCTCGTCTCCCTCTCCGGCCCGCATCGCCGCCACTGCCGCCTGCTGTAGCGCCGCCTGCCGCTCGTGATATCGGGCGAGCCGCGCCTCACCGCGGCCGCGCGCCGCTTGCAGCTCGGCGAGCGCCATGTTCAGCCGGTCGAGCAGGTCGCTGCGCAACGGCTCGCCGGACGCTTCGCCGGCCCGCGGGTCGGCGGCGGGCGACAGACCGGCCCGCAGGCCGGCGCCCAGGCATCGTAACAGCTTCATGGTCCTACCCCGCATTCACGCCGCGGATCAGCCTGACAGCGACGGCAAGCTCAGCCCGTCGGCCTCTCGCAGCAGGTCCCTGCGGCTGCGGTTCGCCTGGCGCTCGCTCTGCCGCTGCAGCCGCCAGTAGAAGGCGCCCAGGCCGGCGGTTGCGCCCAGCGTCAGCAGTCGCTCGGCCAGGTCCTTCTGTGCCTGCAGACCGTGCACGCCGGGCCCGGCCAGCAACGCGATCGCGGCGTAGGCCAGCACGGCTAGCCCCGCGCCCGGAAGGCTCAGCCGCGGCGGAAAGACGAGCGCCAGCGCCAGCAGAGATGGATAGAGGCACACGAAGAAGGGATTGCTCAACCCGCGGCCCGCGCCGAGCGACCAGACGGCGACGGCGACCAGCACGACCGCGAGATCGATCACCACGGTGGCCGCGACCATCGTTCCGTTCAGCGGCCGCTTCGCGAGGTAGCGCGCGTGGGCGAAGAAGTTGAGCGCCGTCAGCCCCACCATCAGCGCCACCGGCGCCGGCAGCGCGGCGACATCGCTGGTGGACCAGAGCGCCAGCACGATACCGGCGCCGATCGTGAACCAGCGGGCCACGATCACGGCGAGTTGCCCGTAGAAGAGGTCTTCCTGTCGATCGCGGCGTGGAGCCGCGAACGAACGGATCGACTGGGAGTTCACGCCGGCACCTCCTGTGCGTTGTGCCCCATTGCCGCTTCCTGTACGGCGAGTTCAGGCAACGGTCGGTCCTCTGGCAGGAGCGTCTCACCCGTTGCGCGGCGCCGATCCGCTTCCACGCCGCGAAACACCGCGGCTACCGTTGCCGCGCCCGCCAGCGCGATCAGCCGCACGCCCAGCGTCTGCGCGCCGGCCGCGCCAGAGATGTCGGGGACGCAGATCACGGTGTAGAGCCCGAGCAGGACCGCGATCAGGCCGGAGGACAGCTCCAGCGGAAAGGCCAGCGCCAGGGCGATCACCGCCGGAAAATAGAAGACGAACACCGGCGCGGAAAGCCCGCCGTAGACGGCGGTCAGCATGCTGATCACGCCGATGTCGGCCAGGCTCGTGGCCACGGCGACCCCATCCGGCAGCCGAGAGCGGGACAGCACCCGCGCGTTGAGGAAGAAATTGCCGATCGCCAGGCCCAGCAGCACGAACAGGCTTACGCGCACCTTGTCGAGGTCGGCCTGCATCGGACTCCACAGCGTGATCGAAAGGCCGAAGAGGATCAGCAGCCAGCGCGCCGTCAGCACCACGAGCTGACCACCCGCCGCGGCGGTGTCCTCGCCGGCGCGCATGCGCCGGGGAGACATGTCACACCTCCTGTTCACTCGGCGGCGCCTGCGCGGCCGCCGGCTTCAGCTCCAGCGTGAAGGCCGGCCGGCCCGTCGGGCAGGGTGGTTTGCACCATTTCGCGATGGTTCCATCCACCTCGCCTTTCCGCCGGCCCTGGCGAGAGCGGAGCCGCCGGCCGATACTGGCGCCGTGCACGAATCGCGCTCGAACCGACGACGGATGACGGCGGCGGCGGCCCAACAACGCGAGCGCTTCTCCGGCTGCCTCCTCGGCGGCGCGGTCGGCGATG
>Ga0070730_10002132_pt1 | contig 18226 bp, 15 predicted proteins | sample Coa_R1_3_FD_66447 | JGI IMG/M metagenome (GOLD analysis project Ga0070730, IMG submission 66447) | Surface soil microbial communities from Centralia Pennsylvania, which are recovering from an underground coalmine fire - Coalmine... | ecosystem: Environmental > Terrestrial > Soil > Unclassified ... | reverse complement strand
GACGCAACGGTCACCGATGCCCCAGCCGCGGCGAGCCGCATGGCCAGCTGTCGACCCATCTCGCCGGTGCCGATGACCAGGGCCGTCGCCGCAGGCTGCTGCGCAATGCGTGCGATGAGCCACTGAGCGGCGCGATCTGCCAGCGAGCGTTCGCCGCTCGGTCTCGCCTCGGAACGCACCCGCTTGCCGAACCGGATGGCCCTGCGCATGAGCTCGCCGAGCAGCGGTCCGGCGGTTCCTGCGTCCAGCGTGTCCTGGAACGCCTCGCGAACCTGCCCGAGGATCTGCTCCTCGCCGACGATCGCGGAGTCGAATCCGCCGACGACCAGGAAGACCCGCTCGATTGCCGTCACTCCCCGATGGAGGATCGTGCCGGACGGCAGGTCCGGTTGCTGGCCACCTGCGAGGACGCCGAACTTCTCGACCCGGTGGCAGGTGTGCAGCACCAGCTCCTCGGCGAATCCCTCGTCCCGTCGCTTCAGCACAGCCGCGAGATCCTCGCGAGCATCGGTGTCCATCTCGCGATAGGTCGCGCCGATCACCGTGAAGCGGGCAAGGTCCGGCGTTGCGTCGGAAGACCGTGGGCGGTGGGATCGCAGCTCGGCTACCACCAGGGATCGCATCCTCGGAGCGGACTCGGCTCGGGCGTGCGCACCCTAGGCCGGACGCCATCGGCGCGTCAAATCGGAACATAGGTTTTCCTAGCTTTCTTGCTGGTCTCCCGATTCGCGCCTCTCGGGAACGGGGCTGACAGCGGGTCAGTCCTGGCCGGAGAAGCGCTCGACGTACTCGCGGTAGTCGGGCAGGGTCCGCTGGTAGTCGCCGAGCATGAGCGGCGAGGAGACCATGAAGTCGGCCGATGCCCGGTTGCAGGCGACCGGGATGTTCCACACCACCGCCAGACGGAGCAGCGCCTTGACATCGGTGTCGTGCGGCTGGGGCTCGAGCGGATCCCAGAAGAAGACCAGGAAGTCGATCTGGCCGTCGGCGATCAGCGAGCCGAGCTGCTGATCGCCGCCGAGCGGCCCGCTCTTCAGCCTGCGGACCTTCACCCCCAGCTGCTCCTCGAGCATCGAGCCGGTCGTCCCCGTCGCGACCAGGTCGTGCAGGTTCAGGAGGCGGAGGTTGAACTTCGCCCACTCGGTGAGGTCCGCCTTCTTGTTGTCGTGCGCGACGAGCCCGATCGTCTTGCGCGGGGTGAGCCTCTGTGTCATCGGTCAATCGCTCCTACGGCTTCGTCTGCAGTCTAGGTCGCGGGCAGCGTCCGGCCTGTCCATCCGAGTTTGGGGACGAGGTGTTGAGAACCCGTCAACGTGGCCCGCAAGTCGTGGATAACGGGCCTCGCCTTCCGCCGGCCGCTCGCGTACGATGGCAGCGCCTCGAAGGGGCAGGCCGTTCACCCGCAAGGGAGTTCGCCGGTTCCTTCGAGGCATTCTCATGCCCGAGGGATTGACGGATCCTCACGTGGCGCCTAGATTATCAATATGTCATTGAATGTCAGCGGCGCACTGAATACCAGGATCCGTGCCAAGACCGGCGAAGTCGGTGAGTCGGTCAAGGCCAAGCGCCGCTCGATCCTCGAGCAGGCGGTTGTGGACGAGCTCACCGCCTGGAACCCGCGAGAGTTCCTGGGTGCCTTCAAGCGCATGCACAAGGGTGCCCTGAGCCTCGTCCATCTCAACGTCCTCGTCGAGCTCGAGGCGCACGGTCCGATGCCGATGGGCAGGCTGGCCGAGGCGCTCGAGGTCTCGGTCGCCAGCGCCACCGGGATCGTGGACCGCATGGAGAAGCGCGGATTCGTCGAGCGCCGCCATGACGAGGAGGACCGTCGCATCGTCCTCGTCGGCTCAACGCCGGCCGCCGCGGCCGTCTTCGACTCCCTCCAGCAGCGCCGGCGCGAGGGCCTCGAGCGGTTGCTCAAGGGTCTCAGCGATCGCCAGCTGGCCAGCCTGATCACCGGGCATCGTGCGCTGCGGCGCGCGCGGGCCAGGATGGCCGGGGCCCTCGCGAGCGAGGCCGAGGCGACCGCCGCAGAGGGATCCCGATGATCCGGTTGCTGCGGACCTACCTGCGTCCCTACACCTGGCCGCTGGTGGCGGTCTTCGCCCTGCTGTTGGTCCAGGCCATCGGCAACCTGTACCTGCCCACGCTGAACGGCGACATCATCAACTTCGGCGTCGCCAAGGGCGACAACGACTACATCCTGCGCACCGGCGGCTTCATGCTGCTCGTCACCCTGGCGCTGGGGATCGCCTCGATCCTGGCGGTCTACGGTGCGGCGATCATCTCGATGGGCTTCGGGCGCAACGTCCGGAGCGCAATCTTCCGCAAGGTCGAGAGCTTCAGCCAGGTCGAGGTCAACCAGTTCGGGCCGGCGTCGCTGATCACCCGCAACACGAACGACGTCCAGCAGGTGCAGATGGTCCTGTTCATGGGCCTGGTGCTGATGGTCTCGGCCCCGATCCTCATCGTGGGCGGGATCATCATGGCGATCCGCCAGGACGTCCCGCTCTCCGGGTTGCTCGTCGTGGTCCTGCCGATCATGGTCGTCTTCATCGGCCTGGTGATGGTCCGCGCCATCCCGCTCTTCCGCGCCATGCAGACCAAGCTCGACCGGATCAACCAGGTCATGCGCGAGACGCTCTCCGGCGTGCGCGTCATCCGCGCCTTCGTCCGCACCGACCACGAGGAGCAGCGGTTCGACGACGCGAACGTCGACCTGTTCGAGACCTCCCTGAAGGTGAACCGCCTGTTCGCGGTCACCATCCCGGTGATGACCGCCATCCTGAACGTCTCGACCGTGGCGGTCATGTGGTTCGGCGCCATCCGGGTGAACAGCGGCGACATGCCGATCGGCAACCTGACCGCGTTCCTCCAGTACCTCATGCAGATCCTGTTCGCGGTCCTCATGGCCGTCTTCATGTTCGTCTTCATCCCGCGCGCGGCCGTCTCCGCCGGCCGCATCCAGGAGGTGCTCGAGACGGAGCCGATGATCCGCGACCCCGAGCACCCGGTCCCGATCCCCACGCAGCGTCCCGGCGAGCGCACCGGCGCGGAGATCGAGTTCCGCGACGTCGAGTTCCGCTATCCGGGCGCCGAGGAGCCGGTCCTGCACGCGATCTCGTTCACGGCTCTACCCGGAGAGACGACCGCCATCGTGGGGAGCACGGGGGCCGGCAAGTCGACGCTCATCAACCTCATCCCGCGCCTGTACGACGCCACCGGCGGCTCGGTGCTGCTCGACGGGATCGATGTCCGCGACGTGGACCGCAGCGACCTGTGGGCGAAGATCGGCCTCATCCCGCAGAAGGCGTTCCTCTTCAGCGGAACGGTGGCCAGCAACCTTCGCTTCGGCGACGAGGAGGCGGGCGACGACGACCTGTGGCGCGCCCTCGAGATCGCCCAGGGTCGCGAGTTCGTCTCGGAGATGGAGGGCGGCCTCGAGGGGCCCATCACCCAGGGCGGGACGAACGTCTCGGGCGGCCAGCGCCAGCGGCTGGCCATCGCCCGCGCGCTTGTCAAGCAGGCATCGGTCTACATCTTCGACGACAGCTTCTCGGCCCTCGACTTCGCCACCGATGCGCGGCTGCGCGCCGCGATCGACCGCGAGCTCGGCTGGGCGACGATCATCATCGTCGCGCAGCGGGTCGGGACGATCATGCAGGCGGACCGGATCCTGGTCATGGATGCCGGCCGGATCGTGGGCAGCGGCACGCACGCGGAGCTGCTCGAGTCGAACGAAACCTACCGCGAGATCGTCTTCTCCCAGCTCACCCAGGCAGAGGCGGCGGCATGAGCGGGCCGGGCGGCAACGGCGGGCTTCGGGCGGGAGGCCCGCCCACGGGTCCCGGCGCGAGGCCACGGCCGGGCGCGATGCCACCCGGCGGACCGCCACCGGGCGCGCGGCGTGGGGGCCCCGGCATGATGGGCGGCGGCATGATCCCGACCGGGGCCAAGGCGCAGAACTTCGGCGCCTCGTTCCGGCGGCTGCTCGCCCGCCTGCGCCCGGAGGCGCCGCTCATCGGGCTCGTGTTCGTCTTCGCCATCATCAGCGTGCTGTTCGTGATCCTGGGTCCCAAGATCCTGGGCAACGCCACGAATGACATCTTCCAGGGGATCGTCGGCAAGCAGCTCCCCGCCGGCGTCAGCAAGGAGCAGGTGGTAGCGGGACTGCACGCCCGCGGCCAGGACCAGCTGGCCCAGATGATCCAGGGCATGAACGTCACCCCGGGCGTCGGCCTCGACTTCGGGGCGCTGGGGCAGATCCTCCTGCTGCTGCTCGGCATCTACCTGCTCAGCGCGTTCTTCGCCTGGTTGCAGGCCTATCTCATGGCGGGCGTCACGCAGCGGACCGTGTATCGGCTGCGGCGGGACGTGGATCGCAAGCTCGGCCGGCTCCCGCTGAGGTACTTCGACAACCACCCGCGCGGCGACCTGCTGAGCCGGGTGACGAACGACATCGACAACATCGGCCAGACCCTGCAGCAGAGCCTGACCCAGCTCATCACCTCGCTGCTGACCGTGGTCGGCATCCTGGTCCTGATGCTGACCATCAGCTCGCTGCTGGCCGTCATCTCGCTGCTGGCGGTGCCGCTCTCGATCGTGGTCACCATGCAGATCGCGAGGCGCTCGCAGAAGCAGTTCGTCGCCCAGTGGGCCTCGACCGGCGCACTGAACGGGCACGTGGAGGAGATGCACACCGGCCATGCCATCGTCAAGGCCTTTGGCCGGCAGGAGGAGGCGATTGCCATCTTCGAGGCGGAGAACAACCGCCTCTACGATGCGAGCTATCGGGCGCAATTCATCTCCGGGATCATCCAGCCGTCGATGAACTTCATCGCCAACCTCAACTACGTGGCGATCGCCGTCATCGGCGGGCTGCGGGTGGCATCGGGGCAGATGACGCTCGGCGACGTCATCGCCTTCATCCAGTACTCGCGCACGTTCACCTTCCCGATCGTGCAGACCGCCAGCATCGCCAACGTCCTGCAGTCGGCGGTCGCCTCCGCCGAGCGCGTCTTCGAGCTGCTCGACGAGACGGAGGAGATCCCCGACCCGGTCGCGCCGCGGCTGCTCCCCAAGGCTCACGGCGCGATCGCCTTCGAGCAGATCTCCTTCCGGTACGACCCCGAGGCGCCGCTCATCGACGACCTGAGCCTCATCGCCGATGCCGGCGAGACGGTGGCCATCGTGGGGCCCACCGGCGCGGGCAAGACGACGCTCGTCAACCTGCTCATGCGCTTCTACGAGATCGACAGCGGCCGGATCACGCTCGACGGGATCGACACGCGGGAGCTGACTCGCGACGACCTGCGCCGAACGTTCGGAATGGTCCTCCAGGACACCTGGCTCTTCCACGGCACGATCCGCGAGAACATCGCCTACGGCCGTGACGACGTGACCGATGAGGAGCTCCTTGCGGCCGCCGAGGCGGCCCACGTCGACCACTTCGTGCGGACCATGCCCGACGGCTTCGAGACGGTGATCGACGACGATGCGACCAGCGTCTCCGCCGGGGAGAAGCAGCTGCTGACGATCGCCCGCGCCTTCCTGGCCGATCCGCCGGTGCTCATCCTGGACGAGGCGACGAGCTCGGTCGATACCCGCACCGAGGTGCTCATCCAGAAGGCGATGGCCCGGCTCATGGAGGGTCGCACGACGTTCGTCATCGCCCATCGGCTGTCGACGATCCGCGACGCCGACACGATCCTGGTCATGAACCGCGGCCAGATCGTGGAGCAGGGGACCCACGAGGATCTGCTCGCGCGGCGCGGCTTCTACTACGACCTCTACAACAGCCAGTTCGTCGAGGCCCTCGCCGAAGCCTCCTGATCGGTCAGATGCGCCCGCGCCAGATGCCGACCGGCTCGAACACCATCGGCACGTCGACCAGGATCAGCTCGCTCGGCGCGGAGGCGCGGACGCTGAGCTGCGGCTCATCGGTCAGCCTGGCGGCATCGCCGGTGGCGACCTCCTCGCCGTTGAATGCCGCAGCCCCCTCGATGAGGTAGGCGTACACGCCGCGGCCCGGACCGATGGCGTGGCCGACCTCGACGCGGGGCTCCAGGTGCGCGACGAGGACCGATGCGTCCTGGTGGACGCTCACCGCCTCGCCGCCGTCAGGTCCGACGACCTTCAGCAGCCGATTCGTGCGGTCGGCGGTGGTGAAGACGCGCTGCTCGACCCCCGGCTCCAGGCCGGGCGCGTCGGGCAGGATCCAGATCTGGATGAAGCGCATCGGCTCCGTCTGCGATGCGTTGAGCTCCGAGTGGAGCGCGCCGGAACCCAGGGTCATGCGCTGCACCGACCCGGCCGGCAGCGGTCCATACGCCCCGCCCACGTCGTCCCGGTGGCCGAAGGTGCCCTCGACGACGTAGGTGATGCCCTCGACATCGCGATGCGGATGGAGCGGCCAGACCGCCCCGGGGATGAGCCGATCGTCATTGAAGACGCGCATCGCCCCGAAGCTGTCGTTCTCCGGGTCGCGGTAGGTGTCGAAGCTGAAGTGCCATCTGGCGCGGAACCAGCCGCCGCTGGTGTCGTGGATCTCGCTGTCGCGCCGGATGGTGAGCATGCGCCCCGGAGCATGGCTGTCGGTCGCGCCGCGCGTCAACCGCCGGAAGGCCGGACCGCCCCGCCCATGGCGGCGTTACCCGCACGCCCGCGCCATTCTCGGCACGACCGGGCGGCGGGTCGCGTGCATCATGGGCGCGTGAGCCAGCAGACCGATGGCGCCGCCCTGCCCGCCACGTTTCTCGCCGCGCTGCGCGCAGCCGTGGGCGCGTCCCACGTCCTCATCGATCCCGACCTGCGTGCGAGCTACGAGACTGACTGGACCCGCCGCTTCGATGGGGTGGCGGCGGCGGTCGTCCGGCCTGGAACTGTCGACGACGTTGCCGCGGTGCTGCGAGCCTGCGGGGAGGTCGGAGCCGCGGTCGTGACCCAGGGTGGGAACACGGGACTCGTGGGTGGAGCTGTCCCGCGAGCCGCGGCTCCCCGCGACGAGCGCGGCTCGCCGCGGCCGCAGATCGTGCTCTCGACGCTCCGCCTGCGGGACCTCGAACCGGTCGATGAGCTGTCCGGCGAGGTGACCGCCGGGGCCGGCGTCACGCTGGGATCGCTTCAGGCGCACGTCCGTCGGGCCGGATGGGAGTTCGGGATCGACATGGGCTCGCGCGACTCGGCGACGGCGGGCGGGATGGTGGCCAGCAACGCTGGCGGCGTCAACGTGCTGCGCCACGGGACGATGCGTCAGCAGATCATCGGAATCGAGGCGGTGGTCGCGGACGGCTCGATCGTGCGCCGGCTCCCCGGACTGGCGAAGGACAACACCGGGTACGCCCTGCCCGCGCTGCTCGCCGGATCGGAGGGCACGCTGGGAGTCATCACCCGGGTTCGGCTGCGGCTGGTTCCCGCCCTGCCGCATCGGGCGGTCGCGCTCGTGGCCGTCGACGACGCCAGCCAGGCGGCCGCGTTCGCCGCCCGGCTGCGCCGCCGGCTGTCGAGCCTCACCGCCGCCGAGCTGTTCGACGACGGCGGGATGCGCCTCGTCCTCGCCCACGCCGGCGGCGAAGCGCCCTTCCGCGCCCCGCACCCGCGCTATCTGCTCGTCGAGTGCGGCGCCGCGACCGACCCGACCGACGAGCTGGCGGAGGCGGTCGCCGACCTCCCATCGCGGGACGCGGTGCTTGCCAGTGACGAGGGCGGGCGCCATCGGCTCTGGAAGCTGCGCGAGGGCCACACCGAGGCGGTCAACGCCGCCGGCGTGCCGCACAAGCTCGACGTGAGCGTGCCCATCGGCCGAATCGGAGAGTTCGACCTGGCCGTCCGCGAGGCCATCCGCCGTGTCGATCCTGCGGCTCGCACGTTCATCTACGGGCACGTCGGGGATGGCAACCTGCACGTCAACGTCCTGGGCCCCGAACCTGAGGACGAGGCCGTCGACGACGCCATTCTCGAGCTCGTGATCCGCATGGGTGGGGCGGTGAGCGCCGAGCACGGCATCGGGGTGGCCAAGGTTGGTTGGCTCGTGCGGGACCGGGGCGAGGCCGATGTCGCCGTCATGCTGTCCATCAAGCGCGCCCTCGACCCGGGCAACGTCCTCAACCCCGGCGTCCTCTTCGGGCCGAGAGGGTCGGGTCCGTGACGGGATAGCGCTCATCTGGGGCAACCAGCCCGGGAATGCGCAGGGTCAAGTCGCCCCGGAGCGTCGTGTGAATGGCACATCGGCGACTCGACGTTCAGCCGCCGATGTAGCTCATCTCCACCTTCGGCAGGCCGACGGTCTCCGCCGACCGGACCTCCGAATACCGGTCGTCGCGCAGGTTCCAGGTGCGCCGCAGGCGCGCCTCCAGCTCGTCGTCGGTCGCGCCGCCGCGGAGCAGCGAGCGCAGGTCGTGCCCGACGACGGCGAACAGGCAGGTGAAGAGCGTGCCATCGGCGCTCACCCGTGCCCGGACGCAGTCGCCGCAGAACGGCTGGCTGACCGAGGCGATGAGCCCGATCTCGCCGCCGCCATCGGTGTAGCGATAGCGCCGGGCCACCTCACCGCGGTCGGTGGGCGCCATCGGCTCCAGGGGGAACTCCGCCGAGATCATGGCCAGGATCTCCGAGGCCGGCACCACGTCGTCGAGCCGCCAGCCGTTCGAGTGCCCGACGTCCATGTATTCGATGAAGCGGACGGTCCGCCCCGACCAGCGGAAGTGGCGCGCCATGGGGAGCACCGCCGCCTCGTTCCAGCCGCGCTTCACGACCATGTTGACCTTGATCGGACCGAGGCCGGCATCCTCTGCCGCCCCGATCCCGTCCATGACCCGCGCGACTGGGAAGCGGGCGTCGTTCATGCGCCCGAAGGTCGGGTCGTCGAGCGCGTCGAGCGAGATCGTCACCCGGTCGAGACCGGCCTCCGCCAGCGCCCGCGCCTGCACCGCGAGCAGTGAACCGTTGGTGGTCAGGGTCAGGTCGGTGATCGCCTGGTTCTCGCGGAGCATGGCGACCAGGGTGGCGAGGTCGCGGCGGACGAGCGGCTCTCCGCCGGTGAGGCGCACCTTGCGTACGCCGATCCGGGTGAAGACGCCGGCCAGGCGCGTGATCTCCTCGAAGGTCAGGATCTCGGAACGGGGGAGGAAGGCGTGATCCGGACCAAAGGCCTCGCGCGGCATGCAGTAGACGCAGCGGAAGTTGCAGCGGTCGGTGACCGAGATGCGCAGGTCGCGCAGCGGCCGGCCCCGGGTGTCGAGCGTCGTCGCGGCGTCCCGGGCATCGAGCGTCGCTGTCGGCTGGGCCATGAGGTGCGCATCGTGCCACCCACGCGTGACGGCCGCACGACGGGAGGGTCGACTGGCGCCCGCGGGCCCCAGGAATCGGCGATTCGGCTCGGTCGGCTACCCTCGCGCCGAGGATCCTCGCAGCGCCGGATGCCGCCGGAGGCGGAGGAAGAGCGGGATCGCTGCCAGCTCGGCGACGACCGAGAAGACGACGAGCGCCGGGATCGAGATGTCGTACAGCACGCCGATGACGGCCGACCCCGCGAACCAGGCGACCCCGTACCCGAGATTGAAGAGGCCGTACGCCGACGCCACACGGCTCTGCGGCACGATCTGGGCGACCGCCGCGGCCATCACCGACTCGTGCACCCCGAGCCCCACCCCCCACAGGATCGTCCCGGCGAAGGCTGCCGTCCCGTTCCCGAGGAAGGCGAGCGGGGCGAAGAGGGCGGTCGCCACGGTGAGCGGCACGAGGATGACGATCCCGCGCTGGTCGAAGAGGCGACCGAAGAGCAGCGAGCCGAGGCCGCTGGTGCCCATAGCCACCGCGTAGAAGACGGGCACCAGGGCGTTGTCCACGGTCCCCGCCTTCTCGAAATGGAACGCCATCAGCGAGAAGTCCGCGAAGCCGGCCGCCACCAGGCCGGCGCCGGCCATGTAGACCCAGAACGCGCCGGGGAGTCCCTGCGTGCGGGTATCCGCCCTGCGTGCCGAGACCCCGCCCGGATCAGGGTAGGTGAAGCGGGCGACGGCGAGGGTGGCCAGGGTGATCGCCGCGGGGATCGCCAGGATCCCGAACGCGAGGGGATACTGGCCGCGCCAGGCGAGGATCGCGGCGGCCAGCAACGGCCCGACGAGGGCGCCGGCCTGGTCGAGCGCCTCGTGGACGCCGAACGCCCAGCCGCGGCCGATCTCGGTGGAGGCGCCTGCCAGCATCGCGTCGCGCGGCGGGTTGCGCATCGCCTTGCCGACCCGCTCGAGGATGATGAGGACCGCCGCCGCCGGCCACGATCCCGCCAGGGCCAGGGCCGGCACCGCCGCCATCTGGACCACATACCCCGCGATGGTGATCGGCCAGTAGAGGCGTGTGGCGTCGGCCGCACGACCGGAGACGAGCCGCAGCGTATAGCCCAGCAGCTCGCCGCCGCCGGCGACGATCCCGACCGCGGCGCCGCTCGCGCCCAGGACGGCGAGGTACGGGCCCGTGATCGACCGGCCGCCCTCGTAGGCCATGTCGGCGAAGAGGCTGACGATGCCGAACAGGACCACCAGGCGCAGGGCCGCGGCGCGGCGCGTCGCGTCGTCAGATTGGGCGGAGCTGCTCACCCCCGGGAGGCTAGCAGAGCCGATGGCGCGCGAGCCCGTCCTGGATGGGGTTCGCGCAGTCCCGCCGCGCCTCAGGCGCCCGAGCGCAGGTCGAGGGCGCGTCCCCAGCGGAGGGTGCGCACGGCCACCAGCACGCCAAACGCGGCAAGGACCAGGATCGCGGCCGCAGCGATCGACGCATCGAGGTTGCCGGCCTGGAACTCGCCATAGACCACCAGCGGCAGCGTCTGCGTCCTGCCTTCCACGTTCCCGGCGAACATGATCGTCGCGCCGAACTCCCCGAGCGACCGCGCCCAGCTCATGACCAGCCCTGCGGCCAGCGCCGCGCTCGCGAGCGGGAGCGTGACGGCCGCGAGGACCCTCGACTCAGCGGCCCCGTCGACGCGGGCGGCGTCCTCGAGGTCCCGTTCGATCGAGGCGATGCCGGTACGGACCGAGCGGATGAAGAAGGGCGCCGACACGAATGTCTGGGCGAGCACGACCGCCAGCGTCGTGAACGGGATCTCCATGCCGATCGCCTCGAGCGGATCGCCGAGCAGTCCCCGGCGGCCGAGCAGCAGGAGCAGGGCGAGACCGGCGACCGATGGCGGCAGGACGATCGGCAGATCGACGATGGCCTCAACCACCGCGGAGCCGCGAAACGATCGGCGCGCGAGGAGGATCGCCAGCGGCAGGCCGATGAGGACGGTGAGGGCCAGGCTGGCGGCGGTGGTGACCAGGCTCAGCGCCAGGCCATCGAGGACGACGCCCAGCTCGCCGACGTGCAACAGGGCACCGCCGAAGATGGCACGAGCCACCAGCACCAGCACGGGCAGTCCGAGCGCCAGCCCGGCGAGCAGCGCGAGGACGGCGAGCCCCGCCGTGGGCCAGTCGTGACCGCGTCGCCGGGCCATCGGTCCGGACGCGTGCCGGGCAGCCATCCCGCTCAGGACGGTGGCAGGAAGCCGAAGCTGGCCAGGATCGCCTGGCCGTCGGGGCCGGCCAGCCAGCCGAGGAAGGCCGAGGCAGCCGCTGTGTCGGCCGAATCGAGCAGGACCACGCCGCCGTACGTGGCTGGAACGTTTGCCTCGGTCGGGACCGGAATCGAGCGGACTTCGGCCGAGGCCCTCGCATCGGTGCCATAGACGATGGCGGCGTCGCCCTCGCCGAGCGCCACTTTAGCGACCACCGCCGCCACGCTGTCCTCTCTCGAGACGACGTTGGCCGCATAGCGGGCGGCGAAGTCGGCCGGGTAGCCGGGCAGGGACGCGAGGTGTGCGACGAGGCGAGTTGCGTACTTCGTGATGGGCACCGCATCACCGGCGGCCACGATCTTCACGCCGCTCTTCGCCAGGTCGGCCGGCGAGCCCACCCGCGCCGGGTTGTCGGCCGGCACGATGACGGTCAGGAGGTTGCCGGCGAAGGGCGTCACCTGCCTCCCCGCGGCGAGGCCGGCGTCGATCAGCCTCTGCGGGTTGGTGGTGTCGGCGGACAGAAAGAGGTCCGCAGGCGCGCCCTGCTCGATCTTCGTCTCGAGCGCCGCCGAGGAATCGGTCGAGACGGTCAGGCTGATCCCCGGATGCGCGGCGCGGTAGGCCGATGCGATGCGGGTCATCGCTGAGCCGAGCGACGCCGCCGCGTAGACCGTGAGCGTGATCGAGTGTGTCGTCGACGGCCCCGCGGACCGGGTTCCCGACGTTGCCGGGGAACCACCGCAGGCCGCGAGGGCGAGTGCCAGCACCGGGCCCAGCACCGCCGGGACCGGCCTCACCCGGGAACCTCCACGATCACGTTCGTGGCCTTTACCACGCAGACCACCCGCTGGCCGACCGCCAGTCCCAGCTCGGCGACGGCCTCTGCGGTCATCAGGCTCACGAGCCGATGCGGGCCACAGAGCACCTCGACCACGGCAGCGACCCGGTCGGCCTCGACATGGCTCACGATCCCCTCGAACCGGTTCCGCGCCGACTGGGCGACGATCGGGGTGGCGGCGGACGGGCGCTCGCCGCGGCGCTCGGCGAGGAGGCGGCTCACCTCGACGATGGGGACGACCCGCTGGCCGCCGGCGCTCCGCTCGAGCGCGATCCGGCCGTCCGTGCCCCATCGGCGGATGGTCTCGATCCCCACCCCGAGAAGCTCTGCGGCCTGACCGATACGAAGCGATCTCCCGGGGACCATCTCTAGAGATGATCACATGTGCGAGATCTGATGTCTAGCTACATCCGCTCCGTTCGCGGGAGGTTCAGGCTGGCTTCGGAAGCGAGCGCGCGGCCTCGATGAAGGCTGTGCCGAGGACGCGGGCCGTGGTCGGGAAGGCGTGAATCGTGTCGGCCAGGACGTCGATGCTGATCCCGGTCTTCACGGCCAGCACCGCCTCGTGGATCGTCTCACTGACCGCGGGCCCGGCCATGAAGGCGCCGACCAGCGTGCGATTGGCGCGGTCGACGACGATCGTCACGTGGCCCTGCGCCTCGATGACCTCGCCGCGGGCGCTCGTTGCCAGGTCCTGGGTGAACTCGACCGCGTCGATCCCCTTCTCGCGCGCCTGGTCGACCAGCAGGCCGACCGAGGCAGTCTCGGGATCGGTGTAGGTGGCGCGCGGGATGGCGTGCAGGTCGGGCGTCACGTCGTCGCCCAGGGCCAGCATCGCCGCCATCTCGCCCTGGTAGTGCCCGGTGTGGGTGTGCAGCTCCGGCCCGGCGATGTCGCCGGCGACGTAGACGTTCGGCGCGATCCGCAGGTGATCGTCCGACTTCACCCGGCCCTCCGAAGCCTCGACGCCGATGGCGCCCAGGTTGAGGTCCTCGAGCGGGACCTCCCGGCCGATGGTGAGCATGATCGCCTCGCCCTCTGCGGTCGACCCGTCCGAGAGGTCGACAACATGGCGCCCGTTCGTGCCGGCATGCGCCCGGACGCCAACCGCGCGAAGGCCGAGCCGCACGACCACTCCGTCGCGCTCGAGACCCCTGGCCAGGAACCCGGAGCTGCGCGGGTGCTCGCGGTCGTGGATCCGGTCGCGGGGATGGACGATCGTGACCGGGACCCCGAATCGGGCATAGACCTGGGAGAGCTCGACGCCGGACGGACCGCCGCCCAGCACCACGAGGCCATCGGGCAGCGCACGGGTTCCGGTTCCCATCTTGTTCGTCCAGAACTCGATCTCGTCCAGGCCGGGAAGCGGCGGGATCTTCGAATGCGAGCCCACCGCCACGATGACGTTGCCCGCCTCGATGGCGATCGGCGCCCCGCCGGCGCCGGGGCCACCCGGCGTGATCTCGAGCGCTCCCGGCCCGGTGAAGCGGGCCAAGCCGCGGATGGCCGTCGCGCCGGCAGCCTCGAGCGCCTTGACGTGGCCGGAGTCGTCTGGGTAGTCGATCTTCTCGCGGCTGATCATCCAGTCGCGGAAGTCGCTGGCTCGCTTCCAGGGGAAGTCGCCACCGGCGTGATGGACGGCGGCGGCGTGGAGGAGCGCCTTGGACGGCATGCACTGCCAGAAGGGGCAGCCGCCACCGAACAGGTCGCGCTCGACGATCGCCACCCGGGCTCCCCGCGAGCCCGCGTACTGCGCCGCTGCCTCGCCGGCCGCCCCCGCCCCGATGATCGCGATGTCGTAGCGGTCGGTCATGCGCGAATCATAGGGGCCGACGACGATCCGGCTTCGCGGCGGTTGTGCCGATCGATGGCGGGAACTATCCTGCGGCGACGATGTACGGCCGGCAGGCATCCTGCGAGATCACCCCGCGGCGCTCCCCGAGCGCCGGCGACCTGCTGTCCCGTCTCGAGGGCGAGCCCTCCACCTGTACGCGGCGGGGAGCCGCCGCGTAAGACCCCCCGGCGTCCCCGCCATCCGCGCGTCCGCTGCGTGCGCCGACGCGCCTGCCCTTGGAGTGCCTGCCTGTTTCGAGGAGACCCCCGTGTTCCTTGCCCATACCAAGCCCATCACCATTCCCGCCACCACGGCGGCGGAGGCGCGCCCCGCGTCCGGGCGCTGGATCGACCCGCGGGCGCAGCGCTTCGGCGCCGCGAGCTCCGCACTGATCCTGGTGCTCGCCCTGCTGCTCGACGCCTGGCCGCTCATGACGCTGGTCGGGGCGTTCCTGGCGCTCTCCGCGTCGCTCGGCACGCGCTGGTTCGTCTTCTCACGGCCCTGGTCGCTCGTCCGCCGGGCGTTGGCCATCGGTCCATCCGAGCTCGAGCACGAGATGCCGCCGCGCTTCGCGCAGGCGCTGGGCGCGTTCTTCCTGGCACTGGCGACCCTCCTGCTGGCGCTCGGAGCACGACCGTGGGGCTGGCTGCCGGCCATCGGCGTCATCGCCCTGCAGGTGCTCCTGGGGGTGACCGGGCTCTGCGTCGGCTGCCGGCTCTTCTTCCTGCGCTGGTACGTGCCCGACCTGTTCGCCCGGCTGGTGGGTCGCGGCGTGCGCCGCGAGCAGCTGCGCTACGTGGACCTGCCGAAGGCGCCGTAGCGGTCAGCCGACGACCACCTCGTCGCCGTCGACCCAGACGCGCTCCGCGCGGACCGCACCGAGGTTGAGGGCGAAAACGCCTTCGTGCTCGGCATCCCAGGCGACGAGGTCGGCTGCCAGGCCCGGCGCGATCCGCCCACGCTCCTGTCCGAGGCCCAACGACGCGGCGCCACCGATCGTGGCGGCGGCCAGTGCCTCGCCGACGGTCATCCCCAGCAGGGTCGCCCCGAGGCCGATGACCAGCGGCATCTGTCCCCAGCCACCGAAGGTCCCGGCGTTGGCGTCGCTCGCGAGCGCCACGGTCACGCCGGCGTCGAGCAAGGCGCGGGCCGGCGGTAGGCCGTCCCGAAGCACGACGGCCGGGGCGGGCAGCAGGGTCGCGACCGTGGACGAGCCGGCCAGGGCGGCCACCCCGGCCGCGTCGAGCTGCTCGAGATGGTCGACGCTGGTCACGCCCAGCCGAACGCCAAGCTCGGTCGCGCCGGTGCGAGCCAGCTGCTCGGCATGGAGGCGTGTGCCGATCCCCAGTCCCCGGGCCGCGACGAGGATCCGCTCGGTCTCCTCGAGGGAGAAGAAGCCGCGGTCGCAGAAGACGTCGCAGAAGTCGGCAAGTCCCGCCGTGGCGACCGCGGGCAGCATCTCCCCGACCAGCAGCGTGGCGTAGTCCTTGGCGGACGACGCCTCGGGCGGGACCGCATGGGCGCCCAGGAGGGTGCGGATCACGCGCAGCGGGACCCGTGACGCCGCCTGGCCGATGAGCTCCAGCGAGCGCAGCTCCTCCGCGGTCGACAGGCCATAGCCGGACTTGCACTCCACGGTCGTCGTCCCGGCGGCGAGCTCGGCGCGGAGCCGGCCACGCGCGGCCTCGACCAGCTCGCCGTCGGTCGCCGCGCGAGTCGCGGCCACGGTGCGCAGGATGCCGCCCCGGCTGTAGGGCGCGCCGGCCAGGCGTGCCGCGGCCTCGTCGGCGCGATCGCCGGCGAAGAGGGGATGGGTGTGGGCGTTCACCAGCCCCGGCGTGACGAGCGCCGAGTCGAGGTCGACGACGGCATCGGTCCGGACGTCCTGCGTAACCTCGCGGGAAGCACCCACCCGGGCGATCCGGCCATCGCGGACGAGGAGCGCCCAGGGGGAGAGCGTCTCCATCGGTCCGGAAGGATCGCGCTGCGCCAGGCAGAGCCTGCCGCTGCCGGTGAGGAGCGTGGTGCCGGGCGCCATCGGGCTCACACGATACGCGCGCCGGCGAGTGGCCGTCTCAGCCGAGCTCGGGCTCGGCGATGGGATCCGCGTTCGGCCGGCGGCGCAGGGTGGCGAGCATGAGCCCGGCCAGGATGGCGACGCCGCCGAGCAGCTGGATCGCCGATGGCTGCTCGTGGACGAGGGCGATCCCCAGCAGCACCGAGGCGATCGGCTGGATGGTCAGGATCACGCTCGTCAGCGCGGCCGGCAGGCGTGGCAGCGAGACGCTGATGAAGAGCCAGCCCACCACCTGCGACGAGATCGCCAGCGCGAGCAGGTAGGCGTGGCCGGGCCAGGTGGGGACGAGGTTGACCTCGTGGAGCGGCAGGCCCATGGCGATCGAGGCCAGCACCGCGACCCAGGTGGCGTCGAAGAGCGGCCCCGCTGGCCTCCGCAGGTCGGCATTGCCGCGCCGCAGGACGAGCAGGAAGCCCGCGTAGGCGAAGCCGGTCACCACGCCGGTGACGACGCCGGCCACCGGGTTGCTGCCGTAGGCGCCGGAGCCGATGGCGCCTGAGATGAGGAAGACCCCGAGCAGCACGACCGGCATGGCCGCCAGGACCCGGTTCGACGGCCGCTCGCCGAGGAGCAGCCAGGCGAGCAGGGCGACGATGACCACCTGGGTGTTGCCGAGCACGGTCGCCAGCCCCGCCCCGATGAATTCGATGGTGTGGTGCCAGACGACCAGGTCGACCGCGAAGAAGACCCCCGCCAGCCACGCGAGACGGACCTGGGCGGCGGGACGCGGACCGTACGCGCGTCGTTCCAGCCACGCCAGCCAGCCGAGCACGGGGAGGGCGTAGGCGCAGCGGAAGATCGCTGCGGTCGCCGGCGGGGCGTCCGAGAGGCGGACGAGCACCGCCGAGAAGGCGATGCACAGGGCACCGAGCACCGCGGTGAGCACCGGTCGGTGGGCGAGCGACACGAAGGGGTTGGCCGGACGCTCATCGTTGACGGCTGCCATGAGCGCGGAGGGTACAGGGCTTGCCCCTTGCCGGCGACCGGCCAGACGACGGACACTGCTGCGCACCCAGTACGCTGCCGCGACCAATGCCCAGCCTCCCGACCGGGACCGTCACGTTCTTCTTCAGCGACATCGAGGGTTCGACCCAGCTCGCCGAGCGCTTCGGCGAGCAGTGGCCGTCGCTGCTCGGTGCCCACCGCGAGATCGTGCGGGCGGCCATCGAGGCGGGCGGTGGCACCGAGGTCGGAACGGAGGGTGACTCGTTCTTCGTGGCCTTCCCGACCGCGCTGGCCGCGATCTCGGCGGCGGTGGCGTCCCAGCGCGAGCTTGCGGCGCACGAGTGGCCGGAGGACGCCCCGGTGCGGATCCGGATCGGCCTGCACACGGGGGAGGGGACGCTCTCCGGCGCGGACTACGTCGGGATCGACGTGCACCGCGCGGCGCGCATCGCGGCGGCCGGGCACGGAGGACAGGTCCTGCTCAGCGACACGACGCGCGCGCTGACCGAGGGGGCGCTGCCCGCCGGGGTCACCCTCCGCGACCTCGGCCAGCGCCGACTCAAGGACCTCTCCCGCCCGGAGCGGATCCACCAGCTCGTCATCGAGGGGCTGCCCGCCGACTTCCCACCGCTCAAGACGCTCGACGCGACGCCGAACAACCTGCCGACGCAGCTGTCGAGCTTCCTCGGCCGGGAGCGCGAGCTGGGCGAGGTGGAGGAGCTCCTTGGCAAGACCCGGCTCCTGACCCTGACCGGCCCGGGTGGCACCGGCAAGACGCGGCTCTCGCTCCAGGTGGGAGCGCGGCTGGCAGACCGCTTTCCGGATGGCATCTTCTTCGTCCCGCTCTCCCTGCTCCGCGACGCAGAGCTCGTCCCGGGCACGATCGCGCAGGAGCTGGGGCTCGCCGACCGTGGCGGCCTCACCCCCATGGCAGCCCTCATCGACCATCTTCGCCAGCGGCGCATGCTGCTCATCCTCGACAACTTC
>Ga0070730_10002130_pt1 | contig 18230 bp, 16 predicted proteins | sample Coa_R1_3_FD_66447 | JGI IMG/M metagenome (GOLD analysis project Ga0070730, IMG submission 66447) | Surface soil microbial communities from Centralia Pennsylvania, which are recovering from an underground coalmine fire - Coalmine... | ecosystem: Environmental > Terrestrial > Soil > Unclassified ... | reverse complement strand
CCGCCCCCGCCCCCGCCCCCGCCCCCGCCGCCACCGGCGCCCGCGCCGCCAACGCCTCCGCCGGCGCCAGCGCCGCCGCTAGCCAGGCCCGCGCCGGCCCAGGCGGCTGCGAGCAGTGCCGCCCCCGCCGCCCCTGCCGCTCCCGCCGCCCCCGCTCCCGCGAGCGCGCCCGGGCGGCGCAATACCGGTCCCCTGCGCCCCGTGAACCCGTTCATGGTCCAGGATCCCAAGCAGAAGGCTCGGCGGCTCGCCCGCGCCCTCATTTCCGACATGCTCGTGTATCATCCGGAGAAGCGGCAGCAGGGGATTCGTGACGGCACGTTGCCGCAGCTCTTCAAGGATGAAATCGACAAGAGCTGGCAGGAGTACGTGGAGCAGGTGGGCGCCGACATGGCGCAAAGCACGCCATTCTGGACCGAGGCGTTGAACGAGATCCTTGCCGGAGGGAAGAAGCTTTTCTAATGAGTCTGACCGAACGTTTTGCCGATTTCGATCGCCGGCTCACCGAGCTTCGAGGCTTCCTTTGACGTCGACGGGAAGTCCGCTCGGCTCGCCGAGCTCGAGCAGAAGATGGCCGAGGGCTCGCTCTGGGCCGACTCGGAGCGCGCCCGCGCGACTGTCACCGAAGTCAAATCCCTGAAAGGTTGGCTCGAGCCCTATCATGCGCTCAAGAAGCGCGTGGACGAGGGCCGCGAGCTCAACGAGCTGCTCGAAGCCGAATCGCACGTCGATCTCGCCATGCAGCGCTCGCTCGAAACGGAGGCGGATGAAATCGCCGGCCGGCTCGAATCGCTCGAGATGCAGAACATGCTGCAGGGTCCCGACGATGCGCGCGACGCGCTGCTGACCATTCATCCGGGCGCGGGCGGTACCGAGTCCCAGGACTGGGCCGAGATGCTCGTACGCATGTACACGCGCTGGGCGGAACGCCACGGGTTCGTCGTGAACGTGCTCGACATCCTGCCGGGTGAAGAAGCCGGGATCAAGTCCGCCGAAATCGAAATTCGCGGGCAGTACGCCTTCGGCCTGCTCAAGGCCGAGAAGGGCGTGCACCGTCTGGTGCGGATATCGCCGTTTGATTCTCAGTCGCGCCGGCACACGTCGTTCGCGTCGGTGTTCGTCTATCCCGAAGTCGATGACGAAATCGAAATCGAGATCAAGGACGACGATCTCCGCATCGACGTCTTCCGCGCATCGGGCAAAGGCGGCCAGCACGTCAACAAGACCTCGTCTGCGGTGCGGATCACACACCTGCCGACGGGCATCGTCGTATCGTGCCAGCAGGAGCGAAGCCAGGGCAAGAACAAGGCGACGGCGATGAAGATGCTGAAGGCGCGATTGTACGAGCGTGCGGTGGCCGAGCGCGAGGCCAAGAAGGCGGAAGTGGACAAACAGAAGACGGACATCGCCTGGGGCAATCAGATCCGCTCGTACGTGTTCCAGCCGTACACCATGGTGAACGATCATCGCACCGAGCTGAAGGTCAGCGACGTGCACAAAGTGATGGACGGCGATCTCGACCAGTTCATCGAGGCGTTCCTGAGGCGCTTTGGGAGCAAGGCGGCGTAATGACGGGGTTCGTCGAAGCGGCGCGGCGGGAGAAGCTCAAGGAGCTCGTCGAGCGCGGCGTGGCGCCATTCGCGTACCGCTTCGAGCGGACTGCCACGGCGCAGCAGGCGGTGGCGGCCTACAAGGCGGAGGACGATTCCGCGAATTACGTTCTCGCCGGTCGTCTCATCGCACTGCGCCCGCACGGCAAAACGACATTCGCCCACCTCGAGGACGCATCGGGGAAGATTCAGCTCTACTTCAAGCAGGACGAGCTGGGCGCCGATTCCTACGGCGTGCTCGAGCTGCTGGACCTCGGCGATCATGTGGGCGTCGAAGGCCGGCTCATGAAGACGCGCACCGGCGAGATCACGCTCCGGGTTGCGCGATTGACGCTGCTCGCGAAGGCCCTGCGGCCGCTGCCGCTCGGCAAGGAGGACGCGAGCGGCGTGAAACACGGTGAGCTCACCGATCCCGAGCTGCGCTATCGCCAGCGCTATGCCGATCTCGCCGTGCATCCGACCGTCCGGGAAGTCTTTCGACTGCGCACGCGAATCGTGCAGGGCATTCGCGCGTTTCTGGACGGCAAGGGATACCTCGAGGTGGAGACCCCGGTGTTGCAGCCGCTGTACGGCGGCGCGACTGCGACCCCGTTCAAGACGCATTACGAAGCGCTCGATACCACGTTCTATCTGCGGATTGCCGACGAGCTGTACTTGAAGCGATGCCTGGTGGGTGGACTCGAGAAGGTGTACGAAATCGGCCACGACTTCCGGAACGAAGGCCTGTCGCGCTTCCACAATCCGGAATTCACGATGGCCGAGTGGTATGAAGCCTATGCCGATTACAACGACATGGCGGCGCGGACGGAGGAAATGCTCGCGGGTCTGGTGCGCGATCTGTTCAAGAGCAGCGTACTCGAGCGGCACGGCGCGACGCTCTCATTCGAACGCCCGTTCGCGCGCAAGGATTACTACGGCCTCGTGCGCGAGTATGCCGGCGTCGACCTCGCGCGCGCGACCGACGCCGAGCTGCGCGAGGTGCTGCGCCGTCACAACGTGCCGCCGGCGGAAATTGCCGCGCTGCGAGGTCCGAAGCTCATCGATGAAGTCTTCAAGACGACGGTCGAACCCAAGCTGGTACAGCCGACGTTCGTGTTCGATTATCCGCTCGCGCTGTCGCCGCTCGCGAAACCGAAGCGCGGCGATCCCACCACGGTCGAGCGCTGGGAGCTGTTCGTGCAGCACCGCGAGCTGGCGAACGCCTTCAGCGAGCTGAACGATCCGGACGAGCAGCGGCGCCGCTTCGAGCAGCAGGCCGCATTCCGCGCTGCGGGAGACACTGAAGCGCAGCAGTTGGATGAAGATTTTCTGCGCGCCCTGGAGTACGGCATGCCGCCGGCGGGCGGCGTGGGTCTGGGCGTGGACCGGCTGACGATGATTCTCGCGGATCAGACGAACATTCGCGACGTGATTCTCTTCCCGATGCTGCGGCCCGAATGATGTCGATAACCGTCGTCACGATTCTCGAGGGGTTGTTCGTGATCGCCGCGGCCCTGGCGCTCGTCGTGCTCGTCACCAACTGGCCGTCGCGGCTCGATCTGCGGGTCGCGATGCGCTACCTGCGCAGCCGGCGCTCGTCGCGGCTGCTGTCCTTGATCACGGTAATCGCGGTCGGCGGCGTGACGATCGGCGTGATGGCGCTCGTGATCGTGTTGGGCGTCATGAACGGCATGCAGAACGACCTGCGCGAAAAGATTCTCGTCGTCAATCCGCATCTGCGTGTGTTGACGTACGGGGAGGGGTTGCGACTCGACGACTGGCCGGCCGTGCTGAAGAAGGTGCGGGAGACCAAGGGCGTCGTGGCCGTCGCACCGTTCGTGCTGAGCCAGGGGCTCATCTCGGCGGGCCATGACTACGCCGAAGGCGTCGCGGTCGTGGGGATCGAGCCGGACACGGGCAATCGCGCCGTGACCAGCCTCGCGCACTACTTCACGCGCGGCGACTTGAATTTCCGTACCACACAGCCCGGTGTCGAAGGGGGGATCGCGATCGGCACGCGTCTCTCCACGAAACTGTCGGCCTACGTCGGCGACGTCGTCACGATGGTTGCGCCGGCCGGGTCTCAATTCAATCGCAGCCTCGGCGCCTTCGTGCCGAAGTACCGGCGGTACGAGGTCACCGGCTTGTTCGAGACGGGGATGTATGACTACGACAACAGCTATGTGGTGATGCCACGCCAGAACGCGCAAGAGTTTGCCGGGTTGGGCGCGGCGGTCACGGGGCTCGAGGTGCGGCTCGCCCATCCGGAAGACGCGAGCGTCTACGCGCAGCAGATCGAGTCGCGGCTCGGCTATCCCTATCGTGCGCTCGACTGGCAACTCCAGAATCACTCGCTCTTCTCCGCGCTCAAGTTGGAGAAGTTGGCGATGGGCTTCGTCGTCTTTCTGATTTGCGTGGTCGCCGCGTTCAACGTGGTGGGCACACTCACGATGGTCGTGCGCGACAAAACGCGCGAGATCGGCATCCTGCTCGCCATGGGCATGCAGCGCGGCCGGATCCGCCGCGTGTTCTTGACACAAGGCGTATTTATCGGATTGACCGGGACGATCCTCGGCGCGGTCCTCGGACTGATCGTCGGGTCGCTCGTGAACCGCGGGCAGCTCATTCCGATCGATCCGTCGATCTATTTCATCGATCACCTGCCCGTGCTGGTCAATCCGTTCGACGCACTGGCCGTCGTCGGCGCGAGCATCGTGATCGCGACCCTGGCGCCGCTGTACCCGAGCGTGCAGGCCGCACGGCTCGATCCGGTCACGGCGATCCGTTACGAGTGAACGCGCTGCTGGTTGCCCGGGCGATTCGGCGCGTGTTTGCGGGCGGGGACGGGCAGCTGCTCGAGATCCTGCGCGCCATCGATATCGAAGTACGCCGCGGGGAGTTCGTCGCGATTGTCGGCGCGTCCGGGGCGGGGAAGAGCACGCTGCTCCATCTCTTGGGCGCGCTCGACACCCCGACCGGCGGCGATATCTGGCTGGATGGCTCGCGATATGCGGATCTCGACGCGCGCGGGGCGGCGGAACTGCGGAACCGGAAGCTCGGCTTCGTGTTCCAGTTTCATCATTTGCTGCGCGAATTTTCGGCGCTCGAGAACGTGATGATGCCGCTGCTGATCGCCGGCACGACGCAGCGGAAAGCCCGCTCGCGCGCGGAGGAGATATTGTCCGAGGTGGGCCTGGCGGGACGGATGAGCCATCGACCGGCCGAGCTGTCGGGCGGCGAGCAGCAGCGCTGCGCGGTCGCGCGAGCGTTGGTGCACGATCCCAGCGTGGTCCTGGCGGACGAGCCGTCCGGGAATCTCGACCACGCGAATGCCGAGCGGCTGCACGAGATATTTTTCCGGCTGGCGCGCGAGTATGAGACGGCGGTCGTCGTGGTGACGCACAACCGCCAGCTCGCCGGCCGGGCGGATAGAGTCCTGTTACTGGAGGACGGCCGGCTCACCACGGTGACTTCGGTCGATGCGATCCCCTGATGCTGTGCGATAACTGCAAGGAACGAGACGCCGTCATCAACCTCACCCAGGTGGAGCATGACTCCAAGGTCACGCTCCACTTGTGCGAGCAATGCGCCCAGCAAAAGGGCGTGGAGACCGGGGGCGCGGTTCTCAAGAGCCCGCTCGGCAATTTCCTCGGGGCCGTCGTTAAGGGTGGCTCGTCGATCGGCGGCGCGCTCGTTCCCGCGGGTGGCGACGGGCTGCGGTGCCCGGCGTGCGGCAGCACGCTCCGCGATTTCCGCGATACCGGGCGGCTGGGCTGCGATGAGTGCTACGTCGCCTTCGATGCGCACCTGCGCGACCTCTTGCGGCGGCTGCACGGCTCGAGCCAACACGTCGGCGAGCGCTACGAGGTGCCCGGGGAACGCGCTCCGGACGATCCGCGCAGCCGATTGCTTGAGCTCAAGGCGCAGCTGCGGCGCGCGGTGGAAGGCGAGAACTTCGAGCTCGCGGCCGAGCTCCGCGACCGCATCCGGGTGCTGGAATAATGGATCTGTCACTGCTTCCCGACGGCGGCATGCGGTGGCTCGATGCGTCGGGCCCCAAGTCGACGATCGTGCTCTCGACGCGCATTCGACTGGCGCGCAACGTCCGCGGTGTCCCGTTCAGCCAGCGCGCCAAAGACAGCGACCGCACCGCGGTGCTGGAGCGGGTGAGCGAAGCCGCGGCATCGTCCGATCACTTGGCTGCCGCCGTGGCGTTCCATCTCGATCTGCTGGAGCGCGCCGATCGGCAGATCCTGCACGAACGGCATCTGGTGAGCAAGGAACTGGCGGGACTGGAACGGGAGTCACGTCCGCGGCCCGGTGCCGCGCTCCTGGTACAGGATCAGGTGGGCGTGATGGTTAATGAAGAAGACCATCTCCGACTGCACGGCATGTGGTCCGGCTTCAATTTGGAAGATGCGTACACGGCGGTTGAAGCGGTCGATGCCGATTTGGGGCGCCTCGTTCCTTTCGCCTTTCACCCTGAATTTGGCTATCTTACCTCTTGTCCGACGAATGCAGGGACCGGACTGCGGGCCAGCGTTCTTATCCATTTGCCGGGCCTTGTTTTGACCAAGGAAATCAACAAAGTTCTCCAAGGGTTATCGCAGGTGGGATTAACCTTTCGGGGCTTGTACGGTGAAGGCAGTGAAGTCGTCGGGAATTTCTTCCAGTTGTCCAACCAAACAACCTTGGGGAAGACAGAAGACGAGCTGATCGATCACCTCGGGAAAATCGTGCGGCAAGTGGTCGAGTACGAGGAACAGGCACGGGACGTGCTGTTGAGGACAGCGCCCGAGGAAGTGGAAGATAAGACCTGGCGTGCCTATGGCCTGCTGAAGCATGCGCGCCGGTTGTCGTTCGAAGAGGCGATGAATCTGTTGAGCGGAGTGCGATTGGGTGTCGGTCTGAATTTGCTTCCCGGGCCGGGGGTATATACGCTCAACAAATTGTTGATCTACACTCAATCTGCGCACCTGGCGGCAATGGAGGGCCGGTCCACCGGCGATCGTGAGCTGCCGACGGTGCGCGCTGCGTTTGTACGGCGGCTGCTCGAGGCCGAATCGAGCTGAACGGCGAAAGGGTGCGTTCGACATAGATGAACGGCTACAATTTCACGGATCGCGTGCGGAAAGTTCTGCAGATGGCGCGGGAAGAAGCGGCGCGTCTGCATCACGAGTACGTCGGCACCGAGCATATCCTGCTCGGTTTGATCCGCGAGGGTGAGGGCGTCGCCGCGGCGGTGTTGACCAATCTCAACGTCGATCTCGAAGAGATTCAGCAGAAGATCGAAGAGACGGTCAAGAAAGGCAAAGCGGCGGCCGCTGCCGGCCCGGACCTTCCGTATACATCGCGCGCCAAGAAGGTGCTCGAGCTGGCGATGAGCGAAGCGCGCGAGCTCAATCATTCCTATGTCGGCACCGAGCATCTGCTGCTGGGTCTGCTGCGCGAGGAGAAGGGTATCGCCGCGCAGGTCCTGACCGATGCGGGCGTCAACCTCGAGCAAGCGCGCGCCGAGACGCTGCGGCTGCTGGGGAGCGAGATGCCGGCGACGCCGGCGGGCGGCGGCACCGGCGCGCAGCCTACGCCACCCAAGAGCGAAAAGAAATCGAAGACGCCGGCACTCGACCACTTCTGCCGCGATCTGACGCAGCTCGCCTCCGAGGGCTCGCTCGATCCCACGATCGGGCGGCAGAAAGAGATCGAGCGCGTGATGGAGATTCTGTCCCGCCGCAAGAAGAACAATCCCGTGCTCATCGGCGAGCCGGGCGTCGGCAAGACGGCGATCGTCGAGGGGTTGGCGCAGCTCATCGCGAGCGGCCAGTGCCCCGACGCGCTCAAGGATCATCGCGTGTTGTCGCTCGACATGGCCGCCGTCATCGCCGGCACGAAGTACCGCGGCCAGTTCGAAGAGCGGCTCAAGGCCGTCATCAACGAGATCGCGCAGAACAAGAACATCATCCTGTTCATCGACGAGCTGCACACGCTCGTCGGCGCTGGAGCGGCCGAAGGTGCGGTGGACGCATCCAACATGCTGAAGCCCGCGCTCGCGCGTGGTGAGCTGCAGTGCGTCGGCGCCTCGACGCTGAACGAGTATCGCAAGTACATCGAGAAGGACGGTGCGCTCGAGCGGCGGTTCCAGACGGTGATCGTCGATCCGCCGACCATCGAGGAGACGATCGAGATTCTGAAGGGCCTGCGGAAGCGGTACGAGGACCATCACCGCGTCGTGATTCCGGACGACACGCTGGTCGAAGCGGCGAAGCTGTCGGAGCGCTACATCACCGACCGTTTCCTGCCCGACAAGGCGATCGACGTGATCGACGAAGCGGGCGCGCGCGCTCGACTCGCGGCGCAGGTGCCGCCGCCGGAAGTCGCGGAGCTCAAGGACAAGCTCGAGGGGATCAACGGCGACAAAGAAGCAGCCGTGCGCGATCAGAACTTCGAGAAGGCCGCCTCGCTACGCGACGCCGAGCGCGAGCTGCAGTCGGACATCCGGCGCAAGCAGGAGGAATGGGAGCGCGAGCGCCAGACGCGCCGTCCGACGATTAATGAGGAAGGCGTGGCGTTCATCGTGTCGCGCTGGACGGGCATTCCCGTGACGCGCCTGCAGGAAGCGGAAACGGCGCGGCTGCTGCGCATGGAGGACGAGCTCCACCAGAGCGTCGTCGGCCAGAACGAAGCCATCCAGGTCATCTCGCGGGCGATCCGGCGCAGCCGCGCGGGGCTCAAAGACCCGAAGCGGCCGATCGGCTCCTTCATCTTCAGCGGTCCGACCGGTGTCGGCAAGACCGAGCTGGCCCGCGCGTTGGCGCGGTTCCTGTTCGCCGATGCGAACGCGTTGATCCGCGTCGATATGTCGGAGTACATGGAGAAGTTCTCCGTGAGTCGCCTGATCGGGGCGCCGCCCGGCTACGTCGGTTATGAAGATTCGGGAACGCTGACGAAAGCGGTGCGGCGGAAGCCCTACTCCGTCGTGCTGCTCGACGAAATCGAAAAGGCGCATCCCGACGTCTTCAACATTCTGCTCCAGGTGCTCGATGAGGGGCACCTCACCGACAATTACGGGCGCTTGATCGACTTCAAGAACACCGTGGTGATCATGACGTCCAACGTCGGTGCGCGCGACGTCGCCAAAGGCAAGACGCTCGGCTTCGGCAAGCCCGATACGCGGGACGAGTTCGAGCGGATGGCCGAGAAGGTGAAGGAAGAGATCAACAAGGTCTTCAATCCGGAATTCCTGAACCGGCTGGACGACGTCATCGTCTTCCACGCGCTCACGCGCGAGCACATCGCGCAGATCGTGGCGATCCTGGCGCGCGACGTCCAGAAGCGGCTCGGCGAAGAAGAGCTGACGCTGCGGTTGACGCAGGCGGCGACGGACTTCCTCGTCGATCACGGCTACGACGAGCATTTCGGAGCGCGGCCGCTCAAGCGCGCCATTCAGAAGTACGTCGAGGACCCGCTGTCGGAGAAGATCCTCGTCGGAGAATTCGCCAAGGGCGACGAAATCGAAGTGGACGTCGCTCCCGACAAGGAACGCCTGGGCTTCAAGGCACTCTCCGGCTCCAAGGCGTGATCCGCCGGCTCACCCTCTCGATCCTGTTGAGTTTTGCCGCCGTCGCTCCCCGCCTGTGTGTCGCACAGGCGGGGGCGGCCGGCTCCCCCCGCGCCGCCGCGCCACCGCCCGCGCCTGACTCCATCGCCGTCGTCGGCAACCGCCGCAACACCGCCCTCAGCGTCATTCAAGTCAGCGGCCTCGTGCCCGGCCACGCGCTCAACTATCGCGATATCCAGCGCGCGATCCAGGCGCTCTTCGCCAGCGGCCAGTTCGATGACGTCGCGATGACGCAGTCGCAGACCCCGGACGGCAAGAACGTGCTCGTGATCCGGGTGCACGAGCGGCCGCAGCTGTTGCGCTGGGCCATCCGCGGCGTCGCGCGGCTGCCCGAGGGCAGCGTGCGCAGCAAAGTCACGCTGCCCGAAGGCCGGCCGCTCGACATGGCGAGCGTCGCGCGTTCCCGCGCGCGGATCGATTCGCTGTACCACGCGCGCGGGTACTATCTCGAGCAGACCAAGCCGGTGTTGGTGTACGAGCGCGACTCCGCGGCGGTACGGGTCATTTTCGACGTCACCGAAGGGCGGCGCGTCGCGATCGCGCAGGTCGACTTCGAGGGCAACACCCACTTCACCGACCAGGAGATCGTCGCGCAATTGAAGACGCGCCCCGAGGGCTTCTGGTGGTTCCGGTCGGGCGAATACAACGACGACAAGCTCTCCGAAGATCTCCGCCAAACCCTGCCCGAATTCTACGGCAGACAGGGATTCGTCGATTTCCAGGTGCTCGACGACACGCTGGTCGTCAACGAGAAAACCGGGAAGGCGACGCTGGTCGTCAAAGTCAGCGAGGGTGAGCCGTATCGCATCGGCTCGTTCGAGATCGCCGGCAACCGCCGCTTCTCGACCGACGAGCTGCAGGCGTTCTATCCGTTCGCGGGCGAGCAGCGCAGCGGGCTGCTCGGCCTCGGCGGCCGGCGCCACATCGTCTACTTCGACGACCAGCAGTGGCAGGACGCGACGCGGAAGGTGCAGACCCTCTACTACAACAACGGCTACATCTACGTTAACGTGCGGCCCGATGTGATTCGCCGGACGGGACCGGATGGGAAGCCGGTCGTCGATCTGCGCTGGGTCATCACTGAGGGCCAGCCCGCGATCGTCGATCACGTGGAGATTCGCGGCAACGACGTGACCCACGATCGCGTGATCCGCGAGGCGATCGTCATGGTGCCGGGCGACGTGTTCCGGCAGGACGCGCTCCTCGCCTCCTACCAGCGCGTGTCGAACCTGGGGTTCTTCAATCAGCCGCTGCCGTTCCCCGACACGAAGCCGGCGAACGATCAGGGCGACATCGACGTCATCTTCCGCGTCACCGAGAAGCGCACGGGCAACATCAACTTCGGCGCGTCGGTCGGGCAGGGGACCGGCGTGGGTGGCTTCCTGGGACTCGACGAGCCGAATCTGTTCGGCCAGGGCAAGCGCGGCCGGTTCCAGTGGCAGTTCGGAAAGAACATCAACGACTTCGAGGTCTCGCTGTCCGATCCGGCCGTGCGGGAGTCGCGGATTTCGGCGACCGTGGAAGTGCACAACCAGCGGGTGCGTTACGTCATCGCGGATCTCGGCAGGCTCCGCCGCCGCGGCGCGAGCCTGCAGTTCGGCTTCCCGGTGTTCGGCGACAACTATACCCGCCTCTTCGTGTCCTACGGCATCGACCAGCAGAGCTTCACCGGCTCGACGACGAATACGGCGTTCACGAACGCGTTCCGCTGCAACGATTGCGTCCGGTCCACCGTCGGCACGCAGCTGATGCGCGACACCCGCATCGACCTGCCGTTCCCGACCGCCGGCACGATGGTCCAGGTCGGGCTCTCGCAGAGCGGCGGCCCGCTGGGCGGCTCGGGCAACTTCCAGCGCGTCGACGTCGAGGGGCACTTCTACGCGCCGATCGGGACCCTCGGCAACCCCGCGGCCTCCAACGTCAAGTTCGTGCTCGGCTACTCGACGCGCTCCGGATTCGTGTTCGGCAATTCGCCGTTCTTCGAGCAGCTGTTCACCCTGGGCGGCACGCAGTTCTTCATTCCGCTGCGCGGCTACGACGAGGCCTCGATCACGCCGTTCGGCTACGATCCCAACGCCGGCAGCAACGGCGCCAGCCCGAACGCGTTCGGCAAGGCGTTCTTCACCATGACGGGTGAGCTCGGCATGCGCGTGTCGCAGATGCTGTACCTGTCGGCGTTCTTCGACGCCGGCAACGTCTGGTCGCGGCCCGCGCAGTACGATCCCACCCGGCTGTTCCGCGGCGCCGGTATCGGCGCGGCCGTCATCTCTCCCCTCGGTCCCCTCGGCATCGACTACGCCTATGGCTTCGATAAGACCGATGTTTTCGGGCGTCCGGCGCCGGGCTGGAAACTGCACTTCAAGCTCGGCAATTTCTTCTAAGCCGTAACGACACACCGCCACCCCACCACGTCCCACTTCGGGAGTTGGAGCGTTATGCAGCGTCTCGTGCTCGGTTCACTTGCCGCCATCGCCAGTCTCGCCATGTCGATGACGGCGCCGGCAACACTCTACGGCCAGGGTGCCCCGGCGCCGTCGTCCGCGCCCGCGACGTCCTCGCAGGCGCCGGCGCCCGCCCCGGTCGCCAAGATCGCGTTCATCAACTCGCAGGAAATCCTGCAGCGCACGCCGGGCTACGCGGTCGCTGAATCGACCTATCGCAAGGAGCTGCAGGCCTCGCAGGCGGAGGTCCAGAAGCTGCAGACGCAGCTCGACTCCGCAGTGCAGGCGCTCGATCAGCAGTCCATCGCGCTGTCGCCGGCCGCGCGCGCGGCCAAGCAGAAGGATCTGCAGACGATGCAACAGCGCATGGAGCAGCGCGGCAACGAGCTGCAGACGCATCTGCAGCAGCGCGAGCAGGAGCTGCTCGGACCGCTTCGCGCGCGCATCAACTCCGTCCTCCAGGGCATTCGCGCCGAGATGAACTACTCGCTGATCATCGATGCCGACGCGGGGGACGGCTTCATCGCCGCGCTCGATCCGGCCCTGAACATCACTACGCGGGTGCTGCAGCGCCTCTCGCAGGCTCAGTAGCGGAGCACCGCACGACTTCCCGACAGCTGTCCGCTGGTGAAATCGCGGCCCTCACCGGCGGGCGGCTGGTGGGCCCGGGCACAACGATGGTCGCCGGGATCGCGCCGCTCGAGCGCGCCGGTCCCGGCGATCTCTCTTTTCTTGCCTCGCCTCGCTACGCCCAATACTTTGAGCGCACCAGCGCCTCGGTAGTCCTGGTCGCGCCGGCGCTGGCATCCAGCGCCGGCGGCCCCGAGACGCGGATCGTCGTCGCCGATCCGTACGCGGCGCTGCTGGTCGTGCTTCCCGTGTTGTATCCGCAGGCCGTCTGGGAAGCGGGCATCCACCCGACGGCGGTGATCGGCCGCGGCGCGAGCTGGCAGGAGCCGGTCGCCATCGGCGCCCACGCGGTACTCGGCCACGGCGTACAGCTCGGCCGCAACGTCCGCGTCGGCGCCGGCTGCGTGCTCGGGGACGGCGTGGCCGTCGGAGATGACACGCAGCTCTATCCCGGCGTCACGCTGTACGCGGGCACGGCCCTCGGCAAACGCGTGATCGTGCACGCAGGCGCGGTGTTGGGAAGCGATGGATTCGGCTACATCCCCGGGACGGGGGGCGACGCCCATCGCAAGATTCCGCACGTCGGACGCTGCCTCATCGGGGACGACATCGAGATCGGCGCGAACACCTGCATCGATCGCGGCAGCGTGGACGACACGGTGATCGGCTCGGGGACGAAGATCGACAACTTGGTCCACATCGCGCACAATGTGCGCATCGGCGCGCGCTGCCTGATCATGGCGCAGGCGGGCATCGCCGGCAGCTGCCAGCTGGAGGATGACGTGATCATCGCGGGGCAGGCAGGCGTGTCGGACCATCTGACGGTCGGGCGCGGCGCGCGGCTGCTCGTGCAGTCGGGCATCATCGCCGATCTCCCCCCGGACGCCACCTTCTTCGGCACCCCGGCGCGGCCACGGCGCGAGTTCCTCCGCGCTCAGGTCGCGCTCTACCGGCTGGCCAAAATCGTGGACGAGCTCGAAGCGGTCGTCGAGGAGCGCCAGACTGCCTCCGGCGAGTAGACGATCCGTCACGCGGCCCGCAGGCGTCCGCGGCACGGGTCTGCACACCGGTGCCGCGACGGAAGCGACGTTCCTTCCGGCGCCGGCCGGACAGGGGATCGTGTTTCGGCGCGTCGATCTCGCGGGCAAGCCCGAGGTCCCCGCGCGTTTGACGGAAGTGGAGGCAGTGGAGCGCCGCACGGCCATCGGTCACGGTGAGGCGACGATCCACACCGTCGAGCACCTGCTCGCCGCCGTCGCCGCTCACGTGATCGACGACCTCACGATCGAGCTCACCGGTCCCGAGCCGCCGATCCTCGACGGCAGCGTGCAGCCCTATTTCGACGCCCTCGCCAAAGCCGAGCCCGCATCGGTCGGGGGAGAGGCGGCCGTGCTGACCGTCACGGCGCCGTTCACCGTCACCGACAAGGATGCCGCGTATGTCGTGGCGCCCGCGAAGACGTTCCGCCTCACCGTCTCCATCGAGTGGCCGCACCCGCTGATCGGGCGGCAAACCGGCGCGTACGATGTCACCCCTGAGAGCTTCGCGGCCGAGCTGGCGCCCGCGCGGACCTTCGGCTTCACGCACGAGGTCGCCGAGCTGCAGGCCCGCGGGCTGATCAAGGGCGCGTCGGCGGCGAACGCAATCGTGCTCGACGACCACGGGATCGTCGCGGGCGGGAAGCTGCGCTGGCCGGACGAGTTTGTGCGGCACAAGGCCGCGGACATCGTGGGAGACCTGGCGCTGACGGGCGCCCGGATTCAGGCTCATGTGGTGGCGACGCGGCCGAGCCACGGCGGCAACATCGCGCTGGCCCGGGCGCTCGCTCGCGCAGGGAGGCGCACGGGAATGCCGGCGATGGACATCAGCAAGATCATGGACTACCTGCCGCACCGCTATCCGTTCTTGCTCGTGGACCGGATCGTCGAGGTGGAGGGCCAGAAGCGCATCGTGGGCATCAAGAACGTCACGATCAACGAGCCGTTCTTCCAGGGCCATTTCCCGGGCCATCCGATCATGCCGGGCGTGCTGATCATCGAAGCGATGGCGCAGGTCGGCGGCATGCTGCTGATGAGCCACTTTGAGGGGCAGGATACGGCCAACAAAGTCGTCTACTTCATGTCGTTGGACAACGTGAAGTTCCGGCGGCCCGTAGTACCAGGGGACCAGATCCGATTCGAGCTCGAGATGCTCCAATTCCGCGGTAAAACCTGCCGGATGAAAGGCGCCGGATTCGTGGATGGCCAGGTCGTGGCGGAAGCGGAGATGATGGCGATGGTCGTCGACCGGTGATCCACCGGACCGCGCTCATCGACCCCACCGCCGAGCTCGGCGCCGACGTGTCGGTCGGGCCGTACTGCGTGATCGGCCCGCGCGTCACCGTCGGCGACCACTGCAGCATCGCCGCGCATGCCGTCCTCGAGCGCAACACGCGCGTCGGCGACGGCGTGAAGATCGGCTACGGCAGCGTCATCGGCAACGATCCGCAGGACCTCAAGTACAAAGGCGAAGAGACCTGGGTGGAGATCGGCAGCGGCACGATCATCCGCGAGTACTCCACCATCAATCGCGGCAGCACGGCGACCGGCAAGACGACCGTCGGCGCGCGCTGTTTCCTCATGACCTACGTCCACATCGCGCACGACTGCGTCATCGGCAATGACGTGATCATGGCGAACGCGGTCCAAATGGCCGGGCACGTCACGGTCGACGACCGCGCGATCATCAGCGGCCTCGTCCCGATCCACCAGTTCGTGCGCATCGGCACGTATTCCTTCGTGGGCGGGGGCTCACGGGTCAATCAGGACGTGCCGCCGTACACCAAGGCCGCCGGCAATCCCGTGCATCTCTACGGACTGAACTCGGTCGGCTTGCAGCGCGCCGGCTTCGCGCCCGAACTGAAGCTGGCGCTCAAGCGCGCGTATCGCCTCGTGTTCAATTCCGATCTCACCGTGAGCCAGGGTGTCGCGCGGGCGCGCGCCGAGCTGCCCCAGGTTCCGGAAGTGGAAACATTCCTGCGCTTCATCGAGGCCTCGCAACGCGGAGTGATGGTGTGAGGGGAAGGGGGAAGGGGGAAGGGGGAAGCGTACGCCCCGTGCGCGTTGGGGTCGTGGGCGCGGGGGCGCTCGGGTTCCATCACATCCGGCTGCTCAAGAAAATCGAAGGCGCCGAACTCGTCGGTTTCTACGATCACAACCCCGCGCGCGCCGCACAGGTCTCCAAAGAGCTGGAAACGGTCGCCTATCCCTCGCTGGAAGGGTTGTTGGACCGTGTGGAGGCGATCACGGTCGTGGTCCCGACGCCGGCGCACGTGGAGGTCGCGCTGCCGGTGCTCGAGCGCGGCCTGCATGCGCTCGTCGAGAAGCCGCTCGCCGACACGCTGCCCGGCGCGGAGCAGCTCGTGCACACCGCGCGGGAGCGCGGCGTGTGCCTCCAGGTCGGTCACGTCGAGCGCTTCAATCGCGCCGTGCGGGCCGCCACGCCGTATCTCGACGAGCCGCGGTTCCTGCAAACCGAGCGCCTGGCGCCGTTCCAGCCGCGCGGCACCGACGTCGCCGTCATTCTCGATCTGATGATCCACGACCTCGACCTCGTGCTGGAGCTCGTGCGCTCGGAGGTCGGCGAGGTGCGGGCGACCGGCGTGCCGATTCTCACGCCGCACGTGGACATCGCCAACGCGCGCGTCGAGTTCGCGAACGGCGCCGTCGCGATCATCACGGCGAGCCGCGTGTCGCGCGAGCGTACGCGCAAACTCCGGATCTTCCAGCCGACCGGCTATTTCTCGCTGGACCTGGCGCAGGGCAACGGGCACTTCTACCGCCTCAAGGACGGCTGGCAGGGATTCGGCGCCAATCGCGTCGAGGACATCGTCGAGCACGTCAAGCTCGACGCGCCGGAAGCCGAGCCGCTCAAGCTCGAGCTGGAGAGCTTCCTGCGGGCGGTGCGCGGTGACGGCGACGTCGTGGTCACCGGCGCGGCGGGACTGCAGGCGCTCGCACTCGCGTATCGCGTCGCCGACGCCATCAGCGCCTCGCCGCTCGCGGCCGCGCGGCCGTGACCCGCATTTACATCTCGGCCGGCGAACCGTCGGCTGACGCGCACGCCGCGGCCGTGGCGACGGCACTGCGTCGGCGCTTCCCGGACCTCGAGCTCGAGGCGCTGGGCGGACCGCTGCTCGAGCGCGCGGGCGCGCGCGTGCTCGACCGGATGGAAGCGTTCTCCGTCGTGGGATTCGTCGAGGCGATCTCCAAGATTCCGGCGCATTACCGGCTCCTCAATCGCATGAAGCACGCCTTTCGGCAGCGACGGTACGATCTGGTCATCCTGGTCGATTATCCCGGCTACCATCTCCGTGCCGCCTCGGCCGCCCATGCCGCCGGTATTCCCGTCTTGTACTACATCGCGCCGCAGATGTGGGCATGGGGACCGAAACGCGTGCGCAAGCTCGCGCCGGTCGAACGGCTCGCGGTGATCTTGCCGTTCGAAGAAGCGTTCTTTCGCGAACGCGGCGTGGCCGCGACGTTCGTCGGTCATCCGCTCAAGGACCGGCCCGCACCGCCGGCGCGCGCCGATGCGCGCCGGGTGCTCGGGCTCGATCCCGCCCGGCCGACGCTCGGCCTCTTTCCGGGAAGCCGCGCGCAGGAAGTCAAACGACACTGGGCCATATTTCGCGAGGCCGCCGCGCGCGTGACGGCCGCGCGACCCGACGCGCAAATCATCGTCGCCGGGACGCCCGGCGCCGAGTATCCGGAGCCGGGAAGGATCCACGTTCATCAAGGCGACCCCTTGCTCGTCTTCGCGGCGTGCGACGCGGGCATCTGCAAGTCGGGCACGACGACGCTCGAGGCCGCCATCGCAGACGTGCCGATGGTCATCACGTATCGCGTGCACCCGATCTCGTCCTTCATCGCGTTCCGGCTCGTGCGCGTGCCGTGGGTCGGGCTCGTCAATCTCGTCGCGGGCTATGAAGTCGCGCCGGAGTTTCTGCAGCGGCGCGCCACGCCCGACGCGCTCGCCACCGGCGTGCTGCCGCTGCTCGACGCAGCGGATCCAGCCACGCGACACCAGCGGGAGGGGCTGCGTCTGGTTCGCGACCGGCTGGGCGCCCCCGGCGCCGCTGAGCGGGTTGCCGAGCTGGCTGCCGGATTGTTGCGGTGAAGCCGCGTTGGGCGGAGCCCATCGGGAGAGCGCTGGGCCCGGCGCTCATCAAGTCACTCGCGGCGACGTGGCGCTTTCGAGAGTCGGGAATCCAACCGAAGCCGCCTTTTATCTTCGTGCTGTGGCACTCCCGCATTCTTCCGCTGCTCGCGCTGCACAAGCAGGAGGGAGTGGTCCTGCTCATCAGCCGGCACCGCGATGGCGAGCATCTCGCCAATCTCGCCGAATCGTGGGGCTACTCCTCCGTGCGCGGCTCCACGCAGCGCGGCGGTGAGGTCGGCCTGCTCGGTATCGTGCGGGCGCTCCAGGCCGGCGCGATCGTCGCGATGACGCCGGACGGCCCGCGGGGCCCGGCCGAGCGCGTGCAGCCGGGCGCGGTTGCCGCGGCGCAACATGCCGGCGTCCCGATTGTCGCAGCCGGCGCGCGCACACGATCGGCCTGGTATCTCCGATCCTGGGACCGCATGTGTATTCCCAAACCGTTTGCCGCGATCGACGTCGCCTACAGTGAGCCGATTCGGATCGGGGATGGAAAAGCGGGCCTGCGGCGCGGGATCGAAGCGGTGCAGCGGAGTCTCGAGCAGGTGACGGGGGGCGGGGGCGGGGCGTGAGCGCGCAACGTGTCGCGCAATGGCTGTGGTGGAGCGGCGCGGCGCCCGCGCGCGTGGCGCGGGGAGTGCTCCTGCCGTTCGCGTTTGCGTATCGCACGGTGATGAGCGCGCGCGCGAGCGCCTACCGCCGTGGCTGGTTGCGGCAGCGGCGACTGCCGCTGCCCGCCGTCGCGATCGGCAACCT
>Ga0070730_10002129_pt1 | contig 18230 bp, 18 predicted proteins | sample Coa_R1_3_FD_66447 | JGI IMG/M metagenome (GOLD analysis project Ga0070730, IMG submission 66447) | Surface soil microbial communities from Centralia Pennsylvania, which are recovering from an underground coalmine fire - Coalmine... | ecosystem: Environmental > Terrestrial > Soil > Unclassified ... | reverse complement strand
GACTATGACGTCCGGGACATGATCGACGGCGCGGCGCTGCTGGCCAGCACCGCGAACGTGGTGATGCAGCTCGCCCGGCCCGGGGTCGGGTACGGCGTGCTGGAGAGCACGGTCGAGGGCAGTCAGGTCATGCGGCACCCGGTCCGGCGGATCAGGAGCACGGTCACCTACCTGTCGGTGGCCCTGCTGGGCACCTCGGAGGAACGCGCGGTCTACCGGCGTCAGGTGAACCGCTCACACGCGCACGTCCGCTCGGCCGCCGGCAGCCCCGTCAGCTATGACGCGTTCGACCCGAGTCTCCAGCTGTGGGTGGCCGCGTGCTTGTACCGGGGCGTGACCGACGTGCACGCCCTGCTGCACGGCCCGGTCGACGACGCCACCGCGGACGCGATCTACCGCGAGTGCCGACAGTTCGCCACCACGCTTCAAGTGCCCGAGCACATGTGGCCGGCCGACCGGGCCGCGTTCGAGCGGTACTGGGCCTCCGCCGTGGCCGAGGTCCGGATCGATCCGCCGGTCCGTGCGTACCTGGACCGGCTCATGGCGCTGGACTACCTGCCCCGGCCGGTCAGCATGACCCTCGGCCCGCTCAACCGGTTCGTGACTACGGGTTTTCTGCCCGCGCCATTCCGGGACCAGATGCAGCTGCCCTGGACCGAAGCCGACCAGCAGAAGTTCCAGATCCTCATGGGCGCGATCGCATCCGTCAACCGGCTGCTGCCGCCGCCGGTCTCCCGGTTCCCGTTCAATGCGTGCCTGCAGGACCTGCGGGTGCGGATCCTGTGGCACCGCGCCTGCGGCGGCGCCCTCCTATGAGGCGGAAATCCGGTACCTGCCCTCGGCGACGATCATGGCCGCCCCGGCGACCTCCACCGAGTCGATCTGGTCCCGGTCGCCGATAACCTTGGCATACAGCAGCGATGGCCGGCCGATCTCGGCGCCCTGGCGGATCTCGATCCGCTCACCGAATCCGATCCGGCCGTGCCGGGCCAGGTGGATGGCCAACGGCCCGGCCGCCGAACCGGTGGCCGGATCCTCGGGGATGCCGGCCGACGGGTAGAACATCCTGGTCTTCCACGACTGGCCTTGTCCGGCGAAGCAGTTCGCGGCGACGCCCAGGTCCGCTAGAGCCTCCAGGTCCGGCCGGAGGGCGGCGACGGCGTCCTCGCTGGCGAGCTGGACGTACACGTGCGGCGGGCCGTTGTGGTAAAGCTCGACCGGCAGCCCGGATGAGTCCACCCCGAGGGCGGCGAAGAGCTCGCGCTCGCGGGTGAATGGTTCCCAGGCCGGGATCGGCTGCACCATCCGGCCGAACACCACCTGTCCCCCCTGGCGCTCCAGGGCGACGGGAATGAGACCCGCGCCCGTCTCCAGCTGCACGGCGTCGGCACCGAGCGCCGCTGCGACCACGAACGCCGTGCCCAGCACGGGGTGCCCGGCGAAGGGCAGCTCGGCGCCCGGGGTGAAGATCCGCATCCGGACGTCGCCCCCGTCCTGCGGAGGGAGCAGGAAGACGGTCTCGGCGACGTTCATCTCCTTGGCCAGGCGCTGCATCTGCCCGGTGTCGAACGGCCGCCCGTCGATGAACACGCCGAGCTGATTGCCCTCGAGCGGCACGGAGGTGAAGACATCGCACACGAAGTACGGGTGCACGTCGGCCGACCCCTGCCAGCCCGCCACACCGGGGATAACCGCTGCCTGCGCCATGATCGTATATACTCCAAGTGACCTAGGAATATAGGAAACTAGCTATACGCTAGCGACGGGATGACGCGATGACAACCCCCGCGCGCGCGGTCGCCGCTGCCGAGGTGTTCCGAGCCCTCGCCAGCCCTAAGCGGCTGCAGGTCCTCGACTGGCTCCGCGACCCCGTGGCGCACTTCCCGCCCCAGCGCGACGGAGATCTCGTCGACGACGGGGTCTGCGTGGTGTTCATCGCCAACAAGCTGGGGGTCGCGCAGCCCACCGCCACCGCTCACCTGCAGGCGCTCGCCCGGGCCGGGCTGGTCACCTCCAAGCGCATCGGGCAGTGGACGTTCTACAAGCGCGACGAGGCCGCCATCCAGGCCTTCACGCACCAGCTACGCGACCAGCTATAACCCGCCGCGAGCCGCCCAGTTCGCCCCCCGGGCGGTGTATATACCGGTAGAAGCGCCACTTGTGGATATAGCAATTTAGCTATATCTTTGGCTGGTTGGGTTATGGGCAGCCAGGAAGCGCTTTGCCGGTCGACGTCATGGGCAGCCGGCAAGCGCTTCTCTGGCTCAGCTACGAGGGAGCGAGGGAGCGCTGCGATGAAGCAACTCATTACCTCCGCCGAGGCTCCGGCGACCGCTGGGCCGTATTCCCCCGGGCTGGCCGTCGGTGACCTGATCTTCCTCGCGGGCCAGGGCGGCTTCGATCCCGGGACTGGTCAGCTGGTCACCGGCGGCATCGCCGGGCAGACCGCGCAGGCCTTCCGCAACGTCGAGGTACTGCTGCAGGCGGCGGGCGCTGGTCTGGAGGACGTCGTGTCCTGCCTGGTTCACCTCAGTGACCTGGCCCTGTTCGCCGAGTTCAACGTCGCCTACGGGAAGCAGTTCCCCGGACCGGACAAGCCGGTCCGCACCACGGTCCGCGCCGACCTGGCGGCCGGCATGCTGATTGAGGTCACCGTCATCGCGGTCAGGCCCGGGTCCGGGCGCGGGACTCAGCCGGCGTGAGAACCTCCGCGGGCCGGTGAGGAAGGCTCGCGCCCTGAACCATCCGCAGCCTGCGAGGAACGCCATGCCCACTGCGCGAATGCCCCGGCCGACCCGGCTGTTCCTGGCCGGCAATACGGTGTCCATGGCCGGAATAGGCCTGGTCATCGGGTTCATGCTGATCTACCTGCACCAGGTGCGGGGCCTGGCTCTCCCGGTCGTCGGCGGCCTGTTCGCCGCCTCGGCCGCCGCGGGCCTGCTCGTGGTGCCGGTCTTGGGCATCCTGCTCGACCGGCTGGGCGCTCGCCAGGTGCTGACCGGCATCCAGCTCGGCCAGGCCACCGCCCTAGTGCTGCTCGCCTGGGCCCACACGGTGGCGACCGCCCTGCCGGCCATGCTGCTGTACGGGGTGACGTGGGCCCCGATGTTCCCCGCGCTCGGGACCATGATTGCCGGGCTCACCCCGGACCCGGCCGCCCAGCAACGCGCGTTCGCGATCAACTTCACTTTGCAGAACGCCGCGATCGGCGTCGGCTTGGCGATCGGGGCCACGCTCGCCAACGTGCACCGGGCCGGGTCGTTCCAGGTGCTCTTCCTCGCCGACGCCGCGTCCTGCGTGGTGTTCGCCGCCGTCCTCCAGCTTCTGCCCACGCTGCGCCGGTCCCGGGCCGGCGACGAACCGAAAGCCGCCTATCGCGATCTGCTCAGCCATCGCGGGCTGCGGCTGGTGCTGGTGGCCTCGCTCCTGCTCGCCTTCACCAGCTTCCCGGCCTTCGACTCCGGCCTGCCCGCCTTCGCGACGGTCGAGGGACACGTATCGGCTCGCGTCGTCGCGCTGTCCATGACCGCCAATACGGCCGTCATAGTCGCCGCACAGCTGACCGTGCTGAAGGTCATCCGCCGGGTGCGGCGCAGCTACGCCCTGGTCGCGACCGGCCTGATCTTCGCCGTTTCCTGGGCGGTATTCGGGCTGGCCGGGCTGCCCCTCACCGCGGCGGCCCGGATCGCTTGCGTGGTCGGCTTCACCGCGCTGTTCGGGCTCGGCGAGACGGTCATGTCGCCCACCATGGGGCCCCTGGTCAACAGCCTGACCGACGACCGGGTTCGGGGGCGGGCCAACGCACTGGCCTCATTGTCCACCTCGCTCGCGCTCATCGTGTCTCCCGCCATCGCGACCGGCCTGATTGCCGTGGGAGCGGCCGGCGTGTGGATAGGCCTGCTGTGTCTCGGTTGTCTCGGTACAGTCGCTATCGGCGCGCGGCTGCGGCGCACTCTCACCACCGAGCAGGATCACGTGAGCGCGCCGTCGGCGCCCGCGCCCGCGTCCGAACCCATCAGGCCAGCGGGACCGAACCTGATCAACAAGGCCAGCGTGCCGCGCATCGCCTGGGAAGCGGGCGACAGCTGGACCCTGGCCGACCAGCCGCGTATTCACGTGATGCAGGAACGCATTGCGTCGGGTTGGGCCGAACGCCGGCACCTGCACGCCGCGGTCGAGCAGCTCTACTTCATCCTGGAGGGCACCGCCACGGTCCGGCTCGACGATCGTGAGGAGATCCTCAGGCCGGGTGACGCCATGCATGTCCCGGCGGCGACGCCCCACCAGGTGCGCAACGACTCCCCAGGAGCACTGGAGCTTCTGGTGATCTCCTCCGCCCCGCCGCGCCAGGATCGGGTCGAGCTCTGATAGCCCGTCAGGGCCTGGTTTGGCGACGATTGAGGAACACCACGTAGACCGTCCCGAAGACCAGGACGATTCCGACGTTAACGAGCAGCCGCGGCAAGAAATGGTGCTTGAAGAACAGAATGTCCACGACGACCACGACGGATGCCATAACGAGCACGTAAAGCGCGACGGCTGCCTGTCTTCCCACTGCTTCGTTCTACTCTGTGCACCGCAGTGGAGCAAGAGACCCGGTGATCAGCCGGGGTGAGAACGCCTCCAGGGGACAGTCTCAGGGGGTCCAGCCGGGGGCGGGGAAGGCGGCCAGGAGGTCGCGGACCTCGGCGGCGATGCGGTCGTAGACCGTCTCGTCCTCCTTGGTGGCGGCGGTAATCGCCTCGTCCATCCAGGCGGCGAGCGGCTCCATGTGCTCCTCGCGCAGGCCGCGGGTCGTGACCGCGGGCGTGCCGATCCGCAGGCCCGAGGGGTCGAACGGCTTGCGCTGGTCGAACGGGACCGTGTTGTAGTTCGTCTCGATGCCCGCGCGGTCCAGCGCCTTGGCGGCCGGCTTGCCCCCGATGCCCTTGGAGGTGAGGTCGATCAGGATCAGGTGGTTGTCCGTGCCGCCGGAGACCAGGTCGTAGCCGCGGGCCAGCAGCGCGTCGGCCAGCGCGGCGGCGTTGGCCACCACCTGGCGGGCGTAGTCGCGGAAGTCGGGCTGCGCTGCTTCGTGCAGCGCCACCGCGATCGCGGCCGTGGTGTGGTTGTGCGGGCCGCCCTGCAGACCGGGGAACACGGCCCGGTCGACCGCGGACGCGTGGTCGGCGTCGGACATGATCATGGCGCCGCGCGGGCCGCGCAGCGTCTTGTGCGTGGTCGTCGTGATGACCTGGGCATACCCGGCCGGGGAGGGGTGCGCGCCGCCGGCGATCAGCCCGGCGATGTGCGCGATGTCGGCGACCAGGATCGCGCCGGCCTCGGCGGCGATCGCGGCGAAGGCCGGGAAGTCGATCGTCCGCGGGATCGCCGTCCCGCCGCAGAAGATGATCTTGGGCTGCTCCTTGAGCGCCAGGTCGCGGACCTCGTCCAGGTCGACCCGGCCGGTGTCGGGGCGGACCCCGTACTGGACGGCGCGGAACCACTTCCCGGTCGCCGAGACGGTCCAGCCGTGTGTGAGGTGGCCGCCCATCGGCAGCGCCATGCCCATGATGGTGTCCCCCGGCTGCGCGAAGGCCAGGTAGACGGCGAGGTTCGCGGGCGAGCCCGAGTACGGCTGCACGTTGGCGTGGTCGACGCCGAACAGCGCCTTGGCCCGGTCCCTGGCGATCGTCTCGAGCGGGTCGATGAACTGCTGGCCCTCGTAGTACCGCCGGCCCGGGTAGCCCTCGGAGTACTTGTTGGTCAGAACGGTGCCCGAGGCCTCGAGCACCGCCACCGACACGTAGTTCTCCGACGGGATGAGCCTGGCCTTCTCGTACTGCCGGCGAGCCTCATCGTTGATGAGGCCTGCAATCTGCGGGTCAGTGCGTTCGACGTTCGGGATGGGCGGGTTGTGCATCACGGACCTCCTCGGTGATGAGGCTACACACCGCGGCCACCGCAGGGCAGCGGGGCGCGCAGCAACGTTCGTTCGGTACCGTCATTCCGGGTACCGGCGCGAGCTTGGAGCGTGACATGGCCACGAAGATCATCCTGGACTGCGATCCGGGGATCGATGACGCCCTCGCGATCACCTTCGCGCACGGGCATCCGGACCTCGACCTCCTCGGGATCACGACGGTGGCGGGCAACGTCGGGCTGGCCCAGACTACGGCGAACGCGCTCGCGGTGTGCGAGTTCATCGGCGCGGCGGGCACGCCGGTGACCGCCGGGTGCGCCGGGCCGTTCCTGCGCCCGGCCCTGGACGCGCGGGAGGTGCACGGCGAGTCGGGGCTGGGCGGGGCCGTGCTGCCGGCGCCGGCGGCCGGCCCGGCGGCCGGGCACGCCATCGACTTCATCATCGACACCGTCCGCGCCGACCCGGGCGAGGTCACCCTGGTGGCCACCGGGCCGCTGACCAACATCGCGCTGGCGGTGAGACGGGAGCCGCGGCTGCCCGGCTGGGTCAGGGATTTCGTGATCATGGGCGGGTCGTCGGGGCGCGGCAACACGACGCCGGCCGCCGAGTACAACATGTGGGCCGACCCGGAGGCCGCGGCGATGGTGTTCGGGGCGGGCTGGACGGTGATCCAGCTGGGCCTCGACGTGACCCAGCGGACCGGGGCCTCCGCGGCGGTGCTGCAGCGGATGCGCGAGCTCGGACCGCTCGGCACCGTTCTCCTGCTGCCCGCCCTCGAGCAGTACGTGTCGGTGGGCGACAACGCCGGGCCGCCGGTGCACGACGTGTGCGCGGTGGCCTGGGTGGCGCAGCCTGACGTGTTCGGGCTGGTCCCGGCCCGGGTTGACGTGGAGACCACGGGGCGGCTGACCTCGGGGATGTCGGTGACCGAGTTCGGTGTCGAAGGTGAAGGTAACGCCCGGGTGGCGATGGAGATCGACGTGGCCGGCTTCTGGGAGCTCACGCTCGGGGCGTTCGGCCAGGTGGCGGAGGCCATTTCTGCTTGAGGCGTCACTGGGCCTGGGCGAGCAGGTTTTGGTCCTCGCCGAGTTCGACGTCCCCGCTGAACTCCAGTTCCTCGCTGTGCCACACCGTATGCTCGGCCGCCTCGACCAGGTCGGCGTAGTTCCACCGCAGGCTGGCTCCGCCGGGGGTGCTCAGCGACACCTCCCCGGACCGGCACCAGATGGTCAGGCCGCGGCCGACGGACAGGACCGACAGGTCCGAGGTCGGCTGGTCGGCCCGCAGCAGCCTGCCGAACCCGCGCTCGCTCAGCATCGCCTCGAGTTCCCGCGCGGCCTGGCGCGCGCTGAGCCGCTCGCTGGCCCGGGCGGCGGTGACGTCGGCGGAGAGGGTGTACGCGGTTAGGCCGGTGGCGTCAGCCAGGCGGGCGTGCGCGAGCGGGGCGGGCACCGCGAACCAGACGGCCTTGCCCCGCCTCGCCCAGCCGCCCAGCCGGGCCCGGGTGGGATGGTGACCCCACCGGCCGGCCGACAGCTCGTGCACGATCTGCAGCCCGCGCCCGGTTACGGCCTGGATGGACGCGCTGGACGGGGACGGCGGGGAGCCGTGCCGCCAGCCGCGGACGCAGTCGAAGACCTTGCAGACCAGCTCGCGGCGGGTGCCGAGGCCCCGCAGGTACAGCCAGAGCTCGGGACCGCAGTGTTCCTCGGGAGGCTCGTCATCCTGCGGGGCCCGCGGGGCCGGCGTGCTCGGTAGGTCCTGTGGGTCCTGTGGGTCCTGTGGGGTTTTCGGGGTTTGCGGGATTTGTGGGGCCGGGTCGGCGGAAATCTCCTGCTCGCCCTCCACGTCCGCTGCCACGGACGCGAGCCGATTGCCCCCTCCGCCGACTCCGGCCACCGCGTGCGCGTGCAGTGTATTGGCCGCGAGTTCGCTGGCCATCAGGATGCAATCATCGAGGAGGTCCGGCTCGAGCCCGACCTCCGAGACCGCGTCCCTGAACACCTGCCGCGCGACTGACGCACACGTCGCGTCGGCCGGAAGCGGCCACGCCTGGCAATAACCCGCGCGGACGCCCCGCCAACTGCTGATGCCCTGTTTCATACCTGACGCCTCCGGCCATCACTGAGATAGACCCGCCGGCTGGAGGGGGGGTGCCGTCGGCAGTATTCCTGCGAACACGATACCTGCTTTTCAAATCTTAATCTGTGAAACACAGGTTATGACTCGGCGGACCCACTTCGCAATATCAATGACATTATTCTTTTTATCGCAGTTCATTACAGGCGTACCATACTGGATATATCCCATATTTTGGACATAACCTGCCAGAACCGACGTTATGCCTACGTTTTCCGCCGATTGCCGTCGGCTGTATCTGTTAACGATGGTGCCCGCGATGTTCGTGCGCCCTTAGTGGCTGTATTGCGACGATTGACTGATTAGGCGCGTTTCTTGTCTGGCCATCGACTGAACCCGCATGTACAGTCACGGTTGGGAACCTTCCGGTTACCTAACCGGGCCACGAGACAGGCCGGCACAACAGAAAGCCCCCGGTGGCTGCATCCACCCGGGGGCTTTCCGTTGCCGCCACGACTCCTACTTCAGGTCGTAACGTCCCGCCTTCACGTCAGCCAGGAACTCGGCGAACGAGTCCCGCCCGACGACGTGGGCGCCCCCCTCGGGTCGCTTGCTGTCCCGGACGGCGGTCACGCCGGGCAGGTTGGCCGCGATTTCCACGCAGCCTCCGTTGTGCGCACTTCGGCGGGCCTTCCGCCAGACGGCCTGAGACAGGTCGGTCATCGCTTAACTCCATTCGCTTGGCGAGATGTTCTAGGTAGCCCGTGGTATCCGCTGGCTCAAGCGCGGCATCGGTGGCACGCTCGAACGATCCGATGTACCCCTGCACGGACTCGGGCTTGCTCACCTCCTCGATCGAGTAGTCGGTTTCCACGAAGACCAAGCTCGGCTCGTCATCGCGGAAACCGAAGATGTTGACCATCGAAACGATCCCGGCCGGCGGCCCGTCCTCGAACCGCTGGATGCGCAGTTGCACGTTACGGTGGGAGCCGAGCGCGACCAGGTGCTCGACTTGCTCCCTGCGGTCCTCGCGCATCCCCCACCGGTACAGCAGGGACGCCTCGGTGATGACCGCGCTGACCATGGGCGCGGTGCCGTCCTTGCGGTCGAGGATCTCCTGCCTGCGCAGCCGGGAGTCGACCGCCTTGCGCCGGTACGCCGGGGGCCGCGGCCCCGACCTCATCAGCGCCTCGGTGTAGGCGGGGGTCTGCAGCAGCCCGGGCAGCACCAGTGGCATGAACACGCGGATGGTGGTGGCGTCGTTCTCGTAACCGGGGAACTCGCTGTCGAAGATCTCGGGGTACTCACGCCACCAGGGCCTGGCCCGGGCCCGGATGGCCAGGTCCTCGATCTCGTCCCGCTTGTCGCCCTCGATGCCGTAGATCCGGATCAGGTCCCTGATGTCGCTCATCTCCGGGCGCTTCCACTGGTTCGCCTCGAAGCGGCCTACCTTGCCGCGGCCCCAGTTCAGGATGTCGCAGGCGTGGTTGGCGGTGTAGCCAGCCCTGATCCGCGCCGTGGTCAGCTCGCGAGCCAGCCGGCGCTTGGCGATGGTGGCGCCGTAGGCGTCATCGCTCATGCGGATCCCCTTCTTGACAGGAAGCCTGTCATGCCCTACACGGTACCCAACTTGCGAATCGCAAACCAGTGGTCACAGGGTTTTATCATGATCGCTTGGCGGCGGGGCGGGCGCGGCCGCGTCGTCGAACTCCCCGTTGCGAGCGCCGTCGAGGAAGCACTCCCACTCGTGGCGGTCGAAGACCAGGACCCGCTGGTCCGGGTCGCCCGCGACCCGCAGCAGGACCCACTCGGCCGGAGCTTCCGGCGGGGGCGAGCCGGCGGGGGCTCGGGGCGCGGCGGCGGGTCCCGGGGCGAGGGCGGCCGCAGAGGCGGGGGCAGGGCTGCGGGCGAACGCGACCTCGATCGCGCCGTCGCCCGGGCCTGAGCGCTGCCAGGCCTGGGCCGCCAGGTCGATGCCGAGCTCGGAGACGGTGGGTTTGTGGCCGGTCACGGCTTCCTGGCCACCCCGCAGTAGAGCCAGCGCGAGCCGTCGCTGTCGGCGAGCTCGACATCCTCGGCCCCCCACAGGCCGGTGAACGTGACGCCGGGCTCGGCGTCCTCGTACGGCGGGAGCAGGTCCAGCCCGGTGAAGAAGCGCTCGACCTTGGCCTTGGACCGGAAGTACAGGTGCTCGGTAGCGGCGTCGAAGACGGAACGGAAGCCCTCGCACGCGGCCGGCGGCTTGTAATCGTCGGTGAGGTGCGACAGCGACAGGTAGCTGCCGGACGCGAGCGCGCCGACGTATCGCGACACCAGGGCCCACGGGTCGGATGCGTCGGAGACGAACATCAGGACCGCAGTCATCAACAGGCCGACCGGCTCGCCGAAGTCGACGAGCCTGCGGAGCTCGGGATGGTCCAGGATGGCGTCAGGCTCGCGCAGGTCGGCGTAGATCACGCCGGTCGTCGCGCCGCTGTCGATGAGCGCCTGGCTGTGCAGTTGGACCATCGGGTCGTTGTCGACGTACACCACCCTGGCCGCCGGGTCCACCTTCTGCACCACATCGTGCGTGTTCCCGATCGTCGGCAGCCCGGAGCCGATATCGATGAACTGGCGTACCCCGCGCTCGCAGATCCACTTGGCGGCGCGCTGGTGGAAACCGCGGTTTGACCACGCGCAATCCCTGATCTCGGGCGCGACGGCCAGGATACGCTCGGCAGCCAAGCGATCGACCTGGAAGTAGTTGTTGCCCTGGAGCATGTAGTCGTAGATCCGCGCAGGCGACGGCCTGCCCGTGTCGACGCCCGCGGGCATATCAGCCTGGTCCATGAACTACCCTCCACCCCGCCCCTCCACCAGAACCCTCCGTTCTCAGTCTGGCACGGTGCGTGCGAATCACGAACAGCGACATCACTTTCTCCGCCGCCGCGGCGGTGCCGCCCTCCGCGGGGCCGGCGAATCCGGGAGGATCATGAGCGCTCCCGACGGACGCCCTGCTGGCCGCCAGCAAACTCGCGTGTCACTCTCAGGCTGCGTACAGCCTGGACCGGGCGATGTCCAAGACCCGCGACCCACCCTGCATGGCATGAACAACATGTACGACAGCCCCGTCGGGGCCGGGCCCGTACGCGGGCCCTACCCGGCGGGTCCACCCGATCCCTCGCCCGGGGCCCGCAAGAAGCGGATCCTGCGCTGGGGCGCCGGCCTCACCCTGGCCGGTTTCCTGGCGGGCGGCGGGATCGCCTTCGCGCTGTCCGGGTCGGGCACCCCGGCCGCCAGTGCCGCCGGCAGCACCCAGTCGGCCAAGGCGGCGGTGCTCAACTCGGCGTTCAGCACCGCCGGCAGCACCGCGGCCAACGTGCCGCTGCGCCGCATCCGGTGGGCGCTCGCCCGGCTGCGGGCCCTCGGGGGCGTCCACGGCGAATTCACCTACCACAACGCGTCAGGCTTCCACACGCTGGCGTTCGAGCGCGGCACGATCACCTCGGTCAGCGGGAGCGACCTGGTGGTCCGCGCCCCGGACGGCACGGTCTGGACCTGGCAGATCGTCAGCAATACCGTGGTCAGGCAGCACGGCGCCAAGACGACGGCCAGCGCGCTGGCCGACGGTGAGACCGTGTTCACCGGTGGCCCGGTAGTCAACGGCGCCAGGGACTCCCGCCTGATCGTGATCGGGCCGGGCGGATCCTCCTCGGGCTCCAACTCGGTGTCAGGTACAGGGGGTACGTCAGTGAGCTGACTGGCCACCGCACGCGGCGCGCCTCCCGCCCGGGGCGCGCCGCATCCTGCTGCACGCATCCGCGATGACCCCATACTTCTATGCTGGACAATGAAACGTGAGACGCCATGGCTGACGGTGACCGTATCCCCAAGGTGCTCGTCGTAGACGACGAGCCGAACATTCGTGAGCTGGTTGAGGTCGCGCTGAAGTTCCACGGCTGCGCCGTCTCGGTCAGCGCCACCGGCAGGGACGCGCTGCACCAGGCGGATACGTACGAGCCCGACCTGATGATCCTCGACGTGATGCTGCCCGACATGGACGGCTTCGAGGTCTGCCGGGCGCTGCGGCAGGACGGCAACGACGTCCCCGTCATCTTCCTGACCGCGCGGGACACCACCTCCGACACGATCCGCGGGCTCACCCTCGGCGGCGACGACTACGTGACCAAGCCCTTCTCGGTCGAGGCGCTGGTGGCCAGGGTCAGGGCGGTCCTGCGGCGCACCACGCGCACGCCCGGGGGCGACGGCGCGGCCGGCGGGTCCGCCATGCTGCAGGTGGGTGACCTGGAGCTGGATGAGGAGCACTGGGTCGTCCGCCGGGCGGGAATCCAGGTGGAGCTCTCGCCGACGGAGTTCCGGCTGCTGGCGTACCTGATGCGGAACCAGGGGCGGATGCTCACCAGGCAGCAACTGCTCGAGAACGTCTGGGGCTGGGAGTTCGCCGGCCAGTCGCAGGTCGTGGAGACCTACGTCAGCTACCTGCGGCGCAAGCTCGACCCGCTCGGCCCGCCGCTGATCCACACCCAGCGCGGCGTCGGTTACAGCCTGCGCCCGCCGCCAGAAGCCGAGCGCGTGACCAGATGAGGTCCGCGCGCCGGGGGGTCACCGGGCGCGGCAGGCTCTCGCTGCGGTCCCGGCTGCTGGCCGGGCTCATCGCGATCACCGCCCTGTTCCTCGTCGTCATGGGCGTGGTGACCACCATCGTCCTGGGCACCTCGGAACAGGATCAGTTCAACACCGATCTCGAGCTGTCCGTCAAGCAGAGCCTGTCCTCGATCGCGGACCTGCCGACCGGCTACGCGGCGGCCTACATCAACGTGCCCTCCCGGTCGACGGGGATCTTGTCGGGGCCTTCGACCACGGCGTCCGAACTGCAGAGCCTGCTCGGGAGCCTGCTGGACAACGGTCAGGCGTCGGCGTTCTTCAGGCAGAATCCGCGCGCCACCCTCTTCCCCATCACCGGGCAGGGCCCGGCCCTGACCGCGATTTGGCGGCCGATCGTCGTCAAGAACCGCACCCCCACCGGCCTGCTGCCGGCCGGCGAGAACATCCTGGTGGTCGCGCGGCCGGACAGCGCGGTGGGCAGCCAGGTGCGCGGCCTGGTCCTGGCCGAAGTGATCACCGGGACGATCCTGCTCGCGCTGCTCGCCCTGGGCGGCCGCTGGCTGATCAGCCGCGGCCTGGCGCCGCTGGACCGGATGGCGAGCACGGCCGACATGATCACCAGCCGGGGCGATCTGACCGCGCGGATGCCAGACCCCGGCGACCACGCGGAGGCGGGGCGGCTCGCCGCGGCCATCAACACCATGCTCGACCGGATCCAGCAGGCGTTCCGCGCCCGGTGGGCCTCCGAGCAGAAGGTGCGCCAGTTCGCCGCGGACGCCTCGCACGAGTTGCGCACGCCGCTGACCACGATCCGCGGGTACGCCGAGCTGTACCGCCAGGGTGCGCTGGGCCCGGACCGGCTGCCGAACGCCATGCGCCGCATCGAGCAGGAGGCGGAGCGGATGTCCAGCCTGGTCGCCGAGCTGCTCGAGCTGGCCAGGCTGGACCGCCACTCCTCGCTCGACCTGACCGAGACCGACCTGGCCGGGCTGGTCAGGGACGCCGTCGCCGACGCCCAGGCGGTCGAGCCGGACCGGCCGGTCAGCGCCAGGACGCCGCCCAGCCTGGTGGTGGTCGCCGACGAGCCGCGGATCCGGCAGGTGCTGGCCAACTTGCTCGGCAACGTCCGCGAGCACACCCCGCCGGTCACCCCGGTCGCCGTCCGCCTGTCGGCGGCCGGGCAGGGCGCGCTGCTCGAGGTGACGGACGCCGGCCCGGGCATGGACTCCGAGGCCGCGGCCCGCGCGTTCGACCGGTTCTACCGCGGCGGAAACCACGGAAGCGGGCACGGCAACAGCCGCGGCAGCGGGCTCGGGCTGTCGATCGTGCAGGCCATCGCCGCCGCGCACGGCGGCCACGCCATGCTCAAGTCCGCGGAGGGCGTCGGGACCAGCGTCCAGGTCTGGATCCCCTTCCACCCTCCGGCCCAGCCCGGCACCCTCCACGCGGAGCCCGGCGTCGCCGAAGGACACCCCGGGCAGGACGCCGTTTACAACTGATCGCGGTACTTGCCAGTTTTCGCCGTTCGGTTATGTCGTTCTTACCTGGCCGGAGACAGCGGACAACTACGGTAGGCGCATGCAGGACCGTGAACTGGTCGCGGCCATCGTCGCAGGTGACCCGGGAGGGCTCGCCGAGGCGTACGACCGTTACGCGGCGCCGCTGTACACCTACTGCCGGTTCATGCTGCCCGACCCCGATCCGATGGGTCACGCGGCCGGCGCCGTGCAGGACACGTTCATCATCGCGACCGCCAAGCTCGAGGGGCTCCGCGACCCGGACAAGCTCCGCTCCTGGCTGCACGCGGTCGCTCGCAACGAATGCCTGCGCCGGCTCGGGGCGGGCAGCGGCGCGGGCCCCGCGACCAGGCTCGCCGGGAAGGCCGACCCCGGCCCGATGCCGGAGGTCGCGCTGCCCGCCGCGCTCCGCGACCAGGTGCTCAAGGTCTGCGCCGACGACACGCCGACCGGGCGGGCCTACCGGGTGAGCGTGGCGCACCGGGCGGGGACGTTCGGCTGGACGGGGTTCCCCAACCCGATGCTCCCCACCGGGCCGCGCTGGTGGTACCAGCTCCGGCGGCATCCCCGGGTGGCGGCCGCCATCGCGGCGGTCGCCCTTGCGGTCGTGGTGGGCGGGATCGTCGCGATGCTGACGGGCGGCGGCTCGACCGGATCGCCGGGTTCGAACATCGCCCTCGGTGCCGGCCCGGGGACCACCTCGGGCCCGGCCTCGAGCCCGGCGGGCGCGCGATCATCGCCGAGCCACAAGGCCGCGGCGGACGGCAAGGTCACGCCGGGCACGCCGGGCGACGGGCCCGGACCGACGACCAGCCAGCCTTCAGTGGGTGAGCCGACGCCCAGCAGCCCGGCGCCATCCTCGTCGTCTGCGTCGCCGTCACCCTCACGGTCCCCGTCACCTTCGCCGTCGCCTTCCCCATCGCCATCGCCCTCTCCTTCCCCGTCGCCCTCGCCGACCGCGGGTACCCTGCTGGCCGAACCGAGCAGGCTGGTGCTGACGGAGATCAAGGGGCAGACGGCGAGCGGGACGTTTGACCTGTTCGCCGTAGGCGGTCCGGTCCGCTGGACCATCCACGTCCCGGTCACCGCGGTCACTACCATCGTCAGGGTGTCACCGTCCTTCGGCTACCTCAGGGCCGGCGGCTCCTGGGTCGTGGTGACCGTGACCATCAAGAGCCCGATCTCGCTCGTCACCCATCTCATCGCCCAACCAGGCGGGGTGATCATCACGATCGTCCTCACCGTCAAGCTGTAGGGCGTCCGCGTGAGGCCAGGAACTCGTCGAGTTCGGCCAGCGACGGGGACACAGCGGGCCCGGAGCGGGTGACGGTCAGCGCGGCCGCCGCGTTCGCGCGCCAGGCGGCGCCAGCCGGGGCCAGCCCTCCGGCGAGCCCGGCCAGGAACACGCCGGAGTGGGCGTCTCCCGCGCCGGTGGTGTCCACCGCCACCACGGCGGGCGCGGGGATGAGGCTGAGCGAGAGGCCGACCTGGTCCGCGGGCCCGGCTACGCGTAGCGCGAGGACGCAGCCCTCGGGTCCGGCCCTTACGATGACGCCGGCTCGCCCGGTCCGCCTGGCCAGCAGGCGGGCCGCTTCGACCGGGTCGGACTCGCCGGCAAGTATGGCGGCCTCGCGCTGGTTGCAGCTGTACCAGTCGCAGCGGTTCAGCACCGGGTCCAGGACGTCCGCCGGGATGTCCGCGACCAGCGGACCGGGGTCCATGAACAGCAGCACGCCGGGCGGGAGCCCGGCCGCCCAGGCCCCCAGGACCGGACCGGACTCCGGGGGGACCAGCCCGTAACCCGACACGTAAACGGCGTCGCCGGGCCATAGCTGCACCCCATCCCACGAGCCGGGCGCGCGGAGGCTCTCGGCGCCCAGGCTGGTGACGAACGTGCGCTCACCGTCCGCCTCGACTAGGGCCACGTCGAAACCGGTGTCCGCGTCCGGATCCGGGAGGCGCAGGACGGCAATGCCCTCGGCTTCCAGCGCGGCGCGGACCTTGTCGCCCCAAGGCCCGGTGCCGTGCCCGCCCGCGTACACGACGGGCAGGCCCTGCCGCGCGGCGGCGGCCATGATGTTGAAGCCTCCGCCCACCTGGACTGCCGAAGATCCCGCGAGCATGTCACCGCCGCGTTCGGGCAGCGCGGGCACCCACATCAGCAGGTCGACGATCGCTTCGCCGGCGAAGACGAGCCGACTGACCGGCTGGCTGGCCGGCTGGCTGACCGGTTGGCTCCAGGAGGGATGGCTCACCTGCGCTGGCTTCTCTCTGTTAGTCCGGGCCGCCGCGGCCGGTGATTTCAGGGATGCGTTTGGCCTTCTCATCCTGGTCGGCCTCGCGCGGTTAAGCCAGCAGGTTCTGATGCCGACGGTCGCGTCGCTCGATTACTATCCTCGGCGTTAATGAGTATAATCGATCAAAACGATCATCCTACTCGTTTCAATCATCTTGAAGGAGCATCATGACGGCAGCCGCGAGGAACGAGCCGCTACGGGACCAGACGTACCTGCCGCTGTCAGGCGATGCAGAGGTTCTCGACTTCCTCAGCGCCCTGCGCGAGCGCGGCCGACAGCCGGCTGATCCTCGGCTCCGGCTGACCGCTCCAGACGGGAAGAGCATCGAGCTCCCCGAGTCCATGCTCGAAGTGCTCCTGCAGGTCGCCGCAGCCATGAATGCCGGCCTTGCGGTCACGGTGGCTCCGCAGCGCCTGACACTGTCTACTCAGGAGGCGGCAGACCTGCTGCGGATCTCCCGCACGACGCTGGTCCGGCTGCTAGAGGCCGGCGCGATCCCCTTCGACAAGCCCAGCCGCCACCGCAAAGTCCGGCTCGATGATCTCCTCGAGTACCGCAGACGACAGCGCAGCCGGGCCGAGCAAGCCTTCGCCGAGATGGTCGCCGACACCGAGCGCCTCGGCTTGTATGACACCGACCCGGCGGAGGTGAAAGCGGCGCTGAAGGCTGCCCGCCAGAACCGAGCAGGCTGACGTGTTGTGTTCAGCGCGCTGCTGGACACCTGCGTCCTGGTGCCCAGCCGGGCCCGCGATGTCCTGCTCGAAATGGCCAGCATGGGCGCCTACCGGCCCCTGTGGAGCAGGCAATCCCTTGATGACTTCCTGCTCGACTCGCTCGATCTACACCCCGGCCGGGTTATCAGCGCGGTCCGTGTGGTCGCCAGCCGAACTGGACGATACGGGCCGGCGATGACAGCTGGGGACATCGCCGCCTACCTTCAGGCCCACGGCACGCCAGCCTTTGGCGGACGCCTGCTCACGGAACTCGGCCTGTTACCTCGAGCGCAAAGCGAATAGCTCGTCGGCTAGGCCGGCGAGCCCGAGGCCCTGGGCGTCGATGAGCGCGATCGCCTGTGATGGGAAGGCCTCGGCCCCGGCGCAGGCGCCCGCGATGGCGCCGGCCATCGCCGCGATCGTGTCGCAGTCTCCACCGAGGGAGGCCGCGAGCAGGCAGGCCTGCCACGGGTCGCCGGGCACGGCGGCCAGCACCGCGAACGCGGCGGGTACTGACTCCTGGGTGGCGAGGCTCGTGCCGACCAGCGTGTAGATCAGCTCGGCGGCTTGCGCCTGGTCCCGGCCCGCGACCAGGCGCACCGCCCATTCGATGCGGGCCGCGACGTCGGCGCCCGCTACCCAGTGGCCGCGTTCCGCCCCGATACGCGCGGCCTGCACCGCCGCGGCCGTGGCCGCGGCCGGCCCGGCCCCCGAGACTCCCGCGCTCACCGCCGCGGCCACGGCCGCGGCGCCCGCCATGGCGAGGCCGGTGTTGTGCGTGACGCGGCTCGCTGCTTCTACATGGTCGACCAGGGTCGACAGGCTAGGCTGGGAGGCGGAGCCTGGGTTGGTCGCGGGGTCCGGGGTGGTCAGGGCGTCCGGGAAGTCCAGGGGGATCGCGATGCCGACGGGGGCGATGCGCATCGCGGCGCCGTTGGTGGCGCCGGAGGCGCCGGCTTCCTCAGGCGAGATGCCCGCCAGGACGGCGGTGACCGCGCGTTTGGTGGAGGGGCCGAGGAGGTCGAGGGAGCCGCGTTCGGCCATGTCGTGCTCCCAGCGGACCAGGGACGCGGCCAGTTCGTGGGGGTCGATCGTGCCGTGACCGGCGACCAGGAGC
>Ga0070730_10002128_pt1 | contig 18250 bp, 15 predicted proteins | sample Coa_R1_3_FD_66447 | JGI IMG/M metagenome (GOLD analysis project Ga0070730, IMG submission 66447) | Surface soil microbial communities from Centralia Pennsylvania, which are recovering from an underground coalmine fire - Coalmine... | ecosystem: Environmental > Terrestrial > Soil > Unclassified ... | reverse complement strand
GTTCGCCTTCCGTCAAGTCGACAATGTACTTCTTGTTAGTCATGGTCAGGGCCTCCTGGCCCCTGACCATCGCAATTTTCGTGCCAGCGCCCATCCTAATCAGGTGGACGCTCTACTAGAAACGTCGCCGCATGCCCAAAACCAAGACTCGCTTCGTCTGCCAACAGTGCGGGCGCGTCACGCTCCGCATGATGGGCAAATGCCCGCAGTGCGGCACCTTCAACTCCATGGTTGAAGAGATCGTGGTCGAGGCCCCGCCCCTGGCCGCCAGCCACCACAACACCTTCGGCGGCCTGCGCTCCGCGCCCAAGCGCCTGTCCGAGATCGAAGCCGAAGGCTCCGACCGATGGCCCCTGCCGATAGCCGAGTTCTCACGCGTGCTCGGCGGCGGCGTGGTGCCGGGCTCGCTGGTGCTGGTGGGCGGTGATCCGGGAATTGGAAAATCGACGTTACTGTTGCAGGTAGCCACCCTGCTCGCTGCCACCCACGGCCCCGTCCTCTATGTCTCCGGCGAAGAATCCGAGCGCCAGATCAAGATGCGCGCCGAGCGCCTGCAGACCGAGCAAGGCGCCGCGTTCCCCAAAGACCTCTATCTGGTCACCGAGACCAACCTGGACGTCATCCTGGAGCACATCAGCGCCGTGAAGCCACGCCTGGCGGTGATCGACTCGATCCAGACGGTCTTTTTGGGGGCGCTCAGCTCGGCCGCCGGGTCGGTCAGCCAGGTGCGCGAATCAGCTGTCCGGCTGCAGGGCCTGGCCAAGTCCTCCGGCATTGCGGTGTTCCTCATCGGCCACGTCACTAAAGAAGGCACCCTGGCCGGCCCGCGCGTGCTGGAACACATCGTCGATACCGTGCTCCAGCTCGAAGGCGACCGTTACCAATCCTTCCGCCTGCTGCGCGCCACCAAGAACCGCTTTGGCGCCACGTCCGAAGTGGGCGTCTTCGAAATGGCCGGCGCCGGCATGCTCGAGGTGCGCAACCCGTCCGAGGCCTTTCTGGCCGAGCGCCTGGTCAACACCGCCGGCTCGGCCATTGCCGTCACCATGGAGGGCACCCGCCCGATCCTGGTCGAGATCCAGGGCCTGACCAGCGTCACCACCTTTGGCAACCCGCGCCGCACCCCCAACGGGGTGGACTTCAACCGCCTGCTGCTCATTACCGCCGTGCTCACCAAGCGCCTGGGCCTTAAGCTCGGCGATCAGGACGTGTTCGTCAACGTGGTGGGCGGCCTCAAGATCGGCGAGCCCGCCGCCGACCTGGCCATTGCCGCCGCCATCGCCTCGTCCATCCTGGACCGGCCAGCGCTGGCCGACTGCGCCCTGATTGGCGAAATTGGGCTCTCCGGCGAGCTGCGCGCCGTCAGCCAGCTGCCCCAGCGCCTGCGCGAAGCCAAACAGCTTGGCTTCCGGCGGGTCATCATCCCACGCGCCATGCGCCCGGCCGAGACCAAGCTGGAGGGTCTGGAAGTGATCCAGGCGCGCTCACTGCGCGAAGCGCTGGAGGCCGCGCTGAAGCCTGGCGAGAAACAGCAAAATTAAGCTTGTTTGACGCTGTTTGGCCGCTGTGCTACTATGTTAACGAGCGATGTGGGCTCGCTCCAAAACATTCTTTTGTCGGTTTATCGCCCGCTGGCAGTACCGGATTTGTCGTAGCACTCATTATCCCCATCAGGGGGCCAACGATACCAGCACCGACCGGCTGTGCGGCAAGCCTGTCTGCATTGGTCAGTCAGGACAGCTAGGTGTTCGCTACGTTATCGTCGTCTATGAGCGCGCGGAGAGTCCGGCGCTCCTATTTTTTTAACAAGGCCAGTGTTAGAGGAGCCCGGGTGTGAGCATTGAGTTTGTTCTGCGCCTGATCGGAATGGTCGTCCTGGCCATCGGAGGCGTCTATCTGGGGCTGGGACTCTCGGCCGCGGTGGGCACCTCTCCCGAGTTGTGGGCGGTCGTGTTCGCCTTGCTGGGTGCGCTGGTTGGCCTGGTGGCCACGCCCTTCTTTACCACCCGCCCCGCCCGCGCCGTGCGGGCTTACATCATGCAAATGTCGGCTGCCGCCCTGCTGGCCGCGATGACCGGCCTGGTCGTTGGGCTGCTGGTGGCTGGCCTGCTGTCATTCCCCATGTCGCTATTGCCAAAGCCGTTCAGCCAAGTGCTGCCCATGGTCGCCGCGGTGGTCTTTGCCTGGCTGGGTATCTCGGTGTTCGTCATGCGCCAGCGCGATATCTTTTCTCTTTTCCGCAGCCGCCTCACCAGCCGGCTGGCGGCTGAAGGCGCCGGCACGGCCAATGAAGGCCGCAGTGTGCTGATCGATACCAGCGTCATCATTGACGGGCGCATTGTCGACATTTCGCATACCGGCTTCATCTCCGGCACCATCCTGGTGCCCAAGTTTGTGCTCAACGAGCTCCAGCACATTGCCGATTCACCCGACGCCCTGCGCCGCAACCGCGGCCGGCGCGGGCTGGAAGTGCTCAACCGCCTGACCAAGGAAGCGGTGGTGCCGGTGCGTTTCACCGATATGGATGTCCCCGGCGTGCGCGAAGTGGACGACAAGCTCGTCATCCTGGCCAAGCAGTTGAACGCCGCGGTCATCACCAACGATTACAACCTCAACCATGTGGCCAGCCTGCAGGGCGTGAGCGTGCTCAACATCAACGAGTTGGCCAACGCGGTCAAGGCCGTCTTTCTGCACGGTGAAGGCCTGACTGTTAAGATCATCCAGGAAGGCCGCGAGGCCGGCCAGGGCGTCGGCTACCTGGACGACGGCACCATGGTGGTGGTGGACGAAGGCCGTGCGCATATCAGCCAGGAGGTGCCGGTAGTCGTCACCAAGGTGCTCCAAACCACCGCTGGCCGGATGATTTTCGCCAAGCTGGAAAACGGAAATAACAGGTGAAGCGGTAATTGGTAACTGGCAACTGGTAATTGGTAATTTGAACACTCGACCTATTACCAGTTACCAGTTACCAATCAACTAATTGACTTATGACCCTACTTGTCTATAACACCCTCAGCCGCAAGAAGGAAGAGTTTGTGCCGCTTGTGCCCGGCCGCGTGCATATGTACGTCTGCGGCCCCACGGTCTATGACCACGCCCACCTGGGCCACGCCAAGACCTACGTCAATTTCGATATGATTGTGCGCTACCTGCGCTACTCGGGCTACAGGGTCCGCTACGTACAGAACATCACCGATGTGGGCCACATCCTCGACACCGGCGAAGACCGCATTTTGAAAGGCGCGGCCCGCGAGCGCATTGAGCCCATGGAGCTGGTCGAGCGCTACGCGCGCAGCTACTTCGAGGACATGGCCGCGCTGGGCGTTCAGCCGCCCGATATCTCGCCGCGCGCCTCCGGCCACATCCCCGAGCAGATCGAGATGATCAACGTGCTGCTGGCCAAGGGCCACGCCTACGAAGTCAACGGCTCGGTCTACTTCGACGTGCACTCCTACCCCGCCTATGGCAAGCTATCCGGGCGGGTGGTGGAGGAGCAGGCCGAGGGCGCGCGCGTGACCGTGCGCGAAGAGAAGCGCAACCCAGAAGACTTTGCCCTATGGAAACGGGCCGAGCCCGACCACATCCTACGCTGGCCCAGCCCCTGGGGTTGGGGCTACCCCGGCTGGCACATCGAATGCTCGGCGATGTCCATTAAGTACCTGGGGACCACCTTCGACATTCACGGTGGCGGCATCGACAACATCTTCCCGCACAATGAATGCGAGATCGCGCAGGCCGAAGCCGCCACCGAGCAGACCTTTGCCAAGTACTGGCTGCTCGGCGGCTCGCTGACGGTCAATGGGGTCAAGATGAGCAAGAGCCTGGGCAATTTCACCACCATCAAGGACGCGCTCAAACGCTATAAGCCGGAGGCGCTGCGCTTTTTCATCCTGTCAGGGCACTACCGCAACCCCATCGACTTTTCCGACGGCGCCCTCGAAGCCGCCAGCAAAGGCTGGGAGCGGCTGACCGCGCCGGCCCTGGCCGTGCGCGAGCGGCTGCGCAGCCCGGCCGCCGGCGCCAGCGATGTGAGCGCGCTGGTGGCCGAGACCAAACGCCGCTGCCTGGAAGCGTTGGATGACGACTTCAACGCGCCCGTGGCCATTGCCACGCTGTTCGAATTTTCACGCAGCGTCAATACCCTTTTGAGCGCCGAGGCCCAGCCCGGCCAAGCCGCGCTGGAGGCCATTGACGGCCTGTACCGCGAGATTGGCGGCCAAGTCTTGGGCATCGTGCCCGCCAGCGCCGCCTCGGGCGCCAGCGCCGAGCGCGAGTCCGCCCTGATCCGGCTGTTGATCGAGCTGCGGGCTGAGGCCCGCCAGCACAAGGATTTCGCGCTGGCCGACTCGATCCGCGAGCGTGCTCGCCAATTGGGCGTGCTGTTGGAAGACGGCAAAGACGGGACGAGCTGGAAAATAGCCTGATCTGAAGGCCGCCGCATGCCGCATGAAATTCTCTTCCGCCGCAACGCGGTCCGCGAGTGTCTGCTGGCCGGGCGGCGCGTCATCTATCGCCTGACGATCTCAGACGAGCTCGACCGGACCGCCGCCGCCGACATCCTAGCGGAAGCCAGGCGGCGCAAGATTCCAATCGAGGAAGTCGACAAAAAGGCCCTTAATGCCGCCACGCATGGCGAGCCACACCAGGGGGTGCTGCTGGAGGTGGGCCCCTACCCGTATGTGGACCTGGATGACCTAAGCGACCTGGCCGCTGAGCGCGCCGAACCGCCCTTGCTGGTGCTGCTCGACCTGGTGCAGGACCCGCGCAACGTGGGCGCGCTGCTGCGGACGGCGGAAGCCATGGGGGTGCACGGCATCGTCATCCAGGAGCGCCGCGGCTGCGAGATCACGCCGACCGTGGTGACCACCTCGGCCGGAGCCGCGGAGCACTTACGTGTCGCCCAGGTGACCAATCTGGTCGACGCGATGGGGCGGCTCAAACGGAGGGACGTTTGGCTGTTTGGACTGGAATTGGGTCCGGCGGCCGAGCCGCTGGACCAGGTGGACCTGGACCTGCCCCTGGGACTGGTGATTGGCAACGAGGGCGAAGGTTTGCGGCGGTTGGTGCGTGACCGCTGCGACCGCCTGTTGAAGCTGCCCATGCATGGACACGTGCAATCGCTTAATGCCGCGGTGGCCGGCTCGCTGGCTTTATACGCCGCCCGCACCGCCCGGAACAAGGCGCCCGACCAGGGCCGATAGCCCGGTCGTCTCAGTTGCGCAAAAAGCAGGTCGCGCTACAATCAGGCACAGATGAGCCTGCCGCAAATTTCCAAGCCCATTTCACCCCCGGCCGGGGTGCTGCCCGCCATCCCGGACCTTGAGCTGAACACGCTGGTCGAGACCATCGAACACCGCGTGCGGCGCTATCTGGCGCCGCGCAGCGATAACGAGGAGCAGTCTGACCATCTGCGCCATGTGGCCGATCGCACCCGCTGGCTGTACTACAGCGAACTGCAGCGCGCCAATCCTGGCGCCAGCGTGCGCATTTCCGAGCATGAAGACGCGTTGATCCAGGCCTGTGTGCTGAGCCACGATATCGGCAAATGGATCCCGCGCGACGAGCTGCATGCCCTGATGCCCAACGATTTAGGCCAGTTAACCCCCACCTTCGCCGAACTTAAATTTAGCACCAACCAGAGCGATCTTTTCCTGTTGGCACTGCGCCGGCGCTTTGGATTGGCGCAAGATGGTTATACCCCCGAATACGACTCGGCTCACCACCTGGTGAGCGCCTTCTTATTAGCCACCGACGAGTCGCTGGGCTTCCATCAAATCGCCCCGGCCGACCAGGCCCGGCTGATCACCATGATCGTCGGGCATCAGTTTGGCAGCTATTTCAAGGAAAGCTTGCTGAACATCAGCCTGCGCGAAGGCAGCGAGGTCACCACCGGCATGCTGATGGACGTCAGCCGGCCAGACCGGGTGGTCGGCGACACGCTGGCCAGCTCGTTCCACGACGCCGATATTTCCGACCTGCTGTTTATTGGCAGCCTGGAGCGGCGGCCCAACCGGGAGGACACCTTCCACACCGGCGGCCTGGTGAAGATCTTGATGATCAACTTCACCAACTGCATCAACCAGGTTCCCCATGCGCCTACCGAGCTAGAGGGGTGTTTGCGTTCCTGCCACGGCACCGTGCACAGCGCCTGCAAGGAATTTATCACCCAAACCGCCGCCGATCACGGTTTCCGCTGGCGGCGCGAGGCCAAGCGCTTTTTGACCCAATTGCGCGAGCGGCCAGTCTACGACCGGCTGAACGGCGCACTGCTCGACCGCAATGTCTCGGCCGCCGACCGGCTGACGACCGTGCGCAGCCTCACGCGCCTACAGGCGCGCGACTTCCTCACGCGCCCCGACGACCCGGCCGACTTGCTGCCATAAGAAATCCTTGAAACACAGAGTGGCGCGGAAAAATCGCGTACGGCCGTCGATTTCATCGACGGCCGTACGCGATTTTTCAGAGATTTCATTGGCCCGTAGGCCCAACCACAATCTCTGCCGTCAGGGTCAGTTCGGCGCGACCGGCTGGGCGGGCATCAGGCGCGGCCGGTCGCTGGCCGCTGCGAACCAATGGGCCTGGCCGGATGCCCCGGACGGTTTGGCCTGGGCGGCAGACGCGCCGCAGTTAAGTGCATTGACCGCGAAATTGTCAAAGCGCGCGTCCACGTTGGGCTGGTCATAGGAGAAGGCGATCACACCCGTGTGCCGCAAGCCCACGTACGTGCCATCCGAAACGCTCGTCAGCAACTGACTATTGGCGTAGACGTTGATCGTCGCCCCATTACGCTCCACCTTAAGCCTGTTGGGCACAGTGCCCTGGTTGATAAAGCCGGACGAGCTTAAGGCCAACTGGACAAAGTTACCCGGGTCGTGGCGATACACGCTATAGTGGCCGTCGGACGCAACGTCGAACTCGTAATATTGGCTAAAATCGTCTGAAATGTCGAAGACCAGGCCATACGAGCCGAAGACGCCGGTGGCATTGCGTACGTCCACCAGCAGGTTGTAGTCGACCGCTTCAGCCTGGTTGTTGGGGTAGTCACCAATATAATGCTGAGTATCTTTAACAAACAGTTGATACTCGCCGTTGAGATATCCCCCCGACGAATGTGACGAGCTAAAGACATCCCAGCCGCTGGCCGGATTGCTGAAGTCGTCGGCATACACCGACGCCGGCACGCAGGGGTTGGTGCGCGTCACGATGGGCAGGAACAGAGGTGGCACGCTAAGATCCACTTGGTGGGTGCCGATCACACTACCCGCCTGATTCGTGGCGGTGACCGTGATCGTCTCGGTTCCGGGCGTGTTCCCAAGAAAGCTGAGCGTGTCGGTGAGCGCGCTGACGTGAGTCACCGGTGATTGCCCGGTCGCCTGCCATACATAGGTGATCGGCGTGGTGGCCGTAATGGGGCTGGCCGTGGCGGTGAAATCGTTCGCCGCGCCGGTGAAGCCAACCGTTGGGCCACTGATGAGTACTGCCGTAAGTGGAATGACACCATCAGCGGGAATTTCGCCGGCCGTGACCCGGCTGGCACGCCCGGACGTCCCCGGTTCAGCCGCGCCCGAGTGCGACGCAGGTTGGCTGCCTTGGGCGGCCGCGCCGCCTACACTGACCAGCAACATGCAAAGCGTGAAGAGCGTTGCGAGAGAGCGTCGCCATGGCATATCAATTCTCCTTTTTGACATTGCCCAGCTTGCGATGCTCTGATGATATGGCGGTACATCCACCAATAACAGTCTGTTAACTGCCAAATACCGCCAATTGCGTCTCGTGGCTCAGTTATGTCTCCCTGTGCAGGACGCAACATCAAACCAATCGGGCTCATTGCCCAAATGAGTGGTGCGCGACGCGCTCTCGGCCGGCGGCTTCGCCCGCGTCAATGAAAAGGAATTAATCGCCGTCTGCGACCCGCCAGGGGTCCTGAAAATTTCCAATCACGATCGGTTCAAAAGCCAGGCTGCGCGGGCTTGCCAGCAGCCACGCCACCTGGGCGGCCACGGCCTCGGGCGGCATCATGTGCGAGCGTACCGCTGCCGGCGCCTGGCCCGCCCAAACCGGGGTGTCTGTCGCCGCTGGGCAGATGGTCAGCACACGGATGTTGCTGGAACGGCCTTCCAGTTCCAGCACCCCGCTCAGGCCGCTCAGGCCGGCTTTGCTGGCCGCATACGCCGTGTTGCCTTCAAAAGACCGCACCGCCGCCACCGAGCTCAGGTTGGCAATTTGACCCCCGCCCGCCTGGCGCATGTACGGCCAGACGGCGCGGCAGCACAGGAATGCTCCGCGCAGGTTGACCGCCAGTGTGCTGTCGAAAAGCTCAAGCGAGGTTTCTTCAAAAGACGCCAAGCGGAATATACCGGCGGCGTTGATGAGGATGTCGATGCGGCCGGCCACGGCCAGCGCGGCAGCGGCCAACTGCTCAACCTGTGCTGGCTGAGTCACATCGGTTGGAACGACAGTGGCCTGGCCCCCCGCTGCCCGAATAGCAGTGGCTGTCTCCGCCAGCGCGTCCGGCCGCCGGCCGGCCAGCACGCCGTGCGCGCCCCCAACCGCCAAGGCGTGGGCAATGGCTGCCCCCAGGCCGCTGCCCGCGCCGGTGACAATGGCGGTCTGTCCCGCGAACGGGCGGTCCATCACCGGCTACAGGGGAATGTTCCCGTGCTTCTTCTGCGGATTGCTGTCGCGCTTGTTGTGCAGCATCTCCAGCCCATTGATCAGGCGCGCGCGGGTTTCGTGGGGCTCGATGACGTCATCGATATAGCCGCGGCTGGCGGCGACATACGGGTTGGCAAATTTCTCGCGGTATTCCGCCACCAGCTCGGCTTTGCGCGCCACCGGGTCGGCGGCCTGGGCCAGCTCCTTGCGGAAGATGATGTTCACCGCGCCTTCCGGCCCCATGACAGCGATCTCGGCGGTCGGCCAGGCCAGGTTGAGATCTCCGCGAATATGTTTGGAGCTCATCACGTCATACGCGCCGCCATAGGCCTTGCGAGTGATCACGGTCAGTTTGGGCACCGTGGCTTCGCAATAGGCATACAGCAATTTGGCGCCCGAGCGGATAATGCCGCCGTGCTCCTGCTTGACGCCCGGCAGGAAGCCCGGCACATCCTCAAACGTGACAATGGGGATGTTGAAACAATCGCAGAAGCGAATGAAGCGGGCCGCCTTTTCGGAGGCGTCGATATCCAGCACCCCCGCCAATACCGCTGGCTGGTTGGCCACGATGCCCACGCTATGCCCGCCCAGCCGCGCAAAGCCGACCACCACGTTCATGGCATACTGCTCGTGGATTTCAAAGAACTCGCCGTCGTCAACCACCAGCCCGATCACCTCTTTGACATCATACGGCTTGTTGGGATTATCGGGCACGATCGTGTCCAGCCGGGCCTCGGTGCGCAGCGGGTCGTCGCCGCCGGCCACGAAGGGCGGGTCTTCCATGTTGTTCTGCGGGATGTATGAGAGCAGCTTGCGAATCAAATAGAGCGCGTCGGCCTCGTTATCGGCCACATAGTGACACACACCCGAGTTAGCGCTGTGCACGCTGGCGCCGCCCAGATCCTCAAACGACACATCCTCGCGCGTCACGCTTTTGACCACATCCGGCCCGGTGACAAACATGTAGCTGGTATTCTTGACCATGAAAATGAAATCGGTGAGGGCCGGGGAATAGACCGCCCCACCGGCGCAGGGGCCCATGATGGCCGAAATTTGCGGGATGACCCCGGAAGCCAGGGTGTTGCGCAGAAAGATATCGGCGTAGCCGCCGAGTGACACAACGCCTTCCTGGATGCGCGCTCCGCCCGAGTCGTTTAGCCCAATCAACGGGGCGCCCGACTTCATCGCCATGTCCATGACCTTGCAAACTTTCTCCGCGTGCACCTCGCCCAGCGACCCGCCAAAAACAGTGAAATCTTGCGAGAACACATACACCAGCCGGCCACTGACCGTGCCCCAGCCGGTAACGACTGAATCGCCGGGATATTGCTGCCGGTGCAGGCCAAAATCGTGCGTGCGGTGGCTGACAAAAGCGTCCAACTCACGGAAAGAACCTTTGTCGAGCAGGAGATCAATCCGCTCGCGGGCTGTCAGCCGCCCGTTCTTGTGCTGGGCCTCCACGCGCGCGGCGCCCCCGCCCCGTTTGGCTTCTTCTTTGCGCTGCCGCAGGACGTCAATCTTTGGATCGATAGTCATCGAGATTTCCTGTTAGAGACTGAGTTGGAGAACGATTGCCGCACCTTGGGCCGAAACAAGGTACCCCATACCCAGAGCAAGATCACCCCATCCACCACGACATAAAACCAGGCCGTCGTTCGAATGTAGTCAGACTGGCTAAACACCAGCAGCTCGATCCACACCTGGGCCAGGTACAGCGTCAGGCCGCCTAGCGTGCCCCAGCGCGCCCAACCTTTCAACCGCCACAACCCAACTGCCAAAAGGCCAAAAATCGCCGTCCACAGCGCGGCACTGGCAATCGGCACAGCCGGCGGCAAGCTGAGCGGCAGGCTTTGCAGGACAGTATACCGCCTAAGCCCGCTCGTCAGACTGAGCAGATTGAAGGACGCTAATGACAACACCAACAGCGCCAGGAGGGTTACGGATCGAGGCCGAGGCATGGCTGGGCAGGCGCCGGTCTCCGCCGGTCCCTGGCATCGACCGGGAACTCGCGGGTTCGCGGAGAAACCGGCGCCTCAGATGGACAACGTGATTTTTCCCAGCACGTCGCCCTGTTCCAGCCGCTCGTGAGCAGCGCGAATATCTGGCAGGGGGAAGGTACTGTCGATGACTGGCCTGAGACGGCCAGAAAACACCAGGCCCATCACCGTGGCAAATTCGGCCCGGGTGCTCATGGTGGACCCAATCAGGCTCAGGTGCTTGGCAAACATATAGCGGTTGTCGAATTCCAGCTTGGGACCGGCGGAATTGCCCACGGTCAGGATGCGACCGCCACGACGGGCCGACCGCAGGCTGGTCATCAAAGCCGCACCGCCCACGTTGTCGACCACCACATCCACCCCGCGTTTTTGGGTCAACTGATAGACCTGCCGCCCCCAATCCACCTGCGAGCGGTCGATGAGTACATCGGCGCCCAGCGATTCGGCCAGGGCCAGCTTGCGCGCGTTGGAGCCAACCACGAAAACCTGGCAGCCGGCCAGCTTCGCAATTTGGATGGCGGCCGTGTTGACGCCCCCGCCCGCGCCCACCACCAGCACCGTTTCGGCGGCGCGCAGCTGGCCGCGAGTGATGAGCGAGTGCCAGGCGGTCTGGAAAACGAGCGCCGCCGCCGCGGCCTGCTCGAACGGGAAATCGTCTGGCAGCGCCAACAACTGCCGCTCGGGCACCGCCACATACTCCGCTTCAGTGCCGGGGATGGTTTCGCCCAGCAGGTTCCAGCGCACACACAGGTTATCCTGCCCGGCCACGCAGAACTCGCACACCCCACAGCCAATGTTGGTGTTGATGACCACGCGCGCGCCGGGTTGAAACAGAGATCCGCCCTGCGCCACCTCGCCGGCGCCGTCCGAACCGAGTATGTGCGGCAGGGGCAGCTTGAGGCCCGGGTAACCGTCGCGCGTCCATTTGTCTACGCGGTTCAGCGCGGCTGCCCGCAGCCTGACCAGCACCATGCCCGGATCAACCACCGGCTCGGGCTGCTCGCCATACTGCATCACGTCGGGGCCGCCGTGGCGGTCAAAGAATGCGGCTTTCATAGGCGTGTTGATCGCTCGTCGAGGCGCCGCGCCACCAGCGTGAGTGAGCCATTATCAGCATACACGTTCAGCCGGTTCAAGCCCTGTAACACGAAACCCAGCGGTCCGCTGTCGGAACGACCAAGCCCCAGCAGCCGACGCATCAGAAATCCAACCGTGGCATATTGCCCGGCGCGCGTCAGGCTGAGCATTTCAAACCGGCCGCGCAAAGCCCGGCGCAGAGGCGCTTCCGACCAATAAAAGACGTGTTCCGGCAGCTTGAATGAAACCCAGCGCCGGCCCGAGAGCCGCGCGAGAGTGCTGGTCGGGTCTGGGGTGGTAATGGCCAAGATGCCGCCCGGATTTAGCAATGACCAAATGTTATCCAGAAATTCCAGGGGGCGATAAATGTGCTCGAACGTGTCAAAGGCGACGATGACATCAAAGCGCGCCGCGGTGCTGGCCAGGTCTGTCAGCGTGCCCTGCTGCACGCGGTCGCCAAATCGCTCACGGGCCAATTTTATCGCGAATTCGGAGGGATCAACACCCCACACCTCGTAGCCGGCCTCAGCCGCCACTTCAAGAAAGAAGCCTGGCCCACAGCCGACATCCAGCACCCGCCCGCGCGGCTGGTACGGACTTATCTGCCGCAACCGGCGCCTAAACGTCCGGTGCCAGTTGGGACGCAGGTCCATATATTCATCATAGCCCTGCCCGGCGACCGTCGACCCGAAATAGGCCGCACCCTGATACAAGCGCATGATGGCCGGCTCGGTGAGGCGCGGTGAGACAAAGGTCAGCGTACATTGACGGCAGCGGACGATACGGAAAGGCGGCATCACCTGACGAGTTTCGGCGCCAGGTCCTGGCCCGCACAGTGGACAATCAACGCTTTCCAGGGCATCCGCGGCCTGCGTTCCCTGTTCCGAGGCAATGGCGTTCTGCATTGGCCGGCTTAGTCTTTTTGGTTGAAGATACCCGCCAGATCGCCCCGGTCCCGCCGGGCAAAGGCGTTCAACAGGCTTTTGTTGAGTTGGATGAACGCCAGCGTCAGAAGCACAATGCCGCCCAAAACTAACAGCCAGTCGCGCAGGGCGCGGGGCAGGAACTGCAATGCGACGACATACACAATATTGCTGACGGGCGGCTGCAAGACGATCGGCGTGAGCACCTTCCCCACGCCGATGCCAAATATCAGCAATCCTGCGGCGAAAAGCGCCATCCACATCTTGGTGCCGGCCCCGGGCTCGAGCCAACGCCAAAAGCTGGAGCGGTAATATATGACGAGCGTATCGGCGAACATGCCGGCCATCTGCAGCGGGCGAATCCGGCCCAGGCCGCCTTCACGCCGATAGGCCATCGGGACCGGGCATTCAACAATGTGGTATCCGAGGCGGCTGGCCGCCACCAGCAGTTCCAGGTCGAAAGCGAAGCGCTTCACAGCCAGGCGCGGGATGGCGCGCTCAAGCACCTCGCGCCGGAACACCTTCACGCCCGTCTGGGTATCGCCCAGCGGCAGGCCAAAGAGAAACCCCACCAGGCGCCGATAAATGCCGCTTAGCAAGCGCCGTGGCCGGGGATACGCGCTGCTGCCTAACGATTTAACGCCAACCGCCACTTCAGCCCCGGTCGCGTCCATCTGTGCCAGCAACTGCAGCACACTTTCAGGTGGAATTTCGAGGTCGGCGTCAAGGAAGGCGATGATCTCCCCGGTCGAGGCGCCGAATCCATAGAACAGCGCCGCCCCTTTGCCAGCATTCAGCTCCTGACGCAGCGTTTTAACCGGGAAGCCAGCCTCCCGAGACCGATCGCTTTCGCGAAACGTTTCGTCGGAACTGCCATCGTCAACCACGATCACTTCCCAATCCGAGCCGGGTAAGGCAGTACACACCCGGCGGATATTCTCATAAATGTGCTCGGCCTCGTTGAAGGCCGGCATAATGACGGATAGGCGCTTGCCCAGAACGTTCGGCTCGGTTACCGGCAGATCCTGAGCGCGCGCGGTCACGAATTCACCTTATGGTCCACGATGTAGACCGTCATCATCAGGTTGCCGCAGTCGTAGATTTGTTGCACCGATCCGCCCGGCAACACCTGTTGAATGAGGGCCATTTCGCCCACGCGTTCCGGAATGAAGAAAAAGGCTGAATTGCGGTCGGGATTGATGAACGTTGGCGGCCCAGTCAAGGGGTCGCGCACGTCCGTGACGGGAACGCCGCCGCTCAGATAGTCCATGGAGTCGTAGACGCCGTAAAAGACGACCGGGCCGCCGAGCAGGTAGCCTTGATAACTAAAGCCAAGCCGGCCCAGCGTCGAGCCGAAATACGACGCAAAGCGTGTCGGCCGGTTCTCGTACAGGCAATTGGGCGCGTAGTCAACAAAATAGGCCTTCAAGTTTAGAAAGGCGATACTGGCAATACACACTGACATCAGCACTGTGCGCGTCGTCGCCGGCCGCCAGTCAGAAACCAAGGTCGCTGCTCCGTCGAACAGACGATCGGCCGCGATGGCGACAAACAAGCACACGACTGGAAACATCATCAAGATGCGGTAGGCGCCATCGGCCGGATCGATCACCAGGGCCCCACCAACAACCACCGTGGACCAGAACCAGCCCTGGAGCAGCAGATGACGCGGATTCCAAACATGCACGAGTGAATAGAATAGGCCCAAAACATACAGAGCGCCTGAGAGCAAGTCGAGCATTGGCAAACTCGAGCCATAGCCCGCCGCAGCTGGATAGTAATTTACGGTCAGCACGGCCTGACGCAGCAGATCCAGCATGATGACCAGCGCGCTTTGACCGCGGTTCTTGACCTCGTTCGCCAACCACCCAGATTGGATCACCCCGGTCTGGTTAAAACGCGCCATGAAATCGTCCGGATGTTGGATGCCCCATAACGCCATGGGGCCGCTGATCACAATGAGCCCGCCGACAAAAGCCAGCAAGTTGAGCCGGTTATCCGTGATCATCTTGCGGTCCACGAACCACAAGCACACCAGGTATACCAATACCAGAGGGATGAGCAGGCGGGCGCCCATGTAGATATACAGGTGAAAACCCATTACCAAGCCACTGGCGGCCAGACGGGTCGCGCTGCGATGCTCGAGGCCGCTCAATAGCAAATAGAGAGAGACGATGGCCAATAAGGCGTCTTGAATGCTGCTGGCAACGATAATTCGGCTGAAATGTACGTGAAAGTGCGATACAGCCAGCAACGCGGCGGCCAATAGGGCTACCCGGGGATTGAAAAAGCGGCGACCAAACACATATAAGGCGGGTATGCTCAGCGTGCCGCTGACCGCCGACATGAAGCGCAGTCCCAGCGCGTTGTTCCCAAACGTCCTAATCGTTCCGGCGATGAGAAAGAGATATAACGTACTCTGTCCGAAGACAGTGGCCATCATATTGTGGATATCGCCGCGGAGGATGGACGCGGCCGCCTTGCCCAGCACCCCTTCATCGCCACTGATAATATTCGGGATCTGACCCAGGTCGATGAAGCGAATAAGCGCCGCCGCGATAGTGAGCGCTGCCACGCCCAGCACCTCGGTTCGATTGCGCCGCAGCCAGTCGGACAAATTCACAGGCTGCCGCCGGACGAAGGCCGCCGCGTAGCAAACCGCGCCGGCTACCCACAAGCCGAACACATCCCAATACGAGTTTTCACCTGATTTGGTGCTCAATAACCGAACCGCGTTGTAGGCCAGGGCAAAGCTAAGCAAGATCAAGACCGCGCGCACAGGCTCGCGCCGGACGCGCTCCGCCCAGCCCGCACCCGCCTCCAGCGCCCAATTTCTCACCCTGGAGGCCTTGCCGCCCAGGTTTAGCACTTCCTGGCCATCGATCAAAGCGACGAAAAACAGGATGGCGCCGGTAAAGTACACCAACCCATCCCACAGCGCTCCCGAAGACTGGCTGAGAACCACCTGGCCCATCAGCGCCAGGCCAAAAGCCGCCAGGGCCAATGCCAGGTTCCGGCGCGACTTTGGCCTGGCAATAACTTGTGGTGGCTGCACTACGGGTGGCGGAGGCGCCGGCACCACTTCCACCGACATCCGAACCGGATTCTCAATTTCAGGCCCAGTCATCCTGGTTGTCTCCTTCAACGCGGCGGATTTCGTTTCGAGCACAGGGATGCGCCGAAACCTGGCAATCCGCGTGACAGCCTGCGGTACTCGATCCAGGTCAAAACAGGAGAGTAGCTGCTACAGCCTGGCTGCACTGACTGCAATCGCGTCCGCGGCTCGCAGCCGCCGGCCAGCCAAGCGCGCCACGGTGTACATGGCCTTGGCAATCTCACGCCGCGAGATTTTCGACGTGCCAGCCGTCCGGTCGTAAAACTGGATCGGCACCTCAGCCACGCGCCAGCCGCCGCGCTCGATCAAGTATAGTGTCTCAATGAGGAAGGAATAGCCCGACGAGAAAATGCGATCCAAAGGCAAAGCCACGAGCAATTCGCGCCGGTAGACGCGGAAGCCGGCGGTCACGTCATGCGCCCGCAGGCCCAGGGTCGTCCGCGAAGCATTATTGGCCACCCAACTCAATAAACGGCGCGCGGCCGGCGAATCAACCGCGCGCCCATTAGGCACATAACGTGAACCAATGACTAAATCGGCTTCGGCCAGCCTGGCCAACATGTCCCCAATGTGACGCGGATGGTGAGAGAAATCCGCGTCCATGGTCACAATGCAGTCGGCACCCAGCTCGCCGGCTGTCTGGAAGCCGGCCATATAGGCCGTACCCAGGCCGAGCTTGCCCGGCCGGTGGATCGCGACCAGGCGGCCGGGAAAGTCGCGCGCGAATTGGTCCGCCAGGGCGCCGGTGCCATCTGGCGAGGCATCGTCAACGACGATGACCCTGAGTGCCGCGGGTAAAGCCAGCAGCTCGGGCACCAGGCGAGCGATATTCTCGGCTTCGTTGAAGGTTGGTACAACCACCGTTGGGGCCTGGATGGCTGGCCAGACATATCCAGCAACACGAACAGGGTTGATGCTCATGATTGTCTGGGTTTCTGGCATTCTATCGTCCCGCATCACCCTAACGCTGCCAGACGGTCCACCAGAAATCGTTCTAGCGCAGCCCCAGCTCGTGCCGTGCAATCACCATCCGCTGAATCTCGCTGGTGCCTTCGTAGATCTCCGTGATCTTGGCGTCGCGAAAATAGCGTTCAAGCGGCAATTCCTTGGAATAGCCCAGGCCGCCATGGATCTGCACCGCCTCGTGCGCGCAGAACATGGCCGTTTCCGAGGCGAACAGCTTGGCCATGGAGGCCTGCAGCGTGTAGCGTTCGCCGCTGGTCTTACTGCGCTCCTTGGCCAGCGCGGCGTTGTAGATCAGCAGCCGCGCCGCTTCGATGCGCGTCTTCATGTCGGCGATCTTGAATTGGATCCCCTGGAACTCGCCGATCTTGGTGCCAAAGGCCTCGCGCTCGCGGGCGTAGGCCACACTGGCCTCGTAAGCGGCCTCGGCGATGCCCAGGCCCTGCGCGGCAATGCCAATCCGGCCAGCGTCCAGCACCGCCATCGCAATTTTGAAGCCTTCCCCCTCTTCACCCAGCCGATTCGCCGCCGGGCAGCGATAGTTGTCAAACACGATCTCGCTGGTGGCCGAGGCGCGAATGCCCAGTTTGGGCTCGGTCTTGCCGCGCGAAAAACCAGGCTGGTTGGTGTCAATCAGGAAAGCCGTGATGCCCTTGTGCTTCTTTTCGGGCGCGGTCATCGTAAACAGCAAAATGACATCGGCGACTGGGGCCGATGTGACCCACGACTTGCGCCCGTTAATAACATAATCAATGCCGTCACGCACGGCCCTAGAGCGCATGTTGCCGGCATCCGAGCCAGACATCGGTTCGGTCAATGAGTAAGCGCCGATCTTCTGACCAGAGGCGACCGGAACCAGATAACTCCGCTTCTGAACCTCGCTGCCAAAGCGATAGAGCCCGAAGCAAACCAGCGAATTGTTCACCGACATGATGGTGCCGTGAGCAGCATCGACCTTGCTGATTTCTTCCATCGCCAGCACGTAAGCCAGGGTGTCCAGGCCGGCGCCCCCATACTCCTCGGGGACTTCGATGCCCATTAGCCCCAGCCGGCCCATTTTTTTCACAGTGTCGTAGGGAAATTCGCCTGTCTCATCATGTTGAGCGGCGATGGGCGCGATCTCGTTCTGAGCGAAATCGCGCGCCGTCTGGCGGATCATTTCGTGTTCGGCGGTCAAGGCCAAATCTGGCCCGTGGGCAGACACTTCTGCAATTGTCATCGATTTTTACCTCCACCACCTTATGATACGCCCGGATTATAGCATTCTGACCCCCGAATGCTAACCGAGCGCAAACCTGTAGTGCCGGTATCCCACTCGCCGAGCCAGTGGCGACTAAGTCCAAACACAAAAGTGTCGAAGGGTCCGGCCAAACCCCAGCGCCTATCGCGCCGCCGTCGGCGCCGCTCCCGCCGTGCTGGCGTCGGCGCCGTTGTCTTTACAGAATGCGAATTATTTGTTCTATCTGACCCCCCAATTGTTGGGGCCTCCGCCACTGCCCCCGCCACACCATTTGCCTATT
>Ga0070730_10002127_pt1 | contig 18250 bp, 18 predicted proteins | sample Coa_R1_3_FD_66447 | JGI IMG/M metagenome (GOLD analysis project Ga0070730, IMG submission 66447) | Surface soil microbial communities from Centralia Pennsylvania, which are recovering from an underground coalmine fire - Coalmine... | ecosystem: Environmental > Terrestrial > Soil > Unclassified ... | reverse complement strand
AGCAGAGGCCAATCCATGGCGGTGCACCTCACTGGAATGGACGTTGCCGTCGCCGGCGCCCCAGGACGGGTTCGCGGAGCGACAGCCCTCAGTAAACCACGGACCGTATGAATATCTTTCCGGAGCGGAGTCAGATCGCGACTTCGTGATGCAGGATGCTCCGGCCACCTAAAACGGACGGCAGGGCCATCTAAAGTAGTTGTATGCCGATCACCAGTGACCGCGTCGAGGTGGAGCGTAAGCCAAAGCTGGGCGGCGGTGGCCCAGGCAAGATTCCTTATCGTCGTGGCTTTGGCGGCGGCGATGACGGCGATCGCGGGCGGCCGGAGGATTTCCGGTCACGCGGGCAGCGGATGCGTCGCTATCGGCTGGTGATGGGGCTTTGTCTTTTCTCGGTTACAGTGGTCTTTGTCGTCCTGACGTTTCTCTACATCCTGCGACTTGGCACCGGCCGTTACGACGAAGATACTCGCCGGCAAATCCAGGACTGGATTCCCCTCAAACTGCCCTACCTGCAATTGTGGGTGAATTCCCTGGTTCTGCTGCTAAGCAGCGCCACGCTGGAGTTGGCACGGCGCGTCATGGCCAGGAAAGAAGAGTTCGCCGCTTTGGGCATTGTTCCGCCGCGCACCCGGCGTGACTTGCCCTGGCTGGGCATTACCGTTGTGCTGGGCTTGTTGTTTCTTGCGGGACAGGTCCTGGTCTGGAAGGACCTCCAGCACCAGGGCGTTTTTCTGACGACTAATCCCAGCCGGAACTATTTCTATCTCCTCACTGGCACGCACGCCGTACACCTCGCCGGCGGGTTGCTGGCGTTGCTCTATGCGGCGGGCGGGCGGCTCCTGGGGCTCAGGTTTGAATCACAGAAAATCGCGGTCGAGGTTACGGGCTGGTACTGGCATTACCTGGCATTTCTGTGGTTCTGCATCTTTGCGCTCGTCCATTTTGCCAAAGGATAGCTATGCCTGCTCGCCTGCGCGCTTCACCCGCACCACCGTGATCTTGGCAAAGCCCTCTTCGAAGGTCGGCGGCTTGAGCTTGGCGGCCATGCGCTGAACCATCTCTTCCTTCACCTGGCGCTCGCGTTTACGATTGCGTTCCAGGCAGACCTCCAGTGGAACGTCGAAGAAAACGGCATGGACTTCATAGCCGAAGCCCTTGGCCATCTTGATCCACTGGCGGCGCTCGTGGGGCGCTAGATTGCTGGCATCCACGTAGTTCCATGGCATGCGCGCAATGAGCCGCGCACGCAACAGAGAACGCAGGGTCGAGAACACCAGGCCCTGGTAGCGCTGCTCGGTAATGTCGTCAAAGAGGATGGAGCGCAGCAGGTCACTGGAAAGCGGGGTCACGCCACGGCGCTTGAACCAGGTGGTTTTGCCTGAGCCGGGCAGCCCGATCGCCAATACAACTACGCCTTTCGGTGGACGCGTTGAAGTTCGCCCGGCGGGCGCTGCCGGCTTTTGTTCAGGAGGCCCTGGAGGCGGCGTGGAGGGCGACTCAGGCTGCACCTCGGTTTCCATGCGGCGTTCTTCTTTTACCGGTGCGTCGGCTTCTTCCGGCGAACCGGAAGGCATTTCGTCATACGTAGGAACAATAGGCTCAGGATGGGCCGCGTCTACCGGGGGCTTTTGCTGGCCTACCTTGCCCGTCGCCTCAGATTCGTTCTCGGTTTTTTTCTTACGGCGCTTCATGCGCTCGCGCATCCAGTTGCGCATGCTTCGTGTGTAACACAAGAAACTAACTTGGTGCAAGCAAAGGAGCTTTTAAGGCCAACATTGCGGAAGCCTGAAAACCCGCCACGCCCGCCGGGCATCCTAAGTCTCAGCAAATTTGATTGTTTCAGGGGGTACTTCATGAGGATTCTTTCGATTTTGGCGTTGGCTGTCGCCCTGATCGCGTCAGCCCAGCCGGCCAGCAAGCATCCAACCAGGGCCCAAGGCGTAAGAATCACCAACGGGCCGAAAGTGGAGGGCGTGGGCCCGACCTGGGCGGTAATCGCCTGGACCACGAACACCGGAGGCAGCACGGTGGTGCACTATGGCACTGATAAGAATAGCCTTGGACAGACAGCAGAATCTCCGTATTCTGACAACGAGAAGACGAAAGCGCAGAACCACCGCGTTCATCTGAAGAACCTGAAGCCGGGCACCAAGTACTTTTTCTTTGCCGACTCCGGCCAGGGCGAGGGCACGGGAACTGAAGCCCGGAGCCCGGTGGAGGAGTTCACGACCAAGCCGAAGAAATAACCTCCTTGCCCTTTCACGTTGAAAAAAGAGGTGGGGGTCGGTTGCTCAAAGGCGGCATCAAGGAACCAACAAAGTTAATATTTTTTCACCTTCCTGCATTCTTTTGTTGCGACTGTGGTGCAAGTTGCTATAATGCGCTGCGCAACCAGCCAAGGCCATTCAACCAAACTCCCGGCAGGACTAAGTCCCTGCAGATGGTCGCGGATGTATTGCAAAAGCATGATGCGCAGAAGGCTTTCTTCCGCGTCCTTTTACACGTTGGACTTGACGGCTCGAATGTTCCTGCCCAAGCCTGAATGTTCAAGGAAGTGAGAACGGCGCTCGCTAGAACATGCTCAGAGAAGAGAGATAAACGGGCCTCAACAGGAAACCGAACCCAGTAAGGAGAACAGGAAGACCAAAAGCACGGCGGACGAGCGGCCTTTATAAATGCGAAAGCAAGGCACATCGCTCCAGCCGAGGCATCTGTCGGGGAGAAGCCAAGCCCATGGATCTTAAGGCCGGGGTTTGACCGGCTGACGCTTCGGCAGGCAGAAGAACCATCGAGCAAGATAGCGGAAAAACTGGCGCTCCATGCGGCAGCCCGGACAACAAAGGACTGAGGAACGTCAGAGGTAGACGCGAAACAAAGACCCTTTAGCACCAACCAGCACAAATTGCACAATAAGGCCGCGGGGCTTGTGACTCGCGGCTTTATTGTTTGCGCGGATCCCGCTTCAATCGCCGTTCTTGCGAGAATCAGACGTTTGCGCCCAGCCAACGTCCTCTGCTAACCTGATTCGTTTCAGCTTGGTGCAAGTGCGCTCCTGTGGCACTTTTCTGCATCCAATGGTTTTCGCCCCCAACAGGATTCATTCGAGGAGAATTAGATTCACCATGGCAATCAAAGTTGGCATTAACGGCTTTGGCCGCATCGGACGCAACGTGCTGCGCACCGCCATTGACGATCCGAATATCGAATTTGTGGCCGTCAATGACCTGACCAGCCCCGCCACTCTGGCTCATCTGCTCAAGTACGATTCGATTCTGGGCAACTTGAAACATGACATCAAGGCTTCAGGCGACTCAATCAGTCTGGGCGGCGGAAAGGCCGTAGAAGTCTTCTCCGAGAAAGACCCGGCAGCGATCCATTGGGAATCGGTAGGGGCGCAGCTTGTGATCGAGTCGACGGGCAAGTTCACCGATGCGGAGCAGGCAAAGAAGCACCTGCGCGGGCCGGTGAAGAAGGTGATCATCTCCGCTCCGGCGAAGAATGAAGACATTACGATTGTTCTCGGCGTGAACGAAGGCAAGTACGATGCGGGCAAGCATCACGTGGTCTCCAACGCCTCCTGCACCACGAACTGCCTGGCGCCGGTGGCCAAGGTGCTGCATGACAGCTTCAAGATCCAGAGCGGCACCATGACGACGATTCACTCGTACACCAACGACCAGGTCATTCTGGATTTCCCGCACAAGGACCTGCGGCGCGCGCGGGCGGCCGCGCTGTCGATGATCCCTACCTCGACCGGCGCAGCCAAAGCCCTCCACCTGGTGATTCCCGATCTGAAAGGCAAGCTCGATGGCTTTGCCATGCGCGTGCCTACGCCGAACGTCTCCGTCGTCGATCTAGTGGCCTTCGTCGAGAAGAGCACGAGCGTAGACGAAGTGAATCATGAGTTGAAGGCCGCGGCCGATGGACCCATGAAGGGCATTCTGGGTTATGCAACGGCCGAACTGGTCTCGGTCGATTATCGCGGTGATGAACGGTCATCGATTGTGGATTCTCCCTTGACGCGCGTGGTCGCCGGCAACTGCGTGAAAGTGATCGCCTGGTACGACAATGAGTGGGGCTATTCATGCCGCGTGCGCGACCTGATCCACTTCATGGTCAAGAAAGGGCTGTAAATGGCGGTAGCATCGGAGCAGACCATGGCGAAGCTCTCCATACAGGACCTGAATCTGGATGGTCAACGCGTCTTCATGCGCGTGGATTTCAACGTTCCCCTGACAGAAGACGGGCGCGTCTCCGACGACACGCGCATTCGGGAGACGCTGCCGACCATCGAATACGCCCTGCGCAAGGGGGCGCGGCTGATTCTGGCCTCGCATCTAGGCCGTCCTAAGGGAAAGTTCAACGCCAAGATGAGCCTGAAGCCGGCCGCGGAGCGCCTGCGCATTGTTCTGGATGGAAAACTTGGCCGCGGCTGCAATGTGGGCTTCGCGCCGGACTGCATTGGCCTGGCGGCCGAGGAGATGGCGCAGAAGCTGGAACGAGGGCAGACACTGCTGCTGGAAAACCTGCGCTTCCATGCCGAGGAAGAAGCCAATGACGAAAACTTCTCGCGCAAGCTGTCAGCCCTTGCCGATCTGTATGTGAATGACGCATTCGGTTCGGCGCACCGCGCGCATGCTTCTACCGTTGGCATCACCAGATTCGTCGATAAGGCAGCGGCCGGCCTGCTCATGCAGAAAGAGCTCGAATACCTGAGCAAAGCCACGACGAATCCGGAGAAGCCTTTCGTGGCCATCATCGGCGGCGCCAAAGTTTCCGACAAGATCGACGTCATCCGCAATCTGCTGAACAAGGTTGACGCGCTGCTGATCGGCGGCGCCATGGCGTATACGTTCCTCAAGGCCCAGGGCAAGCAGGTGGGCAAGTCACTGGTGGAAGAAGACAAGCTCGAATTGGCAAAGTCGCTGCTCGAAGAAGCTAAAGGCAAGAACGTCCGGCTGCTGCTTCCGACTGACAACGTGATCGCCGACAGGATCGAAGCCGCCGCGAAAAACCAGGTCGTCAAGACCGATCAGGGCATTCCCGAAGAGCAGATGGGGCTCGACATCGGCCCGGAGACGATGGCGGCGTTTGCCAGGGAGATTGCCGGCGCGAAGACAATCGTGTGGAATGGCCCCATGGGAGTGTTTGAAATGGCGCCGTTCGCCAAGGGAACGATGAGGATAGCCGAAGCCGTTGCCGGGAACCGTGCTGCGACGTCGATCGTCGGCGGCGGCGACTCCGTGGCGGCGGTGCATCAGTCCGGACTCGCCAGCAAAATCACGCATATCTCCACGGGCGGCGGCGCGTCATTGGAATTTCTGGAAGGCAAGAAGCTGCCGGGAGTGGAAGCTCTTACCAACAAATAGATGGCGTCCAGCTTGCGATATCGTATCGGTGCCAAAGCCGCCCTTGAGCTAGTTGTGGGCGACATCACGCGTGAGTCGACAGATGCCATTGTGAACGCGGCCAACTCTTCCCTGCTGGGCGGTGGCGGCGTCGATGGCGCGATTCATCGTGCCGCCGGATCAGCACTGCTGCAAGAATGCAAGCGCATCCGCGACCAGCGCGGTCCGCTGGCAGCGGGACACGCAGTCATTACATCCGGCGCAAATCTGAAGGCGCGGCATGTGATCCACACCGTCGGCCCGGTGTGGCAGGGCGGCAACCGGAATGAGCCGCAGGTGCTTGAGAGCTGCTACTGCCATGCGATAGAGGAAGCCAATCGCAAAACCTGCGCCAGCGTGAGCTTCCCTTCCGTCGCCACCGGAGCTTTTGGGTACCCTGTAGATGCCGCGGCCGAGATTGCCGTGCGAACCGTCGTCGACCTTTTGCAGTCGCCAGCCTCGGTCAAGCTCGTCCGCTTCGTTCTCTTCGACGAGCGAACCTTCAAGGCGTACGAGCAGGCCGCGAACGAACTCAGCCGCAGCTTCCCGCATCTTCACATTAAGCCTGAGCCGGTCTCGTCATGAGAAAGAAGCTGATCGCCGCCAATTGGAAGATGTACAAGACCGCCGAGCAGGCTTTGGCGTTTGTCTCGGCGGTTTTACCGGTGGTGTGGGAACACACGCGCGACGAGATTGTCCTCTGCCCTTCTTTTCTGGCCGTACCCACCGTAGTGGAGGCAGTGCGCGGCAGCCAGATTGGAGTGGGAGCGCAGGACGTATTCTGGGAAAAAGAAGGCGCCTACACCGGCGAGGTCTCAGCCCATATGCTGACAGCTGCCGGATGCACACATGTGATCATTGGTCACTCGGAACGGCGGCAATACTGCGGCGAGACAGATGATATGGTCAACCGCAAGCTGCGGGCTTCGCTCACGGCGGGCCTGAAACCGATTGTCTGCGTGGGCGAGTTGCTGGCTGAGCGCGAAGCCGGCATGACCGAAGATGTGCTACGGCGGCAATGCAGCGCGGCATTCCGCGAGATCTCAAGCGGAGACGCCATTCCCATCATCATTGCCTACGAACCCGTCTGGGCCATCGGTACCGGCAAGACCGCCACGCCGGAGCTGGCCGCGGAAGCGCACCGCACCATCCGGTTTGAAGCCGAGCAGGCGTTCGGCGCGGGCGTCGCCACGCAGATGCGCATACTCTACGGCGGCAGCGTCAAGCCGGACAATGCGCGCGCTCTGATGTCGCAACCGGAGATCGATGGCGCCCTGGTGGGTGGCGCAAGCCTGGAGCCGAAGTCCTTCTCAGCAATCGTAAAATGGTAGGGAAATTACGCCTTTTCAAGCCCGCTGCGCTGAGCAAAATTTTTGTTTGATTCTCCTTATCTTTGCCGAAATGTGATCCCGACCGCTGGTATACTCTCCGCAACCGTCTTTCAGGCATTCAAAGCAAGACCCTTGATCTGTATTCAGAAGATTAAAGGCGCGATCCTATCCAGTCGGCCGCTGGAGATCGCAGCAGCTTTCCTGCCCGCGAGATGGGACTTGGCGCAACCGTAAGGTCCGCGTTGCGCCTGGCAAGGAAGTTGCAATGAAGCGCGCCCTCGTCGTTCTGCCATCCACGCTCATCCTGTCTCTGGCATCGTGCATGCGCCTCTCTCCTGAGGTCACCTCACAAGATTGCGTTGTGCCGGTGCCTGCCGGATTCACGAGGATCTTTGTCGGCAACAGCGCCCATGCAGGATCAGGCACAAGCTTTGACGACCCTCTTGACGGCAGCACGGTCGACAAATTCGATGCCATCCTGCGCACGATCAGCGAAGGGCAGCATCCGATTTGGGGAGCGCAGACAAATATCGCGCCGGAAAACGTGATTGTCTGCCTGACCAGCGGGACCTTTCAAACCAATGGCCAGTACGACTGGCGATTTGGCCCAGGCCACACTTTGGGCCGTGAAACCGGCTTCACCGTGGAACAGAACTGGAAGATCCATGGGCGCGGCGTGAACCGGACCACGCTGCAACTGGCTTCCTATTTACCTGATCAGTTTGTCGGCAAGAATGGCGCCCCGCTGAGCGGCGGGCGAAATATAGTGATCGCGAGCCACTCGCCGAGGGCGTCAGGGATTGAGGTTTCCGATCTCACGATCGACGCCAACCATGACCATCTCACCACGCCGGGCGGCGTGCCGCTGAACCTGGAGGGAATTATTCTGCGCTCTGACCACGGCGGTCACTGGATCCACAATGTGAGTGTCATCGGCGGCTCGGGAGACGTAGGGTTTAAAAACGTCCTCGCAGAAACCTTCGCCGTGCAGATCTGGGGAAACGTTGCGGGTGACCCGCAGCAGAACACGGGAAACATTATTGAGCACGTGACTGTCAGCAATCCCGGCCGCAGCATGTTCAGCGACTCGCCTGCGGGCGGAGCTATGGACGGCATTGTGGTGAACGACGCTGTGGCCGAGGTGCGAAATAATGTGGTGGATGGCTATCAGGTTGGATATGGCGGCTGGGCGATGGGAGCGGTGAACTTCCACGACAACATCGCCAGAAATGTCCAGTACGGCTTCAATGCCGACAGCTTCAACAACACGGGCGTAATTCTCCAGAACAATCAGTTCATCAAGCCTTCGTCGTACGGGATTGTGATCGGCGGTGGCGGGCCGAACGTTTCATTTTCCAAATGGAACCTCTCCGGCAATACCATCCAGCTTGGCCATGGCGGAGCAATCGCCATCGTTTTGCGCGGCCAGGTGCAGGACTCAACGTTTGCCAATAACACCATTTCCGGCGATGGCAGCGGGCATGACCAGATCGCGATCTGGAGCTACCCGGCGGTGAGCGGCGTAGCAAATCTAAACAACGCCTTCCAGGACAACCACATTGACAAGGCGTTGGTGATGAATTTCTCGCAGGACCCGAATTTCAATACTAATTGCCGCTTCCAGAATCGCGATCTGCAAGGCCAGCCCCGCGCGGACTTTCCTGATAACAGCGCAGGCAATTGCCGCTGAGAACATCAGCTACGGCATACGCGAACCTGACGGTCTAATTAAGTCCGGACTTTTCTGAGCCCCCTGTCTTTCTCCGGCCACGATGAACTGCGCAAAATTCGTATAATCGACTGTCATGCCAAACCCCGACGCTCTTCGCCGGCAGGTGGGGCAACTGCTGATCCTCGGCTTCGACGGGCTTGAAGTCGACAGCAAATTGCGCACCACGCTGAGCACGCTGCAACCCAGCGGCGTAATTCTGTTCGCGCGCAACATCGAGGAGCCCGGACAGACATGGCGGCTGCTGCGGGATTCGCAAGCGGCGACAGCGACGCCGATGTTTCTATGCGTCGATCTGGAAGGCGGCACGGTGGACCGGTTGAAAAAGGTGATCGCGCCCGCGCCTTCGGTGGAGCAGGTGTTTGCCACGGGAAATCGCAAGCTCTTCCGCATGCACGGGCAGATCCTTGGGCTGGAGGCGCGCGCACTCGGCTTCAATACTGATTTTGCGCCGGTCTTCGATCTCGGGTTCGAAGCTTCGCGCTCCGTGCTCACCAGCCGCACCGCATCGGCCGATCCGAAGGCGACAATCGTTTACGCACGCGAGTTCCTGAGAGGCCTGAAGTCGGCGCGCGTGCTGGGGTGCGGCAAGCATTTTCCCGGGCTGGGTGAGGGCAATCTTGACAGCCATCATGCGATGCCGGTGGTGGAGAAGGGCTGGAAGAGCATGTGGGCCGAGGACCTGCTTCCCTATCGCGAGCTGAAAGTGGAGATTCCTTTTGTGATGGTGGCCCACGCCACGTACCCGGAGGTCACAAACGACCAGCAGCCGGCCTCACTCTCACGCAAGTGGATGCAAGATGTGCTGAGGAAAAAGATTGGTTATCGCGGGCTGATCATCTCAGACGACCTGGAAATGGGCGGTGTGCTCTCGACCGGCCCGATCGAAGAGGTCGCCGTGGAGACGCTGCGCGCGGGAGCGGATATGTTCCTGGTCTGCCACAACCAGGAGCTGGTATGGCGGGGGTATGAGGCGGTTTTACGCGCCGCCGAGCGAGACCGCAAGTTTGCCGCGCAGGTGGAGCGTGCGGCTGCCCGGGTAATCGCCATGAAGAAGCGCGCACGGGAGCTGCGCGGCTTCTCCGCCGAGCCGAAAGCGCGCGTGGTGGAAAAACTGAAGCGCATTGTGACTGACTTTACCCGGATCGTCGGCGCGGGCGTGATGGACGATCGCCTGCATCCGGCGCGGGAGATCAACGCTTGATCGTTGCCGGGATAATGAGCGGGACTTCCGCCGACGGAGTTGATGTCGCGCTGGTGCGGCTGCTTGGCGCCGGATCGCACCTTAGCTACGAGCTTTTGGGCCACCATCATTTTGAATATCCAAAACCCGTGCGTGAGGCTGTGCTGCGCGCCATGAACGCTTCCGCCATCAGCGTGGCGGAGCTTTCCCGGCTGAATTTCCGCCTGGCTGAGTTCTACGCTGAAGCCGTGCAGCAGTCGCGCCGGAAGTCGCGAGCGCCAGGCCTGGATCTTGTCGGGTGCCACGGACAGACCATCTACCATCAGGGTGACGCCCACTCCTACCTGGGAAAAAAGATCGCGTGCACCTGGCAGACCGGTGAAGGTTCAGTAGTGGCAGCACGTTTAGGCGTGCCTGTGGTTTCGGATTTCCGGCCGGCCGATATCGCCGCAGGCGGCAAGGGCGCGCCGCTGGTTCCGCTGCTCGACTTTGTGGTCTTCCGCAGCTCGATGTACGGGCGCATCGTACAGAACATCGGCGGGATTGCGAACCTGACGGCAATCCCGTCCAAGGCCAGGCCTGATGAACTGCTGGCCTTCGATACCGGGCCGGGAAATATGGTGATCGATCAGCTCATGCAGCTGCTGTTTAAGAGGCCTTACGATCAGAATGGCGCGGTCGCGAGCAAAGGCAAGGTCATCGAGCCGGTGCTCGAAGAGGCACTGGCTGCGGCATACTTCAGGCAGAAGCCTCCCAAGACCGCCGGCCGCGAGGAGTTCGGGCACGAATACGCGTTGCGGTTCCTGCGCCGCTGCGGTGGCGCGGCGAAGGCAGACATCATTGCCACCGCAACCGCGCTGACGGCAGGCTCCATCGCGCAGGCGGTGCAACGCTTTGTGTTGCCAGGCAAGCCGGAAAAATTCGGGCGCCTGATTGTCTCCGGCGGCGGCAGCAGGAACCAGACGCTGATGAAGATGCTGCAGGCCAATCTCAAGGAACTCGGCATACAGCTGCGCCACTCAGAGAGATACGGCTTGCCCAGCCAGGCCAAGGAGGCAATGGCCTTTGCGCTCCTGGCTTACGAGACCTGGCATCACCGGCCGGGCAATGTCCCCTCGGCTACAGGAGCGAGCAGGCCTGCGGTGCTGGGAAAGATTTCGTATGCCTAACCACAGAGGACACAGAGGAACACCGAGTAAGAACAATTTTTTTTCTGTTCCTCAGTGTCCTTGTTGGTTAGGGTTTTTTCTGATTGTCATTTGCACAAACGTCACGGCGTGCGCGAGGCGGCCGGACGCGAGCACACTGGTGGTGCTCATTGAGAGCAGCCCGGCCAACCTGGACCCGCGAATCGGAAAAGACGCACAGTCGGAGCGCATTGATGAGCTGATTTTCGATCCCCTGGTGCGCAAAGACGAGCACTTCAACATTACCCCCGGAGTGGCTGACCGGTGGGAGACGCCCGACCCGCTGACGTACATTTTTCACCTGCATCATGGGATCCGCTTCCACGATGGCCGGCCGCTGACCTCGCACGACGTAAAGTGGACGCTCGACACCATGCGCGATGGCACGCTGGCGACTGTGAAGGGCGCTGCGTACAAGCTGGTGGACAAGGTCGAGACGCTGGACGACTTTACCGTAAGAGTGCATCTGACGGAACCTTACGCTCCCCTGCTCTGGAACCTGACCGGCGGCGCCTTCGGCGTGGTGCCTTACGGCAGCGACAAGAGTTTCAGCCGGGCGCCCATCGGTTCCGGGCCGTTTCGTTTGGTGCGGCTTGCCACCGACACGGACGTGGAACTGGTGCGCAATGACGACTACTGGGGCGAGCTCCCGCATGTTGCGCGATTGCTATTCAAGATCGTGCCGGACGCGACCACGCGCGTCTTGGAGCTGCGCAAAGGCAGCGCCGATATCGCTGTGACATCGTTGAGCCCGGACATTGTGGAGACACTGCGGCGCGATTCAATGCTGGAGATCCAGGAGCGGCCGGGCTCAAGCCTGCAATATCTGGCTTTTAACCTGCGCGACCCCATTTTGAAGGACGTGCGCGTGCGTCAGGCGCTGGCCTATGCCATTGATCGGCAGCCGGTGCTGCACTACCTTTTTCACGATCAGGCGAGGCTGGCCGACAGCCTGCTGCCGCCGGAACACTGGGCCTATGACGGCGAGGTTGCCCATTACACTTACGATCCCGAAAAAGCCAACGCGATGCTGGACACGGCCGGGTACAAGCGCGGAAGCGATGGGATACGGTTTCATCTGACCATGAAGATCTCCAATGTGGATGAAACCACCCGGCTGCTGGCGGTGGTCTTGCAGCAGCAGCTACAGGGCGTGGGAATCGCACTGGACATACGCAGCTTCGAGTTTGCCACCTTCTTTTCTGACGTGATGAAGGGCCAGTTTCAGTTCTACACGCTGCGCTGGGTCGGATACAGCAACCAGGACCCCGATATTCTTGAGGACGTCTTCCACTCTGCCAGCTTTCCGCCGAAGCGCGATAACCGGGGCTTTTATTCGAATCCGGAGGTCGATCGCCTGTTGGACGAAGGCCGCCGCAGCACGGACCAGGGAAGGCGAAAACAGATCTATGCGCGGGTACAGCAGATCGTCGCCACTGAGCTGCCGTACATCAATCTTTGGTATTTCGATAACGTGGTGGTGCACTCACGGCGGGTGCGCAATGTGCACGCGGGCATCGCGGGCAATTACGACTTTCTGACGAGTGTGGAATTGGCGCAATGAGCGCGATTTCACAGGTAATCCGGGCCTGATGGTACTATCAAATATTCATGCAGATTCTCTTTATTGGCGACATTTTCGGCAGCGCGGGACGCAGGATCGTGCACGATCATCTGACTCATCTGGTCGAGACCAACAAGGTGGACCTGGTGATCGCCAATGCTGAGAATGCCGCGGGCGGGTTCGGACTGACGCCGGCGATCGCCGATGAGCTGTTTGACCTGGGCTGCCACGTGCTGACCACGGGAAACCACATCTGGGACAAGCGCGAAATCGTGGAGTATTTCAACTCCGCCAATGGCGATCCACGCGGGCGGGTGAAGAAGGTGCTGCGGCCGGCAAATTATGCCGAGGGCGTGCCCGGCGTCGGGCTGTACGAGGGAGAAACGCCCCTTGGGCAAAGCTTCGCGGTGATGAATCTGCAAGGGCGCGTCTTTATGCAGGATACCGACGATCCCTTCCGCAAAGCAGACACGCTTCTGGCAGCGGTGAAAAGCAAGGTGATCGTGGTAGATTTTCATGCCGAGGCGACCTCAGAGAAGATCGCGCTGGGATGGTATCTGGACGGGCGCGTGACCGCAGTGCTGGGGACGCACACCCACGTGCCAACGGCCGACACGCGCATTCTGCCGAACGGAACGGCTTACCAGACGGATGTAGGAATGTCCGGGCCGTATGACAGCGTGATCGGTGTACAGAAAGAGCAGGTGTTGCAGCGGTTCCTGACCGGGCTGCCGGGAAGATTTGAGGCGGCCAAGGGCGATCCGCGGCTCTGTGGAGTTTTGATCGGGTGCGATGGAGTTACCGGGCGCGCGCACACGGTTCAGCGGCTGATGCTGGGCGAGTAAACGAAAAAAGGCAGCCTTGGCAGGCTGCCTTCCCGGGACATCGGTCAGGATTACGCGGTCTTTTTCTTCTTCTTCGCGACTGCGCCCTTCTTCTTCACCGGTGGTTTGGCAACCGGTTTCGGAGCGGGCAGATCACCCTTGGTCATGTTGAACAGGAAAGGATCGGGCGTGTAGTCAGAGATCACGCCAATGACGTTGATGCTTGCGCCCGGAGCCGGCGGCTTGGTCATCGGCTTTTCCAGGGCAACCTTCATGTCCGTCTTGGGCGGATTCGCGGCCTGGTTGTCCTCACTCACGGCCACTTCGAGCGTGCTAGGATCGGGCACGGCAACGACCTTGACCGGAATGCTCAGCTTAGCTTCACCGTTTTTCTCCTTTTTCTGGATGGCCTGCCAGACTTGGTCGGCAGCGGCCTTATTGGCCGGGGACTTGTCGCGGCAGGAGAGCACCAGTTCCCAGTCGCTGAAGGAGAGCTGGTCAGGTGGGTTCTGCTGGACGGCCTGGGCTGCCAAGTCGCAGGGAGTCGGCGCGAGCTTGATGCTGGCGACGAAATCCGGCGGCGGCGCGGTCTGCGATGCGGCAGTGGTTACACGCTGTTGCCAGTCATCGAGGCTGCCGTGGTACTTCTTGTATTTGGCCTGGAAATAGGGGGCCCACGACTGGGCGGCCTGCGGGTTCTGCTGCTGTGCCACGGCCAGAGCCTTGGCGCCGTACCAGAAGCCGAGGGGATTCATGGGATTTGATTCCAGCAGAGAGATGGCCATCTGGTAGTTGTTGGCCAGGTCGTTGGGCTCGATGGCGAGCGCCTGCTGGTAGTACTTTTGGGCGCTGGGGAAATCCTTCTGCTGCAGGGCGCCGAATGCGGCTGTGCCGGCGAAGATGTTGGCCATCTGGTTTTTCATCTTCTCGTAATCGGCCGGGGAAACGCCTTCCGGCTGCTTCCAGTTCTGCAGCTCCTGCAGTCCGCGCTCGGCGTCGGCACGCGCTTTGGCCCCGCTGGCCGCGTCCTTGATCTGGTTGCGCTCCAGGAAAACGACGATAGCCAACGCACGCACGTTATTGGGCTCGATCTGCAAAATGTTGCTGGCCAGTTGCTGGACCTTCTGCTGGTTCCCGGCCTGCTGATACGCGCCCATCGCCTGTTCCATGGCATCGATTTTCACAATGCTATTCGGATATTGGGCGACAAAGGCTTCCATGGCAGCGCCCTTGGCGGCGGGATCTGTGGTGTTCAGCGCGGTAATGTAGGCGTTGTACTCCGCGGGATCCTTGATCGTCTTTTGATTTGTTGGAACGTTGCTGCCCTGCTGATCGGCGGGTTGCGCAGGTGAAGTCCCCTGCGCCAGGGCGGCTGTGGTTAGCGCAAGCACAAATATGGCCAGCACTTTTTTCATTGCGTTTTGCTCCTTCAGTCAGTCCATCTGCCAGATGTACGGGCCCGGTGCTCGTAAACGCAGTCCCGTTCGGGCCAGTCTTTTCCGCGAAAAACTTAGAGGCACGGATTATAAAAGACTCACCCCACATTTAGGCAAGCTGCGTCTTATGATGGCAGTTTACTGGTCAGATGCAAAGTTGCTGCTCGAGAGTTACCTGTCGCGCCCTGGCACCATGATTTTTGCTCAACCAGAGCGCCTTCAGCAGTAAACAAGCGGCATTTTTCGACCAGAACTCCCCTTCCATTGGACACCGCAGCGCCGGAATTCGTTCCAGCGGATAATAAGAAGCGGAGCATTCACGGAATGCCGCCAGGCTGGAAGAAAGGTCTAACAGATGGAACACAAGTTGAACGGGAAAGTCGCGCTGGTGACCGGCGCCGGAAGAGGAATTGGCGCGGCCATCGCCCTGAAACTCGCTGGCCTGGGCGCAACCACGATCGTTTCCGGGCGGACCCTGGCCCGCTTGCAACATACCGCGGGCCAGATTCGCTCAGCAGGAGGTCAGGCGGAGGCGATCGCCTGCGACGTAGCGGACTGGAAGTCAGTAGCCGCCCTGGCGGAGCGGGTACAGAAGACCTTTGGGCGGCTGGACATCCTGGTCAACAACGCTGGGATCGGCACGTTTGGCGGCCCGCTGCACACCATGCCCACGGACAAGTGGGACGCCATGTTTAACACCAACCTGCGCGGCGTCTTTTATATGATCCGTGCATTTGCGACGATGATGATTTCAGGCGGCGGGGGCGACATTGTGAATATTTCATCGCTGGCGGGCAAAAATCCTGTGCCGAACGCCGCAGCCTACTCGGCTACAAAGTGGGGGCTGAACGGACTTACATATTCCGTGGCGGAGGAACTGCGCGAGCACAAAATCCGGGTGGCTGTCGTCTGTCCTGGTTCAACGCACACGGAGTTCGGAGCGCATGAGGGCAAGAGCCCGGATAAAATGCTGATCGCGGAAGATGTGGCCCACGCAGTGGAAACGCTGGTCACGTTGAGACCGCAGGCGTTCATCAGCGAGGTGATGCTAAGGCCGACGCAAAAGCCCTAAGCCCGCTTCTCCGGCACCATGACAGCCTCAGGCTGTTCGAGCGGCTTGCCGGCAGTTGAAGGAATGGGCACCAGCAACGCTTCCTTGCGATAGACCAGATTGCTGGCGTTGAAGGTGGCAAGCTTGAAACCGTGGCCGTGCGTGATGGCGTCAGTAGGGCAGGCCTCAACGCAGTAGCCGCAGAAGATGCAGCGGTTGTAGTCGATGTTGTAAATCTTGGCGTAGCGCTCGGCGCCGCTGATGCGGTTCTCTTCAGTGTTCTCGGCGGCCTCAATGTAGATGCAGTTCGCAGGGCAGGCGGCGGCGCAGAGGAAGCAGGCCACGCACTTTTCCAGGCCGTTTTCGTCGCGCTGTAGCTCATGCAGGCCGCGGAAACGCTCCTGAAACACGGCGCCCTCATTGGGCAGCTTCTTATTGGGATAGTCCTCTACAACGGTGGGCGAGAACATTTCCCGGAATGTCACGGACATTCCCTTGGCGATGCCGGCCAGATCGCGAAAGATCGACATACGGTCAGTATAATTCGCAAACCACAAAGGACACAAAGGAGCACAAAGAAATTGCCAAAATTGCCACGAGTGCCAAAATCGCCGAAATTGAAAACCAACCCGGGTGAAGGCGTGGACGCGGAGGAAAAGAAAGAGGAAGTAAAAGGTGTCCCTCTGCTTTGAGCAGCTCAGCTTGGGCGATGGCGAATCATGCTCGAACGCAATAGCTCAGCCGCGAGACCTACGAATGCATAGATGGCGGCATTGAAAAGAATGAACCAGTAGTAGGCAAGCGGCATGGTCCGTCCGATCAGTGAAGAGGGAGCGGTGATGGCCACGACGGCCGAGCGCCCCAGTTGGAAATTGGGCCAGGTGAAGAGTCCAATGACAAACCAGAAAAAGGCCACGGCCAGCCCGATCAGGGCCCACAAACCTATTCTGCGCTTCATGCGATCACCTGACTTTCTTCTCTCACAATCATTCTACGCTCTTTTCACGTTGGGCCTGGCTGAATCCGGGCACGGAGACGCGCCGGTTATCGATGCCAGAATTCCAGGTGCAACTGGGCGGCCAGCTTTGAAATCGCGGTTTTGTCCACTCTCTCCGGCAGCGGCGAGTTTGCGACCGCCTCTTTTACTTCTGCTTCAAGCTGCCTGGCTTGCCTGAGCACGCGCTCCAGCGTCCACGCCCCGCTGCGGACCTCGATCAGCAACTCTTTTTCCGGGCGCGGCAGGGTGATGCGCTTGTGTGTCATTAGCTCCAGGCATTCATAGAGCAGGCGGAGGCCATGCATGGCCGCTTTGGTGTCATAGCCGTATTTGCCGATGTACTCCGGGCGCTGGCCCTTCTTCCCACTTCCCTTCTCGCCGGTGAGCCGCTTGAACTGGTCGCCGGCAAAGCCAAGGAATTGTTTGGCCGAGTTGCGGGAAAGAAAAACGTCCGCGTGCGATTGAACTCTCTCCCAGGTGGCAGGCGAAATTTCCTTTGGGGCGGCAAACAGGAAATGCAGCGCTGTGGCATTCCCTTTTGCGGCCATGCCCGCCCATTTGCGCAGAGAGTAGAGCGTCACATCCACGTCATCGGGGCCATTGCGGCGATCATCGCCCGCCGTCGACCAGACAAAATGGTCGCGCGGCTCCAGACCAAGCGCCTGCTCCGGCGGTTCAATGTAGACGCCGTACAGGTCCGTGTCATCTGTTTGTCCTACCTTGGCGCCGTGCAGCTCAGAGCCACCGACAAAGAGATGAATGAGGTCCAGCGGACGCTCGAAGCCGGAGAGGGCGATGAGATCGAGTAAAGATCGATTTTTCTTCAAATCGCGGCGTCGGGATGCCACAGATTTCACTTTGCCACACCGTAATTCGTCGCGAAGGTTTGGCCCAGCACCTGATTCAAGTGATGCTTTAAGTGGGCAACATAATCCGTGGCGATCCATTCCAGGGTGGCCGGCTTGTTGTCGCCGATGTTGCAGGTGATCGCGGCGGCGTCCGCGGGCAGGTTGTTGATCACGTGGGCAAGGAAGCGATTGTAGGCGGCCCAGAAATCAACCAGGAAGTTCCAGTCAACTTCAGCGAAGTTCTGGAGATCGACCAGGGCGTTCTGGTTGTAGCCGGGAACGGTGAGCGAGCCCTGAAGCGCGGCGCGGACAAAGCGCTGGTGATTGTTGGAAGCCGAGTCGAGCAGGTGGCCGAGGATTTCTTTTTTTGCCCATTTGTTTTCGCCCGGGCGCGCGGAGGTGTCGGCGTTCGAGAGCTTGAGGAGGAGCGGTTTGGCCTGCGCTACCGTGCGGCCGAGGTCGGAGGCGATGGCGGAAAAGGGGTTCATGGAATTGCCAGAATCGCCGATATTCGGAAGATTGGCAAGCTGTATCCGCTTCGCATCCTTACAGAATGAGCCAGACGATGACAGCCCTCAATCGTCAGCAGCGGTCGCCTGGGAGGTTTGGGGGGTTCGCTTGCGCTTGTACCAGATCATGGGTCCGGTAATCGCCATGACCACCAAAGCCAGGCTGAAAAGCAGCGCCAGCAGTTGCGTGGGCCAGCCGAA
>Ga0070730_10002126_pt1 | contig 18263 bp, 18 predicted proteins | sample Coa_R1_3_FD_66447 | JGI IMG/M metagenome (GOLD analysis project Ga0070730, IMG submission 66447) | Surface soil microbial communities from Centralia Pennsylvania, which are recovering from an underground coalmine fire - Coalmine... | ecosystem: Environmental > Terrestrial > Soil > Unclassified ... | reverse complement strand
TCGAGCAGCGGCGCGAACTGCGCCCGCGCGCGCACCCTCTTGCCGCAGATCCGCCACCACAGGGCCACCAGATAAGCGCGCGGCGCGGCCCTGAGCGCGGCGCAATGGACCGACAGCAGCAACCACAGGCTGGCGCTTTTCGCACGTTTCGCTTGGGTCGATGGCGAGGACATGGATGCTGCGGATAACGGCTTGTCGGAAAGGGGCAAGGGGGCGGACAACCGCATCCCTTCTCAGCCCGAATTTTGCGATCGGCGAATTGCCTGTAGGTGTCATCTCGTCTAAAGCGCCGGCGCTGGGTGAAGAGGGTATAAATCAGGGGCATGAATACTAAAAAAATCAAGATGTTGCTGGCGGTCAGCCTGTCGGCTTCGCTCAGCGCCTGCGCGACCTTCCCCTCGTCCGGCCCGACCGGCTCGCAGATTCAGAGGGACATCGCCAAGCCGCAGCCGCCGCTCGGTATCAAGATCGTCGAGGTGGACAATGCCGCGGCGCTGCCCCCCGCCGAGCCGCAGCCGAGCGTCGGCCTGCCCGCCCTGGCGCCCCCGCCCACGGACAGGGTGGGGCCGGGCGACGTGCTTTCCATCTCGATCTACGAGGCCGGCGTCGCGCTGTTCGGCCGGAGCCCGATCGCGGCCGGGGCGGCCGGCGCGACGTTCGATACGAGCGCCAGCGCCCAGACGCTGCCGCCCATCCGCGTCGACGACACGGGCGACATCAGCGTCCCCTATGCCGGCCGCCTCCATGTCGCGGGCCGGACGGTCGAGCAGATCCAGGCGCAGATCCGCAATGCGCTGAAGGGCATGTCGCAGAATCCGCAGGTGCTGGTGGCGCTGCGCGACACGATCAACAATTCGGTGATCGTCGGCGGCGAAGTCGGGCGTCCGGGCCGGCTCGTGCTCCAGACCAACCGCGAGACGCTCACCGACGCGGTCGCGCTGGCCGGCGGCTATCGCGGCAACGCCAAGGACCTGACGCTGCGGATCACGCGGCAGGACCGGAATGTCGACGTGCGCTTCAGCGCACTGGAGGCCGATCCCGCGCTCGACGTCAGCGTCTATCCCGGCGATCGCCTGACGCTGATCAGCGATCCGCACAGCTACACGGTGCTGGGCGCGTCGGGGCGTGTCGACCTGATCCCCTTCGGCCGCCCCCGGATCAGCCTGGCCGAGGCGGTGTCCACGGCCGGCGGTTCCAATCCCAACGCCGGCGATCCGGCGGCGATCTTTCTGCTCCGCTACGTCCCCGACGCCGCGGGGCATGAACAGCCGGTCGTCTATCATCTCAACATGATGAAGGTCGGATCCTATTTTCTTGCCGGCCACTTTGCGGTCCGGAACAAGGACATCCTCTATTTCGGCAATTCCAAGGCCAACCAGGCCAGCAAGCTGGCTTCGTTCGTCTCGCAACTCTTCTCGCCCGTGCTGACGGTCGTGAGCGGTGTGCAGGCACTGAAGTAAGGCCGATCGCCGCCTGACCTCAGACGAGGCGGGCGGCGATTTCGCGACGGAGTCTTTCGTCGCTATACAGTTCGCCGGTAGCTAGCTTCGATCCCGTGACGGGATGGTCATGGCCAAAGTCCATGGCCCCATGGCGCAGAAGTCTTGAAGCGATGCCAATCCCGTCGATTGCCAGGTCTGTGACGGTCTCCAATTGCTCCGCTGCAGCAGGTCCTGCATGGCGGCGGTTGCAGCGCGACTGGCACATGGGCGTCACCTATGCGACGATGCGTCTCTTTCCGTTCGAGCCGGCGGCGTTGCTGAGTGATACGAGTCTCTGCAATTATCGTGCCCGTCGTCCTCGGCGCCTGCTGCCTAGGAAGCGGGGCGGGGGCACGGGAGGCCCGCTTCGCAGCTCCGAGCTGCGGCCACTCCCCGGGCGCGGCGACAGGACCCGAGAGCCTCCGATCAGCGACATGACCGGTGCACCTGAAGGCGTTCCCCATGGGACCGTCGACGATCAGGGGCGGCAGATCGGCTGGGCCGTGAAACCCCGCGTCTGGCGCGGCAACGATCCTCTTCCGGGTTGGACGAGCATCATTGCCACAGGCATGATCTACGCGGATCGTGGTCAGCCGGTCTCGCCCGGCGTCCGCGTCGAGGTTCGCGACCTCGCGCTCTTCGTCAGACCGCGCACGACGGGCCAATCGTGCCTGCTTGATAGCGCGGCTGCGCCCGGGGGCGCCCGGTTCGTCGAGAATTTCGCGGGCGACGCCTCTATCGGCAAGGACGCGCGCGCCGAGTCGGACGGCGGCGAAAGCGTGCGGATGGCGGCCGGGCGGAATTATCACTTTTGGGGCAACCGGGTGCTGCTGCCGCCGGGCGGCGTGGGCGGCGTATTCGTCCAGTATGAGGCGCGCGTCGTTCCGGACCAGGACGCGCGCCCGGGCGACCTAGCGCGCGCCACATATCTCGGCGCCGCCTCTGCCGATTACTGGAAGAGCCAGTCCTCGCCGCCCGGCCAAGTCGGAACGCTCAACGAGGATGTTGCAATCGCGCGATTCAAGCGACTTTCCAGCAGATGGCGATTGTTCACAATGAACACCGATCGCGGCACTCCGTCAGCGCCGGCACCGCACTAAACGCCCGCCAGGGGGGCAGAATAACGAGGTGGTCGCTCTTATTGCGATGATTTCCGTGAGCGAGCCGGCCGCGACACGCGGTTCAGGTTCGCGCAGCCAGGACAACCGGCTTTGCCGGTCATGGACCTTGTCATCGATGAGCGGGATCGAGACCGGCCGGACGGCGGTCGCCCAGTTGCGGACATTGCAGCCCCATCCATTCCCTGACAGATTGCAACGATGGAATGGCTCGCAATCGTAACGCCCCCGGCGATTTGGCTGAAGGCAGTGTGGGCGTCCCCATTTCTAACCACTTACCGGGATGGCCTTTCGCTAACGCTGTCCGTCTCTGCAGGCTTGCTTGCTTTCGCAGGTCTCAAATGGAGTTTCATGCCGTTGCTGATCTGCGCAGGTGTTGTGCTGGCGGCCATGCTTGTCGCGATGCTCTGGCCGCCTGCTGACGCTGCGACAGAACGGAAGAGGTCGAATAAGCGGAAGGTCCGCTGACCACCGAGCCGCGGCGTTCGATGGTGGCCGGGCGATCCGCCGCGACGAGTAGAAGCTGCCGGTCGGGATTTGGGAGCGCTGCTGGTTTGACCGACCGATCGTGCGCGCTGGCCGCTGAAAAATTCGCCAAGGCGCGGCGCACCGCAGACGGCAAGCCCCGGCCGGACATCGCGATCTCCAGCTTCGGCTACAAGAGTAGCATCTCAATCTGCCGGGTGTTCGGCTTCATCCGCAGGGCAAGGTCACCGACGGCCGCTGCGATCGGGGAGGCCGTCGTGAATGAGGCGGGGAGGGGCCGACGCCTTCGGCGCATTTCGCTCTGAGGTAGCCGCCAACGATCCAAGGAGGCAGGGCGGAACAAAATAGTGATCTGAGAAAAGCGAACAGGTTGGATCCCGCTACAAATACATAGTCGGCGACAGCCGAAGTTTCGATCTTCAATTCTCGTTCACAGGGTCGTTCAGCTATGCGTTACATCCTTCCGTTGCTCGCGCTTTCGCTCTCTGCCGTTCCTGCGCTCGCCAGCGCGACCAGCACTGGCGTTACCGTCGGCGTCACCGGCGGCACGCTCGGCGTCGGGCCGGAAATCTCCTACAAGGTCAATCCGCTGCTTTCGGTGCGCGCGTCCGCCGCATTCCTTGGCGTCAGCGGTCACGGCCACGTGAGTGATTACCAATATGACGGCAAGCTCCGCCTCCAGAACTTCGGCGGAACGGTGGACCTTCATCCGTTCAAGGGTGACTTTCGCCTTTCGGCGGGCGCACGCATCACGAGCGGCAACCGTGTCCACATCCATGGCAGTCCGATCGGCCCGCAGACCTATGGCGGTGTGACATATTCGGAGGACGAGGCGGGAAGCCTGTCGGGCGACATCAAGACCGCTTCGGTATCGCCGATCGTCACCATCGGCTATTCGCACACTACCCACTCGGGCTTAATGTTCGGCCTCGATGGCGGCGTGATGTACCAGGGCCATCCGCGCGTCGAAAACATCGCGACGACGAGTCAGCTCAACTCGAACCCGGCCGCACAGGATCAGGTCAACCACCAGATCCAGCGCCTGCGCGATAACGTCCGCGATTATCCCTATTACCCTGTGGTGCAGCTCAGCTTGGGATACCGCTTCTGACGTGATGGTGATGGGCTAGGCCGTCACCCCATTCAGGCTGCAATGGGGCGAGGTACATCCCTTCCTCGCCCCATTGTCGTCTGTATGCAGAATACCCCCTGGGTTGTGGAGGCATGCGCCATAGAAAGGGCGCCTCATCAGGACGGCTCTATTCGCAGTTTGGATCCCGAAAATACTACTAGCGATAATGCCTGCTATCGATAGTGGAATGCCCTTCAAGAGCGAAAAGAGCGCCTCGGACGGCCGTGATCGAATTTCGGGAGCGTCGGTGGAGCAAGGCCATCCTGCTCCACCGCCTGCCTGTCGCCGGTTTGGAACGACTGCGGAGGCGCGAGCCGGCGGGCGGGTCGCGACCAGAGCCGGACGTTCATATCAGCTTCGGTGAACGTCGGGTCCTGATGGAAGCTGCCGGTCGGCATTGCGCTCCAAGTCAGCCGTGCAGCGGGGCCGCTGATCACCTGAAAGCAGGCCAGCGTTACCAATGGGCCTGGATGACTCGATCGGAGACCAGGCTCTTTTCAATCGTCCAGCCAATCCGCCGTGAGCTCGCCGCTATGCCCTTCCGGCGCCAGTGCGGCGCGGAGGGCTTCCAGCAGAGGCGGCAGCGCCTGTATGAAGGCATAGGGCGGATTGACGATAAAAAGGCCCGCGCCGTTATAGATGCCGGGCCGATCAGCATCATACAACCAATGCTCCACCGACAAGAATTTCGGGATGCCGAGCGTACGCAACTTGTTCTTCCACCGCTGATGCGTCGCGCGGTCTTTCAGCGGATACCAGATGACCGTCACGCCATGCGCCCATTTGCGGTGCGCCGCGGCGAGGGTGGCTGTGATGCGGGCGCGTTCGTCTGTCTGCTCGTACGGCGGATCGACCACCACCACGCCGCGACCGGTGCGGGTCGGGAGCATCGCCAGCCAAAGCTCATAGGCATCGCGCTGATGCACGGCAGCAGGCGTACCGCGCATCGCGCCGCGCAGGGCGTTGGCGTCCTCGGGATGCTTTTCATTGAGGATCAGCAAGTCCTGCGGGCGCAGGAGCTGCGCCAGAAACCGCGGCGAGCCGGGGTAGAGGCGCGGCTCTGCCCCGCCATTCACCGCCTGTACGGCGGCGCGATAGTCGTCCAGCAAGGGGTTCGGGTCGGCAAAGGCGCGCAGCACGCCTTGCGCGGCTTCGCCGGTGCGTTGGGCCTGCTCCCCGCCAAGGTCGTAGAGCCCGCAGCCGGCGTGGGTGTCGATCAGGGTCAACGCGCCCTGTTTTTGCTGCAAGGCCCGGACAAGGGCGATCAGCAGGCTATGCTTCACGACATCGGCGCTGTTGCCGGCATGGAAGGAATGGCGATAATTCATTGAAATCCAAAACCCTGCCGATTTCCCTTTATACGAGCTGCCGGGCGAGAAAGCCGATCACGAGACGATTGAGGCAACCAATCCGGTGCTCATATGCGCCGGGCGGAAGACGTCAAAGTCCCTCTGAGCCAAGCCTCAATCAGCTTTCGCGGTCGGCGGCAACCGGCAGGAGGTACAGCTGTGATCGCAATCCCGCCGGCCGTTTCCCATGCACCCGCCAAGCGGCGTCATCGGTCCTACGTGCGGCTGGTACCCTCGCCCAGGCTCGAGAGCTCCTCGAACCGGCCCGGCGCGATCCCGGCGACAGACCAGTCGCCGATCGACCAGCGGACCAGCCTCAGGGTGGGCAACCCGACCGCCGCCGTCATGCGGCGCACTTGCCGGTTGCGCCCTTCGCGGATGGTGATTTTCAGCCAGCTGTCGGGGATGAACCTGCGCTGGCGTATCGGCGGATCGCGCAGCCACAGGTCCGGCGCGTCGATACGAGCAACATCGGCAGGCAGGGTCATGCCATCCTTGAGCCGGACGCCCTGCCGCAAGCGTTCGAGTTCTTGCGCCTGCGGATCGCCTTCGACCTGCACAAGGTAGGTCTTGGGTAGCTTGAAGCGTGGATCGGAAATGCGCGCCTGCAGCCGCCCATCATCGCATAGCAGCAGCAGGCCCTCGCTATCCCGATCGAGCCTCCCGGCGGGATAGACGCCCTTCACCTCGATGAAGTCCGACAATGTCGACCGAACCGTTGGCGATCCGCGGTCTGTGAATTGCGATAGGACCCCGAAGGGTTTGTTGAACAGCAGCAGCCGGGCCATGCTGCGGTCCATATCGTTCGGCTGCGGCTTTGTCTTCTGGCGCATGCCGCCGCTAGATCGGCTGCGCCCCCAGACCCGCCCGGAAGTTGTCGGTCGGCTTTTAGTCGTTAGGCGACCGACCGGTCCTGGCGGCCATCTGTGGTGAGCGGACCTTCGTTCATGTCGCTCAACGCGATCCAAAATGCGGCCTCGGTACGCCCGCACCTGCCACTTCAAGCCATTCCGCGGCTCCAGCGGCACTCCTGACTCCCGACCGGCAGCTTCTCCACCGCGCAGCATATCGCCTGTCGGCATCGAGCGCCTGGGGGTGGGCGATCTTATGGGTGATCGTAGGCAATTGACGTCCCTGGTGCAGAGGCAGACATTCCCTCCCGGGCGCTCCGTTGCACCGGACAAGGAGATCGTCGATGAGGAAGACCGCATTCGCCGGACTGGTGCTCTTCGCGGCACCGGCACTCGCGGCTAATTCCGCCACGTTCAATGTCCTGCTCACAGGTCCAGCCGAAGTTCCGCCAGCGCCGGTCGCTGGGCATGGCACGGCAAGCATCACGATTGATCCTTCCAAGAGTCAGCTCTGCTACAAACTGTCGGCCACTGGCACGGACACGCCCACCATGGCGCACGTCCACAAGGGCGCCGCCGGGGTGGCCGGTCCAGTGGTGGTGCCGCTCGATCCGCCAGCCAATGGTTCGTCCAAGGTGTGCGCCACCGCGGCCGCTGATGCGCTGACAGCGATCCTCGCCGATCCGTCTGCCTATTATGTCAACGTTCACACCGCCAAATATCCCAGGGGGGCGATGCGCGGGCAGCTAGGCAAATAACCGCCGAACTTCACGGCACGGAGGTGACCGGCCGGACCCGAACCCGCAACCCGGCCAGTGTTGCCCCGCCTGGAGCGGCAACAGGTGGTGGTCTTCCGATCGACAGCTTCCGGGCCGCGCCAAAGCAAAACAGGCATCGCAGCTAAGCCTAGCTGGCCTTTGCCACCTCCCGGACGATCGTCGGCGAGTTGGTCACGGGAAAGTTCACCGATCGGGCAATGAAGCACATGCTATGGGCTTGCCGGTGAAGCTCTCTTGCTTCGACCTCATCCGACGCGGCCGAAATCGTCACACGGGGACGCAGAACAACGGAGGTGAATTGCCCGGCGCCATTGGCTTCTTCGACCATGCTGCCTTCGGCCGCATCTTCATAAGCCGTCACCACCACGCCAGCTTGCGCGCAAAGGCTGAGATACCAGGGTTTGTGGCAGGCCGAGAGGGACGCGACCAACAGGTCTTCTGGATTCCAGCGCGCGTTATCGCCTCGAAATGACGGGTCAGAAGAACCGGCGATCGTCGGCTTACCGTTGGCCGATATTTCGTGTGCGCGCTCGTAGCTTCGATACGATGCCGTCCCGGTCCCGCTGTTCCCGGTCCAAGTGACCTGCACCGTATATTGGTGCTGCTTCTCCGCCATCGCTATCCCTCCGTTCGCCGGGTCAGCGATGTCCGGTTTCAGCTTCGCCCGCAACCATCATGAACGGCCGGGTGTGGGGCGCTTGCCGCCGCTACGGCCGGAGCACCCAGGCCATCATCAAAAACCAGACTATGAACCCCGCCGCTATACCAGCGGCAAACCCGGAAATTGCCGAGATGGTCGCGCTTCGATCTCTCATCGACGTGGCGACCGCTGCCGAGACAGCTATCCCGATGGTTGGCGCAATCAGGTCAAGCATCTGCGCTGTATGTCCGCAAACAGGTCGGCTGGAAAGCTCGGTGAACGGCCACAAATCGGCGACTGCCGTCCGACCTCTCTTCTTTCCGACACCGGCCGGTCGGGTTCGGGGCGGATCGATCGCGGCGACGACGGCGGAATGCCCCAACGTGGTGGATTCGAGACAGGCAGGTTTCGGGGAGGCCCCCTAGGGAAGCCGACATTCTGCAAAGGCCTTTTTCAGCATCGAAGTCGTAGATGTTACGGCTTGGGGGCCGTCGGTGCAAAAGCGAGCCCTTTCGCAACGGCGGCTTGCTTTACATTCGCGCCCGGAAGCCGGCGTAGATGCTTCGGCCGAGACTGCCGTAGGTATAGCTCGTTTCATAATGGACGTTGCCGACGTTTTCAGCTCGCGCGAAGACGGTGAAGCGCTTGGCCATAGGCATTTCGACGCGCAGATCAACCAGCGTGTAGCCGTCCAGCCGTTGCGTGTTTGCGGCGTCGTCGAAACTATGTCCGTCATGTCGCACCGCTACGCCCGTGGTGAGCCCGAAGGGCCACTGATAGCTGACGGACCCGTTCGCCTGGTTGCGGGGGCGACGTGCCAACCAGTTGTCGAATGTCGCGCCGGGGGTACGATCGACAGACTTGGTCCAGCTGTAGTTGCCGTCTACGCTAAGCCCTTTCACCGGATGAACCGATCCAACTAGCTCGACGCCCTGAGCCTTGCTGCGATCCACGTTCTGATAATAGCCCTCCGAGACAGAATGGCTGTCGCAGAGGGGATCAACGCCAGCAGGCGTGCCATAGCAGCTGTTGAATACTACCAGATTGCGCGTGCGGCGTTCGAAATAGGTGGCGCCGATCTCGATCTTGTCGCCCATGAGTTTCTGGGTGACCCCGGCCTCCCAGCCCTTTGAATTGGTCGGCTTGAGCGCTTGATTCCCATATTGCGAGAAGAGCTGGTAAAGCGATGGCGCCTTAAAGCCCTCACCGTAGCTCGCGCGGAGGATCGTGCCGGTCGAGAGCTTCCACGCCGCGCCGCCTGAGAAGAGGTAACGTCCGCCATAGGTGCTGTAGTGAGCGTGACGAAGGCCGCCCGTCAGCGATAGGCCTGAAAGGATCTCGCCGTTGATCTGGGCATATTCATCAAGCTCCGTAGCCCGGCCCTCGTCAGGCACCGTCTGGCCGAATGCGGGAGAGGAAGAGGTGAACCGCGAACGCTCGTCCTCGACGCCGAACACCGCGTTCCATCCCTTCACGATCGCCAGCGTGCCTTGGTAGTCGATCCGCCGGCTGCGGCCGATACCTATGAACGTACGGTCCTCGAATGGCAGATCGCGCGGATCGTAGTTGAACCGGTGCGTGTCGCTCAGGCTGTAGCCAATGCGGTTGCGCAACCTGCCGTCGAACAGATCAGCGTTGAGGCCGCCATAGCCGAACCACTGGCGATTGGTCTCGTACTCGGGCGTGTCGGAGCGCGCGAAGGTGGCGTCGTCGTAGCCGTCGAGATCGGTGTGCGACCTGGAGTAATATCCGCGCAGATCGGCACTGACGCCGGGTACGATCGCGATGAGCGCGCGACCCTGAGCGGCATGATTGGTATAGCCGTCCGGCTCGCGCCCGCCTAGGCGTGTATCGAAGGTTGAGATGCCGTCCGTAGTGAAAGCCTCACCCGCGAGCCGCCAAGTCACAGGACCGTCCCTGCCGCCTATCGCCGCGCGGGAATCGACTGTCGCACGCGATCCACCTTCCACGTCGAAGGTGCCTTCTAGAGGCTTTGTCGCAAGTGGCGTGACGATGTTGACGACGCCGCCGATCGCCTGACTACCCCACAGGGTCGACTGCGGGCCGCGCAATACCTCGATGCGACTGGCATCATCGATCAGCAAATTGCCGAAATTATAGCTGCCGTCCGGTGACGCCGGGTCGGTCATCTTGACTCCGTCCAGCACCAGCACGGTCTGATCGCCCTCGGCGCCGCGTATGCGGAACGTGGCGTCGGCCCCATAGCCGCCATTTCGTGAAAAGCTGACGCCCGGTGTACGAGCCAGCAATCCGATAACATCGATATCCTGGGATCGATCGATCGCAGGCTTGTCGAGTACGGTGACGGAGGACACGACCTGATCGATCGGCGTCGGCACGCGCGTCGCAGTGACGATGATCGTGCCGGAATCGGGTGTTGACGCCGGATCTGGCGCGGGCGCCACTTGCGCGAGCGCAGTGGTGGACAGCAGGCAAAACGGCACGAGAGAATATTTGAACATCGCAGCGACCCCCATATGACATGTCGCCACGCCTCCGCCGGGTCAGTCGTCGTCCGGTCGAGCGGACGCACGGCATCGCCTGCGCAAGCGCAGCCTCGATGTCGTCGCTCGGGTTGAACCCGTCCGTTCGGCGCACCCTGGCCGGACGAAGGACGACCGCGACGGGCAGGTCTCCTGGCTCGCAGGTCAGTGCCGTTCGCGCCGCCTTCTCAGGACCAAAATCCCAATGGCATGTGGCCCGATGGCTCGCCGCTTACAGTTGCAGGGGCAGCCGGGGTTCTCCCGTTCCCATTTTCATCCCCGTCTCCGGGGAACCTGTCGCACGGGCCGGATAGGACGTGATGCCGGCTGCGGTCAACCACCTCGTCTACGACGGCTTTCAGGCCTGGCGACGCAGCCCACGAACGGCAACATCGGGGCGGCAAGCGACAGGCCGGTGTCGCCAATCCGGCCCGGCAGCTATCCCCGATCGCCGCCTGGATGCGGACCGAGCACTTTGATCACCGCCGCGACCTCTACATCTGCCCCGGGGGCAAGGGGATGCATCGGCACCGCCGGGCTTATTCAACACAGCGTTCCGTCGTCGATAAGGACGACTTCATGCGCTACCCGGCCAGCCAGAAGGATTGCGGGGCCTGTGTGCTTAAAGAACAATGCCGTCCTGGCCAGCCGGCCCGCAAGGTCGCCCGTTCGATCCATGAAAGCGCGCGCGATCTCGCGCGGGATCTCTCGGAGAGCGACGCCTACGTCACCTCCCGGCGAGAGCGGAAGATCGAGATGCTGTTCGCTCACCTCAAGCGCATTCTGAAGCTTGACCGGCTCCGTCTTCGAGGTCCGAACGGTGCCCGAGACGAGTTCCTCCTTGCCGCTACCGCCCAGAACCTCCGCAAGATGGCCAAGCTTTTCCCGATACCGGTTCAGGCAGTCACCGCCTGAGGCACAGGCGGCGTCACGACGCTCTCCGTCGAGGCTCTCGCCTCCCAACCCGAGCCCCTTGTTCAACGCGATCGGGCGCATTTCAGCCCGTCGTTGCGCTGCGCTGTCATTTCCGCACATACGTGTCGAACCAATTGACCATCCGAGCGAAGATGTCGCGCATATTGGCCGGGGACTGCTCGAGACCGTGGCTTTCCCCCCCGTATCTCACCAACCTCGCGGTCTTACCCTGCTGATACAGCGCGTAGAAGAACCGCTCCGACTGGCTGGGCGCGCCGCGTATGTCGAAATCGCCGTGGACGATCAGCAATGGCGTGTTGACCTTGTCGACATAGGTCAGCGGAGAGACACGAGCGTAGGCCGCCGGATCTGCCCACGGCGTTGACGTCATTCCGAACTGATCCATTTCCGCCCAGTTGTCGCTGCGCTCATGCTCGATCCCCGGATAGCCGCGAGCGCTCGGGTCGAAGGTGCCGTAGTTGCTCGCCATGTCCGACAGTCCCGATACCGCCACCCCGGCGCGAAACCGGTCCGTCTGCGACAACAGTGCGAAGACGCTATACCCGCCGAAGCTCTGTCCCATCAATCAGGCTCGGGCGTTGATCGACGCGCTTCTGGTCCATGACCGCTTTGCTATCGAGGACACGCTGGTCGATGCTCGGGGGAAGGGGCGTGCTGGCTGGGCCGAGCCGATCGCAAGATCTCTGGATGAGATCGGCACTCAGATATGAGTTCCGAACAGCTGCTCATCGGCCGGTGCTCTGCTTAGGATTTAGTCTACTGGCATCGGGCGGCCAGCGCTGGTCACTTCGCAGCCTTTGAGCAGCCGGCGATTTTCGTCGATGAACTGCGTGCGGACTTCTCGCCGATGCGCAGCTCTTGAGAGAGCCGTCTCCGCACGGCCAGATTTTTGGGTCGTGCGGAGCGGTAGACCACGACCGTTCTGCGCTTCATCGATCTTCGGTGGGCTGCATCGCTCTATCGAGGGGCAGCTATAACCTAGAGCGATTTCGAAGCGGATGGAATCATCCGCTGACTCGGAAATCGCGTCAAACCAACGACCTAGAGTAGCCGATCCGATGCGATCGGAGCGGATTTCGCTCTAGTGGCTGCCCGAAATTTGCTTGTCGGCAAACGGCCAGCTTCGCTCGTTCGACGAGGCGGCTCAGGCGGGAGCGCGATTGTCCGCTCCTGCCAGAAGGCGACGTTTGGCGCGCCAATCGGAAACGGCGGCTTTGTCCCCATTTCCATCATCCCCGCGAAGGCGGGGATCCATAAGCGCAGCGTCCAAGGAGCAACGCGGCGCATATGGATCCCGGATCAAGTCCGGGATGACGAGGGGAGGGGCGTTTCCTCTATTTCACCGGCGGAATCTGCTCCGGATGGTGCGGCAGATCAGGATCGAGCGCTGCCCAGTCCGGCGCGGCGCTGGTCCAGATGATATCGGTCGGGCGCACGCGGTTGGGGTTGTCGAGCGTGCCGGTGCGCAGCACCATCAGGTGCGGGCGCTCGGCAGCGATGCTCGATACCTGCGTGCCGCATTCGGGACAGAAGCCGCGCATCATGTGGCAGCCGCTGTCGGCGATGCCGGCGAAGGTCTTGAGCGGCCCCGTGATCGTCACCGCGTCCGCCGGGAAGATCGCGTTCACGGTCGCCGATCCGCTGGCGAGATACTGGCACAGCCGGCACCAGCAGGTGCGGCTGCCGAGCGGCTCGGCCGAGACGGTGTAGCGCACCACGCCGCACAGGCAGCCGCCGGTGATCGGCAGCTGCGTGGGCGTCACGCCAGCGCTTCCAGCAGGCCTTCGAAGACCCGGCGGCCGTCGGTGCCGCCATGCACTGCGTCGATCATCCGCTCGGGATGCGGCATCAGGCCCAGCACATTGCCCGCATCGTTGACGATGCCGGCGATGTCGCGCGCAGAGCCGTTGACGTCGCCGGCGTAGCGGAACGCCACGCGGCCTTCGCCCTCGAGCCGGTCGAGCGTCTCCGCGTCGGCGGAGAAGTTGCCGTCATGGTGCGCGACCGGGATGCGGATCGCCTGACCGTCGGCATATTTGCTGGTGAACATGGTCTGGCTGTTGGCGACCGTCAGGTCCACGTCGCGGCAGACGAAGTTGAGGCCGGCGTTGCGCATCAGCGCGCCGGGCAGCATCCCCGCCTCGGTCAGCACCTGGAAGCCGTTGCAGACGCCGATCACGGCCACGCCCCTGGCGGCGGCGGCGGCGACCGCGCGCATCACCGGCGAGCGGGCGGCCATCGCGCCCGAGCGCAGATAGTCGCCATAGGAGAAGCCGCCGGGCACGCCGATCACGTCGAGGCCTTCGGGCAGCTCGGTTTCGCCATGCCATACCATGGCGGCCTCATGGCCGGTCACGTCGCGGAAGGCGACGGCGAGGTCGCGGTCGCAGTTCGAGCCGGGGAAGACGATGACGGCGCTTTTCATCGAACCGATCTCCTCAGGCCTGCTCGATCCGGTAATTCTCGATCACCGTGTTGGCGAGCAGCTTGCGGCACATCGCGTCGATGTCGGCCTCGCTGGTGCCGTCGGCCAGATCGAGTTCGATGATCTTGCCGACGCGGACATCGTTCACGCCCGAAAAGCCGAGGCCGGCGAGCGCGTGGTGGACGGCCTTGCCCTGCGGATCGAGCACGCCGGACTTGAGGGTGACGATGACGCGGGTGTTCATGGCTCAGGCTCCGGGGGCGATGATGGCGGCTCTTTGGCCGAAGGGGCGCCTCGTCTCAACAGAAAAAGGGCCGGCGGGGTGGTCGCTCACCGCCCGCCGGCCCGAATGCGGTTTACTGGCCGCGCTTCTTGCGATGGGTCTCAAGATCGAGCACCGAATTCTCGGCGCCTTCGGGCAGCAGACCGAGCCGGCGCGCCACTTCCTGATAGGCCTCGACCTCGCCGCCGAGATCGCGGCGGAAGCGATCCTTGTCGAGCTTCTCGTTGGTGGTCATGTCCCAGAGACGGCAGCCATCGGGGCTGATCTCGTCGGCGAGGATAACGCGCGAGAAGTCGTTCTCCCAGATCCGCCCGAACTCCAGCTTGAAGTCGACAAGACGGATGTTGATGCCGGCGAACAGCCCGGTCAGGAAATCGTTCACGCGGATCGCCATGTCGGCGATGTCGTGCATCTCTTCCTGGCTGGCCCAGCCGAAGCAGGCGATATGCTCGTCGGTGACCATCGGATCACCCAGCGCATCGTCCTTGTAATAATATTCGATGATCGTGCGGGGGAGCTGCGTGCCCTCCTCGATGCCGAGGCGCTTGGCGAGGCTGCCAGCGACGACGTTGCGCACCACCACCTCGATCGGCACGATCTCGACCTGCCGGATCAGCTGCTCGCGCATGTTGAGGCGGCGGATGAAGTGCGTCGGCACGCCGATGTTGCCGAGCATCGTGAAGACATGCTCGGAAATGCGGTTGTTCAGCACGCCCTTGCCGCTGATCGTGCCCTTTTTCTGGGCGTTGAACGCGGTGGCGTCATCCTTGAAATACTGGATGAGCGTGCCAGGCTCGGGGCCCTCATAGAGGATCTTGGCCTTGCCTTCGTAGATCTGGCGGCGGCGTGCCATGCGCGGTTCCTGTCGGCCTAAAAGCGGACGCCCCGGCGCGTTTGGTCGACGCGGCCCGGGGCGTTGACGCCCTCTAACGAAAGCGGGTCCGCTTTTCAATGACGCGTGCGCGGCTCCTCGACGATGCTGCGCGGCTGGCATTCACGCTCCCACGGCCGGTCGTACTGGACGCGCGCCAGCACGCGGAAGGCCTCGCTCACCTGATGCACCGCCTCCTTCGCCCAGCGGCCGAAGGCGATGTGATGGTCCGCCCACAGACGGCCGACTTCCTGATCGATCATCATGCGCTCCACTCCGTGCGTGTTTCTGTTTCTGCCCGCCAATCAATGCCGTTTCTGGCGAGTCGCCGCCAACGAAAGGGTCGACGAAGATGATAAGGCTGGCTTATGATTTAGAGATGCGCCGCCTGCCCCCACTCGCCGCCGTCCGGGTGTTCGAAGCCGCCGCCCGGCACGAGAATTTCACCGCCGCTGCGGCCGAGCTCGGCATGACGCAGGCGGCGGTCAGCTATCAGATCAAGCTACTCGAGGAGCGGGTGGGTGCCCCACTGTTCCGCCGCGAGAAGCGCCGCGTGGTGCTGACCGACTCCGGCCGGCGGGCGGCGGGGCCGGTCGGCCGCGCCTTCGACGCGATCGACGCGGCCTTCGCGGAGCTGCGTGCCGAGGATGAGGGGATGCTCACCATCTCCAGCTCGCAGACCTTCGCCAATACCTGGCTCGCGTGGCGGCTGGGCGGCTTCCAGATGGCGCATCCGGAAATGGCGGTGCGGCTGTCGGTTAACGATGCGCTGAGCGATTTTGCAGGCGACGATGTGGATGTCGCGGTCCGCGCCGGTCGCGGGCCGTGGCCGGGGCTCGCCACCGATCTGCTGATCAAGATCGACTTCACGCCGATATGCAGCCCCGATTTCCTGGCGCGCCATGGCGGTCGCCTGCAGCCCGCCGACCTGCTTGGCCTGCCGCTGATCTCGCCGCACGACCCGTGGTGGGCCTATTGGCTGCACGAGGCCGGCGTCGCCGTACCCGACGGCCCGCTCCGCCCCGGCGTGCGCATGGATAGCCAGGCGAACGAAGGCAATGCCGCAATCGCCGGGCAGGGGGTGGCGATGCTCACCCCCTTCTTCTGGCGTAACGATCTGGCGGACGGGCGGTTGGTGCGGTTGTTCGATCAGGTGTCGACGCGCGGCTATGCCTATTGGCTGGTATCGCCCGAGCACCGGCGCGGCGTGCCCAAGATCAAGCGCTTCCGCGAATGGCTGCTGGAGGAGGTGGGCAAGGATCTGGCGGCGGGTTGAGAACGCGTTTGCACGCGGCGCCAGAGGAGGGGGCGCCGCGTGCAAGGGGCTTGGTGTCGATGTCTGCTCAGCGGCGGGCGTCGAGGCTCCAGCCGCCGGCACCGAAGGCGATCACCTGCAGCAGGCCGCCGGCCATGGAGATGTTCTTGAAGAAGTGGATGAACTGGTTCTGGTCGGCCAGATCATGGTGGAAGGCGAAGGCTGTGACCACGCTGAACAGCGCGAGCACCGTCGCGACGATGCGGGTGCGGTAGCCGGCGATCAGCGCGAGACCGCCACCGAGTTCGATCAGAACTGCCAGCGCGAAGGCGAGCTGAGGGATTGGCAGGCCGGCCGACTGGATATAGCCGAGCGTCGCGGCCGGGGCGGCGAGCTTGGAGAGGCCACTCAGCACGAAGATGGCGCTGAGCGCGACGCGGCCGGCGAGCGGCAGGACCGAAGCGCTGGAGGTCGAAACCGCGGTGGCGGAGGCGGCGCGAAGGGGGAGGGCAGTCGACATGATCAGATCTCCGTGGCGACCGATGTCGGTCTGCGACATCGTGTTGCCAGCGATGTGTCAGTCGTTCCGTGTCGTGAAAACTAGGATAGTTTATGAAGAAACATTTCTATAATTTATAATAGATGAGGCGCCGTTCCCTTCGCGTTCGCGCTTTGCTAACCCGTTCGCATGGCCTCGACCGACACGCTTGAACCCGAATCCTTCATCGACGCGCCGTTCGACGAGGCGCTCTCCCAGCGCTACCTCGTCTACGCGCTGTCCACGATCACGGCGCGATCGCTGCCTGACGTCCGCGATGGGCTGAAGCCGGTGCATCGGCGGCTGCTGTGGGCGATGCGCCTGCTGCGGCTCGATCCGGCGGCGGCCTACAAGAAGTGTGCGCGCGTCGTCGGCGACACGATCGGCAAATATCATCCGCATGGCGACCAGTCGGTCTATGACGCGATGGTCCGCTTGGCCCAAACCTTTTCGCTGCGCTACCCGCTGGTCGACGGGCAGGGCAATTTCGGCAATGTCGACGGCGATAACGCCGCCGCCTACCGTTATACGGAAGCCCGCCTGACCGCGACGGCGGTGGACCTGATGGCGGGCCTCGACGAGGGCACCGTCGGCTTCAAGCCCACCTACAATGGCGAGGAGGAAGAGCCCGAGGTCTTCCCCGGCCTGTTCCCCAACCTGCTCGCCAATGGCGCGGCGGGCATCGCGGTGGGCATGGCGACCTCGATCCCGCCGCACAACGCGGCCGAGCTGATCGACGCCTCCGTCCATCTGATCGAGCATCCGAACGCGCCCACCGCCGACCTGCTCCAATATGTGCAGGGGCCGGACTTCCCGACCGGCGGCATCGTCGCGGACGGCCCCGCCGCGATCCGCGAGGCCTATGAGACGGGCCGCGGCGCCTTCCGTACCCGTGCGCGCTTCGCTGAGCCGGAGAAGCTCTCGGGCGGCACCTGGCAGCTCGTCATCACCGAAATCCCCTATCAGGTGCAGAAGGCCAAGCTGATCGAGCAGATCGCGGCCCTCATCACCGAGAAGAAGCTGCCGATCCTCGCCGACGTCCGCGACGAATCGGACGAGCTGATCCGTATCGTGCTGGAGCCGCGCAGCCGCACCGTCGATGTCGAGACGCTCAAGGACAGCCTCTACCGGCTGACCGACCTCGAAGTGCGCGTGCCGCTCAACCTCAACGTGCTGGACGCTACGCGCACCCCACGCGTGATGTCGCTCGCCGAGGCACTGTCGGCCTATGTCGCGCACCAAATCGAGGTGCTGGTCAACCGATCGCAACATCGCCTCGCCAAGATCGACGACCGGATCGAGCTGCTCGACGGCTTCCTGATCGCCTATCTGAACCTCGACCGTGTGATCGAGATCATCCGCGGCGAGGACGAGCCCAAGCCGGTGATGATCGCCGAATTCGGCCTCACCGACCGGCAGGCCGAAGCCATCCTCAACATGCGCCTGCGGTCTCTCCGTCGCCTTGAGGAGATGGAGATCAAGAAGGAGCGCGATGCGCTCTCCAAGGAGCGTGATGGCCTCGCCGCGCTGCTCGAAAGCCCGGCCAAGCAGCGCACCCGCCTCAAGAAGGACTTGGCGAAACTGCGCGAGCGCTATGCACCCGAGACGGTGCTTG
>Ga0070730_10002125_pt1 | contig 18266 bp, 15 predicted proteins | sample Coa_R1_3_FD_66447 | JGI IMG/M metagenome (GOLD analysis project Ga0070730, IMG submission 66447) | Surface soil microbial communities from Centralia Pennsylvania, which are recovering from an underground coalmine fire - Coalmine... | ecosystem: Environmental > Terrestrial > Soil > Unclassified ... | reverse complement strand
GCATTCACCACGGTTTGCGTTTATGACATTTATGGGACCCTGATCAACAAGAATGCGTCGGACGATCGCAAAGTCCGGTGGGGCCGAGTGGTCACCGTAGGCGGAGTCATCATCAGCATCTTAACCGCCTATATCGCGAAGGGTATGCCCAGCATTATGGATTACGTCCAGGCGCTCTTCAGTTTCTTCATCGCGCCCCTATTTGGAACCGTGCTTCTTGGGATGCTTTGGAAACGCGCAACCCCGGCCGGGGGCTGGGCTGGCCTGCTGGCTGGGACGTTGTCGTCAGTGGGCATGTATGCATGGGTCAAGATTGACCCGAACGCGGTGCGTTATGTGGCCCTCTCGATGGACGCGCAGGATCAGGCGCAAAACATGTTTCGCGCGCTGTGGTGTTGTTCGATCTGCGTGATCGTGACCGTGGTCGTCAGCTATTTGACGAGGCCCAAGCCGGACGCGGAGATGAAAAACCTTGTCTACAGCTTGACCGACGTTCCGAAAGCCGAGCACGCAAGCATGTTTCACAGCCCGATTTTCTGGGGTGTGGTTGTTGCGGTCGTTTTCGTGATTCTGCAAATCATTTTCTGGTAGGAGCAGCCCATGAAAGCCGGCGGATCTTTGTCGATTTGGTTTTTTACCGGTGTATGCCTCGCGGTCAACGGCGCGCTGATTTTCGCCACGGGCATTTATGAAACGATCTCTCCTCCCGTCGAGCGTGTCGTGCTCTACAACCTGCACGCGAACATCTGGTGGGGCGGAGTCCTGTTAGTGACGGGCTTGTTCTTCAGCGTGCACTTTTCCCCCGCGCGGGAACGTGCGCGTGCGGCTGGTAAGTGATCGTTTATTTTGCAGTCAAAAGGGATTTTTATGGCGAATAAGAAAATGACGATGGGTGTGATTATCGGGAATCGCGGATTTTTCCCCGACCAGTTGGCAAAGTCCGGGCGCGAAGAGATGATTCAGGCGCTGGCTAAGGCGGGTATGGATTCCGTTGTCCTGGGGCCCGAAGACAGCAAGCATGGTGCGGTTGAAACGCATGAAGAAGCCAAACGCTGCGCGGCGCTGTTTCGAAAGCACAGCGAAAAAATCGATGGAGTGATCGTCTCGCTTCCAAACTTCGGCGATGAGCGGGCGATTGCCGACACTCTGCGACTGGCGCGCCTCGACGTGCCTGTGCTCGTGCAGGCGACTCCAGACGATGCGTCGAAGATGACGATCTTGCACCGCCGGGACAGCTTCTGCGGAAAGATGTCGGCCTGCAACAACCTGAGGCAGTACGGTATTCCATACTCGCTCACTCGCCTGCACACGGTGGCTCCGGATTCCGCTGAATTTGACAAAGATCTTGCATGGTTCGGGGCGATCTGCCGGGTCGTGAACGGCTTTCGCAATTTGCGTGTGGGCAGCATCGGTGCTCGCCCTACGGCCTTTAACACGGTTCGTTACAGCGAGAAGTTGCTCGAAAACAATGGAATTTCGGTTGAGACGCTCGATCTCTCTGAGGTTTTTGGACGTATTGCGAAAACGAAAGACGACGCCTCCGGAGTACAGGACAAGCTTGCTGAGATCAAGAAGTACGCCAGCACCCAGGGAGTTCCCGACGCTGCCCTAATGAAGATGGCAAAGCTGGGTTACGTCGTTGACGAATGGATGAAGCAGACAGACGTCCAGGTCAGCGCCGTGCAGTGCTGGACATCGATGGAAGAATATTTTGGCGTCGTCCCCTGCACGATCATGAGCATGATGAGCAACAAACTGCTGCCCGCTGCTTGCGAGGTCGACGTCTGCGGCACGCTCAGCATGCATGCTCTAGCGCTCGCATCGGAGACTCCCAGCGCGCTTCTCGATTGGAACAATAACTACGGGGAGGATCCGAACAAGGCGGTCTGTTTTCATTGCAGCAACCTGCCCAAGCACTTTTTCCAGGACGTGCGCATGGACTTCCAGGAGATCATCGCGGGTACGGTCGGTAAGGAAAATACATTCGGTACAGTTGTGGGCCGCGTGAAGCCAGGGGCTATGAGCTTCGCTCGTTTTTCTACGGACGACACGGCAGGCGTGATGCGCGGCTACGTAGGTGAAGGCACATTCACCAACGATTCGCTCAACACATTTGGCGGAGTTGGCGTTGTACACATCCCGAACTTGCAGAATCTGCTGCATTACATCTGCGAGAATGGCTTTGAGCATCACGTGGCGGCGAATTTCTCGACGACTGCGGGCGCCGTGCAGGAGGCGGCCGTGCGGTATCTCGGCTGGCAGATGCACTGGCACGGGCATGACGGGTGCTGAGAGGAAGCAGATTCCTCGTCGCTGCGCTCCTCGGAATGACAAGAGCTAACGACTCGCGACTAGCGACCAACGACTAAGCATGGCCATCGTAGCGGGAGTAGATTTCGGCACGCTCAGTGTCCGCGTTTCCATCGTGGACAGCGAGCGCGGGCTGCTGGCGTCCGCGGTTTCGGAATACCCTCTGCACCGCAAGCGCGAAGATCCTGACTTCGCGACTCAATCCCATGAAGATCACATGCGTGCCCTCGCCGAAGCGACCCGCCAGGCGGTGAAGTCAGCGGGGATTTCAGGCGACGAGGTGCAATCGATCGCCCTTGATACCACCGGATCAAGCGTTATCCCAGTGGGCGAAGGCATGGTGCCGCTCGATGACTACTATTTGTGGTGCGATCATCGGGCGAAGCAGGAGGCGGCGCTAATCACAGAACTGGCCCGCTTGGAGAAACTGCAGGCCATCGAATGGTGCGGCGGCGTGTACTCGTCGGAGTGGGGATTTGCCAAACTGCTGCACTGGCTGCGGCACAATCCAGACAAACGCGCGAAATTCGTAAGCGCATTCGAGCACTGTGACCTGGTGGCCGCCACGCTGTGCGGCGTCACCGATGCTCGACAGGTCAAGCGCAGCGTTTGCGCTATGGGGCACAAGTGGATGTGGAATCCAACTCTCGGCGGCCTTCCGCCCGAGAGTTTTCTGGCGAAAGTGGATCCCCTGCTGGCGGGTGTTCGGAACAAGCTCGAGGGTGAGTATGCGACCTCTGACAAAGTCGCCGGCACGCTTGCGCCGCAATGGGCGCAGAAACTCGGACTGCGCGCTGGAATTCCCATTCCGGTTGGGGCTTTCGATGCTCATTGGGATGCAATTGGGGCTGGAGCGCGGCAAGGCGATGTGGTCAATGTTGTTGGCACGTCGACGTGCATCATCGCCTATGCGCCTAAAGCGCAGTTGATTCCGGGCGTGTGTGGAGTGGTGCCGGGAAGCGTGCATCCAGAATTTACCGGCATTGAAGCGGGACTCTCGGCAACGGGTGACATCTTCGGCGCGATTGCAAGGCGTGCTAACACTACGGTCGAAGAGCTGAGCAGAGGATTGGATAAATATCGCGCAGGCCAGACGGGCTTGCTGCGCATCACGTGGGACAACGGGGATCGTACAGTGCTGGTGAACCCAAGCCTGGGCGGCATGACGATCGGCTGGAACCTGCTGCACACCGCGCAGGATGAACTATTCGCCGCGATTGAAGGTACGGCTTTCCACACGCGCGTGATCCTCGATCGCATGGGCGAGTATGGTGCGCCGACGCAGCGTGTGATCAATGGCGGAGGCATCCCGCAGAATAATCCGGTACTGAATCAGGTTTACGCCAATGTGCTGGGGCGTCCAGTGCTGGTCCCGAGCGGCAGGGTCACCGGACTCGGCTCCGCGATCTTCGCTTTTCTTGCGGCAGGAACCTTCAAAACAATCGCGCAAGCACAGGACAAAATCTGTCCCAGGCACACCGTGTACGAACCGCAACCGGAAACGCAGGCCGTGTACGCAGAACTCTACGAACTCTACCGCAAGATCTACTTCGAGTTCGGCAGGCCCACTGAAGGATCAACGTTCGGCCATGTTTTGCCGAGACTAATTCAAACTGCGCGCGGATGACTTTCACCACAGAGGTGAAAGAACAGCGCAGTAGGTTTTAGCAAGTGCTAGCCGCCTGCGATAGCACCAATAATGAGGTAAGGCTCCTTGCCCGACACGACCGCGTCGGGCAAGGGCGCGTCCGGCGACTCGTGTGTCAGATCCTCCTGGCAGGCAAAGAAGCGTAAGAAAGGACGCCGCTGCTTGGTCACGTGGTCGCGAATCGCTCCACGCAGCATGGGGTATGCGTCTTCAAGCGCATCGAGAACTGAGCGCTGGGTGACGGGTCCCTCCACCTGGATCGGTACTTCGTGACCGACGTGCGCCAAAGTCCGAAGATGCTGTGGAAGCTCGACTCGAATCGTTACTGCCATCTCAACCGCATCCTTACTTTACGTAGGTCTCCTGCATGTATGAATCTTTCCATTCCCCGCCGGAGCGCACCCACACTTCCGCGAAGACGCTCTTTGCTTTTGACGACTCACCCCCAGACTTGCCCTCATACTGCGCGATGTAAGTGACCAGGGCAGCATTGGGGCCGAGAGGCTTGATGGTGAAATCGCTGAGTGTATAGGTGATCAAGTCAAACTCATCTGGGCCATTGACCTCGGCCTTTTTGTCGCCAAAGGTGCCTTGGCCCTCTTCAAATTGACGGAAGCTATCATCCAGCAAACCCGACAGGGTCGCTTTGTCCTTTTTCTGGAAGGCTTCCCAGAGCTTGCGCTCGCGCGCTTCGAGTTGAGATGGACCCGCCGAAGACTTGGCCGGCTGCTTTTCCTGGGCTCCTGCGAAACAACTGAGTGACAACGTGACTGCAATCGCAATCAACGCAGCTTTCATGTCTTTCCCCCGTTCTTAATCAACTTACTTCAATGTCTGCACTTCCACCGACAGTACTGCGGGCAAATCACGCACGATCGGAGACCACGAATCGCCGGCATCCGGCGAGCAGTAAACCTGGCCGCCGGTTGTACCGAAATAAACCCCACACTTATCCAGAGTGTCGACCGCCATGGCGTCGCGGAGCACGTTGACGTAGCAGTTTTCCTGCGGCAGACCCTTGGTTAAGGCCTCCCATTCATTACCGCCCGTGCGGCTGCGGAAAACCCGCAGCTTGCCCTCATGCACAAAGTGCTCGCCGTCGCTCTTGATGGGGACGACGTAAATCGTCTCTGGCTCGTGCGAGTGGATGTCGATGACGAATCCGAAGTCCGTGGGCAAGTTTCCGCTGATCTTCGTCCACTCGTCACCAGCGTTGTCGGAGCGCATCACGTCCCAATGCTTCTGCATGAACAGCACTCCCGGCTTCTTCGGATTCATGGCAATGTGGTGGACGCAATGACCGATTTCGGCCGTGGGATTGGGGATGTACTTCGAATACAGGCCCTTATTGATAGGCTTCCACGTTTTGCCCCCATCGTCGCTGCGGAAAGCTCCTGCCGCTGAGATCGCGATGTAAATCCGGTCAGGATTGCTGGGATCCAGGATAATAGTGTGCAGGCACATGCCACCGGCGCCGGGCTGCCACTTCGGCCCGGTTCCGTGACCGCGTAAACCAGGCAATTCCTTCCAGTTTTTGCCGCCATCGGTTGACCGGAAAAGCGCAGCGTCCTCGACTCCTGCGTAAACAGTATCGGGATCGCTCAGTGAGGGTTCCAGGTGCCACACTCGTTTGAATTCCCAGGGGTGCTGCGTCCCGTCATAAAACTGGTGCGTCGTGAGCGGGGCACCGGCAGTATCGTAGACGAACTTGTTGCTTTCCCCTTTCGGCATACCGCCTGGGCCAGTGGTTTCGCCGGCAGGCGTTCCAGGCTGATGCCAGTTCTTACCGCCGTCATCGGAGCGTTGAATGACCTGGCCGAACCATCCGCTCGTCTGCGATGCGTAGAGGCGATTCGGATCGGTAGGCGATCCTTTGAGGTGATAGACTTCCCAGCCGGTAAAATGCGGACCGCTAACCTCCCATTTATCGCGCTTGCCATCTGCCGTGAGGATGAATGCTCCCTTGCGGGTACCTACGAGAACGCGAACCTTGCTCATAGCAACTCCTTGGTTTCAATTACAGGCGATTGATTCTATACGATTTTGCCTTGCGCAAATTCTTCGCGAAGGTTGCAGGATGAGCACGGCGGCATAACAAATTTTCACTGTTTAGCGCTGCTGGAATTGGCTTCTGTGCCCCGGTAGACTCTGACATAATCCACGAGCATAGCTTGCGGATAAACCGAGGTTGTGTCGGGATTGCCGGGCCAACTTCCTCCCACCGCAACATTAAGAAGCAGGAAAAATGGATGGTCGTAAACCCATTTCGTTCCCTTTGGCAGGTCGGAAGGCGTGCGCGTCGAGTATAGGTGATCATCGACGTAGAAACGGATCGCTTCGGGTCCCCATTCAACGGCATAAATATGGAAGTCATCGGCGAAGGGTCGATGGTCGGACGACTCATAGGAAGCGGTCGGTCCTTTATCGCCGGAATACCCCGGACCGTGAATCGTGCCGTGAACCAGCGCGGGTTCCTTGCCGATGTTTTCCATGATGTCGATTTCGCCGTTATTTGGCCAGCCAACTTTGTCGATGTCGTCGCCCATCATCCAGAACGCGGGCCAGACTCCCTGGCCCCGGGGAATCTTGATGCGGGCTTCGAATCGCCCGTACGTTTGCGAGAACTTACCCAGCGTTTTCAAGCGCGCGGATGTGTAGTCGCGGCTTATACCATCCGGCCCAGTGAACTTTTCTTGCAACACCTGAAGCACCAGACTCCCGTCGCGAAGAAAGACGTTCTGCGGGCGTGCAGTGTAGGACTCGAGCTCGTCGTTTCCCCAACCTCCTCCGCCTGTCTCCAAAACCCATTTCGAGGAGTCCGGTGAAGAGTTGTCGGGACCATTGAACTCATCACTCCAGGTGAGCGTCCATCGCGAGTCAGGGGAAGCGCCGTTGGTTTGAGCGGTGGCAGCAACGGTGACGAAAAGGGTGATTCCGTAGAGGGCGAGCCCAAGCTGAACATGATCGTGTTTCATAAGGACACCCGTGAAAATGAAGGTCATTCGCACTATACTCACACGTTCGAATCCGTGCCAGGAGAACTCAGTGTCTAACGATCAGACGAGGCGCCATTTTCTCAAGCTTTCAGCCATGGGGCTTGCCGCAACCGGAACCGCCAAAATGACCTTTGCCAGCAGCGCTACCGCCGATCCGCCGCAAGGAGAGATAACCGTACGCGTCACCGCTGGCAAGCAACGTTACGCTGCGGCCTCCCCGATCTCCTGGGGTGCCTCCGACAAGCGGGTGGAGAATGCCATCGAGTTGGATGCCGGCACAAAGTATCAAGAGATGCTGGGCTTCGGGGCTGCATTCACCGACGCCGCTTGTTATACCTTCAATCGCTTGTCTGCCGCGGCTCGTGAGGATTTGTTCCACGAACTGTTCCATCCGTCCGAGATGGGACTCAGCGTTTGCCGCACCTGCATGGGGTCGAGTGACTACTCGACCGAAGTCTTCAGCTACGACGAGGGGGAGCCTGACCTGGAAATGAAGCGGTTCTCCATAGCGCATGATCAAGCGTACGTGTTGCCGATGCTCCGTGAAGCCCGAAAAGCGAACCCGGATATGTTTCTGTTTTCTTCCCCTTGGAGTCCTCCGGGCTGGATGAAGGCGGGAGGGTCGATGCTCGGAGGATCGATGCGGCAGCATTACTTTGCACCCTACGCTCAGTATTTCGTGAAATTCCTGCAAGGTTATGCGGCAGAGGGTGTGCCGATCCAGGCGGTCACGGTACAGAACGAGGTGGACACGGACCAGGATGGCCGCATGCCGGCGTGCATCTGGGCGCAGGAGTACGAGATCGGGTTCGTGAAGGATCATCTTGGGCCGCAATTGCAGAAGAACGGGCTTTCCACCAAAATCTGGATTCTCGACCATAACTACAATCTCTGGGGACGAGCCGTCGCCGAACTGGACGATCCGGACCTACATAAATATTGCAGTGCGATAGCGTTTCACGGATACGTCGGCGGGGCCGACATGATGACCAAAGCGCATGAAGCGCACCCCGAGGCACAGATTTACTGGACCGAAGGCGGTCCCGACTATACGCAGCCGGATTACGAGACAGATTGGGCGAATTGGGGGCAAACCTACACGCAAGCCATCCGGAACTGGTCGCAGTCGATCACCGGTTGGAACCTGGCGCTGGATGAAAAGGGACGGCCCAACATTGGACCATTCTCCTGCGGTGGAATGGTTACCATCCATTCGCAAAGCAAAGAGATAACACGAAGCGGTCAGTACTGGGCTTTTGCGCATTTTTCTCGAAACGTGCGGCGTGGGGCATCGCGGGTTCGTTCTACCTCAACAGTCCAAGGGGTAGAACATGTGGCTTTTCAAAATCGCGATGGGCAGATAGTGCTGGTCCTTACGAATCGTGGCGACGCGAAGACGATTACCCTAAAACAGAGAACCAAGATGGCGGCACTGGAACTGAATCCCGCTTCGATGACCACGTTAGTATGGAACGAATAGTGGGTTCATCCCGTCGGGCGGGTTCAGTGCAAGAATTACATTGGCGGCATGTCGGTAGACGTCAAACAATCCTATAAGGTTCAAGCACTTGCGTTTGGCAAGCGCAATGCAACCTTTTTCCTAATTCCGGTCTCAAACCGTCGCTGGCTAAGCGACTTCGGGGTTGCCGCGTCGAGTTTACGGCTACCGGAATTTGGCCACTCGTAGTGGCGCGCTACTCGTCTCTTGACGCGATCTAAATAAGGTCGCGCTCGCACGAATCCGAAGCAAGTAGTCCCCGTTCGTAGTTGGATCGCACAGAAGGTCGTTTACCCCAGCGCTGTTGGCTTCTCGCACAAGGTAATTCGAGGACGTCTAGATGCGACTACTGAGCGCTCGACTCATCGTTTCCCTGATCGTCGGCGTTACGCTCGTATCGCTTTGTTCCTCCTATTACCAAGTGCTCGTGTTGAGCCGCGGCATGCGCAAGGATCTTGAGCACCGAGCCGAACTGCTGGGTGAGAGTCTGGGCAGAAATGTGGAGCGCGACCTCGAGAAAGATTCTCAACACACCCTGCAAAGGACAGTTCAGCAATTTGCCAACCGGGAGAACCTAGCTGGCCTCGCGGTCTACGATGCCCAAGGTCAACCGCTGGCCGTGACTACTAATCTGCAGACGGTTATGGCGAGCGCCCCGGGCATCGTGCTGCAGGTGCTTAAAGAAGACCACGATACTAAGGCCTTCCTCAAACTCGGCAACTCGAGACTTCATATTTATGCGCTGCCGTTGCACCAAGGGCAGGACCTCATTGGCAGTCTGGCGATTGTCCACGACGCCAGCTACATTCGAGCAGAAAGTCTGAGAATCTGGCGGGAGACCTTCCTGAGCGCGTTGGCGCACGTAGTGCTCATTGTTTTCATTACACTGCTGATCGTGCGTTGGAGTGTCGCTGGGCCGATTGCGCGGACCGCTAACTGGATGAGAGCACTGCGCACCGGGCGTGCGATCGCCTCTCGCACGAAGCCGCCGGACTTGGATTTGTTTCGCCCGCTGGCGAGGGAAGTTGAAACCCTTGCCGAAAGCCTGAACACGGCGCGCTCGGCCGCGGAACTGGAGGCTCGTTTGCGCGCGCGCGGGGAGACGATTTGGACGGCAGAGAGATTGGCGGTTCACGTTCGTTCCCGCCTGGAGGACGGCCGCATTTTTGTCGTCTCAAATCGGGAACCATACATCCACGTGCGGAGGGGCAAGTCTGTAGAAGTCAGTCAGCCGGCTAGTGGACTAGTCACGGCCCTTGAACCCGTGCTCCGCGCCTGCGGCGGGACCTGGGTCGCCCACGGTTCTGGCGATGCGGATGCGGAAGCCGTGGACCAGAACGATCGCCTGCTAGTCCCACCGGATGACCCGCATTACACGCTCCGCCGGGTGTGGCTCACCAAAGAGGAGGAAGAGGGCTATTACTACGGGTTCGCGAATGAGGGCCTGTGGCCTTTGTGCCACATTGCGCATACCAGGCCGCTCTTTCGTGTCAGCGACTGGAAACACTACCAGCGGGTCAATCAGAAGTTCGCCGATGCCCTGCTTGAGGAAATGGAGAACACGCGCCGGCCGGTCGTGCTGGTGCAGGACTACCATTTCGCTTTGCTGCCCCGGATGATCAAGCAGCGCCGTCCCGATGCCCGCTTGGCCATCTTCTGGCACATCCCGTGGCCAAATCCTGAAGCATTTGGTATTTGTCCATGGCAGCGGGAACTCGTGGACGGATTACTGGGCGCGGATCTCATTGGGTTTCACATCCAGTCTCATTGCACAAACTTCTTGCAGACGGTGGACCGGATTGTGGAATCGCGGATTGACTGGGACCACTCGACGGTGCAACGGTTGGACCACCATACTGCGCTGCGGCCATTCCCGATCAGCGTGGAATCCGCGGACGCTCACCCCGAAGTTCCCAGAGAATCCGCCTACGAAGAGCGGGCATCACTGTTAAAGGCACTCGGAGTCGAAGCGGCGTTGATGGGAGTTGGCGTCGATCGTCTGGACTACACAAAAGGTATCCTCGAGCGATTTCTGGCGGTCGAGCGCTTCCTTGAGAAATACCCGCGCTATCAAGGCGTTTTCACGTTCATTCAGATAGGCGCCCCCAGTCGCACACACATCAAGCGGTATCACGACTTGCAGGCAGAAGTGGAGGCCGAGGCCGAGCGCATTAACTGGAGATTTCAGGCAGACCAGTGGAAGCCCATCATCTTATTGAACCGGCAGCACAGTCATAAAGAGGTCGAGGCCTACTATCGCGCGGCCGACCTGTGCTTGGTGACCTCGTTGCACGACGGCATGAACCTGGTGGCAAAAGAATTTATCGCGAACCGCCATGACGAACGCGGCGTCTTAATTCTTAGCTGTTTCACAGGAGCGGCGCGGGAACTGCGTGACGCGTTGCAGGTGAACCCTTATGACATCGATCAGACTGCGGAAGCGATTCGCACCGCTCTCGAGATGGGATCCGAAGACAAGCAGTTGCGAATGCAGCGCATGCGGAAGCAAGTGCGGGAACAGAACGTGTATCGCTGGGCCGGGAGCCTGATCGGAGAACTTTGTGAAGTGCGGCTCGATTCGGGAGAGACGGCGCGTGCCGGACGAGCTTTTCTGCCAGAGAGTGGGGAAAGAGATGTTGTCTCAAAGGCAAGTGATGCCGCGGCAAGTTGATGTAGACGAATTCTGGGCCACGGTTGAAAAGTCTGCTCGATCCGCGTTGCTGCTGGACTACGACGGAACACTGGCTCCGTTCTCGATTAACCGCGAACGGGCAGTTCCATATCCTGGGGTTACGGACCTGCTGCAGCGCATTATGAACACGGGCAGGACGCGTTTGGTGATGGTGACCGGTAGGGATGCACGGGAGATCGAGCCATTTTTGAAACTAGATCCTGCCCCAGAAGTTTGGGGCGCACATGGGCTGCAACGGCTTAAGCCAGATGGAACGTCGGAGATGCCGGAGATCCCTGAGGATGTGGAGGAAGTACTCCGTGACGTGGGGCGCTGGCTTGACGAGCAGGGTCTTCACAACCTGGTTGAGATCAAACCGGGAAGCGTCGCGGTGCACTGGCGTGCTCTTCGGCCCGCAGAGGCAGAAGATCTTCGCAGTAAGGTTTTGTTAGGCCTCTTCCCGATTGCAGATCGTGCGTGCCTGAAAGTATTGGAGTTTGATGGAGGAGTTGAGGTGCGTATGCCGGACCTGGATAAGGGCGACGCGGTTCGTACTGTGCTCGCCGAAATGGGACCAAACGCTCCGGTGGCGTACCTCGGAGATGACTTCACAGATGAGAAAGCATTTCGAGCTTTGAAAGGACGAGGGCTGGCCGTTTTAGTAAGGACAAAACCGCGGCGGACGGCAGCGCAACTTAGTATTAAACCGCCGGAGGAGTTGCTGGAATTTTTATCACGCTGGCTTCGGTCCACTGAGACAACCCAACTCGCGCAGAGAGCTACCTACTAATTACATGCCTGATACAGCAAAACCCCCCGTCCGGAAGCCGGACAAGCCGTTCTATTTCAATACGTCAGAACATTTGCTGCGGATCGGAAGGCAAAAGGCGAATAATCTTTCGGAACTTCTGCAAGCTCTGCAGACGTGTCCGGACGACTCGATTTTTCAACATACCTTTCGCACGCTCCAGGAGCATCACTTTATCCGGCAAGGGTTTTCGAACGACTTTGCGCATTGGAGTCTCTCCGCCTGTTACGAACCAGCATTAGCAGAACAATTGGCGAGCGTCGATGTTCGCGAATTCACTGCGATTGAAGGGCTGCGCGGGCGGATGATCGAGATCATCGATCAATTCCTACAGAGTCATCCAAAGTCTGGTACGCGTCCAGCCACTGAGCCGTTTTACTTTTGTGCCTCCGATATCGTAGTGCTACCGACACCTTTCGCACCCGATACGCTACCCGCATTTCTTGCTGGGCTGAACCAGGTCAGTGTGCATGCCATTCACCATCATTTCATTGAAGCGCGATTGCGGTTGCACATGATGTCCAACGATTTTTCCAACTGGTTGGAGCAGGAAGTGGGACTCACCGAAGCAGCCGAAGCTATTGAGCGGATCGATTTTTACACCAACACCATGGAAGGCGTCCGGCTGCAGATCGCACGAATCGTCGCGCAAGCCATGAATTAGGACAAAGAGAGAATAATGAAGTTAGAAGATCAGATCGCTACTTCTGCGACATCGCCCTCGGGCTCCCAAACTCTGGCGGAAACGCCGGCCAAAGAACCTGCGGGACCTGCTCCGAGAGTGGAGCGGCGGTCCGTAGACCGAAGAACCGGCAGGAAGCTCCCGGCGAGTGTACTGACGCCTCCCACCCCTCCTCCTCCGCCGCACTTAGACGACTATCGCGGCATTGTGGGACAGGGCCAGGTGGATACGCTCCGTTATTTGGCACGGGAACTGAAAGGCAAGACCATCAAGATGGTCAACTCGACGGCAGTGGGTGGCGGTGTCGCAGAGATGCTTAACCGCCTCGTGCCTTTGCTGTCCGAGTTGGAGGTGCCGACGCACTGGGACGTGATCACCGGCGGCAATGACTTTTTCGAAATCACAAAAGCTTTCCATAACGCCCTCCACGGAACCAGCTACGAGTTGACCAAAGCGGCTCAAGACATCTTTCTGATGTATAACGAGCAAAACCGCGAGCGCATGCAATTCGGCGAGGAGATGGTTGTGATTCACGATCCGCAGCCTGCCGGCTTGATCCGCTCGCGCGGCAAGACTCCCGCCAGCTGGGTCTGGCGTTGCCATATTGATCTGTCCAACCCTGATCCGAAGGTTTGGGAATTCCTGCGGCCCTTCGTGGAGCAATACGATGCCGCTATCTTCTCCTCCCAGTCATTTGCCCGTCAGTTGCCGATCCCACAGTATCTTTTCTATCCCTGCATCGATCCACTCTCGGAAAAGAACAAAGAACTGCCGGATTCTCAGGTGCAGCAGATTTGCGACGAGCTCGGCATCGATCGTTCGCGTCCGATCGTGACCCAGGTATCGCGATTCGATCGCTTGAAGGATCCCGTCGGGGTGGTGCAGGCATACAAGCTGGCGAAGAAGTACGTGGATTGCCAGTTGGTTCTGGCCGGCGGAGGAGCCAGCGACGATCCGGAAGGCGCGGTTGTGCTGCAAGAAGTAAAGGACGCTGCAGACAATGATCCGGACATCGTCATCCTGGATCTGCCGCCCTGGTGTGCGTTGCAAATCAATGCGATCCAGAGGGCCTCGACGATCATCGTTCAGAAATCCCTGAAAGAAGGCTTCGGCCTGACGGTCACGGAAGCACTCTGGAAAGGGAAGCCGACCATTGCTGGAGCGGTTGGTGGAATTCCCAATCAGATCATTCATAAGCTTACTGGAGTTCTAGTGCACTCGGTGGAAGGATGCGCCTTTCAGATCCGATACCTGCTCACGCACCCGGAATTCGCTCGAAATATCGGTGTCAGCGGCCGTGAGCACGTAAAAGAGAACTTCCTGATGACCACGAACGTGAAGCGATGGCTTCTTCTTTTCCGCATATTGGAGGAGGCGAAGGCAAGGCGCGGGAAAACCTAAGGCCGCTCGTGTCAAACGCGATTGGAGCATTTACCTCGGTGGGGTATGCTCAGTGCGTGGGATTCAGGTTTCCATCTGCGGGAGATCAAAAGTTAATCCAAATTGTCGACGCTTCTCTCGCCCAAGCGACGAGAAAAAGTGGCAAGTGGCTCGTCTGCAAGCGAGGATGCACCCAATGTTGCATCGGCGCATTCGCGATCAACCAGCTGGACGCGGTGCGTTTGCAGCGAGGGTTGTCCCGATTGGCTGTGAAAGAGCCGGAACGCGCCCACGCGATCCGCCAACGTGCTCGACAATCCATCACGCGCCTTTCCTCGGATTTTCCGGGAGATCCGAAGACCGGATTACTGGATGCGAGCGCGGAGGCAACTCAGCAATTCGAAAGTTTTGCCAATGACGAGCCGTGTCCGGTGCTCGATCCGGAGACCGGACTGTGCGAACTCTATGAATCCCGCCCCATGACTTGCCGCGTCTTTGGTCCTCCCGTTCCATCAGAAGATGGGCTGGCCACTTGCGAACTCTGTTATCAGGGCGCAAGTGACGAGCAGATCGCAGCCTGCCAGATGAATCCGGATCCTGACGACCTCGAAACCAGTCTGCTGGAGGGAGTTGAGAAAGGCACAGGCCGCCGCGGAGATACAATCATTGCGTTTTGCCTGGCGTCGTGATGCGAGTTTCGTCCACACTTCTCATCAAAAGCCTGCTGGCGGCGATTATCGTCGCGGTGCCTTGTGCGCCGTTCTCACAGGGTGAGACGGGAGCCGAGGCATGGCTCCGGTATGCGCCACTAAATCCCCAGATTCGAAAAACCTACACGATGTTGCCGGCCAGAATTGTGGTTCGCGGCGACTCGCCGGTTCTCAAGGTTGCGCAGCAGGAGTTGCAACGTGGTCTTTCGCAAATGCTCGGCCGCGCATTTGTTGTGGATGGACAGCTTGGATCTTCGAGTGCCATTGTCCTCGGTACGTTTGATCAAATTCACGGTCTCTTCCCGGACCTGAATCCGCCGCATCCGCTGGCTGGCGACGCTTATTGGTTGAACAAAGCCAGCGTAGACGCAACGGAATGTATTTTCGTAATCGCTTCCACGGAACGCGGGGTTCTTTACGGCGCATTCGCTTTGTTGAGCAAGATCGCCCGCGGTGAGAGCGTGTCAGACATTGACGAAATACAACAGCCCTATGCTCCGATTCGCTGGGTAAATCAATGGGACAACCTCGACGGTCGCATCGAGCGCGGTTATGGAGGGCCATCCGTATTCTTCGTAGACGGCAAAGTTCGCGACGATCTGACTCGCGCCGGTCAGTACGCACGTTTATTGGCGTCGGTCGGCATCAACGGCTGCACCATCAACAATGTGAACGCCGCTCCGACGGTCTTAGAAAGCGCCTTTATCGCGCAAGTGCGTCGGATTGCAGATGTCTTTCGTCCCTGGGGTATCCAGCTTTCTCTGGCAGTTGATCTCAGCAGCCCCAGAGTAGTCGGTGGACTCGATACCTTCGACCCGGTCGATCCCCGTGTGGCCGAGTGGTGGCAGAAGAAGGTTGATGAAATCTACGCACAGATCCCAGACTTTGGGGGCTTCGTGGTCAAAGCCGATTCCGAAGGGCGTGCGGGGCCCTCCACCTACGGCCGTTCCCATGCCGATGCCGCCAACGTCATTGCTCGCGCTCTCAAGCCGCACGGCGGAGTCGTCTTCTATCGCGCATTCGTGTACAACCATCATCTCGATTGGCACGACCTGAAAAATGATCGGGCCAAAGCCGCTTACGACAATTTCCATCAGCTCGATGGCAGCTTCGACGAGAACGCGATTGTACAAATTAAGAACGGTCCGATCGACTTTCAGGTGCGCGAACCTCCATCTCCCCTGTTCGCCGGACTGCGCCAAACGAACGAGGCGATCGAACTGCAGATCACGCAGGAGTACACCGGTCAGCAAAAACAACTCTGTTTCCTCGTCCCGATGTGGAAGGAAGTGCTCGACTTTGATATGGCGATAGGTAGCCAGTCGACATTCGTGAAAGAGCTTGTCGCGGGTCGGACTTTTCATCGTCCAGTTGGAGGCTTCGTCGGAGTGGCCAATGTGGGGATGGATGACAACTGGCTCGGCAGCCCTCTCGCCATGGCAAATCTGTATGGCTTTGGTCGTCTTTCCTGGAATCCAAATCTCAGTGCGGAAACAATCATCGATGAATGGACGCGCTTGACGTTCGGCTCCGATCCGCTCGTCGTTGAGACGATCAACAAACTGCAGCTCGACTCATGGCGCGTGTACGAGAGCTATACGGGACCCTTGGGCGCGGGAACCCTGACCAACATCACAGGAAATCATTACGATCCCGGACCGCAATCGTCGGAAGAAAACGGCTGGGGGCAGTGGCATCGCGCAGATCGCCAGGGAATCGGTATGGATCGCACGACTGCAACGGGCACAGGTTTCATCGGCCAGTATCCACCAGCGGTTCAGAAACAATACGAATCGCTAGGAGATTGTCCGGACAACCTGCTCTTATTTTTTCATCATGTGCCTTACAGCTACGTCTTGCACTCAGGTAAGACGGTCATCCAACACGTCTACGACTCGCATTTCGAGGGGGCACAGGACGCCAAGGACTTCATTGCGCGTTGGAAGATACTGGAAGGGCGCGTGGATCAAGAGCGCTACCAGGACATTCTGGCGCGGTTCGAATATCAGGCAGAGCAGGCAGTCAAGTGGCGCGACGCGATCTGCGGATGGATTTATTCGCTCTCGCGAATTCCAGACGAAAAGAAACGAGTTGCACAAAAGCCATTCGACGAAAAGGGGAGCATGGGGCTCCCCTCTCTCGTCCATTTGCGCTGAGTGTTACTTGCTGGATCCAACTGCCATACCATCGCCGGATTCGCCAAGTTCCAATCCATATTTCCTGCCTTGGAAACGAGCTCCAGTGAGGGTATTTGAGCCATTGCTGTTGTGGAAGACCACGGCATTGTTCTGCGAGGGATAGGTCATATCCACTAATCTCGCCGGAACTTTGGCAACGACGTTCTTGCCATGGAGGATGGTGACCTCTACGTTGGGTCCGGTGCCCTCCCATTCCAGCTTGTAGTCACCAGCTTTGAGAGTTGTTCCATTGATTGTTGCAGGGTGTTCCAGGGTGAGGCTGGCCTTAGTCGCGGCAAACGCGGTCGATGCCAATAGGATCGTCACACTCACTAGCAAACTTTTCGCAATGTTCGTAAAGTTCATGGCTGCTCCTTTTGTTCCCGAATTTACGTTCGAGAGCGGTTGGGGCGGCCCGGCTCATGACCTAGGCGAGAAAACCCTTGTGTTTCCGCGCGAATGGCCTACAATGCTGCCGCTGGGGTCAAAGCGCACAAGTCCAAAGCTTGTGCCTCCGCTATGGGGGTTCTCTCACCTGGGCCGCCAAACCGAGTGTGAGAGGATCCCCAGACCCCGCTAAGAACTGTCGACGTCGAAGTCACCTCTGCTTCGGCATCTCCCTGCGTTGAGAACTACGCAAAATATCTCGTCAAAGTTCCTTTCAACGCTGGGACGCTTTACTTTGAATTGGACGACTGGGCCCCGCGTCCGGTAGCAGAATATCCCTAATGATTACTTTCGATTAGGCAGGACATCCGCGCCGTGTTTTGTCCCGCCGACAAAAAACATGGAACCACCGTTGTGCCCCTGCGTATTATCCGGTGTCTGTACTCGTGGTTTGTTTCAGCCGAAATGTCACATCGCGACTGACGCGCGTCGAAGTTTCCGGGGAGGCGCTCTATGCTTACCTGCCAATGATTGAACTGATTCAGCTCCGCAAAGAATACGAAAATGTATTGGCCGTTGATGATCTGAGCATAACCATCCCGCAAGGCGAAATCTTCGGATGGGTCGGCCCGAGCGGCGCGGGCAAGACGACAACGATTCTCATGACCAGTCCCTTTAGGTTGGCAGTGTGGCCGCCTTTTCTGGTACACCTAGCTGCTTGACTCCGCAATCCATCATCTTCCTCTTCGTTGCGGGAGCGCTTGGCGGTGCGCTGAATTCCGTAGCCGGAGGCGGGAGCTTTATCGCATTTCCCGCCCTGCTGTGGACTGGCGTGCCCCCGATCCCCGCCAATGCCACGAATACGATTGCGCTGTGGACGGCCGCTGCGGCCAGCGGCGGAGCCTATCGCAAACGTCTCGATGTTCCGCGTCGTGTGATGATTCCGCTGCTGACCGTCAGCCTCATCGGCGGCTTAATTGGCGCATACCTTTTACTCAA
>Ga0070730_10002124_pt1 | contig 18271 bp, 21 predicted proteins | sample Coa_R1_3_FD_66447 | JGI IMG/M metagenome (GOLD analysis project Ga0070730, IMG submission 66447) | Surface soil microbial communities from Centralia Pennsylvania, which are recovering from an underground coalmine fire - Coalmine... | ecosystem: Environmental > Terrestrial > Soil > Unclassified ... | reverse complement strand
TCGGGCGGAGGCCCTGGAATCATGGAGGCCGCCAACCGCGGCGCGGCTGAAGCGGGGGGAAAGTCCATCGGATTGAATATCCAATTGCCCATGGAGCAGGTGCCCAACCCTTATATCACTCCGGAATTGAGCCTCGAGTTCAAATACTTTTTCATGCGCAAATTGTGGTTCGCGCAACCGGCCAAGGCGCTCATCGTTTTTCCCGGCGGCTTTGGAACCATGGATGAAATGTGGGAATTCCTCACCTTGCTTCAAACCAGGAAAATGAGGAACCCTGTTACCATCATTCTTTATGGTGAAAAATACTGGCGCAGCGTCATCAACTTCGACGTGATGATCAAGAGCGGCACGGTGGACCGCGATGACATGAAGCTTTTCAAATTCGTGAACTCCCCAGCGCAGGCAATGCAAATCCTTAAAGCCAACTTGAGCCGCGACCTTTCGCTTCGCCCCGCCGTGCATCAGCCGTTCCCGTAGCGCGGGAATCATGCGCTGGAATCCTGCGCGTGACACCGCAGCCGAACTGTGGTACAAAGTTACTAGCTTGCGGTGAAAGGACGGCAAGAACTATGGCACCTCTCGATTGGTCCCAATGCCCCGCCGTGGAAAGCGTGCAGGGAAGAGTGAGCGGCGCATGGGTGTTTCGCGATACCCGCTTGCCCGTTGCAACCGTGATTGAGAACCTTGAGGATTTGAGCGTCGAGGAAGTGATGGAACAATTCGACGTGACGCGGGAGCAAATCATAGCGGTACTTGATTTTGTGGCCCAGAGCCTCAAGGTTTCAGCCCCGGAGCAATCTTCCGCGCCGGTCGATGCCGCAGGGGTCGATGCTCATTCTCTTTGACCACGGAACGCCAACGGGACTTGCCCGCGCACTTTCCAGCCACAGGATCATCACAGCTCAAGCCAGAGGATGGGACAAGCTCTCGAACGGCGCGTTGCTGAATGCCGCTGAGGATGCGGCGGTTGATCTATTGCTCACCACTGAAAGAAGAATCCGCTACCAGCAAAACCTTACCGGACGAAAAATCTCCTTCGTTGTATTGACCGGCGCCACGAAATGGTCACGCGTCAGATTGCACGTTGAACGCATAGCCGCTGTGGTGAACGCAGCCAGGCCGGGCAGTTACGCCGAGGTGTTTATACCGTTCGAGTGATGCCCCGCCGTCTCGCATTCATGCCCAGGCAGATGTTTCCGGAGGTCCCTCGGCAAACATTCATCGAGCAGGATCTTCACACGATCCTCGCCAGGAGCGAGTCCTTCGCGGTCTCAAGCGCTTCAATGGCCATCTTGCGACTCACAGTCGGGAACTGCTCCAGGAACTCGTCGAGGGTATCACCGGCTTCAAGGTAATCCAGCAGGTTTTGAAACGGAACACGCGTGCCGCGAAAGCAGGGGATTCCGCCGAGAATCTCCGGATCGCGCACGATGACGGGAACGGCCATGTTTCACACCTCGAGCCTGCATTGTACCGCTTGCACCTACCTCGCTGCAAACAGTTCCCTTCGGGAAATCGCAGGGCGTGGAAGACCGCGGTCTGCGGCAACCAGCCGGTGAACATCAGCATGCAGCCGGGCGCTTTGCTTGCCACTGACAACTGACCACATGCCACTGCTTTTCCGACCGTTGCCTCCCACCAGGGGTCGCATACATCCCCACAAAAAACGTCGGGACGGATGCGCTTGGAGCGGTATACAATAAAGCCGCGAGCATACTCGAAACCCTAAGCGTCTCGGCGCCAAGTGGCCAAAGCTATGACTGTCTGCATTGCAGCGATTTGTGAGAATGGGTTACGGATGGTAACGGCTGCCGACGGAGCGGTAACCTTCGGCGACATATGCGCTGATGTGAGGGGAGTCAAAGGACAATGGCTAAATGACTGGCAGTTTCTCTTTTCCGGTGAACTGAGCGAGTTCGATCTGATAATGGAAGAACTGCGATTGATGCTTTTGGAAAAGACTGACATACTCTCGAGGGAAAAGATTCAGACGGCACTGCGCAAGGCATACAAGATCAGATTTTCTAAATGGAGCGCCGACCGCTTTCTATCGCCATTCGATATGGAGATTAAGGAATTCAAAGACTCGGGGTTGAAGACCTTCGGTGACTACCATCCTGAGCTGGCGCGGTGGATGGAGCAGGGTGCGGCAAATTTCGACAATAGGATTCTCCTGTGTGGCTGGGGGAAATCAGAATACTCGGCAATGATCTTTGAAATGTGTCGGACGGGTGCCGTTTCACATACCTATTCTGGATTCGCCGCCATCGGGAGCGGAGCTCAAATGGCCATCACTCAACTTTCGCTGCTCGACCAGGCGCGTCATTGGAGTTTGGAAGATACTCTTTACGCGGTCGCCGCTGCAAAATTCACCTCGGAGAAATCCGTTGGGGTGGGAAAAGAAACAACCATCGTTGTATCGCGTAAGAGAGGCCCCAAAGACGAGGCCGGAAAGCCACCAGGAATCTACCTGCAACCGGACGAAATTGCCCTTTTGCGTGACCTCTGGGAAGAGTACGGGAGGCCGAAAATTAGCCCAGAAATATCCCCCAAAATCCAGCCTTTAATGCACCACCTTGGCGCTGGAATCAGTATAGGGAGTATGGTCCGACACTTAAAGCATGTGATGCGATCAACGTCTCAAAAGCGAGGACCGGAATAATGATCCATCGCCATCGAAAGTCTCTGGAAAACGTAATTCGGCAAAGCTAAATCCAATTCGCCAGCCACGGCACCGTTTTGGGGTGCCGTGGGCGTTTGTCAGCCAACATTCAACGTCAGAAACAATATTCGATCTGAATAACGCAGACGGCAGACATGCGCCACCCATTAGCTCGACATCGCCCAACCTAAGAAGTCCCCAAGCCACAATATGCACGACGTGGCTATCCGCTTGCTAGGGGCCTCCCGCCAAAGGTACCTGGATCCGGTTATCGTTCACCAGTACGATGCTACCATCAACTAGTTGCTGACTCGTAATGTCTGCGTTCGCGAACTTAGTTGTAAGGTCTAGCGGAATATAGAGTTCCAGCTTGTCAGTGTGCAAATCAGACTTAGTCACCAGATTCTCGTACGAGATCCTTAGCGAGAACTTCACCCCGTCAACACCAGCGAGGCCGGCCACCTTTCCAAATAGCTTGGCTTGCTGCAGCAGCCGGTCATTGATCACCCGTGCCGCCCCGGCGGACTGATTGAGCCTCAACGAATTGTAAATGTTCCCATCATCAGCGAGCGACACAGCAAGATAGCTTTTTCCCTTGTAGGGCTCCGTGGCGAGGGTGCCCTGGCCATCACAGACCATCCGCAGCAGTGACAACTTCAAGGAATCTGTAAGCTGCGCCAGGGGGCCGGTGAATATCTTGGCCGCCTGCACGGTGAACACATTCGCGCGAAAATCTTCACTGGATTCATATCTACTCCAATAACCCGGCACGACGACCTTTTGAAACTCTCTATCTAGGTTATCCCCTTTTCTAAAGCGCAACTTCAGATAAATGTCGCTATTTTGTAATTCGACCTCAGAGTAAGCAGACTTTTTCGAGACTTTCGCCAGCGTGAACTCGCCACAATATGGAAACCCGCTCGCTTGCCAGTCCGAAGCGGCGAGTACCTCGTCCACGTCCACAACGTAAATTCGCTTTCCAAAGGCCAAAGAGACACTTCTCCTTGGCGTCTCCCAAAGCCCAGTTGGTATCTTCGCGACAACCGTGCTCCCTTTCGCTAACCTTAATTGCCAGTCTTTGGCCTGGCCGGAGAGCGCCGGTAGCAGTGAGACGAGACTGAGCGCCATCCCAAATAATTTTCCTGCCCGCATGGTTCCCCCTGAGCCGGAATTTCCCTTATGAACTTTCCGCCCGACCGGAAACATACGCCTGATCGCCTCTGAATGCAATCGCAGGTCGGACGCCCCGCGCCGGATCCGAACCTCTCGGCGTCACTTTAATTCTTCATTCTCGATATCGCGTTTCAGTACGTCGGTCAAGAGGTCCGCCATATCGACGCCTTTTTGTTCGGCTTTTGCGGAGAAGTATTCCCAAACGCTACGCTCAATCGAAGCAGGCAAAAAGACCTTGGCGCCGGACGGAATGTGATGCAGGCCGCGGACGCCTTTGCTGAAGTCGATCTCCCGTTTCATGGTTTCATCCTCGGAAGCCCAGTCATTCATAGCCTCTGCTCGTGATCAATTACATACACCTAAGCGCCCTTGAACGCAACCTAATTAGGACGGAAATCCTGCGCGCCAACGGGGTTTCATCGATGCGGTGCAAACTTGCCGCCTGTTATTTGCCTCCCTTGCGAACCCCGGTATTTCCCATGACAGGCACATTCTCGCCGAGGGCGGTGGCTAAATCGATTTGGTGGTCCTGCTCATTGATCAGAATCTCCCGAATCTGTTCAGCCATGGCAAATTCACCCAGTTCTTCGCATTGCCGGACGCGGTCGCGATAATTGCGGATGGTTTCACCCTCGTGGGTCAAATCGAAACGGAGCATGTCCTTCGCTTTCTCCGAGGTCTGAACGGGCAGCGGCGTCACGCTCGGCATCGCGCCCAGATAGTCGATCTGGCGCGCGATAATCAGGGCGTGATCCAGTTCCTGCTTGGCATGGATGGCAAGTTGGTCGGCAATGTTCATGTACTCGGCGCCCTTCAGCACCTGCGAATAGACCACGTAACCGATAATCGCTTGATATTCGCGCGACAGATCTTCATTCAAGAGTTCGGCCAGGCGCTCGCGGGTAATTGGCGTTCCCTTATCTTGATCATGCGTAACCTTCGCCATATCGTTTCTCCTTAAAATGTATTCGCATTACTTCGGCAAGAATTGGATGAAGTAACTACTGTTATCGGATTCTACTAAACCGTTGGATGCGGGCCGCATCAATTTGGCATGCATGCGGATGGACGAAGTTGAAAGCGAAGGAATCCTTGGTCGATCGTTGATTAGATCCAACAGTGAATGGAGTTGTTATTTACCCTGTCAGTGGCGTCACGCGACCTCAGAAACGCTATGGTGGAGAACTATCAGTTGATCTGACCGGAGAGCGAGGCTGGCATACGTTTTGCCTTCATTATCGCTGAACTCGACTTCGAACACACCGGGAGCGAGGGACTCAACCACGGTCCCTACTTGGCCACGGCGCAATTCCCGACCGGGCAGATCCTCAAGGAGCGCTACCACGGCAAACGGTTTAACGGGTTCCATGATGCCCTCTTTCTTAAATCACGTAACAACTGGTCATTCGAGGGAAATCCTCGCCCCTCAGAACAATCCAACTGCTCCGCACTCTCGCCTGCCCACTTGGGCCGGACATTTGAAAGTCTAACACGTACCTCTGCCCGGTAACACGTTCGCCCGCTATTTCTGCAACAGCGCTAAGGGGAAATGTCACTTTCCCTTTTTTTCCACCCCTCGGCAGTGCGCGTGAATTCTTCGGCCCTGGAAAATGAATAGCTCGAATCTTTTACATTCCAAGCTAATCGCTCGACAATTAAGTTCCCGCCCCGGATGTGCAATACATTAAACGAATTCGTTTCGCCGCGACGGCGGTTGGAAATCGCGGTGCCGGCCTGCACGATCAGCGATTGATGTCCTTGGGTTCGATACCGGTGGGCCGTGTGGCTGGTGAGGCTCAGGTGAAGGTGTCCGGAAAGTATCAAGTCTACACGGCACGCGGCAAAAGCGCGCATGGCGCTTTCAGCGCTGCGAATCAAGTCATGCTGGGTATGCTTCACGGGAAGATCAAAAGGATGATGGCAAACGACGATTTTCGTAACCGCCTCTGGAAGTTGCCCAAGTTTTTCGCAAACCCGCGCGATATCTTTTTCCCTCAACCGCCCGTGTTTGGTGGTGAACGAGCGCGTGCTGTTCAGCCCAAACACCGCCACCTCGTCGTCAATGTAATTGGGCAGCAGATCATCCGTCACGTACCGCCGGTACCTTTTTAATGGCATCAGGAACCGTTTGAATAAATTGTAAGCGGGCACGTCATGATTTCCCGGAATCACAATCTGCGGCTGGGGCAGAGACTCCAGGAATCGGCCCGCCTCTTGAAATTGCACTTTTCTGGCCCGCTGCGTGAGGTCGCCTGAAACCACCACTAAATGCGGCTGGAGGGCTTTAATCTGCCGGATCAGAGGTTGCGTGGTCGCGTGATCCACGCGGCCGAAATGCAAATCCGAGAGATGAACGATGGTGCGCATAAGCCATTTCACTTCGCCGCAGGAACAATTGGAACAATCACTCTTAGGGCGAGAGGGTGAATTCGATAAATCAACGGAGGAATGAAAGTCGAGACTTCCCCGTCGGCAGCAACCTGAATCTTCCTTTGTGCGGTTTCAATCTGAAGTTCGTCGGCGGACAAGAAGTCAAAGTCAGCGCCGCGGTGGAGCCTGCCGAGGACAGATTCGATTCCAATTCTAATCAGACCCAGCCGGCCATTATGATGAGCCACATAAACGGCGAGCTTTCCCTGATCGAGTGATAGGCGCGTGCCGATTTCAAACCCGTTCAATTGGTATTTATTGTTACCGATAAAAACCACAGGCGTGCGGCGCGTGATTTGCCGCCCGTCGTCGGAAGTCAACCGGACTCCCAAAAGGGGATAGCGGCGCACGACGGCAAAGACCGCCCACAAAAACGCCATCCACTTGCTTCGTCCGAGCCTTTGTTCATGATCACGACCCCGAACCATGTTCGGATACAAACCCAGGCTCGAATTGTTGACAAAGATTTTCCCGTTGACCTCGCCCACGTCCACTTGGCGGATCCCGCCCGTGGCAATAGTTTCAGCGGCTTTCTCCGCGTCCAGTGGAATTCCAAGGTCCTTGGCAAAGTGGTTCAATGTTCCAACGGGCAAAACCCCCAGGGCGCACTCGGTGTTCAGCAAAGCCGATGCCACCGCGCTCACCGTCCCATCACCGCCGCCGGCCACCACGGCGAAGTTGCCCTCTCGTGCCGCCGCTTGAGCAATCTTTGTGATGCCATCTCCGAGCCCAATCAAATGAATATCGCACTTGATATTGTGTTGCGCGAAAATTTCAGTAAGACGCCCGCGCAGAGCGCCTTCTTTTTCCGCGCCGGCAGCAGTATTGAGGATGACGGCAACACGTCGAGACTCTATTACAGGACTCACGACGATTTAGATGCGCTGCCCAACCGTTCCGGTCCATTGGCGCCCCGGCGTCTAATGAAATCCTGCGCAACACCAACTGCTCCCACCCAAACTATGGCTGCCAGATATCCGGCGATGACATCACTTGGATAATGCACGCCCAGATAAATGCGCGAGATCCCAATGGCGCTCACCAGCAAGATGGCGCCCAGATAGAGAAACACCCGCGCGGCTCGCGAGGCAAGGCGCGCGGAAAGGATCATGGCCAATGCGCCGTAAAAACACATTGATCCCAGAGCGTGGCCGCTGGGAAAACTGTAGGAAGCCGGCGACGATCCGAAAAAGGCCACAGGTCGCGGACGATGGAAAGCATACTTCAAAACCTCATCGAGTATCGCCGCGCCCGTCATGGTGATGGCCAAAAGCGCCGCCGCGCGAGGACGATGGAAGTAAATAAAGAGACCCATCGCCAGAAGTGTCAGCCCCACTATAAAGACCACTGAACCCAGGAATGAAAATACTTCCATCGTGTGGGTAAGGGGCGGCGATGCGAACTGGTGGATGGCCGTCCGCACCACGGCGTCGAAATGCGCGGTGTCAGCATCGAGCATCTCTTCCGCGAGCCATCCGAATAAAAGGAGAGATGTCGAGGCAGCCAGAATTCCGACAACAAGGTAATACCCGAACTTGAATTTCGTTGGCTTGTCCACAAGCTTGACGTCGGAAGGCCGCAGGGGCGGAAGGTGCGCCCGGCCTTCTTAAGAAGGCCGAAGCGCACCGCGCTCAAGCAGATTAGCTAGCGGTTAAGTAGTCCGTGGATGACATCTACAATCAATCTGGTGCGAGTGTTATATATGATCACCGACATGCCGATTACACCCCGGCTGTAATAGGGAGGAAGCGGTGGAAGCTGCCTGTCCAACTCCGGCGGGAAGGGTTGGAAATCCTTTTGTAATCCTGGAGGGAGAGTGCCATTGCGCTCGAGTTGCCGCTCAAGTCCCGGGGGCAAATTGCCGCCACGCTTCGCCAAACCTGGCGGCAGGCTGGAATACTGGTTGCGATAGTAACCAGAAATCAGATCACGGTCGCGAGTTCCAAAGACCGTTACGCCCACCTGACGCCTTCCGGTTCTATAGTAGTTACTTCCCCCTTTCTTACCCCGGCCTTCGTTCCGGTTTTGATTGTTGTTTTCCTTGTCCACCCGGTTGCCTTTATTTTTGTTCCCATGCCCCTTGCCATTACCATGGCCCTGGGCCAGAGCGGGCGATGCCAGCACCGCGAGAGCCGCCACGAGCAGCAGGATATTTCGTAGAATTCGTTTTGTCATATGTGATCCTCCTTCCATAAAGTCTTTATCTTTCTAATTTCAACTTCCTTCGCCCGGCCACAGGGCGGATAAGACACAGCCGCATCCCGCCAAATCCAAGCTGGCGGTTCACGGTAATTTACTTTTATACCATGAAGCCGTTGAATTTACTGTTCAATATTAGCTGGCACAACGGTCAGAATCACTCACCAGTTTGAATGGCTTCGAGGAATAACCTTTCTCCCAACAGCGGACAGCCAATATTGATTGACTCTTATGGCAGGTTGCGGTAATATTTCAAAAGTCAGAACTCGAAGTCCCAGACTCAGAGGAGAGTGAACGATGAAGCGCAGACTGTTGGTGTGGACAATACTTTTGGGTGTTCTTCTGCCGGGCTCCCTGTACCTGGCCTACGGCGGAAAAGGCAGCACGTCCAGCAGCTCCCCGCTCACCTTCAACATTTTCAATCCTATTAATGATGAGCAAGATACCACGGATTTTTATCACAACGGCACCCAGTTTTGCTTAGGCACGGCCAACCCGGTTGATGGAATTGCTCTTTTCGGAGACGGCAAAGCACCCGCCCCCCTAACAACATATGACATGGGCTCACCCTGGACCCCTGTACCTCAGCTCGCTACTAGTACCTCCTACACCAACGGAACCGATTGCGGCACAAGCTGCCTGAAAGTTGTGTTCGGATCCAAAAGCACCGTTCTCACGGTTGACACTCGCGGCGCCAGCGGCCCACGGAGTATTCAGGTGAACTTTAGCCAACCTTGCGGAACGGTGGATGGCTGCCCGGGGCCGGCCGGGTTATCCACGGTGTTCGGGGGATCGGTCAACACGCCCGGACTGCTCGAAGTCTTTCTTGATTTCGCCTACACCAGCATGGCCGTGTGCAGCTCCACCGCATGTCCGGAAGCCCAGCCCGCTTTCGTCAAATTCTGGTTCGCAGACCCCACTGACTCCAGCGTGACCTGGCGCATTGATTGGGCTCACGTGCGCGTCCTGCGCATGTCGTCAACCACCTGGTACATTCTTGCCGACGCTTGCGATGGTTCGCAGGTCGCCGGCCTCTCAAAGCTCAGTGGCAGCCGCACTCAGCCCAAAGCTGTTTTGAACGGCTACTACAAGATCCCATTCTTCGTCTCCGCCAATTAATAGTTGAATGTCCATCCGCGGAAACCATGCGACGGGCGGAGTGTTTCCCTTGCAAAACAAGATTCAAAGTCTGTGAAAACAGAATCCTTCACCTGGCAGCTTCCGGCAATATTACTCCCACCTATCCAATCGTAAATCCAGAATTAACTGAAACTTGCAACTGATTTGATGTGTTAAGCGTCTAAACAAATGCGTCGACAGGGCGCGAGAGACAGCCACATGGCTCTCGTCGCCATGGTGGTTAATAAGACGATGGGCTTATAATGGAGGCATAACATGAAAAAAGCCATTTTAGTTCTGACGGCATTATTCATCAGCACGGTTCCCGCGTGGGCAGTTCTTGGACAGTCGGTGGAATCGGTGCGGTCTGACCAGGCACATCTTAAGGGGCAGCTTCGCTCGACCGCGCTCCAAGGTTTTTCCGTCCAACAAATCAACTCTCCGGACGGCACCGTGGTCAAGGAATATGTTTCACCCGCAGGCATGGTCTTTGGCATTTCCTGGGAAGCTCCAACCATGCCCAACCTCGCCCAGTTATTGGGGACAACCTACTTCACGCAATTTCAGCAGGCGCCCAGGTCCGCCGCCCGCCGACGCGGACCAACAACAGTGCGAACAGATCAACTGGTGGTGGAATCGGGCGGCCACATGCGCGCCTTCCGCGGCCGCGCTTACGTACCCGGCCTTCTGCCCGGCAGCCTCTCAGCGGAGGTGATACGATGAGGACGCAAATCGTGTCCACCCGCGTCCCTGGGAGTCTCTGGCGCGGATTGGCAATCGTAACAGCTTTGGTGGCTCTCGCCAGTTGTGGCGGCAATGGAGGTGGATACAGTTCCAATAACCCACCGCCACCACCGCCGCCTGTTAACAACACGCAAGCCGTCCAGGTGAACCTGGGCCCGAACAACAACGTTCCCAACGGATTGTACACATCGCTTCAGCTTTGCGCGCCGGGCAGCACCACGCAATGCCAAACGGTCACTGACATTGAGGTGGATACCGGTTCGGAAGGGCTTCGAATTCTTTCCTCAGCCTTAACAGTTTCCCTTCCGGCGATCAAAGATGCGGGCAACAATCCACTGGGAGAATGCGTGACGTTTGCGGATAACTCTTACGTCTGGGGACCGCTGGCATCCGCTGATCTGCAAATGGCGGGTGAAAAAGCGTCTTCGGTTCCCATCCAGATCATCGGCGCCTCAGGTTTTCCCACCGTGCCCTCGGCTTGCAGCACCAGCGGGACGGCCGATGACACCGTGGCGACGCTGGGCGCCAATGGCATTATTGGTATCGGCGTTTTTCGCCAGGATTGCGGCCCTGCATGCAGCGGCAGCGTTTCCACGGTTCCGAGTGAGTACTTCACTTGCCCGAACTCCGGTTGCGTAGTGGCCTCCGTGCCTCTGCTGAGCCAGCTACAGAATCCTGTCTGGCTCTTTCCCCAGGACAATAATGGAGTGCTCCTTTCCCTCCCTGCCATTCCTGACACAGGCGCGACCACCGTCACGGGGTCAATGATCTTCGGCATCGGAACGCAATCGGATAACGCCCTCGGGACAGCTCAAGTATATACCACGGACAACTCGGGCAATTTCACCGCTACTTATAATGGAAATTCCTATTCCAATAGTTTTATCGATAGCGGGTCCAATGGCATGTTTTTTCTGGACGCAACCACGCTGGCCAGCGCGGGCATCATCGAATGTGTGGGTGCCGACGCCGGCTTTTACTGTCCCCCCAACACCGTAAGTTTTACCGCCACCAACAAGGGCGCCAACCTTACGTCAGGGCCGGTGACGTTTAAGATCGCCAATGCCGATACGCTGTTTCTCAGCCCCAACGCAGCCTTCAATGACCTGGGCGGCGACAGCCCTAATAGCTTTGATTATGGGCTGCCATTCTTTTTCGGCCGCAACATCTTTACCGGAATCGAAGGCCAGAATTCACCGGGGGGACAAGGGCCATACTGGGCGTACTGAGTTTTGATTAGAGCCGCCGGCAAGAAACACGCCGGCGGCAGCATTGAGAGTGAATGATCAGCCGTTCGCCACGAAAGTAAAATAACTTATTTAGTAATACTATATATATTACATTCACCTGATGCTTTAGGCTATTTTAAGTGTCGAAGCGGCGGGTGAATTTCAATTGCCCTGCGATCTTGTTCTGGTTGATTTCTTAAGCCTTTACTGATTCTAAAGGACATTCCGGCTTCGTACCTCGAGAGGCGAGGTTTGCACCCAATGCCAAGCCATTCTTGAGGCTGCCCATTTTTCTACTCTGCATTCTGTAATTTTCAGTTTTCGAGGCTCCAATTCATAATTTCTTTATTTCCCCACGCCCACCTACCCCATGCAATCTGCCGCCTACGGAATTAATCTTGTCGAAAGTCTACTCCCGACTTTTCCGCCTGTCTGTTCAATATTGCACACATTTGCAGATTTAGTTTTCGCGGGGCTGAAGTCGAACGCCTTCATGGGGAAGCGCGAACGTGCCGATAAGCGATACGGTGAAGTGTGTCACGGGGGCAGGTGGCGCACTAACAAGGGGCACGATTCCCGCTGACCTGCTCTCTAATTCTGCGCAACGAGCAAGGAAGTCCAACCGCTGGGTTTAAGGCTCGCCGCTTTTTGTTGGGCGGACGATCCATCGCTGTGCCATATTTCCAGCGCATCGGAGTCATCCACGCTGCTTGACTTTTCCGCGCCGCTATTCCGCGCCGCCCATCGCAATCAAACTCCAATTATTAAGGTAAAACCCCACTCATGAGCGGCGACGCATTTGGCAACCTGGCCCTGTGGGGGGACAACACCACGTGGAACGAAGACCCGTTGCCGCCGGTCGGAGGGAGACTTCACGGGGAGTACAGTTACTACACCACGTTTTTGCACTCGAACTCCTTGGGTTCAACGGGCGTAACAACGATGGCGGGCACATATGTAAACGATGAGATCTATGACCCGTGGGGCCAGCACTGGAGGACGGGGAACGATCTGTGGGCGGAGCGATGGAAGAATATATTTTTTTTCGCGTCTGCGCAGTTTTGTGATTCAGGTCACAGTATTTCCTCCTCCTGGCGTTTAGACTGCGGTCAAATTGAACGAAAAGGAGGCGCCAATGCAAGAGGGGTTACGACGGCATATTTCCTTGGGATTTATCCTTGCAGGCTTTTTGTGCCTGGGCGCGTGGGCCGCGGCCAGCCGTCCTGTGGCCCCGGCGAGTACGAACGCTCATCTTATCAAGGTGGACTATCCGCCGAATGGAGCGCTTTTCCCGCCCGACTTCATTCCGCCGCTTTTTGTTTGGAGCGACTCCAGCCCGGTCGCCAGATTTTGGAGGATCAGGATCACGTTTGGTGGTGGCGCGTCCGCGATTCAGGCGGAATCCAGCGGTCCGTTGCCGCCTATCGGCCCAATTGACGAGGCTTGCGCGAAGGCGGGAGCGGTTCCGCCGCAGCTCCCTGAGGCTTGGCGCGGCGGGCATTCCTGGCGGCCGGACGCGGCGGCATGGGAGGCCATCAAGCAGCACTCGGTCAATCGCCCCGCGCTGGTGACCATCACGGGCTTCCGCGAGCAGGCCGCGACCGATCCCGTTTCCCGCGGCGAAGTCAGCATCGAAACTTCAAGCGATCCCGTGGGCGCCCCGATTTTCTTTCGCGACGTTCCGCTGGTGGTTTCCCATGAGGCCACGAAGGGCGTGATTGCGCCGGTGCCCAAGGCCCTGATGCCCTTGATCGCCTGGCGGTTGCGCTATGTTTCCGAGCCCAAGAGCCGGCTGATGATGACCAACATCCCGACTTGCATCAATTGCCATTCATTTTCGCGCGAGGGGAAATGGATGGGGCTCGACGTGGACGGCCCGTCAAACGACAAGGGACTGTACGGCGTCGTGCCGGTGCAAGAGGCGACGTCCATTCAGGATAAGGACGTGATTCATTGGAGTTCCTTCTCGACCGAGGGAGCCATGCGCTTTGGCTTCATGTCGCAGATCTCCCCCAACGGCCGGTACGTCGTCACCTCCATCGCGCCGCACAGCGATCATGCGAACTCCTTCCAATCCATGGTTTTCAACGCCGGCTACGCCCAGTACGGCTTTGGCCAGGTGTTCTTCCCGACGCGCGGCGTTCTGGTGTGGTATGACCGGCTCACGCACAAGCTGAAGCCGCTTCCCGGCGCCGGTGATACGCGCTACATGCAATGCTGCGCCTTTTGGAGTCCGGACGGCAAAGATCTCGTTTTCTCGCGCGCCCTCGCCAAAAACCCGTTTCCTCCGGGCCAGAAAATGCCGACTTACGCGGACAGTCCCGACGAGACGCAAATCAAGTACGACCTGTACCGAATTCCTTTCAACGATGGAAAGGGCGGCACGCCTGAGCGCATCGTGGGCGCTTCACAAAATGGGATGAGCAATGATTTTCCCAAGGTTTCGCTGGACGGACGCTGGATAATTTTCGTCGAGAACAGCAATGGCCTCCTGATGCGGCCCGACAGCAAGCTTTATATCGTGCCGTTCCAGGGTGGCAAGGCGCGGCCCCTGAGCAGCAACCTGTCCCTGATGAATTCGTGGCATAGTTTTTCCCCCAACGGCCACTGGCTGGTTTTTTCTTCCAAGGGCCTTTCGCTTTACACCAAACTATTTCTGACCCATATTGACGGCGAGGGCAACGCCAGCCCGGCAATCCTGATCGAAAACGCGACCAACTCAAACCGCGCCGTCAACATTCCAGAATTCGTCAACGTGCGCAAGAACGGCCTGATGAAGGTGGACGCGCCCGCCGTGGATTATTACCAAATAATCAGCCGGGCCAAGACATTGGATGAGCAAGGCCACTTCCAAGAGGCCCTGCAGGAGTTCCAAGCGGCGGCCGAATCCTATCCGAAGGACGGCATGGCGCACTATTATATGGGGCAGACTCTCCAGAAGCATGGCCAGCTTGCGCAGGCGCTGGACCAGTACCAGATGGCCGTCACGCTCGATCCGAAAAGCGCGATGGACTACTACTACTACGCCGCCGCCCTGTCCCAGGCCGGCAGGCTGCCCGAGAGCGTCGCCGCGTACAAGAAGGCTCTCGAAATGAGTCCGCCTAACGCCGTGGGCGAGCAAGATTACGGGACCCTGCTAATCGAAGCGGGGCGGAACGACGAGGCGGTCGTCGCGCTTCAAAAGGCAATCAAGCTTAATCCGCAACTCGCCGAAGCGTATTACCTGCTGGGCGTTCTGCAGGCGAAATCCGGCCAGTCGGATGACGCCGTCACGCTGTTGCAGAAGGCCGTGGCGCTGGACCCTCAAACCTATGAATTCCAAAACGTCCTAGGCCGGGTCTTGGCGGCGCGCGGCGGCTTTGCGGACGCACTTCCGCACTTCGAGAAGGCCGTGGAATTGTCGGCTGGCAATGCCGGGCGGCAAATGGACAGCCTGCCAATGCTGGCGGGAGTTTATTCCCAAGTGGGACGATTCCAGGACGCCGTCCGCGCCGCCCAGCAAGCCTCGGACCTGGCTACCCAGGCCGGCGACTCCTCCCTTGTGGACACGCTGAGGGCTAGAATCGCCTACTACAAATCCCAGGAAGCCAAACCGCAGTAGCCACCGGCGTAGGTCCGACCTTCAGGTCGGCTCGATGCACGTGACGGGAATCCAGAATACGGACTGCCTCTGCTACGAGCTCTGAAGAGAGGTGAAGACCAACAGCGAATGCCGCGGGAAGACCACGATGATCATCCTGCTGGAGTTCGGCCGCGATCCCGATGGGCCCAGCACGAACGGGTTTTTCAATCACCGCTCGTTTACGCCTTCCGGTTGCTCGACCTGGATGCTGGTCCTGGGGGAGGGGGTTGAGCGGCCGCAAATCGTCGAGCGGCCGGTGCGTCACATTGATGTTTGCCCAACCTTCGCCCGGCTCCTGGGGTGCCAGGCGCAAGACGCCCAGGCGAACGGCCGAGGGAAGCCGATGTTTGGACAAGGACACTGGCGGCAAAAGGAGGTATCAAGGATGCAAGTCACGAAAAAGGTGCCAGAAAGGGTTCGGAGCGGGAAGCCATCGCATCAGCCGGTCATCAGGAAGGCGATCACCGCGCCCCAGGCTCTCAATGAAGCTTATAACTACGCTCAGCCATCTTCTTTTTCGCGCGGCCTGCGTTTGGATATTCGGGGGATCGTAATCCTCTTGATTTCCGGAACGGCCAGCGTGGATGAACAGGGGCGCACCGCGCACGCGGGAGATTTCCGGGCTCAACTCTGGCGAACCTATCACAATCTCACCGCCCTGCTCGAGGCCGAGGACGCCACGTGGAAGGATGTCGTTCGCACCACCTGCTACCTGCGCGATATCGAGCGCGACTACGCGGCATTTAACGAAATCAGGACTCAGTTTTTCCAGGAGCAGGGACTCGATCCTCTGCCTGCCTCGACGGGTGTGCAGACGATTCTTTGCCGGTCGGACTTGCTGATTGAAATGGAGCTTATGGCGGTGTTTGAGTCCCGCTCCAGGCCCGGCAGGAATGGAACTGAGTAACAAATCATGCTGAGACTTGGTCCCACTGAACGAGGTTATTGGGTGGCAGAGGTGATGCTAAAATGCAGGCATGTCTCATGTCCATCGGCTGCATCTTTCAGATCGCGTTCCTTCGGCTACCGCTCAGGACGGTAGGCAAAAGGCGAACCGCTTTTTTGTTAGCGTCAACCTTCGCCGCGCACTGGTGCGGCTTTCGGAGCCGGAATACGATCTGCTGGTGGAGGTAATCGGGGAGTCAAGGCAGAAACTCCATTTTTTGTTTTTAGGGTACGTGCTAATCCCGCAGTCGCGGGACGCGCTGATCTGGCCGGCCTATCCCCTCACCATTTCCCGCGTGATCCGGGACATAAAATGGATTTCGGCGCGCTCCCTCAATCGCAAACGCCACACCACCGGGCCGGTTTGGCAACATCAGTTCTGGGACAGCTTTGTGCGCCACGCGCAAGAGTTTCGCGAGAGCCTTGATTACATGCATCTGAATCCCGTGCGGACATCAGAACCGGAGGTCCGCGCTGCTTGCTTTGCTGCGAAACAGTTGGACGCGTCAATAAACGCTGCCTGTGATAAACTGCGAATAGTCAGGCTTCCGATGTCGGTGATATATTGGCACGGCGGAGGCAAATATATTTGAACTTGGATGATCTAAAGACGCAAACCTCGGAAGGCCTGCGCCATCCCGCCTTTTACAGATCGCCAAGGAACAAGCGCAACCTGCCCAGGAGGGAAAGGAAAACAATGACATGTGGGAAGATTAGTCGATGGTTGGCCGTCAGCGCGCTCAGTCTGGCGTGTTTCTGCGCGTCGGCTCTGCCCCGCGACCTGGCGCCCCCCACTAACTGCAATCAGCCCGCGGCGCATCCGACAACGTCGGTGAATCTGCCTGGCCATCCGTTTGACGTGATCACAACCAGCGACGGCTGCTGGATTTTCGTCTCGATCCTGCGATCGATGCCCAATCGAGTTTCGGAGAGCGGAGTGGCTGTACTGCGCCGAAGCGAAGGGAAGGTAAAGCTGACTCATTTCGCGCCGTTCGGACCAGGACCGGCCGGAATGGCGCTAACCCATGACGGCAATTTGCTGATCGTAGCGGATGGAGATGATGTGATTTTCCTCGACCCGGCACGGCTGATCTCAGGAAAAGGCGAACCAGGTCTGGGAGTCCTTACCGATGGGAAATTCTCCGCCAGTGTATTTCCCAGCGTGACCGCGGACGACCGAACCCTTTTTGTGAGCGACGAGCGCGCCAAAACCGTTACGGTAATTGACTTGGAGAAGGCGCGCCACTCAGGATTCGCGCCCGACTCGATCATCGGGAAAATTCCTGTGGGTGCGGCGCCCGTGAGTCTCGCATTTTCCCATGACCAGAGATATCTCTTTGTTACCAGCGAAGCGTCGCCCCCGAACTTGCGATGGCCCGCGGTTTGCGCGCCGGAGACGCCCAGTCACAGGCTGGGCAGCACCGAGGACGCGGAGGGGGCGGTGCAGGTGGTGGACGTGGCCAAAGCAAGAACTGAGCCCGCCGGCGCGGTTGTCTCAACCGTGCCGGCGGGATGCAGCCCGGTGCGCGTGGCGGTGTCGCCGGACGGAGAGGTGGTCTATGCGACGGCGCGGGGGAGTAATTCCCTGTTGGCCTTCAATGCGGCGAAGCTGGTGAGCGATCCCGAGCACGCACGGATTGAAATGGTACCTGTGGGGCCGGCCCCTGTGGGCCTGGCCGTGGCCGAGGGCGGCAGCAAAGTGGTGGTGACAAACTCGAACCGGTTCGCCGGATTCAAGCACGCTCAGTACTTGACGGTCGTCGACGCGGCACGGATTTCCGAAGGGCAGGCCGCGGCGCTGGGCACGATTCCCGCCGGCGTTTTTCCGAGAGACATTTGCGTATCGGCCGACGGGCGGACGATCTTCGTCACCAACTTTCTCTCCGACACGCTGATGCTGCTCGATCTTGACCGCATACCTCTCAAGCAAATTCAGTGAAAAGGGGATTAAATGACAGCGAGCGAGTAGATTCTCTCTTGATTGTAAAGCGCAAAATTCATTTAGGGGCACAGGTCCTCCTGAGGCGTGGGTGGCGCATCTATAAGGTCGTCGGCTCTGTCAAGCACAAATCTGCTGCAACATTGTTTTTGTCGGTCCTGGCTAAGGGCTCGCCTATTTCAGTGGCCAGGTTCCACCACACATCTATT
>Ga0070730_10002123_pt1 | contig 18272 bp, 16 predicted proteins | sample Coa_R1_3_FD_66447 | JGI IMG/M metagenome (GOLD analysis project Ga0070730, IMG submission 66447) | Surface soil microbial communities from Centralia Pennsylvania, which are recovering from an underground coalmine fire - Coalmine... | ecosystem: Environmental > Terrestrial > Soil > Unclassified ... | reverse complement strand
CGCAGGGAAGCTGGAGATCAGTGTTCTGGACGTTGGCCAAGGGGACTCGCTCTTTGTTGTTTGGCCGCGAGGTAAGACCATGCTGGTCGATGGAGGGGGCGCGTTTGGCGGATTCGGAGGACAGAGCAGCCGCGGAATCGATCCAGGAGAGGAAGCGGTTTCGCCGTACTTGTGGGCCCGGGGATTCCAAAGGCTGGACGTGGTGGCGCTGACGCACGCGCATCAGGATCATCTGGGAGGGTTGGCAGCGATTCTGGAGAATTTTCATGTGCGGGAGTTGTGGATCGGCCGGGAGGTAAGTTCAACGGCATTGGCCAGGATTGAGCAAATGGCCCGAGACCGAAGCATCCCGGTTAAACATGAAGCGCGGGCGAATCGTTTCGCCTGGGATGACGTGGAAGGCAGATTTTTCTGGCCGGAAGAATCTTCCGAGGTTGTCTCGCCGGCCGCAAAGAATGACGACTCGCTAGTGCTTAAATTGCAATATGACGACCGCGCCGTGATGCTGCCCGGCGATGCGGAACAAGGGGCCGAGCACGCAATCCTTGCCGAGAGCAGTCCGGGCGAATTGCGAGCGGAGGTGCTGAAAATCGGGCATCACGGCAGCAAGAATTCGACGACGCCGGAGTTTCTGGCAGCGGTCAACCCACGCCTGGCAGTCATTTCCGTAGGCGAAGACAACCCTTACGGGCATCCGAGCGCGGAACTGCTGGAGCGGCTCGCGAGAGCCGGCATTCGGGTGCTGCGAACGGACCGTAATGGAGCGGTGCACATGCTGATCGACAGCCATGGGGTGGAAGTGCGTTGCTTCGTGCCGTGTTTGCCGGTGCCAGGCGACGATCTAGAACGAGCGCAGGCGCCAGATCACCGTAAAAACGATCAACAACAATAAGAAACCGATGGTGGCGCGGTACTCGCGGTTCCGGTTGTACTGGGCAAAGGAAAATTGGCTCGCGTCCGTGGAAGTGCGCTTCGCAGTGGTCACGCGCGGCATAAACAGCGGCACGGTTTGCGCATATTCTCGAAATGCTTCGCCGTGGCGCTGCAGGAGTTCCCGCTCTTCCCTGCGCATGACGAAAGAATAGAAAAGCGCGAAATAGCAAAACAGGATCAGCGCGGCCGGCCAGGAACACGCGGCGATGGCAGCGCCGATGGTCAGAGCGAAGCTGCCGAGATAGAGGGGATTGCGGGTGCAGGCATAGGGGCCGGTGGTGGTGAGGACTTCCTGTTTGTGCAAGTGGCCCGCGGCGCGCGCGCGAATCCACAGGCCCATGGCGCCGACCAGAGCCCCGGCGAGGATGCTCCCGGGCGTCGGCCTGGAGAGCCATAGCACGACGGCGGCAAGCGGATAGCCCAAGCGCACTCGCCAACGGGCGAAAAAGGCCGCGGCGTTCATGTAGCGGCACCAATGCAACGGGTGACGGCCTGGAAGACCTGGTCAACGCTGATAGACAGGATTGCGGGATGGGGCTGCGATGCGCGCTCGTGCGTGGTGGTGACGCCGGAGGCGCGGAGCACAACGTCTTTGCTTCCGTGAGGTGCAGGCTCGGCGACTCGATACGGACCGTTCCGGGCGGGATCCGTTGGACCAAAGATGGCGACCGTCCGCGTATCCAAAGCCGCAGCGAGATGCAGGGGACCGGTATCGCCGGCGACGATGCAGTCGGCGGCACACAATAGCGCCATCAACTGGGAAAGGTCGCCGCGATAAACCAGGGGAACAGCGTCGCCGCTTGCACGGACCAGCGCGGCGGCCAGGTCGTCTTCGCCCGGACCGAGGTTGACAACGCAGCGCAGTCCCAGGGATTCCCGTAACATTCGAGATAAAATGCCGAAGCGCTCAGCGGGCCAGCATTTGGAACGCCAGCCACCGCCAGGACTCAAGACAATGTAACGTTCCAGGCCCTGCGCGCGCAGGAGCGAGCGTACAGTCGATTTGGCCAGTTCGGGGATCTGCAAACTTATGCGGGCGGTGCCGCGCCGCGACCCAGCCTGCCGGGACAAATCGCCATTTTGCTCGGCGATATGAGCCTTGCTTGACGTTACGCGCTCGGTGTAGAGGACGGGGACACCGAATTCGCGAACATTGATGGACGAAAAACCGATTCGTCGCGTCAGGCCGGAAAAAAACGGCAGCGCGGCGGACTTCCACAGTCCTTGATAATCGATCGCGGCGGTCCAGGAATCTTGCCGCACGCGGCCGATTACTTTTCGCAAAGAAGAAAGTACGCGAGTTTCCACGGTGAGCACTTCAGAAGCTAAACCGCTGCTGCGAACAAGGAAATCCCAGCGAGGGTGAGTGAGCCAAGTGATACAGGCGGCGGGAAAGGACTCGCGCAATGCGGCAACGGCGGGAAATGTGTGAACGATATCACCGAGGGCGCCCAGCCGAACCACAAGAAAGCGCGGCTCAGGCATGCGGAGCCTTGCGCACGGCATCGAGAAAATCGCGGGTGGAATGATCCTTGGGATCGCCCACAATGGCTACGCGGATGCCGAGACGGGCGGAAGTTGCGCGCTCCGGGACAGTTTCGGCGGCGTAGTCGGTCCCTTTGGCGTGAACGTCCGGACGCAAGTCGTTGAGCAGAGCTTCGACATTGGGTTCGTCAAAAAGCAACACGTAATCGACGGAGCGCAATGCGGCGACCAAAGCGGCGCGCGCCGTTTCCGGAAGAATTGGGCGCCCGGGACCTTTCAAAGCGCAAACACTGGCGTCGGAGTTCACGGCAACCACCAAGATGTCACCTTCGCGGGAAGCGCCCTCGAGATAGCGGATGTGGCCGACATGCAAGGTGTCGAAGCAACCATTGGCCAGGACAATTTTCTGGCTGCGGCGGCGGTGCTCCGCGAGAAGCTCTCGCAGGCGGTCGCGCATTACGATTTTGGATTCGGCAAAGCGCATCGCTACGTACTGGAGCCGCCGGCGTCGCGACGAATCGTTTCAAGGAGTTCGGCGCGGGAAACAGTTGCGGTGCCGCGCTTCATCACTACCAGGCCGCCGGCGATATTGGCGATATGGGCGGCTTCGAGCGGCGAGGCGCCGCAAGCCAGAGCCAAGGTATAGGCGGCGAGGACGGTGTCGCCGGCGCCGGTTACGTCTACTGCCTGATCGCTGCCGTGAACGGGAACGCGAGTGACGCGGCCGGGCGGCTCAAATAACGCCATACCGTCGCGTCCGCGGGTTACCAGCAGCGCGCGCAGTTTCATGGAAGTCAGCGTGGCTGCGCCGCAGCGGGCCAGCTCGTCGAAGTTCGACCCAATCGAGGTGCGATGCAATGCTTCAAGTTCCCCTTCATTGGGGGTCGCCGAGACAATTCCGGCGTTGGCGTAGGCGCCGAGGTCGTAGCGGGCGTCGAGCGTTACGATCATTTGGCGTTTACGCTTCGCGGAGACCAAACGGACCGAGGCTGGGCTGGCAACGCCGAAACCGTAATCGGAAACGGCCAAAGCGTCAGCGGAGCGGGTTTTTACCAGCAGGATTTGCTGCAGTTTTTTGCGCGCGACCTCTGGCAGGGCCATTTGCGGCTCGCGATCCACACGAAGGACCTGCTGGCCGACGGTGTGCGCCCAGCCGGCCAGGAAGCGTGTCTTGGTCGGGGTGGTCCAGCCTTTGACGCGAACAATACCGGAACGATCTACGCGACGGCCTCGAAAGTGCTCGAGTAGGGCGTCTCCCGCAGCGTCCCGGCCAATCGCGGTAACGGGAAGGACCCGCGCGCCTAAGGCAGCCAGATTGTTCGCGGCGTTGGCGCCTCCGCCGGGCAGTACCCGGGTCTCGCGATGACGCAGAATCAGCACCGGAGCCTCGCGAGAAACGCGCGAGATATCGCCATACTGGAACTCGTCGGCAACGAAATCGCCGAACAGCACAATCGTTTTTGCGGAAAATTTCTCCACACACTCCGCGAGGGCCAACAGGTCCACGGAGGCCGACGGGTTCCGCTGAAAAGCATCAGTCATTCGGCTGCCTCAGAATCCAATCCGCGGCATCGGCAATATTTTCCGCGATAAAATCCGGAGGCGCCGGCCACTTTGCGGAGTGCCACAAAATTTCCCCTTCGCCATAACCGGTGCGCACCAGAATCGCGCGGGCGCCGACACCCTGCGCGAGCTCGATATCGCCGTGGCGGTCGCCGACCACAAAGGACCGGCGCAGGTCCAGGGCGTGTTCGCGAGCAGCGCGCTGCAACATGCCGGGTTTCGGCTTGCGGCAGGCACAGGCATCGTCACTCTTATGCGGACAATAGTACAGGGCATCGAGGCGCGCACCGGCGTCGGCGAGTTGCTTGGTCATCAAATCGTGAACGGCGTGGACCAGCGAGTCTGGGAAATATCCACGACCGACGCCCGATTGATTGGTAACCACGATGACCGGCAGCTTCGCTTCGTTCAAACGGCGGATGGCCACCGCGGCGAAGGGCAACATACGAAAACGGCTGACGTGATTCAAGTAGCCGACTTCTTCGGCGATGGTTCCGTCGCGATCGAGGAAAACGGCCGGACGCAATGGCGCGCTGTCAGCCAGAAGCCACCTCCGCGGAGCGCAACCAACCGCGCGCGGCAGCCTCGACGGTTTCGGGGACCACGCGGGTCATACAGCGATGATCGGTGGGGCAGCGGCGCAAAAAACAGGGGCTGCAATAGGGCTTTTCTTGAATCACGGTGCATCGCGGAGTGACGGGAGCGGTCCCATTCGGGTCGGTTGGGCCGAAAATGGCCACCACCGGAAGGCCGACTGCGGCGGCGACATGCATGGCCCCGGAATCGTTGCCGACAAAAAGTTGGCAGCGCGAAAGGAGCGCGGGAAGATCGGCGATTGCGGTCTTGCCTGCCATGCTGATCGACACACCGTGGATGGCGGAGGCGATAGCGTCGGAAACTTTCTGCTCGGCCGCGGTTCCGAAAAGAATGGCATCGGCATCGGTGTGGCTGCGAAAGCGATTTACGAAGTCGGCGAAGCGTTCGGGCGGCCAGCACTTTGCCGAGCCGTAGGAGGCCCCGGCGCCAATGGCAATTCTCGGGACGTTTTGGCGAACTCCCGCGCAGGACAAGGTTTCTTCGGCTTGGCGGCGATGTTCTTCGGCGACGTCAAGCGTTATGAAGGATTCTCGCGGGAGCGAATCGATCCAGCCGGCGCGGCGCAAGAGTTCAAGATAATAGAAGTGTTCGTGCGGCGGGATTTCACCGGGCTTGGGCACCGGAATCTTTTTCGTCAGCAGAAGGCTCCGCCCATCGCGAGCATAGCCAATGCGTTCGGGAATGGCGGCACGCCAGGCCAACCAAGCAGCATCAAATGCGTTCTGGAACAGGAGAGCGGCGTCAAACTTTTGTTCCCGAAGATTGCGCGCCAAACGCTCCCGGCCGCTGGTGCCCGTGTGCACTCCTTGTTCATAAGCGATCAGCTGGTCGCAAATGGCCTGGCCGCGATAAATGTCCGCGACGTAGGGCCGGGCTACAATGGCGATTCTCGCTTGTGGGAAGCGGGACCGAATGGCGCGAAGGGCCGGAAGGGCCAGGATGGCGTCGCCGACCCAATTCGTGGCGCGAATCAGAATTTTCACGCAGCGGCTCCCTGACGGGCAGCAAGTTTGCGGTCAATGGCGGCAAGCAGTTCACTCTCCGCAGGGAACACTAAATCGATGACCGCAACCCAAATTGGCAAGCGTGAGTTGGCGGCGGAGAGGTTTTCAGCATCCTTCTCGGTGGTTACCAATCCAACGGCGCCACATGCTTCCGATTGATATTGCAGGCGCTCCAAGTCCTGGAGCGAATACTTGTGATGATCCGCAAAGATTTTCCTCTCCACGACCTGGACGTGCCAGCGGCTCAAGTCGTCAAAAAAGGCACCGGGATTTCCAACACCGCAGAAAGCAAGGAAAGGTCCGCAACCAATCTCGCTAACATATTTTTGGTCCGGATCGTGGCCGAACCGCCGAAATCCAAGAAGCCTGGTCTGTGCGTAAAAGATGCAGAATTTATGGGCGTCGCGAGCTTCGATTGCAGGGCGCTCACATTTTCTTGAAACTATGAGGATGTCGGCGCAATGGCAGGCGGCGATCGGCTCGCGCAACGGACCTGCAGGAAGCAACCATTTGTTCTCGAGCTTGCGAGACCCGTCGAGCATCAGTATGTCCAAATCACGGGTGAGCTGCAGATGTTGAAAGCCGTCATCCAATACGAATACATCGATGGGTTGCTGACCTTCCAAGCGGCTTCCCGATGCAAATCGATCCGGACCTATTCCGAACACAACCCTGCCGCCGAGACGCCGCTTCAGCAGCTCCACCTCGTCGCTGCTATTACGAGTACCCTTATAACCGCGGCTGAGAATAGCAACCCGTTTGCCCTGCGCCACCAACCTTTCGGCGAGCCATAAGACCATAGGAGTCTTCCCCGTGCCCCCTACAGTTAAGTTCCCTACGCTGATCACCGTAGCGTTCAGACGCTTTTGTTTCAGCCAACCCCGCGCGTAAAGCTGACGGCGGCAGCGGACATATCCGCCATACACCATGGAAAACGGCCAGAGCAAAAGGCCCAGTGGCAGCGGAAGATTCATCGGGCCGGGCTCGCGAGTAATTTCGATATTTCCGCGAGGACGCGGTCGGTGGCGCCGCGGCTGCTGTCCACCAGATGCCTGGCGTTCTCTCCCATTTTTTGGCGGCGCTCCGGGTTTCGTAGAAGCTCGATCCAGGCAACACCGGCATCTTCCGGGCTCTCCACCTGTATCGCAGCTTCTGCGGCCACAAAGCGCGCGGCGATCTCCGAGAAATTTTCCATGGACGGCCCGAATACTGGAATCTTGCCGAACGCGGCGGGCTCGAGAATATTGTGTCCCCCCGAGGGAACGAGCGAACCGCCCACGAACGCGCCATCAGCCAACCGGTAGAGTGACGCGAGTTCGCCGATGGTGTCGAGCAGAATTACCGTAACGTCCGCGGGGAGTGATCCATTACCGCTGGGCGCCGCGCTATCCGCGTGGTCTGCAAAAGCCAGTTGCGATCGCCGAATAAATTTACGGCGCGATTCGTGAATGAACTCCGCGGCGGCTTCAAAGCGCTCCGGCTTTCGGGGAGCGAGAACCAGCAAAGCATTGGGGTGTTCGCCCTGCAGTACGCCGAAAGCAATCAATGCGAGCGGTTCTTCGGTGGCCACTACGCTGCCGGCGACTACAATGGGGGAGCGGTGTCGTCGGCGCGCTTCGGCTTCGAGCCAGTCGGAAAGCGGCGTTGCGACGGGAAGCTCCAAGTCGTACTTGAGGTTGCCGCTCACGGCCACCCGATCCTGCGGCGCGCCCAGCGCGCGAATGCGCTCCGCGTCTTTTTCGCTCTGCATTAGGAACCCGCTGGCGTGGCCGAGCGCCGAGCGCAGGAACGGGCGCAGGAAAAATCCGAAGCTGCCGAGGAAACGTTCATATCGTGCGTACGAACGGTCTGAGATTCTGCCACTGACAAAGAGCACGGGGATATTTTGGCGGCGTGCCTCACGCAGGAAATTGGGCCATATTTCGGTTTCCAGAACGACCACGAGCGACGGCCGCACGGCGCGCAGCACGCGCAGCACGCAAAAGCTCCAATCCAGCGGAAAATAAAATACCGCGTCGGCAAATTGCATCCGGTCGCGGGCAAGGGACTGACCGGTAATGGTCGCGGTGGAAACTACGAGGGGGCGGCCGGGATGAGCCTCTTTCAAGCGCTTGGCCAGCCCGATGCTGGAAAGAAGTTCCCCGACGGAGACGGCATGAATCCATATCGCGCCAGAACGGCCGCGCAACGATGCGTCAAGCGAGGCAGTAGACAGCCCCAGCCGCTCCCGCAAGTTGGACAAATACTTGCCTTGCCGCAGTCCCTTGGCCAGCCAATACGGCAGCAGCAAGAGGGCGGCGGCACCCATCAAAAAACTATAGATGAAATACACTAAGCGTGACTCCGGTCCCTAATTGCCGCCGCCACTTGGCGCGTGCCAAGCGCGGGGCAACCCTGCACGTCCCCCAGGAATCGAAGGCGTCGAGATGAGAAAACTATATTATAACCTCATGCGCACCGGCGTTTTGAGAATTCCGATGCTTGCCTTGGCCTTCGCCGGGATATTCGCCGGAGCCCAGCAGCCGCCCGTACGCACTGTCGCGCTGGAAGCGCATGAGGGATTAACGATCACCGCCGATCCATGGACCGATCAAGCCAAATACAAAGAGAAATTTCCCAAAAAGTCGCCATACACCGCCGGAGTTCTTGCGCTACAGGTTTCGTTTCGCAACGATTCGGATGACAGCATGAAGGTGAATTTGTCGCGCATTCGTTTGACCGTTCATCTGGATGCCGAGAACACCCAAGAGCTTCCCTCGCTGAGCGCGGAAGAATTGGTGCAAGCGATGTTGAAGTCCGGTGGGAAGGACCCGACCGCAACGCGCAGGCTGCCGGTTCCGTTGCCCAAGGGCAGAAAGGACAAGAACGCCGATGAATTTCGTCGTGAAGCGCAGGAAGCCGCAGTGCCGACAGGGGTGATCGCACCCCACAGTACGGTGCAAGGCCTGCTCTATTTTGATTTGCAAAACCAGTTTGACCTGCTGGACACCGCCCATCTCTATATTCCGGAACTGGTTCTAATGCGCGGGAATCGGGAGCTGACTTACTTTGACATCGATCTTGGCGCGCGCGGAAACCAATAACGCGCGGAAACGCCGGTCATTCGGTCGTGTGCGTCAATTTGCGCGCTCCCCTTACGTCGGCTACCATGCCAGTGTAGGAACTTTTCCCCACCTCGGGACCAATGCTGACTCTTCTTAACGAACTGAATCCGGAACAGCGCGTCGCTGCGGAAACAACAGAAGGACCGGTGCTGATACTGGCCGGCGCCGGGACCGGCAAGACGCGCGCTATCACCTTCCGAATGGCGCAACTCATCGCCAGCGGTGTGCCAGCCGAAGCGATCCTTGCGGTCACCTTCACCAACAAGGCCGCCGAAGAAATGCGCAACCGCGTTTCCGGCCTGCTGCTTCGCGCCGGCGTGCCCCCTGCGCAGCCGTGGCTCTCGACATTTCATTCGCTGTGCGCGCGGCTTCTGCGCCGCGATGCCGCCCATGCCGGCTTGCCCCGCGATTTCGCCATTTACGACGACGATGACCAGATCGCAGCGGTGAAACTGGTCATGGCCGGGCTGGACATCGACGACGATGCGCTAACCCCAAGAAATATTCTCAGCCGCATCAGCTACGCAAAGAACCACGGGGAGAGCGCGGAAGCCATGCGCAGCGCAGCAATCGATAAAGACGGCCGTCGTTTAGCTGACATTTACGCCGCTTACGAGAAACTCCTGCGGCAAAGCAACGCCCTCGATTTTGACGACCTGCTGCTGCGTACCGTCAAGATGCTGCGCGAATCGACTGCTGTTCGCGAAAAATGGCAGGCACGCTTCCAGTACATTCACGTCGACGAGTACCAGGACACCAACCGGGTGCAGTACGAGCTTCTGCGTCTGCTGACTAGCCCGCAGCAGAACGTGTGCGTGGTCGGCGACGAAGACCAATCCATCTATCGCTGGCGCGGCGCGGACGTTTCCATCCTGATGAGCTTCTCGCGCGACTTCCCTTCCGCACGGGTCATCAAGCTGGAGCGCAACTATCGCTCCACGCAGCAAATCCTGGATGCGGCCGGGGCGGTGGTGGCCAACAACCCGGAACGCCTGGGAAAGTCGTTAAGCGCCGAGAATGGCGCCGGATCGAACCTGAAGTACTTCGAGGGACGCGACACCCAGGCCGAGGCCGAATTCGTCGCCGGCGAACTGGAACGCATTCTCAATGAGGATTTCTCGCAGACTTGCGCGGTCGAGTACCGGACGAACTTTCAATCGCGCGCGTTTGAAGAGGTATTCCGGCGACGAGGGCTGCGCTACAAGCTAGTCGGCGGGTTCAGCTTCTACAATCGCGCGGAAGTAAAGGATGCGTTGGCGTACGTGCGCCTGGCTATGCACCCGGAAGATGACGTCTCGCTGCTGCGGGTCTTGAATGTGCCGCCACGCGGCATAGGTAAAACCACAGTCGACGCTTTGCAAGCGCTGGCGCGGACGGACACTTCCAGCTTGTGGTCGGCCATCGAAAAATTCGTTTCTGGCGCGGCAGGCGGACGAGCCGTAGCGCCGCTTCGCGCCTTTCAGGAACTGATCGCCAAGCTGCAGCAAGCCCTGGCCGACAGCGCGCCGCCCGATTTCCTGCGCGCCGTCCTTGACGTAACGGGCTATATGGACATGCTGAAGGATCGCAATGCCCCCGAGGACGTTTCGCGCATCGAAAATCTCGAGGAGTTGGTTGGCGCGGTCGCCGACGGTATCGAGAGCGGAGAATCCTTTACGGACTTTTTGGACGCCGCGGCATTGGTGAGCGACGCGGATTCCTTTGAGGGCAAGCCAGGCGTCACGTTGATTACATTGCATAGCACCAAGGGCCTGGAGTTCGATCACGTGTTCCTCACTGGAATGGAAGAGGGTATTTCCCCGCACAGCCGCGCGTTGAACGAGGAAAAAGGGATTGAGGAAGAACGCCGGCTGGTGTACGTGGGAATGACCCGTGCTCGAAAATCGCTCACCCTCACGCGGGCGGTGTATCGCCGTGTTTTTGGCAATGAGCAGCAGCTTCGGGCTTCCCTACCCTCGCGCTTTCTTGGGGAAATTCCGGGCGAATTGGTGGAGACGGTACGTGGCTCGATGGCGGAGATTGGCCAGACCAGGCGCTACGAGCCCGATCCGGAGTATTCCTACTCGCCGGAGGAGTTCCTGCGCCGCGTGCGAGGCCAGTCCCTGCCTCCCTCCGCACCGCGGCGCTCCGTCGGCTCCAGCGGGTTCGCACGGCCGACGGTCAGACGCGGCGCCGACGCCAATCCTCTTCTCGGTCAGAAGGTTCGCCACCCGAATTACGGAGTCGGTACGATCGTCGGAGTAGAAGGCGACGACGAAGACCGGCGACTCTCGGTCAGTTTTCCTGGGCGCGGCACCAAGAAATTCGTCGAGCGTTACGCGCAATTGGAACAGATGTAGGCAAGGGCCACCGGTGTTGCGCGCCTGCGCCGCTCCATGTACATTGAGGCGTAATCCTGGCCAACCTAGCTTGTCCGTCAAGCGACTTCAGGATGCGATCGGAGAGTACGAGTGGCATCACCCCTCTTCCGCTGCAAGAGCATCGACCAGTTGCTGTCGGATTCCGAGAATGCCGAAGTTCGCTTGAAAAAGTCACTGGGGTGGTTGAGCCTCACCGCCCTCGGCATCGGTGCGGTAATCGGCTCGGGAATTTTCACCATCGTTGGCACCGCGATCGCTGGTCAACAGCTCCAGGTCAAATCGATCCTGAATGCGCCGCTGTTGGAATACCTGATTTATCACTCGGCGTCCTTTGGGCGCCCCGGCGCCGGACCGGCCATTGCTCTGTCCTTTGTGCTGGTGGCGATTGTGTGCGGGTTCGCGTCGGTTTGTTACGCGGAGCTGGCCGCCATGATCCCGATCGCCGGCAGCGCCTACACCTACACGTATGCCACCATGGGAGAGCTGATCGCATGGATCATCGGCTGGGACCTGATCCTTGAATACGCAGTCAGCAACATGGCCGTCAGCGTCGGATTTTCCGCGCACGTGGTTGATTTATTGGATTGGTTTGGAATGCACCCCAGCCTCCGTTGGATTACGCCCGCCTACTTGCCCGGCGGACTTTCGGATTTGCAGGGCAATATGCTGTATCCCGCGGGCTGGCACGTAGGTTTCAATTGGCCGGCGTTCATCATCGTCATGTTGTTGACCGTGATTCTCGTTCGAGGAATTCGAGAGTCCGCCGAGACCAATAACATAATGGTGCTGCTCAAGATTGTCGCCATTCTGGTGTTCATCGGGTTCGCCTCGCGATTCATTCATCCCGCCAACTGGCACCCATTTGCGCCCAATGGATGGCCGGGGATCCTCACCGGCGGATCCATCGTTTTTTTTACCTACATTGGATTCGATTCCGTCTCCACCGCGGCGGAAGAGTGCGAGAACCCGCAGCGGGATGTTCCCATCGGCATCATTGCTACCCTTGTGGTTTGCACCATTCTTTATGTAGGCGTCGTGGTGGTATTAACCGGGCTGGTGCCCTGGCACACCCTGGCGGACGATGCCGCCCCGGTAGTCAATACGTTAAAGAAGCTGCACTTCAGTGGCGTGCGCCTCATCGTCCTGCTTGGCGCCTTGATGGGCATGATCTCTTCGCTGCTCGTTTTTCAATTGGGCCAGGCGCGCGTATGGTTCGCCATGTCTCGCGACGGGTTGCTGCCGCGTATTTTTAGCCGGGTGCACCCGCGTTATTGCACGCCCGATTTTTCCACCTGGATGGCCGGCTTTTTGGTGGGCATCCCAGCCGGACTTCTGGATATTGGGACGCTGGCGGATCTTTCCAACATTGGCACGCTCTTCGCGTTCGCATTAGTCGCCAGCGGCGTGCTGATCCTTCGTTTTCGCGAGCCAGATCGGCCACGGGCTTTTCGCGCGCCGGGCGGCCTGCTTGCGCCCATAGTCACTATCATTACGTGCCTGCTCTTGATGGCTGGCTTGCCAATCACGAACTGGATCCGATTCTTCGTGTGGCTGGCTATTGGACTCGTGATTTACTACAACTATGGACGCAAGCGCAGCACGCTGCGTGCCGCCAACCCGGCTTAGAACCTTGTGAGATGGGCGCATGTTCCTCAATCCATTCCGAAAGTGCCTCAACGCCGCCCTCGCCATTACCGCCAGCCTTGCGCTGATTCCGACGGGCACCTACGCGTGGGGCGGCAATGGTCAAAAAGTTGTAGTCAACCAAGCCATCGATACGCTGCCGGGCGACCTGCGCGCCTACTTTGAAAACAACCGCTCGTTCCTGGTGCAACACGTCACCGATCCGCTGGACGCCGAAGCGAAAGCTCCGCTCCAGCGTCATAATCACTTTATCCGGCTGGACAAGTACGGACGCTTCCCGTTCGACGCGCTGCCACGTAGCTACAAGGCCGCGGTCAACAAATACGGCAAATCGAAGATAGATTCCAACGGGCTGCTGCCCTGGGAGATTGGGGTTTATAGCCAAAAACTTACCGAAGCGATGAAACTGGGCCGCTGGGACGAAGTCAAACTCGACGCCGCCATTCTGGCTTATTACGTGGCGGAAGCGCGCGACCCTTTTAACACCACCGACAATTTCGACGGCCACCTTACAAATCAAACGGGCATCGATGAGCGCTTCGGCGCCACGCTCATCGATCGCTTCTCTTCGTTTTTCCCGATGCGCCCGAACGACGCTTCCTTCATCAACGATCCCACCGATCACGCGTTTGAAGCATGCCTCAGCGCGCACAGTTCGCTGGAAGTCATTCAGCTGGCGGATCGCAGCGCGCGTTTGGAGAATAAGTCCTATAACGACGAATACTTCGATCGTTTCTATAACCAGTCCGCTGGCACTCTGATTCGCCAGCTCTCGGACGCCGCTACCGATGTAGGTTCTTATTGGCTCACCGCCTGGACCAATGCCGGTAAGCCTGCTTTGCCTCATTAACGGTGACTACGCCGGGTATGCTGCCAGAAAGCATCGCCTCTCTTCCCAAGGCGGAGCTGCACCTCCACCTGGAAGGCTCCATGCAGCCGCCCACGGTCTGCGAACTCACCGCGCGACACGGCATTACGGTCACGGAGCAAGAAGTGCGACGCCGCTATGCTTACCGCAATTTCGGGGATTTTCTGGAGACTTTCAAATGGGTGACTTCCTTCTTGCGCGATCCGCAAGATTTCGCCTTGATTGCTCGTCACCTTGCTGAATACCTTTTGTCGCAGCGCGTCGTTTACGCTGAAGTGACCATCTCCGTGGGCGTGATGCTGCTGCGCCAGCAACGCGTCGAAGACAACTTTGCGAGCATTCTTGCCGCGGTGGAGCCCTTCGTCCGGCGCGGACTCCGCATCAATTGGATTTTCGATGCCGTTCGCCAGTTTGGCGCGGAAGCCGCCAGCCGGGTGGTGGATGCCGCCCGCCAATGCGCGTCACCATCGATTATCGCTTTCGGAATTGGCGGCGACGAGTTGAGCGTTCCTACCAAGGACCTGCGCCGTGTGTACGATCAGGCCGCAACGGCCGGATTGCACCGGCTGATTCATGCCGGAGAAGTCGGCGGCCCGGAAAAGATTCGCGAGGCCGTTGAACTTCTCGGCGCGGAAAGGATTGGTCACGGTATTGCCGCCATCCATGATCGAGACCTGATGGATCTCTTGGCGGATCGCCGGATTCCGTTGGAGATTTGCCCGCATAGCAATATTTGCACCGGAGCGCTGGCGCTGCAGTTGGGCCGCCTCCGCGCGGGCATGGAACATCACCCACTCCCGAGTCTATTTCGGAATGGCATTCCGATTGTGCTGTCCACCGACGATCCGGCCATGTTCCACACCACTCTGTTGCAGGAATATCAGCACGCCAGCGATCTCGGCATGACCGGGAACGAATTGCGGCAATTGGCGCAAATGAGTTTCGATTTTGCGTTTGAACGGCAGCACTCGCAAGTGCAAGCGGATTTACGCGTTGATCGCCAGCACGGAACGAGCTAGTTTACGCTTTTGCGCGCGTGTCTTCATCACCGTGGGGACGATGGCGACCCGCATTCCCAACTTCCGGATAGACTCCGCTTGCGCTTGATCTGTGGGGTCGATCACAAACGTGCCGGTAAAATCTGCGTACATCCTGGCCACACCCAATGCCGACGGTTCATGACCCAATTGCGCCAGCATCTTGTCCGATGGGCCTTTCAACGATTTGCCACCCACGATCGGACAAATAGCGGTGACACTTTCCTTCCGAGCCCGCACTGCGTCGCAAATTCCGGGAACCGCTAAAATGGGGCCGATACTGATAAGCGGGTTGCTCGGGCAGATGACAATCCAATCTGCCTGGCGAATCGAGTCGAGGACGCCGTTTGCCGGTTGCGCCTTGTCGGCTCCCTTACATTGGATTTCGCGCACCACCGGTTCCGCGCGGCGCTTCACCAGATATTCCTGGAAATGCAATTTTCCCTCGTCCGTGTCTAGGATGGTCGGTACCGCTTGATCGCACATCGGCAAGATCCGCTCCTGCACACCGAACGCGGTGCGAATTGCTTCAGCAGCTTCACTCAAAGATTTCCCTTCTGCCAGCATCGCCGATCGATGGATGTGGGTGGCCAGATCTCGATCGCCGAGATTGAACCAATTGGCACGGCCCAGTTCCGCTAGACGCTTGAGCGCGTGAAACGTCTCGCCGCGATAACCCCAGCCTTTGGTCGTATCCACAATGCCGGCGAGGGTATAAGTCACGATGTCCAGGTCGGGCGAAATTTTCAAACCATGAAGCACGATATCGTCGCCAGTGTTCACGATTACCGTTAAATTGCGCGGATCCATCAGGTCGTGAAGACCGAGCAACAGCTTGGAAGCGCCTACTCCGCCGGCCAAGGCCACGACATAGTTTTGCTTTGACGAGGGCATGAAAGCGCGGCAGTTTACGCTGCGAACCCCTCCGCGCCGGCCAGGCGCTGCACCCGCTCACGTACGAAAGGCGTCAGAAACTTGGCGTTCGTCACAAATTCCGGATAGATGGCCAGTCTTTCCCGCAACCTGAAACCGTGTGCTTCCGTTTCTTCGCGCAGCTTGGTGATCTGCGGCCAGGCGGCTTCCGGATTGATGAAGTCCTTGGTGACCGGGGAGATGCCGCCCCAATCGTTGATGCCCGCCCCAAGCAAGCGCGGAAAATCGGCGTAACTGAGATTTGGCGGCGCTTGCAGATTCATGCGTGGCCCTAGAATCAGCCGCGCGATCGCCACCGTGCGCAACATCTCGTCGAGGGAAGGTTCGGGATGATGCGCCATGGGTATTTCAGGCTTGGCGCGGAAATTCTGCACAATCACTTCCTGGATGTGGCCGTATTTTTCCTGGAGGGCGCGAATCGCAATCAGTGCATCGATGCGTTCTTCCATCGTCTCACCAATGCCGATAAGAATTCCGGTTGTGAAAGGCATGGATAGTTTCCCGGCTTCTTCGATGGTCCGCAGGCGCAAAGTCGGAACTTTGTCGGGAGCCTTGGCGTGCGGCAGACCGTCGCGCATCAGGCGGACGCTCACGGACTCCAGCATTAACCCCACGCTGGCGTTCGATTGCTTCAGCCGCTCCAGCGCTGCGCGGTCCATCACCCCGGGATTGGCATGAGGCAACAGCCCAACGCGATCAAGCACCAGCTCGGACATCGCTGCAAGATAATCGAGTGTACGCGCAAAGCCGTGATAGCGCAGAAACTCGCGAGCCTCTGGGAAAATCCGCTCCGGCTGATCGCCTAAACTAAACAGGGCTTCCTTACAGCCCGCGGCGCGCCCTTGTTCCGCCAGCGCGACGACTTCGTCGGGGGTCATGAAGTGTGCGCCAGGCTGGCCGGGATCTTTTCGAAACGTGCAGTAGCCGCAGTAATCGCGGCAGAGGGTGGTCAGCGGAATGAAAACTTTTTTGGAGAAGGAAATTACGTTTCCCTTCCCCTGGGCGCGAACCTGGCTTGCGGCTGCAAGCAGATCCGGAAGCGCGGCATTTTCGGCCAGACGAAGAGCGCTCGCGCGATCTAGGTAGCGGGCCCCGAGCGAACCGGCAATTTCGTTGGATACGAGAGGAATAATTTTAGTGGTCACGGCTGAAATTATGCGCGATGCATTTCCTTCTGCAATCCTCAAGAGCGGCTTCAGGATGACACGGTTGCCGAAAGATTTCTATTCGGGGCGCGTCTCCTTCGGCTAGCGGAAGAGGTCTTCAGCGGCTGGGCGAATAATACGGGTGGCTCGCTCGTCCGCAGGCCGATAACGATAGCCGCGAACAATGACGGCGGGTATTCCTTCGGACTTGCCCATGACCAGGCCGGCCGCTGCAGTGAGGTCGTCGGCGGCTGCCAGAATGGTGGCTTGCAGAGGTTTTGCATGGCGGTCTCGCATGCCGCGCAAGTCGCGAAGCACAGGTACGCCGGAGGCACCGATGGCGACATTGCTGAGACCCAGCCTCCACGGCCGGCCAAAAGTGTCACTGATGAGGACGGCGACGCGCTTTTTGGTCGCGCGACGAATCTCGGAGGCCAGGCGCCACGCGGATTCATCCGGATCGCGCGGAAGAAGGGTAACGACCTCGTCACCCGGCACATTGGAGTGGTCAACGCCGGCATTGGCACAAACAAATCCGTGATGCGTTTCCACTATGAGCACCGGATCCGTACGCACGATGCGGCGGGATTCCCGTAAAATCACCTCCACGAGCCGTGCGTCTTTCTTACGTTGCGCCGCCAACTGCAGCGCCTGGGCTGAAGGCCGTATAGCGGACAGTACCATCGTGCGCCCTTCGGCCTTAGAAACGATCTTTTGCGCAACAACCAGAACATCGCCGGATTGAAATTCCATCCGCTGCCGAAGCGTGCTCTCCAGAATAACTCTGGCCAGGTCGTCGCCTTCGCGGATCTCCGGCAGCCCGGTTATCGGCAAAATTTGAATGGAGACTGCGCCCTGTCCATGCTTTCTGGGTGATAACGAGCGTTTGCGTCGCTGTGCCATAGCAGTACATGGAGTTTATGCGAACTCCTTGCACCATTGCATGTGCCAGCTCCATTCCAAAAGCATCCCCGCGGCAACCGCCATACCCGCAAAAAAGGGGCGGCGCCTCATAGGTGCCGCCCCCAGACCGCTCGCTGCTGATCCTCAGGACTTCGGCGGTTTGTCCTTAGACTTGTCCTGCTGATTCGGCCTTTCCTGTTGCTTTGGGCGCTCCTGCGGTTGCTGACGGGGCGGAGGCGCTTGCTGGCGCTGCTGCTGATGCTCCTGCTGCTGGCGCTGTTGCACCTGCTGCTGTTGCTGATCGTGTTTTCTCTCCAGTTCCTGGAGCTGCCGCTGTTGTTGTTCCTGCATTTGCTGTTTGCGCTGATCGTCGGCCCGCTGCTGGTTCGCCCGCTGCCGTTCCTGGTTCTGCTGCTGCTCCAGGCGCTGGCGCTCCTGATCCTGCTGCTTCCGAATATTCTCCAGCTCTTGTTGATGTTGCCGCTCGAGTTGCGGATTCCCATTGGGGGGCGGATTAGCTGGCCTGGTGGCGGGAGGACGATCGTTGTGCTGCACGCTGGGCGGTGGCGTATTGGGCCGGTTGGCATTGGGCGGCGGCATATTGTTTGGCCGCTCTGCGTTCGGACGCTCGGCGTTCGCTGGCGGTGTGCCCGGCCTATTGCCGTTAGGCGGCGGCATATTGTTTGGCCGCTCTGC
>Ga0070730_10002122_pt1 | contig 18276 bp, 17 predicted proteins | sample Coa_R1_3_FD_66447 | JGI IMG/M metagenome (GOLD analysis project Ga0070730, IMG submission 66447) | Surface soil microbial communities from Centralia Pennsylvania, which are recovering from an underground coalmine fire - Coalmine... | ecosystem: Environmental > Terrestrial > Soil > Unclassified ... | reverse complement strand
CGCTCGAAATACTTGCCCAGCAACGGCTCAGGAACGCCTTCCACGTCGCGGGGCAAATAGGAGGCATGCCGCGCCGTGTTGAGCGCGGCTTCGTCCAGATCGGTCGCATAGATCTTCACCCTGCGATTGAATTCGATGGGGCCGAGTTGTTCGGACAACAGCATCGCCAGCGAATAGGGCTCCTCGCCGGTGGCGCAGCCAACGCTCCAGATACGCAACTGTTCACGGCCACGGCCAGGCTCGACAAGACGCGGCAGCACCGAACTCTTCAGCGCATCCCAGGCCTCCGCATCGCGGAAGAACGATGTGACGTTGATCAGCACCGTATTCAGCAGATCAACGAATTCCTGCGGATGCGCCTCCAGGAAGGCGTGATAATCAGCGAAACTCTCGACGTGCAGATGCTCCATGCGCAAGGCGACGCGCCGCCGCAGGCTCGTCCGCTTGTAGCCACGAAAATCCACACCGCGGCTTTCCTGGATGTAGCGGATCAGATTTTCGAATGCCGTGTTTTCATCCGGCTGCGGCACATCCTATTCCCCCTAGGGATAGCTTACGGCCGGGCGGCGCGCGCGATTGCCAGAAAGTCTTCGGCCTTCAGGCTGGCGCCGCCGATCAGGCCGCCCCCCACATTCGGCACTGCCAGCAGCGACGCGGCATTAGCCGGCCGCATCGATCCCCCATAGAGGATGCGGATCCCCTGCCCTTCGTCGCCGAACTGTCGCACCAGTTCTTCGCGAATGAAAGCATGCATCGTCGCCACGTCCTCTTCCGTTGCAGTCCGTCCGGTGCCGATGGCCCAAACGGGCTCGTAAGCCACAACGCCGGCGAACGGCTTCGGCAGGCTGCCGGCGATCTGCCAGCCAACCACCTCGGTCTCCTGGCCACCGACGCGATGGTCTTCCGTCTCGCCCACGCAGACGATCGGGATCAGCCCCGCTTCCACCGCGGCCAATACCTTCTCGCGGATCAGTTCGTCGGTCTCGCCATGGTTATGCCGTCGCTCCGAATGGCCCAGAATGACCCAGGAAGCGCCGGCGTCGCGCAGCATCGCCGCGGAGATATCGCCGGTGTGCGCACCCTGCATTGCCTGATGACAGTCCTGCCCCCCGACCGCCACGGAGGACCCAGCCAGCGCCTGCGCCACAGCGGCTACGTGTACGGCCGGTGGACAGACCAGCAGCTCGCATCCCAGCCCAACCGCACCCCCCGCGACGCCCCGTGCGAGCGCCACCGCACCGGCGGCAAGGCCATGCATCTTCCAGTTCCCGGCGATCAGTTGCGGCATGCTGTACCCTCCCTGCGGACGCGCGGCGGCAATTGAGCCGATTGGCAGCAATCGATGCAAATGCCGCCCTTGGCCTGCTCTGGCCTGTCAGACTACGATCCTCACGACCTGTCAGCGACGCGCCCTACCGACCCGAGCCATGCTTCGCCTTCTCACCCAGCAGCTGCCCAACAACCTGCGCCGGACAATGCGGATCCGCTGGCGGCGATTGGCAACGAAATCGTGGATGCTGTCGCGCTGGCATTACCATTGGCATGGTCACCAGCTCCTCGGCCGCCCATCCGAGCCAGTCTGGTATTTCGCCTACGGTTCCAACATGCATCACAGCGCCTTCCGCGAACGTCGCCGCATGAAGCCGACGGAATGGCGCGTCGGCCGCCTCAAAGGCTATCGTTTGCGCTTCAACCTGGAAGGCCGTCCGATCGGCAAGGCCGCGCCGGCCAACATCTGCCCCGATGGCGACTGCGAACTTTGGGGTGTGCTCTACCACATCACCCGCCGCGAGCTGCTGCGCCTCGATTCCACGGAAGGTGTCCCCGGCCGCAACTATCGCCACGTCCTGGTGCCGGTCGAAGGCGCCGACGGCCATATCGTTACCGCCGTCACCTACATGGCGAATGGCAAGGAAACAGACGGCGTGCCGTCACTCCGCTACATGACGCTGCTACGCGATGGTGCCCGCGCGCACGGCCTGCCCGCCGCCTGGCTCCAGTTCCTGGACGCCGTGCCGCACGGCGAGTGACTACCGCCCGCGCGGATCCAGCGCGTCGCGCAGTCCGTCGCCCACCAGGTTGAACGACAGCACCACCAGGAAGATCGCCAAACCCGGAAACACGGCGAGCCACGGCGCCTGCTCCAGGAACCGCTGGGCAGAATTCAGCATCGACCCCCAGGACGGATCAGGCGGCTGCTGCCCCAACCCGAGGAACGACAGGCTCGCCTCGGCAATGATCGCCGCGGCGATCGCCAGCGTCCCCTGCACCAGCACCGGCGGCACGATATTCGGCAGTATATGCCGCACCGCGACCCGCCAGCCCGGATTGCCGATTGCGCGTGCGGCCTCGACATAATCATTGCTGCTGGCATCGAGGGTCGCTGCCCTCGCCACGCGCATGAACCGCGGCGCCGTCGAGACCCCGATCGCGATCATCGCATTGGTCAGGTTCGGCCCGAGAAACGCGGCCAGAGCTATCGCCAGGATCAGAAAGGGACAGGCCAGCATCGCGTCCGTAATCCGGCTGAGCACCGAGTCCACCCACCCGCCGGCAAACCCGGCGAGCAGCCCTGTCGGCACCCCGATCGCCCCCGCGATCAACACGGAAACGACGCCCGCCATGAGGCTCGCACGCGAGCCAAAAATGACGCGTGACAGGACGTCGCGCCCATTTTCGTCGGTGCCCATCCAATGCGCCAGCGATGGCGCCTTGCGGATCGCTGTCCAGGACGTGGCGATCGGATCATACGGCGCCAGTAGCGGCGCAAACACTGCCACCGCGACGAACACGACGATGACGACCAGCCCGGCCACGGCAACCGGCCGGTGCAGGAACCGGCGCAGCGCCAGCCGCGCCGGGCTTTGCGGCACCACGACGATCGGCAAGGCAGCGGCGGAAACGCTCATGCTGCGCACGCGAATAGCGAAAGCCGACGGGGTTGTCACGGAGGATCAGAAAGCCGCGCAAACCGCCGCGACGGTCACACCGACGGATTGCTGGTGGAACTCGGCCTTGTAGGCATCCTCGATCGCCTTGATCGCGCGGTCGCTGGCCGGCGCATCGGGCACCGCGACGATGATCACCTTGGTGGGTTCAGCGCTGATACGCCGCGTCACTGGGTCCATCCACTGGCCATATGCATCGAACGCGGTGAAGCCGTCGGGCAGGTTTGGCGTCACGACGCGAGCGGCAAAGTCAGTCCATTCCGTGTCCGCAACCGGCGGCCGGCCGGTAATATTGCGACCAAAGAATAAATGGTACTCGAGCATTGGCGAGCCGCCAAACCGCGAGCAACCGCCGGTTGACGGTGCGCACGCACTGCAGACAGCGCACAAGAGAATGATTGCCGCGGTGCGGATAACCCCTGTCCCTGAACGCAGGCACGTCGATGACTGACGCCTAACGCGGCGTCAGCACCATCACCATTTGCCGGTTCTCCATCCGCGGCATCTGCTCGACCTTGCTTACCAGATCCATCTCGTTCTTGATCCGCTCGAGCACGCGCACGCCGATCTCCTGGTGCGCCATCTCGCGGCCACGGAAGCGCAGCGTCACCTTCACCTTGTCGCCCTCCTCGATGAACGACTTCATGGCGCGCATCTTCACCTGGTAGTCGTTCTCATCGATATTCGGGCGGACCTTGATCTCCTTGATCTCGATGACTTTCTGCTTCTTCTTGGCCTCGTTCTTCTTCTTCTGCAGCTCGTATTTATACTTGCCGAAGTCGAGGATCTTCACCACCGGCGGGTCGGCATTCGGGCTGATCTCGAGCAGGTCGAGCCCGACCGCCTGGGCGCGCAACCAAGCGTCGCGGGCGCTCATCACCCCCTGCATCTCGCCATCCTGGTCGATCAGCCGCACCTGCGGCGCGCGGATTTCATCGTTTACGCGTGGCCCCTCGCGGCTAGGCGGAGCGGGCATTGGTCCTCTGGGTATGGTCTTCTCCTGTCATGGTTGCTGGAGTAGTCAGTGGCTAGTCTGGCGGATTGCCGCCGGGAAAGGAAGGGTTTCGCACACAGACGCCGTATGAACCCTTCCGCTTTCAATTCCGTAAATCGGGAGGCACAGCCTCTTCCGCAAGCCTGCGCACCGCCTCGTCAAGCGCCAGCACCTCCTGCGCCTCGCCGCCCAGCCGGCGCAGCGCCACCGTCCGCTGTTCCGCCTCGCGCCGTCCCACCACCAGCAGCACCGGGACATGCGCCAGGCTGTGTTCGCGCACCTTGGCGTTGATCTTCTGGTTGGTGAGATCCGTCTCCACCGCCAGCCCGGACCGCTGCAGTACACCTGCCACTTCCTCGGCATAGGCATCGGCATCCGAGACGATCGTTGCAACCACCGCCTGCACCGGCGCCAGCCAGAGCGGGAAGCGTCCTGCATAGTGCTCGGTCAGAACGCCCAGGAACCGCTCGAAGCTTCCCAGGATCGCACGATGCAGCATGACCGGCGTTTTCCGGCTGCCGTCGGCGGCCACGTACTCTGCGTCCAGCCTTCCCGGCAGCTGCATATCCACCTGGAACGTGCCGCACTGCCACGGGCGACCGATCGCGTCCCGCAGCACGAAGTCCAGCTTCGGCCCATAGAACGCACCATCACCGGGGTTCAGCACCGGCTCGACGCCCGCCGCGACGCAGGCCTGCCGCAGCGCCTCCTCGGCCTGGTCCCAGGCCGCGTCGGCCCCGATCCGCACAACCGGCCGGTCCGAGAACATCACCGTGAATTCAGGGAACCCGAAGTCCCGATAGATCGACGACAGTAGCCGCACGAACTTCGCGCCCTCGTTTGCGATCTGCTCCTCGGTGCAGAAGATGTGCGCATCGTCCTGGGTGAAGGCGCGCACCCGCATCAGTCCATGCAGTGCACCCGACGCTTCATACCGATGGCACGACCCGAACTCCGCGAACCGCAGCGGCAGCTCACGATACGAACGGATTCCCTGCCGGAAGATCTGCACATGGCACGGGCAGTTCATCGGCTTGACCGCGAGCGTCTTGTTCTCGTCCTCGATGCGGGCGATGAACATGTTCTCGCGGTAGGCCTCCCAATGCCCGGACTTCTCCCAGAACGAGCGGTCCAGCAACTGCGGCGTCTTCACCTCCAGATAGCCGTCCGTCTCGAGCCGCCGCCGCATATACGCCTCGGCGGTGCGGTACAGCTTCCAACCCTTCGGATGCCAGAACACGCTGCCGGCCGCTTCCTCCTGGAAATGAAACAGGTCCATCTCCTTGCCGATGCGGCGATGGTCGCGGCGCTCCGCCTCCTCCAGCATGTTGAGGTAGGCATCGAGCTCCTTCTGGTCGCGCCACGCAGTCCCGTAGATACGGCTCAGCATGGCGTTGCGGTGATCGCCGCGCCAGTACGCGCCCGCGACCTTCATCAACTTGAATGCGCCACCGACATCGGCCGTCGAGCGCATGTGCGGCCCACGGCACAGATCCACCCAATCGCCCTGCCGATACAGCGAGATGGTCTCGCTGCGGGGCAGGTCCTCGATGATCTGTGCCTTATACTTTTCCCCCTTACCCAGGAAGAACTGGATCGCCTCATCGCGATCCATGACGCTGCGGACGAACTTCTCCCCGCGCCCGACGATCTCGCGCATCTTCGCTTCGATCGGAGGGAAGTCCTCTGGGGTGAAGGGTTCATTGCGCGCGAAGTCGTAATAGAAGCCGTCGGCGATCGACGGCCCGATCGTGACCTGTGTCCCGGGGTACAGTTCCTGCACCGCCTCCGCCAGCACATGCGCCGCATCGTGCCGGATCAGTTCCAGCGACTCCGGATCGCGCCGGGTCACGAACATCACTTCGGCGTCACGGTCGATCTCTGTGTCGAGATCAACCACCTTGCCATCCAGCTTCATCGCGATAGCAGCGCGAGCGAGGCCAGGTCCGATGCTCTCGGCCACCGTCGTGCCCGTCACCGGCCCGTCGAAGCGGCGCACGGATTTATCGGGCAGAGTAATGGCAGGCATCGGGTCCACGTCCGTTCTGTTGCAGGAGCGCTGTCTATGGCGTCGCACTCCCGACGGTGCAAGTGCTGCTCCGTCATCCTCGCGCTTGGCGCGAGGACCTACGACTTCCCTGCCTACGACTTCCCTGCCCCACGACTTCCCTGCCCCACGACTTCTCAGGCAGGTCAAATCGTCCCCGCCAAATCCTCCCAATCCCAGTTAACTGACCTGATCAGCCGCACCTTCCAAGCCCGTCGCCAGTGCTTGACAGTCTTCTCCCGCTGAATAGCCCGCACAATTTCCGAATGGTATTCGGCATATATCAACCGGGTCAGCCCGTACTTGGCAGTGAATTCACTCCCCGTCCCTGCCTGATGCTGCGCGACCCGCCGAACCAGATCAGCCGTCACCCCGACGTACAGCGTGCCGTTGGGCCGGTTCGTCATGATGTAAAGCCAGCCGCCCGTCATGCGGCATGGCGTAACAAACCCAGATTGAAGCGCGGTGAAGATGACACCGCGACAGTCGTGGTCGACGAGCGCAAGAATGACGACAGAGGAGCATGCCGATAGGAACGCCCCTACCCCATCACCTCCCGATACACCTGCAGCGTCGCCGCCTGCATTGCGGCTACGGTATAGTGCTCCAGCACCGACGCACGCGCCTGCGCGCCCACCATCCCCAGTGTCTCCCCCGGCAATGCCAGCACCGCCTCGATCGCCTCCGCCAGGATGGCGGGATCCCCCGGAGGCACGTGCCACCCGGTAATCCCGTGCTCCACTGTCTCCGCCGGTCCCCCGAGGTCCGCGGCGATCACCGGCCGCCCCAACGCCTGCGCTTCCACCACAACTCGCCCGAATGCCTCCGGCTGGGTGGATGCATGCACCACGACATCCGCCGCCATCAGCGCCGCCGGCATATCGTCGCACTCCCCCGCAAGGCGAATTCGCTCCGAGACCCCAAGCTCCGCTGCCCGCGCCACCAATCGTTGGGAAAACCGTGGCTGCCCCTGCTCTGCCCCCACCAGCACGCAATAGACATCGCGCCGCCCCATCCGGGCGATCGCTTCCAGCAGCACGCCTTGCCCTTTCCACTCCGTCAGCCGCCCCGGCATCATCACCACCGGCCCGTGTTCCGGAATCCGCCAGCTCCGCAGCTGCCGCATTACCCGTTCACCAGACACGGCCCTTGGATCGAACGCCGCCGGATCCACGCCACGCGGGATCAACCGTATTCGCGCCGGATCAACGCCATGCCTCTCCCCCACCAGCCGGTCGATAAACCGGCTCGCCACAATGACCCGCTCACCCCGTGCCATCACAGAGTTGTACCGGCGCTTCAGCGGCAGGCCCTCGCCATAGGTGCCATGCCACGTCGTCACGAAATGTGCGCCGGTCCGGCGGCATGCAAGCCACGCCGACCACGCCGGCGCGCGCGACCGTGCATGCACGATATCCACCCGTTCAGCGCGGACGATCGTCGCCAGCAGACCGGCATTACGCCAGATCGAATAGGGGTCCTTTCGCATCAGAGGGAGTGTTATGTGCCGCCCCCCAGCCCGCTCGATTGCCGCCACCAGCCGCCCGCCCGCGCTCGCCACCAATGCGGAACCGCCGGCCTCGACAATCGCCTGGGTGATCTCGATCGTCCCGCGCTCGACGCCGCCGGTCACCAGCGATGGCAGCACCTGCAACACCGTCAAATTGCGAACGTCAGGCGGCAAGACTAGGTTCGCATCAAGATCGTCGACCGCCAGGGAACCCGCCATGCGAAGGCCCACTAAACGACGCCAATTCGCACCGCAAGCCAGCGCCCCGCAATGACACTGCCCGATGGCAGACTGGATCGCGGCGATGGCGTCGAGCTCGCCTGGAAAAAGCAGCGCGGCCACGCACCAACCGTCGTCTTCCTGCCCGGCTTCCGCAGCGACATGAACGGCGACAAGGCCAGCGCTCTCGCTACCTTCTGCGCTGAGCGCGACCAGGCCTGCCTGCGCTTCGACTACTCCGGACACGGCACCAGCGGCGGCCGATTCGACGACGGCACGATCGGGCAATGGTCCCGCGACGCCCTCGCGGCTATCGACTATCTGAGCGAAGGTCCTCTTATTCTGGTCGGCTCATCGATGGGAGGCTGGATCGCCCTCCTCGCCGCTCTCGCACGCAAGGAGCGCATCGCTGCCCTTATAGGCATCGCCGCCGCCCCCGACTTCACGGAAGCCCTGATGTGGCAGGCCTTGACGCCAGCGCAGCGCTATACCCTGATGCGCGAGGGCATCCTGCGCGTGCCCAGCCAGTACGGCGACCCAACGCCCATCACTCGCGCACTGATCGAGGACGGCCGGAACCACCTGCTGATGGACCGCCCGATCGCGATCGACTGCCCGGTACGCCTGCTGCACGGCCAGCACGACCCGGACGTACCCTGGGAAACGGCGCTGCGCATTGCGGAACGTGTCATCAGTCAGGACGTTCAGGTGATCCTGGTGAAGGACGGCGACCACAGATTGTCGCGCCCACAGGACCTGGCGTTGCTGCGCCACACACTGGCACGGCTGCTCGACACATGAAGCTTCTGCCAAAGGTCCGCGCCCTTCGGTTTCAGACGTAACCTGCCACGACCACAGCGACATCATCAGGTAACGCCGCTCCCCCAAGCTCGCGCGTTGGCCTGTCCCGCATAAGGGACGCACCGCCACTCGGCGTTACTGGAGAACGGAAGATGAAACGCCTGTTGCTCGTCATCGGCCCGGCTTTGTGCATATCGCCGCTCCATGCGAAGGAGAATGCTCGAGTTGAGGTCAAGCCAGTGACCTCGGCAATCGTCAATTCCGGCGGCCAGCCGATACGGCTGCCACAGGGCAATGCACAGGTTCTCGTGTCCACGTATGATATTCCCGCGGGCGCGGTTCTCCCCGAGCACATGCATCCATTTCCGCGCTTCGGCTATGTCCTCACGGGGACCTTACGTGTCACGAACACAGACACGGGAGAGGAGCACGATTACAAGTCCGGCAATTTCGTCCTGGAATCCGTCAACAGATGGCACCAAGCCACCACCGTTGGCTCCGCTCCAGTCAGACTGCTCGTCATCGATCTGACGGAACCGGGAAAGAACAACGTGATAATGAAAAAGTGAGGGGGACCGCCAGGGCTTGGTTCAGAAATCCAGATCCGCATAATGCGTCGGCGCCGTCATCCCCGGCACCCGGTCACCCAGCACCCCCCGAAAGCTCGGCCGCGACTTCATCCGCGCATACCAGTCCTTCGCCGGCACCGAAACCGTCCAATCCACATCCCCAATGAAATCCAGGCACGACAGATGCGCCGCTGCGGTGAAATCAGCCAGCGATATCGTTGCGCCTGCTAACCATTTCCGCGTCTCCGCCAGCCACCCCAGATATTCAAGGTGGTATCGCAACGCGAGATATCCTGTCCGCATCGCCGCCGGCTCCGGATTCCCCCGCCCCGCCATGCGCTTCATCACTTTCTCGCCCAGCAGATTGCGCGTTACCTCTGCCGCAAACTTTCCGTCGAACCAGGCAACCAGCCGCCGGCTCTCGACCCGCTCCGCCAGCGTGCGCCCAAGCAGCGGCGTATCCGGATATGCCTCCTCCAGATACTCGCAGATCACATTCGAATCAGGAATCGCGAGCCCGTTATCCTCAACCAGTGTCGGCACCGTCCCCGCGGGATTGAGCTCCAGATACTCCGCCCTTCGCTCCCACACTTTTTCCGCCCTCGAATCGAACGGCAAGCGCTTTTCCGCTAGTGCCAGACGCACTTTGCGGGAGAACGGCGATAGAGGCAGATGGTAGAGCGTCCGCATGCGATGTGCTTATCGCATACCGCCCCGCGTCGCTATCAATCCCTCGTTTGATAGGAAAGATCGGTGACACCGCCTGCTTGTTCCTCGGGCAATACCCGACGCCGGCCACCACCCGGCTGAAACCGCCGGAGATATCCAGGCACCACCAACTCAACCGGTGTCGCAACGATATCGAGCGCCGCAAGCCCAGGCATGTCGGCACCGACAATGCTGTCCTGCTGCAACGTCAGCAGCTGATCGCGCGTGATTGGCGGGCTCGGCAGATGTTCCAGAAACCCGGCCTTGAACCGCATCAGACCGGTCGGGATGCTGATCATGCGGTGGCCACTCCGCCCGGTTTCCTTCAGCACATAGGCCAGTATCTCGCGCATCGACCACACGCGCGGCCCGCCCAGTTCATACCCCGCTCCCGCGGCGTCAGGCCGCGCGAGCGCAGCCATCACCGCGTCAGCCACATCGCCGACATAGACCGGCTGAAATTGCGTATCACCGCAGATCACCGGCATGAACGGCAGCATCCGCGCCATGGCGGCAAATCGGTTGAACAGATTGTCCTCCGGCCCGAACACAAGGGACGGCCGCAGGATCGTCGCGCCAGGAAAAGCTTCGCGCAGCAGCCTTTCCCCCATGCCCTTTGTGGCGGCGTACTTGCTCGGCGCATCCTCGCGAGCGCCGATCGCTGACAAATGCAGCAGCCGGGTGACCCCTGAAGCTGCCGCTCGCCGCCCGATCAGTTCCGCTCCCTGGGCGTGGATCGCCTGGAAATCGCCGTGCAGAATGCCGACGCAATTCACCACCACATCGGCGCCATCAACCGCGCGCTGCACGGTCGCCTCGTTGGTCAGCGAGGCGAACAGCGGCACAACCTGCCCCACCGCCCCCATCGGCTTCAGGAACAGCGCCGCCTCGGGATCGCGCACCGCGACGCGCACCACGTATCCCTTGTGCGCGAGCCGCTTCACGACATACCGGCCGATGAAGCCGGAGCCGCCGAACACTGTCGCCACATTGCGCGTCGCCATCACCGCATCGTCTCCCGCTGCGCCCCATGTGATAGGCGGCAGTGCAACGAGGCTCAAGCCGCAGGATCAGGCGCCGGCGCTTCCTCCGCAGGCGGAGGCGAAGGCGGAGACGGCGTTGCAGGCCTGCTGCCCCAGCCCAGCCACTCCGCCGCCTGCTCCGCCCGACGTAACGCCGCGTCCAGCGCCGCCATCGTCGCGGTCAGATCCTCGGTCTCATCCGAACGCCAGGCACGGACCGTCCAAAGCCACACCGCGCAGAGCCCGCGCACCCGCAGTTCGCCATTGATACCGCGCGTCGGAATGCCGGCGGCATCCAGCATCCATCGCATGCTTCGCCGCGTCGCCAGCGTCAGCAACAGCGCCGTGGGCGGCTCCGACGGCAGAGCGCGCAGCAGCGCCAACACGCCGGCACGATGCGACTGCAGGGTGTCGATTCGCCGCATCAGCAAATCGAACAGCCGGTCGCGCCCCGGCCCTTCGCCTGCCGCCTCCTCCAACGCCGCCTGATCGGCAAGCCGCCCGAATTTCAGCAGCACCGCGGGCCGCCCGGGGAACCGCTCCCGCGCCAGCGCCAGCGGCAAGCCAGCGGCCCGTGCAGCCGAACCGACGGTAACCCCGCGCCAGCCCTTCTCCGCGGCCAACTGAAAGGCTGCGGCGATCAGTGCTCGGTCGAATTCTGCGTCATCCATCGGTTCATCATGGCCTTGAGAACAGCGCTTGGCCACACATGGGCGCGTGAGCAAGAATGCAAAGCGGCGACCGTGGGATTGCCCCGGCCCGCGCGTAATGACATCGGTAGCGAATGCTCGACTCGGCCCTCTGCTTGCTGCTCGGTTACCTGTTCGGCTCGATCCCGTTCGGCCTGCTGCTGACGCGTGCCGCCGGTCTCGGCGACATCCGCTCCATCGGCTCGGGGAACATCGGCGCCACCAACGTCCTGCGCACAGGCAATAAGGCTCTCGCCGCCGCGACGCTTCTCCTGGACGCGGCCAAAGGCGCCGCCCCGGTCCTCATCGCCGGTTGGTTCGCCGGGCGCGATGGCGTCATGTGGGCGGGCATCGGCGCGGTGCTCGGCCACGCCTTCCCGATCTGGCTTGGCTTCCGGGGCGGCAAGGCGGTTGCCACAGCCTATGGCGTGCTGATGGCCGCAGCGTGGCCCGTCGGCATCGCCGCAGGCGCCATATGGCTGGCCACCGCCGCGCTGTTGCGTATCTCCTCTCTCGCCTCGCTGGCGTCGTTCGCGATGGCGCCCATCCTCGCCTGGCTGTTCGCCGATTTGGCCGTCGTTAAGGTTGCGTTGGTAATCGCTGTGCTGGTGTTCATCCGTCATCACACCAACATCCGCCGACTGCTGGCGGGCAGCGAGCCACGCATTGGAAAAAAGGCAACAGCATCCGCAGCCGAACCAGGATGAACTGGATCGCCTGCGCCTGATCCGAACCGAGGGCGTCGGCCCGGTAGCCTATCGCCGCATGTTGGCGCGCTACGGCTCCGCCTCAGAGGCAATCGCCGCGCTCCCTGCCCTCGTAACCGCCGGCGGCCGTTCCGCTCCACCGGCGATCCCCTCTCGCGACGATGCTGCGCACGAGTTGCAGGAGCTCGCCAGGCTCGGTGGCCGCATGCTCTTCCTCGGCGGTTCCGACTATCCACCCCTGCTTGCCATGCTGGACGATGCCCCCGCCTGCATTGCCGTGCTGGGTGACGCCAATCTCCTGCCAAACCGGGCTGTCGCCATGGTAGGCGGCCGCAATGCCTCCGCCAACGGCCAGCTGTTCGCAGTCCCCGGCTCCCCGCTCGACCCCCGCTCCCGCGGCGGCAATGATCTCATCCGCCAGGGCGCGCACCTGACCGAGACGGCGCAGGACGTGCTGGACAACCTGCCGGATCACCCCGCCCGCGAGGGCCTCGCACGCTCGCCGCTATTCGTCCACGGCACGGCGCCGACAGGCTTCTCCGAACCGCCGCCGGCGTGGTCGGAACCCCGGGAATCCGCCGCCGACCTCTGCAAAGCGCGAGAGCAAGTCATTGATTTACTTGAAACTTCTCCAACAGCCGTTGACGACGTAGTACGTCGCTGCCAGTTCTCTGCCGCCGCAGTGATGGCGGTATTGCTGGAATTGGAGCTCGCGGGCCGCATAGAAACGCTGCCTGGCAGCCGGGTTGCCCTGCTGCCGGAGACCGCATTGTAAGGTGCCAAAAGGCTGATGTCAGACGTCGTCGTCGTTGAGTCTCCCGCGAAAGCCAAGACCATCAACCGCTACCTGGGCGGCGGTTTCACCGTCCTCGCCAGCCTTGGCCATGTCCGCGATCTTCCCCCCAAGGACGGCTCGGTCCGCCCCGAGCAGGACTTCGCCATGGACTGGCAGTCCGATTCGCGTGGCGAGAAGCAAGTCGGCGCCATCGCCAAGGCACTGAAGGGCGCATCCACACTCTATCTCGCCACTGACCCAGATCGCGAAGGCGAGGCGATCTCCTGGCATGTCCAGGCGATGCTGGCCGATCGCAAGGCGCTGACAGGCGTAAAAGTCCGCCGTATCACCTTCAACGAGATCACCCGCAGCGCTGTCCGCGCCGCAATGGCTGCACCGCGTGACCTCGACCAGCCGCTGATCGAGGCCTATCTCGCCCGCCGTGCCCTTGATTACCTGGTGGGCTTCACCCTCTCCCCCGTCCTGTGGCGCAAGCTCCCCGGCAGCCGCTCCGCTGGCCGCGTGCAGTCCGTCGCTCTCCGTCTTATCTGTGAGCGCGAAGCCGAAATCGAGGCCTTCCGCGCCCGCGAATACTGGACGGTGGAGGCCGACTTCGTCACCCCGGCAGGCGCCCAGTTCTCTACCCGCCTCACGCATCTCGAGGGCAAGAAACTCGACCAGTTCGATCTGCCCGACGAAGCCACGGCCATGCGCGCCAAACAGCGCGTCGAGGCGGGCCGCTTCCACGTCGGCTCGGTCGAGAAGAAGCGCGTCAAACGCCACCCCTACGCCCCCTTCACCACCTCCACGCTTCAGCAGGAAGCTTCGCGCAAGCTCGGCTTCGGCGCGCAGCAGACGATGCGCCTGGCGCAGCAGCTCTACGAAGGCGTGGACCTCGACGGCGAGACCGTCGGCCTGATCACCTACATGCGGACCGACGGCGTGCAGATGGCGCGCGAAGCGATCACCGCGATCCGCGAGCATGTGCAGGGCACCTATGGCACCAACTACCTGCCGCCCTCGCCGCGCGAGTACCAGACCAAGGTGAAGAACGCCCAGGAGGCGCACGAGGCGATCCGTCCCACCGACGTCGAGCGCACGCCCGACAGCGTCGCCCGCTTCCTCTCCAACGATCAGCGTCGTCTTTACGAGCTGATCTGGAAGCGCGCCGTCGCCTCGCAGATGCAGTCCGCCGAACTCGACCAGGTCACGGTCGAAGTCACCGACGGCCATGGCACCACGCTCCGCGCCACTGGCTCCATCGTCGCCTTCGACGGCTTCCTCAAGCTGTATCGCGAGGACACCGACGATGCCGCGGAAGAAGACGAAGGCCGCATGCTTCCGCCGATGGCGGAACGCGATCCGCTGAAGCGCGGCGAGGTCACCGCCACCCAGCACTTCACCCAGCCGCCACCGCGCTACTCCGAGGCGAGCCTGGTCAAGAAAATGGAGGAGCTCGGCATTGGCCGCCCCTCCACCTACGCCTCGATCCTGACAGTCCTGCAGGACCGCAAGTACGTGCGGCTGGACAAGCGCCGCTTCATCCCGGAGGACCGCGGCCGCCTCGTCACGGCCTTCCTGGTGGGCTTCTTCGAGCACTATGTCGACGCCGGCTTCACCGCCTCGATGGAGGAGAAGCTCGATGAGATCGCCGAAGGCGACATCGAATGGCGCGCCATGTTGCGTGCTTTCTGGGAAGAGTTCTCCCACGCGATCGACCAGACCAAGGACCTCAAGATCAGCGACGTGATCTCGGCCCTGGACGAGGATCTCGGCCCCCACTTCTTCCCGCCGCGCGAGGATGGCACCGACCCGCGCGCCTGCCCCGCCTGCGGCAACGGCCGGCTCGGCCTGAAACTCGGCCGCTACGGTAGCTTCATCGGTTGCTCCAACTATCCGAACTGCCAGTACACCCGCCGCCTCGCGATCGAGACCGGCGATGACCAGGGCGAGACGCTGAAAGAGGGTATGCGTGCCCTCGGCCAGCACCCCGACACCGGCGATGAAATCACCGTCCGACGTGGCCCCTATGGTCTCTACGTGCAGCAGGGCGAGAACGGCGATGAGGAGAAAGGCAAGAAGAAGACCAAGCCGCGCCGCACGTCGCTGCCGCGTGGCATGGACGGCGACCAGATCACGCTGGAACAGGCGCTCGGCCTGCTGTCCCTCCCCCGCGTCATCGGCCCGCACCCCGAAACCCACGAGCCAATCGAAGCGGGGATCGGCCGCTTCGGTCCCTACGTTCGTATGGGCGCGATCTATGGCTCCCTCGACCGCGACGACGACGTCCTCGCACTCGGCATCAATCGCGCGGTTGACCTGATTGCACGCAAGATGGCGAGCGTGCGCAATCTCGGCACGCACCCCACCGACAAGGAGCCTGTTTCGGTCCGCAAGGGCCGCTTCGGTCCCTACGCGCAGCACGGCAAGGTGGTCGCCAATCTGCCGCGCGGCGTCATGATGGAAGACGTGACGCTCGAGCAGGCGGTCGCGCTGCTTGGGGAGAAGGGCAAGCAGCTCCGCCCCCGAGGCGCCGCCGGCCGCCGCGGTCGAGGCGGCGCCCAGAAGCAGGCTGCCGCTCCTGAAGCAGCATCCGCCGCGGAACCCCGGAAAGCCAAACCGGCGGCCAAGCGCCGCGCCGCCGCCAAGAAGGCCAAGCGTGCGGCCTCGAACGCGCCAGCCAAGCGTCCCGCCGCCGCCAAGACCAAGGGTCCCACTAAGAAGAAATCGACCAGTCGTGCCAGCAAGCCGGCGTCGCGGCAGCGGTAGCCGTCGAATTCCCCCTCCCGTCCCGGGCGGGGATACGGGAGAGCGGCGCCTCAAAGGGAAGGCTACCCTTCCCCCCGTCACTGTCCTGATCATCACCGGCACCGACCAGGATGGCGACGCCATCGCTCGCCCCGCCACCTGGGACACCGACGCCGGCCGGCCTCCCACCATCATCATGATCCCGGAACCCCGTGGCCGCCCTGCCCTGGCCCCCGGCGAGCGCGTCCTGGCCCGCCTCCGCCCGGTCGGCCGCAACGGCTACGAAGCCCGAACCCTCCATCGCCTTGCTGCCACGCCCGCCCGCATTCTCGGCGTCTACCGCGACAACCGCATCATCCCCACCGACCGCCGCGCCAAATCCGAATGGCTGGTTCCCTCCGGTGAATCCGCAGGTGCCGAGGATGGCGAAATCGTCCTCGCCCAACCCCTCCCCCACCATCGCCCGCTCGGCGCAAAACCTGCTCGCGTCATCGAACGCCTCGGCTCCATGGGTGACGCCCGCTCGGTCAGCCTGATCGCCATCCACACCCACGACATCCCGCAGGATTTCCCACCGCCCGCACTGGCAGAAGCCGAAAAGGCCCGCGCCACGCCGCTCGGCCGCCGCACCGATCTGCGCGACATCCCCCTCGTCACCATCGATGGCGACGATGCACGCGACTTCGATGATGCCGTGTTCGCCGAACCCGTTGGCGACGGGTTCCGCCTCATCGTCGCCATTGCCGACGTGGCGCACTACGTCCGGCCGGACTCACCGCTGGACCACGCCGCCCGCACCCGCGGCAACAGCGTCTACTTCCCCGACCGCGTCGTCCCCATGTTGCCGGAAGCGCTCTCCAACGGCTGGTGCAGCCTGCGCCCCAACGAAGACCGAGGCTGCCTCTTCGTCGACCTCCACATCGACGCAAGAGGATACAAGACCGCGCATCGCTTCGGTCGTGGACTGATGCGCAGCAGCGCCCGCCTGACCTATGAAAACGTCCAGCGAGACAACGCCGACCACCCACACCTCTACGCCGCCTACCGCGTCCTCGCGGAAGCACGCCGCACCCGGGGCACGCTCGATCTCGATCTCCCTGAACGCCGCGTCCTGCTCGACGACACCGGCCATGTCGCCAGCGTCCAACCGCGCCCACGCCTCGACAGTCACCGGCTGATCGAGGAATTCATGATCCTCGCCAACGTCTCCGCCGCAGAAGAACTGGAGCGTCTGCGGCAGCCGGCGATGTATCGCAACCACGCGCCCCCATCCGACGAAAAGCTCGCCTCCCTGCGCGACTTTCTGCACGGCTTCGGCATCTCCCTGCCGCCCGGCAATCAGATCCATCCGCGTGATATCGATCGTGTGCTGCGTCGCGTCGCGGGAACGCCCGATGCGCCATTGGTCAACGAAGTCGTCCTCCGCAGCCAGTCACAGGCCGAATACAACCCTGACAACATCGGCCATTTCGGCCTGGCTCTGACGCGCTATGCGCATTTCACCAGCCCGATCCGCCGCTATGCCGACCTGCTGGTGCATCGCGCGCTGATCCGCGGCCTGAAACTCGGCACCGGCTCATTGGCGAAAGACGAAGGCGCGCGCTTTCCTGACGCAGCCATTCATATCACCGCCACCGAACGCCGCGCGGCACTTGCCGAACGCGATGCGATCGACCGTTACCTCGCTGCCTACATGGCGGACAAAGTTGGAGCAAATTTCGCAGCACGAATTTCCGGTGTGACGCGCTTCGGACTTTTCGTCACAGTTCCCGAAAGCGGTGCGAGCGGTCTCGTACCCGTGCGCTCTTTGCCGGACGATTACTGGCAGCATGATGTGAGGGAGCAAACGCTGACCGGACGCAGGACACGGCTTGTCTTTCGCCTCGCCCAAGAGGTCGATGTGCGGCTTGCCGAGGCGAGTCCGGTGACTGGCGGTCTGATCTTCCATATCCTGCAAGGCGCACCCCCAAAACGACGAGGCAAACGGCCAAGGTCCAGGTGAGACGCACGACTGCCCTGCTGATTCTGCTGCTGATTGCGCCTTTGCATGCTCAGCCTGTTGCCGCCGCATCGGCGTTCGATCCGCATCTGATCGCGAATGTCTATGTCACTGCGCTGGCCTTCATGGCGCCGCGCACCCTGGATCCGGTGCCGGCCTCCCAGCTCACCATCTGGGGCCTGAATGGACTGACCGCGCTGGACCCCGACCTTGCCACCGGAACACACGACAACAAGTTGCAACTGATCGACCGCGATCGGCTGCTCGCCGAGCGCCCGCCGCCCGCCAGCAGCGACGTAGAAGCATGGGCAGTGTTGGCGAGCGAATTCGCCACTGTCGCGGCGAACAGTTCCAATCCGGTTCGCCGCGCCGGCACGCAGGGTGTGGTGCAAAGCTTCTTCGACGAGTTGTTCAACCATCTCGATCCCTATTCGCGCTATGTCGGCCCCAGCGACGCCAACGAAGACCGTGAGCGGCGCTCGGGCGAGGCAGGCGCCGGCCTGCAGCTGACCCAGCGCGGCGCGGCGACCGTCGTCCTTT
>Ga0070730_10002121_pt1 | contig 18277 bp, 14 predicted proteins | sample Coa_R1_3_FD_66447 | JGI IMG/M metagenome (GOLD analysis project Ga0070730, IMG submission 66447) | Surface soil microbial communities from Centralia Pennsylvania, which are recovering from an underground coalmine fire - Coalmine... | ecosystem: Environmental > Terrestrial > Soil > Unclassified ... | reverse complement strand
CTTCGACATCCATCGCGCCGGGTGGGACGACGAGCTCCTCGCCGCGCTCGACCTGCCGCGCGCGATGCTGCCGTCGCCGGTGCGCTGCAGCGGCGTCGTCGCCGAGACGGATCCCGCGCACTTCGGCGCCGCGATCCCGATCGCGGGCCTCGCCGGCGATCAGCAGGCCGCGCTGTTCGGGCAATCGTGCTTCGCCGCCGGTCAGGCGAAGAACACCTACGGCACCGGCTGCTTCCTGCTCGCGAACACCGGACCGCGGCCGCGCGTCAGCGAGGGCGGCCTGCTCACCACGATCGCCTGGGATATCGGCGCCGGGCTCGCCTATGCGATCGAGGGGAGCGCGTTCGTCACCGGCGCGGCGGTGCAGTGGCTGCGCGACGGGTTGGGGATCATCCGCGACGCCGCCGAGACCGAGGGCCTCGCGCGATCGGTCGACCCGTCCGACGGCCTGTACCTGGTCCCCGCGTTCACCGGCCTGGGCGCGCCGCGCTGGGATCCCTACGCACGCGGACTGCTCATCGGCATCGAGCGTGGCACGACCCGAGCCCATCTCGCGCGCGCGACGCTCGAGAGCATCGCGTTCCAGACGCGTGACCTCGTCGAGGCGATGCGGGCCGCGGGGCAGCCGATCGAGGTGCTGCGGGCGGACGGCGGTGGCACCGCGAACGCGTTCCTCATGCAGCTGCAGGCCGACCTCCTCGGCGTGCCGGTGGAGGTCGCGGCCGTGCGCGAGACGACCGCGCTCGGCGCGGCATCGCTCGCCGGGCTCGGCGCCGGACTGTGGACGTCGACCGACCAGCTCGCGCAGCGCCGCCGCGTCGCGGCCCGGTACGAGCCCGCGATCGGCGCCGACGAGCGCGATGCGCGATACGCCGGCTGGCTCCGCGCCGTCGAGCGCTCGCGGGGCTGGGCGGCGCCCTAGCCCTTCGGGATCCGCTCCGGCCAGTTCGACATGATCCCGTCGACACCGAGCGCGCCGAACGCCGCGATCTCATCCGCGTCGTTCACCGTCCAGGCGTTGACGCGCAGCCCGGCGGCGTGCGCCGCGTCGACGAGCTCGCGCGTGACGTAGGCGCGGTTCGGATGCAGGGCCCACAGGCCGAGCGCGCGCGCGCTCGCGACGAGCGCCGCGCGATCGGGTGAGTCCGAGAACACGAACGCGCGCCGGACCGCGGGCGCCGCGGCGCGCGCGCCCTCGAGGGCGCTCCACCAGAAGCTCGACACGTACGCATCCGGATCGGCCCGCTCGGCGAGGCGCGTCGCGACGCGGCGCCCGGTCTCGCCCGCGCGCGCGTCGTCCCGCTCGGCCTTCAGCTCCACGTTCACGCCGACGCGCCCGCGGCAGAGATCCAGCACCGCGTCGAGGGTCAGCGCGGCGTCCGTGGGGCGGTCGTGCGAGATGAGCAGCCGGCCGTCGCCGGCGAGCCACACGTCGGTCTCGATCTCGTCGCACCCGAGCGCGATGGCCTTCTCGAACGAGGCGACGGTGTTCTCCGGCGCGTGGCCCATGGCCCCGCGGTGACCTATCCGGCGCACGTGCCCGCCATCGCGCGCATCGTACGTGCGCCGGCTACGTCGCCAGGGCCGCGCGGGTGCTCGAGAGAAGATCGTCGAGCGCGGGCTCGAGGCGCGACGCCAGCGCGGCGTCGGTCGCCCGGAGCTCCGCGCTGAGGCGCTCGATCAGGACCGTGAAGGCGCGCGCGATCTCATCGGGCTCGAGTCGCGTCACGAGGGCGCCGCGCAGCGGGTCGGTGATCGCCGGCGGAAGCTGATCCAGCCCGCGTCCCTCGACGGCCGGCACCCCGTGCCGCAGGCAGGCCGCCGCAAGGACCGAGTCGCGCGCGGCGCTGACCATGTATTCGGCCTGCCAGAGCTTGCCGCGCGCGATCGCGGAACGGACGTGGAGCGCGTACAGCCACGCGTATCCGAGGAGCTCTTCGCTCGTCCGCGGCTCGGAGCTCCGTGGTTCGGCTGCCGCGCCGAACAGCAGTCGGAACGTCGGCGCCTTCGCGGCGAAGTCCACCTGCGGCGCGAGGGCCACGTCGACCTGCAGGCTGTTGGCGAGCAGGAACACGCGATAGATCCAGGTGCCCGCGCGGACGTCGACGTGATGCACGGCGCCGTGGCGCTCGTACATCCGCGCCGTGAGGTCCGCGAGCGTCGCCGCGATCTGCGACGGGTCGATGACGCCGAAAGCCAGATCGACGTCGGACCAGCGGTCCTCGCGTCCGATCGATGCCGACCCGGTGAGCGCGCCGCCGCCGATGCGGGCGTCGGCGCGGGCGATCGAGATGAGGTCCGCGCGCACGCGCTCGCGATCTTCGGGTGTGTACGTCGCAGGCCCCCACTCTACCGGCGGGACGTGCCTCGGCATGTCCACCGGTCCGCGAGTTTCTACCACACGACCTAGATTGCAGGGTATGGAACGCTCTGATGCGAGGGACGGAGGCGCGCCGCTCCTGTTCTACGGCGACACCTATCGGTATCCGGACATCTACCACGCCATCCGGTTCCTCGCGCCGGATCCGCAGATCGTCCTCGAGGACGGGGCCGACCTCGTCCTGCTCACCAACTCGCTCGAGGAGGGCCGCGCGCGCAAGCAATCGCACGCCACGAAGATCCACAACGTCGATGAGTTCGGGTCGCGCGAGCTGGTGGCCGCCGGCGCGAAGCCGACCGAGGCCACGGCGACGGTGATCGAACGGTTCCTGGCGTCGCGTGGCACCCGGCGGGTCGCGGTGCCGTCGTACTTCCCGCTCGGGCTCGCGGACGCGCTCCGAGGCAAAGGCCTCGAGCTCGCGATCGCCGACGGGCTGGACCGCAGGCGCCGCGCGAAGCGCGACGACGAGATCGCGGCGCTCGAGGCGACCCAGCGCGCGACCGAGGAGGCCTGGCAGCTCGGGGTCGATGCGATCGCGCGGTCGGCGCCCGCGCCGAACGGCGTCCTCATGCTCGACGGCGCGACGCTCACCGCCGAGCGGGTCCGCGCGATCGTGGAGGCCGCGCTCCTCGAACGCGGCTGTCTCGCCGAGTCGACCATCGTCGCGCCGGGACCGCAGGCCGCCGACCCGCACATGATCGGCAGCGGCCCGATCCACGCCGGCGAGCCGGTGGTGATGGACATCTTCCCGCAGCACAAGGAGACGCGGTACTGGGCCGACCTGAGCCGCACCGTCTCGAAGGGCCCGCCGCCGCCGGAGATCGTCAAGATGTACGAGGTCGTGCGACGGGCGCAGGACGCGGGGATCGCGGCACTCCGTCCGGGCGTCACGGGACGGGCGGTGCACGAGCTGGTCGAGGACCTCATCTTCGGCGCGGGGTACGACACGCTCCGCGCGGGGCAGAAACACGATCCGCAGGATCCGGTCACGAAGGGCTTCATCCACGGCACCGGACACGGGGTCGGCCTCGAGATCCACGAGGCGCCGAGCGTCGGTCGCGGCGGCACCTCGCCCCTCGCGGTCGGCGACGTCGTCACGGTCGAGCCGGGGATCTACGACCCGGCGATCGGCGGGGTGCGGCTCGAGGACATGCTCGTCATCACCGCCGACGGATCGCGGAATCTCACCCGCGCGCCGCGCCAGCTCGTCGTCTGACCCCGCTCCTCTACGGCGTCGGCGCCGCGGTCGGCTGGGGCTTCGCCGACTACGCGGGCGCCCTCTCGACCCGGCGGCTCGGCGTGTTCCCGGCGATGCTCGGGATGCAGCTCACCGGCACCGTGCTGTACGCGGTCGCGCTGGCGGCGGTCGGCCGGTTCCCGGCGCTCTCGCTCGAGCAGGTCCCGCTCGGTCTCGTGCTCGCCGCGCTCGGACTTGCCGGGCTCCTCTGCTTCTACAAGGCGCTCGCGATCGGACCGGTCGCGATCGTGAGCCCGATCGGCGGCGCCTACGTCGCCGTCGCGGTCATCCTGGTCGTCGCGTTCCTGGGCGAGCGGCTCAACGCCGGGCAGACCGTCGGCATCGCCGTGACCACGCTCGGCATCCTCCTGACGAGCACGGATCTGCGCAGTGTCGCCGCGGCGCTGAGCCGGCCGAAGCGCGGCGTGTGGCTCGCGCTCCTCGCGATGGTCACCTTCGGCGGCTGGGCCGCGCTCATGGCGTACGCGACGCGGACCCACGACGGCCTCGCGATGATCCTCGTCCAGCGAATGATCAGCGTCGCGTTCTCGCTGCTCATCGTCGTCGTGCTGCGGCGCGGCTCCCGATCGGGGATCGGCCCGGTGGCCGGCGGCTTCGTCCTCGCCAGCGGGCTCTTCGACACGCTGGCGAACGTCTTCTACGTCCTCGGGGTCCAGGCCGGGTTCGCGTCGATCGTCGCGACGGGGAGCGGCGTCTATCCGGTCATCCCCGCCCTGCTCGGGATCACGTTCCTCCGCGAGCGGCTTGCGCCGAATCAGTACCTGGGGATCGCGGTGCTCGTTGCCGGGCTCGTCACGCTGGGAGCGCTGGGCTCCTAGGTCTTGCCGCCGCTCCGGATGAAGCTGTCGGCGGCGAGGCGCTGGTTGTCCGATCCGCTGTTCGCGTCGGCGGCGACGGGCTTGTCGGGCAGGACGCCCTTGCCAGGTCCGTTCAGCGGCTCGCCGGTCTTCGCATCCTCCATGCGGGCGATGGTCACGAGGAGGAGCCCGCCGTCCGGCAGCTCGCGCGGCTGGCCGATGCCGACGCAGCCCGCGGTCCGGTCCCCCATCACCGTGCCGACGCCGTTGGCTCGGATCCCCGCGGCGATGATCTCGGCACCCGAGGCCGAGTTCTTGTTCACGAGCACCACCAGCGGCTTCGGGTCGTCGATGTACATGCGATCGTTCGTGCGCAGCGCGGTGCGGTTCCCGTCCCGCCCGACCTGGTACACGATCGTCGCGTTCTTCATGAAGATGCTGGCGATGTCGACGGCGGCGGACAGGTCGCCGCCCGGATCGTCGCGCAGATCGAGCACGCGGCCGACGACGCCGGCGTCGTTCTGCCGCTTGACGGCCTGGGCCACCTGGTTCGATACGTCGCCGTTCAGCTGCGAGACGTAGATGTAGCCGACGTTGCCGTCGTCGGTCTGGTCGATGACGCGCGGCGGGGTGACCTTTCCTCGGACGATGGAGATCGGGGTGTCGACGCCGTTCCGGACGAAGACGATGTTGACGGTCGTGCCCTCGGGGCCCTTGATCTTGTTCGCGACCTCTTCCGAGGTGAGTCCTTCCATTGATTCGCCGTTCACGCTCTTGATCTTGTCGCCCTTCTTCACGCCGGCCTTCTCGGCCGGGCTGTTCGGGAAGACCTGGGCGACCTCGACGAGCTCGTTCGGTCCGGGCGAGGTGATCGTCGCGCCGATGCCCGAGTACTCCTGCGGCGGGGCGTTGAAGCCCTTCGCGCGCGTCGGATCGAGGTAGTAGGTATGGCACTCGTTCATCGAGCGGGCCATCCCGTCCGTCGCCTGCTCCTCGACGAGCTTCGGGTCCTCCTTGGGGTTCGCCGCGAGCACGTCGTTCAGCGCCGCGGCGAACTTCGCGAAGTCGGACTGGGGGTTGTTCGTGAACGTCGGCTTCGCCATGGTCGGCTGCGGGTCGTTCATCTTGACGAGGAGGGCGACGACCGCGTCGACCGCGGCGTTGAGGAGCTGGCTGGAGCTCGGCTTGTCGACGTGGCGCTCGATGAGGATGTTGAACGCCGCCTCGGCCGTCGCGAAGTTCGTCTGCGCCCGCGGCGTCGTCTGGTCCTGCTGCTGGAGCTGCTCGATCACGGAGCACGAGGACACCACGAGCGTGGCCGCGAGCAGGAGAACGAGCGGGCGGAAACGCATCATCGCTGTTCCGAGTGTACGGGCGAGGGTCGGTCGCGGACGCAGGCTCTTCGCCGCGTCTTAGCTAGGCCGGCTCCTCGCGCATGAGCTTGCGCAAGCGACCGAGCGCGCGGAACTGCAGAGCGCGGATCGCGCCCTCGTTCTTCCCCAGCATCTTCGCGACCTCGCGGCTCGAGCGATTCTCGACGAACCGGAGCACGAGGACCTCCTGCTGCTCCGTCGTGAGGTGGCGGACCGCGCCGCGGAGCGCGTCGACGGTCTCACCGTGGACCGCGCGCTCGTGGGCGGTCGGGCCGTCCTCGGCGAGGCCGTAGGCGTTGTCGATCTCGACGGTCGGCCGCTCGCGGCGGCGGCGGTCGGTGACCGCGTTGCGGGCGATCGTGTACAGCCAGGCGAGGAACGACTTCCCCTGCCAGCGATAGCGGTGGATGTTCGCGAACGCGCGGGTGAAGACCTCGCTGCAGAGATCCTCGGCGTCGCTGGGCTCGCGCACCCGGTAGAGGAGGTAGCGGTAGACGCTGTCGACGTGCGTGTCGTACAGCTCGGCGAACGCGGCACGGTCGCCACCGCGCGCGCGTTCGATGACATCGGGAACCGGGCCGAACACATCGAGGCCGAGGGGACCGATCATCGGCGTGGGCTTGAGGGCTTCGACGCGTGCGACGGTCACGCTCACGTGTTTCGCCCCCTTCCCGTTTCCCACTGAGTGCTGGAAGGACCATACCGAGGGCTCAGGCGCGCCGACAACCGCCCAGAGGTACCAAAAGCGGTTCAGCGAAGGGGCCATCCGTACCGCATTCCGTACGGACTGGTCGGAAGGGCTCGCTCGGTCGCTAGACCCAGATGAGCAGTCGGACTGCGTCGCGCTGGTCGGAGATCATTTGCCCGCGATCTTGTCGAGAAGGACCTTGCTCGCGACGGCGACCGCCGACGCATCGTCTGCCGGCACGTCGGGCTGGATGCCGATGTTGTTGTACTTCGTGCCCGTCACCGCGCCGACGAACTCCTGCTGCACGACATAGAGCTGCGAGCCGTCGCTGCCGAGCGGCGAAGAGCTCGTCGAGCCCAGGCACCCGGCCGACTTGGCGCCGACGATCGTCGCGCGCTTGTTCTCCTTGAGGCCCGCCGCGAGGACCTCGGGCGCGGAGCCGCCGCGGTCGTTGAGGATGATCGCGATCGGGAGCTGGTAGGCCGGGCCGAGACGCAGGTCCTTGTTCGCGCTCTGCGTCCCGGCGTTGCCGTTCTTCACCGCGACCTTGAGCGTGGGCTCACCGTTCAGGAACCAGCTCCACATGGTGTCCGCGCCGTTGCCGCCGACGTTGGCACGCAGGTCGAAGAGCCAGGCCTTCGCTCCCGCGGCGACGGCCTTGTCGAGGACCGCCTTCACCGCGTCGGTGACGCGGTAGGTGCCGTTGATCTCGAACGCGTGCCAGGTGAGATAGGCGATGCCTCCGTCGAGCATCTTCGCCTGCAGGCCCGCCTGGTCGGGCTGCTGCTGCAGGAACGTCCCGCTGCTCGGGACCTGCGGCGCGGTCCCCTTCAAATTCTGTGGCCGCGATTCGATCACGCCGCCCTTCCCGTCGAGGTAGTACGTGTGGCAGTCGGGATCGGACTGGATGAGGCCGGTGATGCCGGCGGTCGACAACCGGTCGGCGCTGAGCTGCGGATTCTTCGCCGCGAGCGCGCCGGCCGCGGCCGCGAACTTCTTGAAGTCCGCGAGATTGGTCTCGGTGTCGGTCGAGAAGTCCGGCGTCGCGACGTCGTCGCTGCCGCCGCTCGACTTGGCCTCCTTCTTCATCGCGTTGAGCGCTCCTTCGAGGAGCTGCTTCGCCGTCGGGCTGTGGACCGAGGCGTCGGACATGAAGGAGTAGGCGATGTCGAGCTTCGACTGCTTGAAGTCGCCGGTCTTCGCGGGTGCCGGTGACCCGCCGGAGGTCGGCGACGGCGTGCAGGCGACCGCGGCCACCGCCAGGACCGCGAGGACCGCCAGCGCACGACGCATCGCGCTCGAGGATACCGGCTATCGCGCCGCGGGTTCGCCTCGAAGGGACGTGGCGTGCTCGGCCTGCCATTCGGACGGCGAGGCGCAGAAGCCCTCGTAGTCGATGTACTCGGTGATCGTCGGGTGCTCGCCGCAGACCGGGCATTCCGGATCGCGACGGAGCTTGACCTCGCGGAACGTCTCATCGAGCGCGTCGTACAGCAGGTAGCGGCCGATGAGCGGCTCGCCGATCCCGAGGAGCAGCTTGATCGCCTCGTTCGCCTGGATCGATCCGATGATCCCCGGCAGCACGCCGAGCACGCCGGCCTCCGCGCAGGACGGCGCGAGCTCCGGCGGGGGCGGCTGGTGGAAGAGGCACCGGTAGCACGGTCCTCGCTCAAACCGGTCGGACGCGCCGAGCGGCGGGAACGGCTTGAACACCGTGACCTGGCCTTCGAAGCGGTAGATGCTGCCGTGCACGACCGGGATGCGGTGCTTCACCGAGGCGTCGTTCACCAGGTAGCGCGTGGGGAAGTTGTCCGCGCCGTCGACGATGACGTCGTAGCCGGCGATGATGCGGTCGATGTTCGCGGCGGTGAGCCGCTCCTCGTAGCCGTTCACCTGCACGTCCGGGTTCAGCGCGTTGATCGTCTCGCGCGCCGAGGCGACCTTCGACCGTCCGAGGCGATCGGTGTTGTGAAGGATCTGCCGCTGGAGGTTCGTCGCGTCGACCACGTCCGAGTCGACGATCCCGAGCGTGCCGACGCCGGCGGCGGCGAGGTAGAGCGCCGCGGGCGACCCGAGGCCGCCGGCGCCGATGAGCAGGACCTTGCTCTTCAGCAGCTGGAGCTGGCCGCCCTCGCCGACCTCGGGGATGAGGAGGTGGCGCGAGTAGCGCTGCGCCTGCTCCGGCGCGAGGCTTTCCGGCTTCGTCCACGGCAGTCCGGCGTCCTTCCAGCGGTTGTACCCGCCGGACATCGAGATCACGTTCGTGTAGCCGAGCTTGCGCAGGGTGTCGGCGGCCATGACCGAGCGCACGCCGCCGGCGCAGTACAGGATCGTCGGCTTGTCCTTGCTCGGGAGGCGGTCCTCGGCCCACTGCTCGAGATAGCTCTTGGGCACGAACGCCGCGCCGGGGAGATGGCCCTCGTCCCACTCGTTCTTCTCGCGCACGTCGCCGAGCTGCACGTCGCCCTTCAGGAGCTCCTGGACCTCCTGGGGCGTCGCTTCCTTGACGCTCTTCTTGAGATCGGCGAAGTAGTCGCGGTAGCTCCCCATGTGCCAAAGGATAACCGAGGGTGCACGTCGGAAATTCCTCGCCTACGCTGGAATTCCCCGTGGACACGCTCTATTTCGACACGCTGCAGTTCCTCTATCACACCGCGCTCGCGGTCCTGGTGGGCGGCGCGATCGTGCTCGGCGGTCCGGCGTGGCGCTACGACCGTCTCGCCGGGATCGCCCTCCTCGTCCTCGCCCTCACGAGCGTGCTCAAGCTCGTCGCCTTCGAGGACAGCGACATCGGGCCGCGGCTCGTGGCCCGCTGGGTCGCCCTCGTCGTCCTGGCCGTGGCGACCCTCTACGCGAGCGCGTTCGCCACCCCGGTCGCGCGGACGTTCCGCGCCCAGACGCCGGACTTCGACGAGCTCCCGGACTCGAGCCCGGCGCGGCGCGAGTACGCGCAGCTCGGCCGATCGGCCGCACGCGCGATGCGCGTCGTCGTCGCGAGCGGCCTCGTCGCGCTCTTCCTGTCATGAGCGCGGTCCAGGCCAAGGCGATCGCGGCGCACCAGGCGAAGCTGCTCAAGGCGCATCGGGTCCGCAACGCCGATCAGCTGGTGAAGCTCATCGACGCGCTGGGCTTCGCGTTCGCGTTCACGCTGCGGGCCGGCGACGCGCCGATCCCGGCCTGCTTCGACCACCTCTCCACGAACGACACCGACCGCAAATGGGGCTGGATGTGGGGCTGGAAGGACGAGCTGCCCGAGGAGAAGAAGCTCTACTACGGGGTGCTCCTGGCGCGAAAGCCGACGTTCGTGTCGCTCAAGCTGCTGCCCACGTTCTACGCGACCTTCGGCCGCGCGGGCGAGCCCGGCGATCACCTGGACGACGTCCGCGCCGGGCGGCTGTCGGACGTCGCGCGGCGGATCATCGAGTTCCTGGCCGCGAACGGCGAGACGCAGACGAAGCGCATGCGGGCCGAGCTCGGGATCACGTCGAAGGAGGGACGCGCCGCCTACGCCAAGGCGATCGACGAGGTGCAGCGGCTGATGTACGTCGCGCGCGTCCGCGCGGTCGGCGAGTTCCGCGAGGACTACAACTACACCTACGACCTGTTCGCGCACCGCTATCCCGAGACGGTGCGCGCGGCCGAGCGCATCTCGTCGGCGGACGCGACGCTGGCGCTCCTCTCGCGCACGCTCGAGCTCGCGGGGGCCGTGACCGAGAAGCAGCTCGCGCGGCTCTTCGAGTGGGATGAGGCCGCGAGCCGGCGTGCGGTCGAGCGGGCCGAACGCGAGCACCGGGCCGTGCGGGTGAACGGGTCGCTCATCCTCCCGTCGCTCTGCACGTGGTGAACGACGTGCACCACGGACGTACGAAGTACGATGGCGGCTCCTGATGGATATCCACCAGCTCCGATCCTGGATCTTCGAGCTGTACGAGCCGCTCGAGGACGAGCGCCAGTACATCGTCTTCGACAGCGCTCGCGGCAATCTCCTCATCGACGCGCCGCCGTTCAGCGAGCGCGCGCTGCGGATGATCCGCGGCGCCGGCCCGGCGTCCGTGCTCCTCATCACGAACGGCGCGCATGGCGCCGACGCGGCGCGGTATCGCGACGCGCTCGGGGTGCAGGTCGCGGCGCACGAGCATGACGCGGGCTCCGTCCCCGGCGGCGCCGATCTGGTCCTCGCCGACAACGAGCTGGTGCGGCCAGACGCCCGGGTGATCCGCGTCGGCGAGGATGGCGATGGCGCGACGGTGGTGTTGGGGCGCAAGGCCGGCGGGGTGCTCTTCTGCGGCGACCTCGATCTCGGCAGCGACGCCGCGCGCGGGCTCACCCGGCTGCAGTTCTCGGCCGTGCTCTCCGCGCGCCGGCCCCCCATGTGGAACGCCGGCCGCGACACGCTCCTGTTCCTGCAGCGCGAGCTGCCGCAGCCCAAGAAGCGGTTCGGGATCCTGCTGGCGGCGCCCTGGGATCGCGCGTACAAGGGCCGGCTCGAAGACCAGATGAAGCCGAACCCGATCATCGTGCCGCAGGAGCAGACCGCGGCGCGCGAGGTGGCGATGGGTCCGGACACGCTGGTCGTCGCGCAGCAGGTCCGCGCCCGGACGGAGGCGGCGCCCCGCCCGGCGCGTGGCGGAGCGGCGCCGGCGACCGCGAGCGCCCCGCCGGCCGCGAAGGCCAGCTCGCGCCCGCGCAGCTTCGCGGAGGACTGGGCCGCCGAAGGCAGCCCGTCGCCGCCGACCACGGTCGCGAACGCGCCGGCCGACCTCCTGCCCGCGCCCGCGCGATTCCGTCCGGCGCCGATCGGCGACGCGTTCCGCCGGCTGGACGTGGACCTCGTGGCCGGTCTGCCATCGGTCGACTACGTCTGGGGCGGCATCGATCTCTCGCCGGACGGCACCGAGGTGGCGTTCGCGTGGAACCGGACCGGCGCGTACGAGCTCTACGTGGCGCCGATCGCCGGCGACCGCATCATCCAGCTCACCGGCGCGGACTCACGGAGCGTGTGGCCGCGCTGGTCACCCGACGGCTCGCAGATCGCCTTCCTGCGGGACGCTCGCGGGGACGAGCGCTTCGCGATCTGGACCGTCGACCGGGACGGCGAGCACGAGCGGAAGCTCACCTCGGACGACGGCGCGACGCACCGCGATCTCGCCTGGTCGCCCGACGGGAAGTGGATCGCGTGCGTCACCAATGCAGGCGGAAAGCGCTTCGCGGTCCAGCTCATCGACAGCGCGACCGGCGCGCGCCGCGCGATCGGCGACGGCACGTTCGAGGACGCTCGGCCGGAGTTCTCTCCGGACGGCAGCTCGATCGTCTTCGAGTCGTGGCGCACGGGCTCGCGCATCGAGGCCGACCTGTACCTCGTGCCCGCCGCGGGCGGCGAGGCCGTGCGCCTGGACACGCGCGCCGGGAAGAGCGGTGACTCGCAGTACGCGTCCTGGTCCCCCGACGGCCGGACCATCGCGTTCACGTCGAGCGCGCGCGGCCGCCGCGAGATCGCGTTCGTCGATGTCGATGGGTCCGCCGCGTCGGGCCTCCGCTACATCACCGATAACCCCTTCGACGAGCAGAAGCCTGCCTGGCGCCCGGATGCGCGCGGCGTGGTCTACCTGCACGACCGCGACGCGACGCGCGCGGTCCACCGCGCGTTCTCCGCGTCACGCGCCGCCACGCCGATCGCGGATCTTCCCGGGCGCTACGAGTGGCCGCGCGTCGGCCCGGACAGCGAGACCATCGCGCTGACGTTCAGCTCCGCGCGGCGGCCGGCCGACGTGTGGATCCGCGAGGGCGATCAGGTGACGATGCGGCAGCTCACCGATTCGCTTGGTGGCGGGATCGATCCCGCGGTGCTCGTCGATCCCCTGCACGTGCGCTACCCCGGAGCGGACGGTCGCGAGGTCCCCGGGCTGCTCTACGTCCCGCACGCCGAGGCTGTGCGCGCGGCCACGCCGGGAGCGGTCCTCCACATCCACGGCGGGCCGACCGATCAGCATTTCCGGATGTGGGATCCGATCCCGCAGCTCCTCGCGAATCGCGGGCTCGTGGTGCTCGCGCCCAACGTGCGCGGGTCGACCGGCTACGGACGCGACTGGCAGGAGCTCAACCGCCGGGACTGGGGCGGCGGGGATCTGGCCGACGTCGTTGCCGGCGCCGACTGGCTCGTGCGCGAGCGCATCGCGGATGCGGCGCGCATCGGGATCATGGGCGGCAGCTACGGCGGGTACATGACGCTCTACGCGATGGGCAAACACCCCGATCGGTTCGCGGCCGGCGTCTCCATCGTCGGCGTCGTCTCGTGGAAGACGCTGTTCGAGACGACACGTGGAGACCTCCGCGAGTACTTCATCCGCGAGTTCGGCGATCCGGCGAAGGATCCGAGCCTGTACGCGGACCGCTCGGCGATCACGCACGCGAAGAACATCCGCTCGGCGCTCCTCGTGCTGCAGGGCGCGAACGACCCACGGGTGCCGAAGAGCGAAGCGCTCCAGATCGTCGAGGCCCTCAAGACGAACGCCGCTCCGCACGCGTATCACGAATATCCCGACGAGGGTCACGGGTTCACCAGGCTCGAGAACCGGATCGACGCCTACCGGCGGGCCGTCGACTGGCTGAGCCAGTACCTCACGCCGCTGCTGGACCGCTACCTCACCGACTAGCCCCTAGACCGCGGCGGGCACCGGCTCCAGCCTGCCGAGCAGCGATCTCGCCCCGGCCCGTTCCGCGTACGCGCGCACCTCGGCCCGCTCGGCGGCCGCGTCGTCCACACGGTGCTGCGCGGCGAGCGCCACGGAGTGGTCCGCGAGCGCGACCATCCGCTCGTACTCGAGCTTCAGCGTCGCGAACGCCTGCATCGCGTCGAACAGCAGGCGCTCGGCCTTCGCGTGCTCGCCGGTGCGCGCCGCCCGCAGGCCCTGCGCCTGGGTGAGGAGCGCGCGGCCGCGGGCGTAGCCGGTGCGTTCGACGAGCGAGCTGATCCGTTCCTCGTTGCTGTCGTCGTCGATGCCCCACCGAGCGGCGGCCACGACCATCACCGGCCCCCAGATGGTGCGGTCGACGATGCCTGCCGGCGCGCCCGCGCTGCGCGCGGCCTGGTACGCGCTTTCGCTCGGCCGCCAGCCGTACACCGCGGCCTGGAGCTCGGCCATCGCGACGTCGGCGGGGTTCGGCTCGCTCTCCGCCAGCCGGTCGCGGAAGCGCTGCTCTTCCGCCTCGTTCTCGAGCGCCGCGGCGGCGCCCATCCCGATGCCGAGCAGGGCGCGCCAGTTCCCGTCGACGCGGGCGCCGTCGAATTCGGGCGAACCGCTCACCGTCGCGAGGGCCGCGGAGAAGTCCCCCGCGAGCAGCTGCGCCGTCGCGCGCAGCACGCGCGCATAGCCGCCGAGCCGCGGCTTCTCGGTGGTCTGCGCGATGTCTCCGGCAAGGGTCGCGTGCTCGATCGCCTCGTCGAGATCGCCGGTGACGACGGCCATCGCGCCCACCATGTTGTGCGCGTCGATGAGCTCGTCGCTGTCCTGGAGCGACTGCGCGATCGGGATGCGGCGCTGGTTCGCCGCGTACGCGTCGCGGTACTTCCCGAGCGCGCGGTAGGCGTAGCCGACCGCGTCGAGGCAGAGCGACACCTCGCGGAGCATGCCGAGCTCCTCGGCGATGCCAAGCGCCTCCTCCGCCGTGCGCAGCGCGACGTCCCAGTCCCCGTCGGTCGCGCGCGCGAGCTTGCGCGGCGCGAAGGCGCGCGCCGCGAGGAGCCGCACGCGCTCCGGCGACGGCGCGTCGCCCGCGAGCTCGAGCCCGCGCGCGATGAGTCCCTCGAGGTCCGGATGCTTCGCGTCCCAGCGGGTGACGAGCTCGGCCATGTGCGCGTACACGGTCGCGACCCGCAACGGGTCGCTGTCGGCGCGGCCCTCGAGCAGGATGCGCGCGCGCTCGTACGCGGCGAGCGCCGCGTCGCTCTCACCGTGGTAGCGCCGCACGCGGCCGACGAGGTACAGCGCCTCGACGGCCTGGTCGACCTCGACGAGCTTCTCGTACAGCTCGACCGCCTGCTCGGCGAAGCGCAGGGCCTCGACGTGGGCGTGGATGTTCATCGCGCGCTGCGCCGCCTTCCAGGAGTAGCTCGCGGCCTTGTCCGGCACCTCCCCGAGGAGGTAGTGGTGCGCGAGCGCCGGGTAGAAATCGCGCAGCTCGTTCGCGAGGACGTTCTCGATCGACAGCGCGACCCGACGATGCAGCTCCGTTCGGCGGCGGACGAGGAGCGTGTTGTACGCGACCTCCTGGGTCACGGCGTGCTTGAAGCGGAACCGGCCCTCGCGCCGCTCGCCGGGCGCGGCTTCGACCACGAGGTCCGCCGCGATGAGGATGTCGACCGCGTCGGCGAGCCGGTCGCCGCCCGCGGCGCGGAGCACGCGGTCGCCGAAGCGTTGCCCGATGACCGACGCGAGCTGGATGCATTCCTTGGCCAGCGGCGGCAGCCGGTCGATGCGCGCGGCCACCACCGCGTGCAGCGTCGCGGGCACGTCAAGCGCGGCCGCGCGCTCGCGGAGGACCCAGTCGCCCTTGTCATCGCGGGCGATCGCCCCGGAGTCGACGAGCGCCCGGATCGACTCCTCGATGAAGAACGGGTTGCCCCCGGCCCGCGAGACGATCCGGTCGCGAAGCTCGGCGGGCGCCCATTCCAGCGTCGATTCGACGATGCGCGCGGCCTCGTCGTCGGTGAGCGGCTCGAGGACCATCTGCGTGAAATTCGTCCGCGACGGCCGGGCGAGCCCGCTCGCGCCCATGCGCTGCGCGAGCAGGATGAGCAGCGGCACGTGCGCGCCGCGCGACGCGAGGAAGGCCAGGAAGTCGAGCGACGCGGAGTCGGCGTAGTGGAGATCCTCGAGGACGTACAGCAGCGGGCGGGTCCGCGCGAGCGCGCCGATGAGATCGAACACGGTGATGTACATGCCGCGCTTCCACTCCTCGGACTCGACGGTCGGCACATCGGCGCCGGGGAGATGGAGGAACTGCGCGAGCACCGGCGCGGTGATCTCGGGGTTCGCGAAGCCGAGCTCCGCGAGCGTGGCGGTGAGCTTCTCCTGGGCGTCCGCGGCGGTGGGATCGATCTGCAGCTCGACGAGGAGCGGCTCGATGAAGCCGGCGTAGCTCCGCTGGTTCACCCGCGAGAACGTCCAGCGCAGGACCCGCGGCGCGTCGTTGCCGGCCGCACCGTCGTCCGCCGTGACGAGGCCGATGAACTCGGACACCAGCCGGCTCTTCCCGATGCCCGGCTCGCCGGCGATGAGCACGACCTCCGTGCGACGGACGCGCGCGGATTGATAGGCAAGGTCGAGCCGCGAGAGCTCCATCCACCGGCCGACGAGCGGCGCGTTGAGCTCGATCGCGACGCGGATGTCGGATCGCTCGCCGGTGAGGGCGTAGGCGAGGACCGGCTTCTCCTTGCCGCGCATCTCGATCGGTCCGACCTCGCGGAAGGTGAACTCCCGGTTCGTCAGCCGGAAGGTGGCCTGCGTGACGTAGGTCTCGCCGGGCGGCGCGGACTCCTGCAGCCGGGCCGCGGTGTTCACGGTGTCGCCCATCACGCCGTACTCCGCGACCGAGCGCACGTTGCCGGCGACGACCATCCCGGTGTGCACGCCGATGCGGAGCCCGAGCTCGAGGCCACGCTCCTTCTTGGCGCGTGCGGCGTGCTCGCCGAACACCTTGTGCATCGCGAGAGCCGTCCGGAGCGCCCGCTGCGGATCGTCCTCGTGCGCGATCGGCGCGCCGAAGATCACGAAGATCGCGTCGCCGATGAACTTCTCGATGGTCCCGTCATGCGTGACCGCCTGCTCGGCGAGGTCCTCGAAGATGCCGGACACGAGCTCCTGGAGCGCTTCGGGGTCGAGCTCCTCCGACAGCGTCGTGAAGCCGACGAAGTCGGCGAACAGGACCGTGACCAGGCGTCGCTCCTGGCCGTACTGGATGGCGTCCGTCACCGCGTAAGTGTGAACCGGCGGCGCAGGGCCGACCATCGCCGCTGACACAGAAGGAGAGGCCCCTTTCGGGGCCTCTCCCAGCGCAAGGCTGACGCCTTGAACGGTGCCGCTAGCTCTGGCTCTCGCGACGGAGCATCGCTCCGCCAAGGCCGAGCATCGCGAGACCGAGGAGCGCGAGCGGCAGTGCAGGACCGCCATTCGTGCTGGTCGACGGCAGGCTCTGCACGCCGGCCACGGGCGACGTTTCCACGCCGTTCACCGCGCCGTTGGGTGACTGCTGGTTCGAGCCACCCGGGAGCTCGACGATCGGGCTCACCGCGCCGACGCCGCTACCCGGAGCGCTCTCGAAGCCACGGACCACGCCGGAGCTGCCGGAGTTGCCCGGAGTGAAGATGACGATGCCGTTCGGTCCGGTCGTGGTGCCACCGTTCTCAGTGTTGCCACCGGCGCCGGTACCACCGTTGCCGCCGGGGCCGTTGCCGCCGGAGCCGTTGCCGCCATTTTCACCGGTGCCACCAGTCGCACCGGCCGAGCACTTCACCCAGAAGACCTTCTGCTTGTCACCACCGGGGGTCGTCGGCTGCGTCTGCTTCACGAACAGCTTGTAGTGACCGTCCGGGAGCGGCTGCGTCTCGGGACGTGCCGTGAACTTGCCCGTGCCGTCGGCCTTCCACGTGCCGTCGCTTTGCGTCGCGGTCAGCGGGCCGCCGCCCGGGGCCCACGCCTCGATGTGCCACGTCCCGCTGGAATTGTTGTCGAAGTTGAAGCCGTAGATGTGGAACAGGCAGACGTGGGGATCGTTGTCCGGATCGTTCTGGGCGTCGCCCTGTTCGTTGACGATCTTCACCGTCCCGTTGTTGCCCGGGCCGTTCGGATCGGCCGAGGCCGGGGCGGACAGCGCGAACGCGAAGAAGAACAAGCTCGCGAGGATCGTGAGGAGCGTCGTTGCCTTGCGCATCTCTTACTTGCCTCCAGTGCCTTTCTCGCCCGGTGACCGGACGTGTTCGGTCTGTGGAGAAGCAGGAGGCCGTCCGTACGGGGTGCTCTCGCGTAACGCGCGGCACGCGATTTGGCCGACAAGGTCGCAACACCGAGCGTGCGGGCTGCAACCGTTTACGGTCTCGACACCCGGCTGTTGGCCGATCGTGGGTTTGCCCGCCGAGGGGTCTTTACCTACCGGTCGGTAGACTGAACGAAGTGCCCGCAATACGGCCTCGAAAGCCACGGGGTGGCGGACTCACCCGGGAGCGCCTGCTGCAGGCGGCCGACCGCCTGTGGAGCGAACGCGGCATCCGCGGCGCGTCCCTCGAGGACATCGCCCGCGAGGCCGCGGTGACCAAGCCGACCCTCTACTACTACTTCGCGGACAAGAGCGGCCTCTTCACCGAGATGGTCTGCAGCGTCCTGGAGCAGCACGGTGGCGGGCTGCGCACCGCGAGCCGCGCGGCGAGCGGCGCGCGCGAGCGGCTCATCGCCGCGATCGCCTACCTCATCCGCGCGCGCTGCAGCGGGCCACGTCTGGTGCGCGAGGGCGGCGTTCCGCTGACCATCGACCAGCTCAGCCAGACCCGCAGCGCGTTCTTCCGCCACTTCTTCGCGCCGGTCCAGCAGATCCTCGACGACGGCGTCCGTGGGGGAGAGCTACGCCCGGTCGACACCGCCTTCGCGACGCAGGCCATCCTCAATCTCATCGACCCGTGGACCGGACGGGAGGCCCGGCCGGGAGGACGCAGCGCGGAGGAGCTCGCCGGCGACATCGTCGATCTCGTGGTCGACGGTATCGGTTCTTAGCGGTCGGCGGTGATGCTGC
>Ga0070730_10002120_pt1 | contig 18289 bp, 14 predicted proteins | sample Coa_R1_3_FD_66447 | JGI IMG/M metagenome (GOLD analysis project Ga0070730, IMG submission 66447) | Surface soil microbial communities from Centralia Pennsylvania, which are recovering from an underground coalmine fire - Coalmine... | ecosystem: Environmental > Terrestrial > Soil > Unclassified ... | reverse complement strand
CGAACGTCTGTTCGCCTAGGCTCTCGGCCATGCAGCTCAGGCTAGACGCGGCCGATCGGCTCGTGGAGCTCGTGGAGGAGCAGCGCGGACCGGTTCTCGCGGAAGAGGCGGCCAGGCGGCTCTTCGCCCTCCGCCAGGCGCCGGTCGCGCTCGCGCGCTCGCTGCTGGCGGACGTCGTCGAGACCGATACGCGGCTTGCCTGGAACGGAGACGCCGTCGCCCTCGCGGAGCCGCCGGGCGCGACGCTGCTGCTCGAGCAGGCGACCTACGTCGTCGTCGACCTCGAGACGACGGGCCTGCGTCCGGGACAGTCGGGGATCTGCGAGATCGGAGCCGTCCGGCTCCGTGGCTTCGAGGTCGATGCGGAGTTCCAGACCCTCGTCGACCCGGGAGTCCCGATCGCCGCGGGCGTGAGCGCCCTGACCGGTCTCCGCAGCGAGCAACTGCGTGGAGCGCCCCGTCCCGCCGACGCCGTGCGGAGCTTCCTGGCCTTCGCGGACGACGCCGTCCTCGTCGCGCACAACGCGCGCTTCGACCTCGCGTTCCTCGATCGCGAGACCGAGCGGCTTGCCGGCTCGCGGATCGGCTCGGCCGTCCTCGACACCGTTCGCCTCGCGCGCACACTCCTCGCCGGGCGCGTCTCCGGCTTCGGCCTCGCGCAGCTCGCCTGGTTCCTCGACACCGCGGAGCGGCCTTGCCACCGGGCGCTCCCGGATGCAAGAGCGACCTCCGAGCTGCTGCTCACGTTGATCGGCCTGGCGCAGGAGCGCGGCGCCCGCACCGTCGCCGACCTCGCGGCGCTCTCGGCCACCAGGAGCCGGCGCCTCCTCGACAAGCGCCATCTCGCGTACGGCGCTCCGACGCGGCCCGGCGTCTACCTCTTCCTCGCCCGCAACGAGCAGATCCTCTACGTCGGACGCGCGCGCGACCTGCGGGCGCGCCTGCGGTCGTACTTCCGAAGCGATCGCCAGCGTCCGGCCGTCGAGGCTGCGCTTTCCGCGACGGAACGCATCGAGTGGCGGGTGCTGGGCTCGGAGCTCGAAGCAGCGCTCGAGGAGCTGCGGCTGATCCGCGAGCTTCGCCCCCCGGGGAACGCGCGCGTCTCCCGACCCGAGCGTCAGGTCTGGCTACGGCAGCGCGGCGACTCGGTCGTCGCCTCGACTCGTCCGTCGCCCGTCGGCCCGCTCCGGTCGCGCCGCACCGCGCAGCTCGCCGCTCGCGCGCTGTTCCCCGACGAGCTCGCACGACCATCCGCCGCGCTTCCGCGCCTACGGCGGCGCCTCGGCGAGCTGTCCGCCGCGCGCAGATTCGAGGACGCGGGCAGGCTCCGCGACCGCGTCGCGGCGCTCGAGCGGGTCTGCCGCGAGCTCGACCGCCTCGACCGCGTGCGAGGGCTCGAGTGCTGCGTCCTCGTCCCGGCCGGAGCGGCGGGCTACGTTCGGGCGTTCTTCGTCGCCGGCGGCCGTGTGGCTGCGGAGCGGAGCCTCCCGGCCGGAGGCGGAGCGGCACTCGAGGTCGAAGCCGGCCTCGCGGCCGCGCGCCGCGCGGGAGAGCTCGACCTCGACGAGCTCCTGCTCGTCGACTCGTTCCTGCGCAAGCCGCCGCCGGAGCTCCGCGTCGCCCCACTCGGACGCGACGCGATCCTGCGCACAGCGGGTGAGCTCTACCCGCTCGCCGCGGATTCGTCGTAGAGGTGACAGGCGACTTCCGAGTCCCCGACCGGCTCGAGTCTCGGCTCGCGCGGCTCGTGAAAGACGAGCGCGAGATGCGTGCCGGCGGCCTCGAGGCGCTCGACGCCGCGCCAGAACGGCTCCTCGGGATCCTCCGCGCGGACGCGCTCGAGCAAGGAGACGACCTCCTGCGGCTGGCGGCCACGCGGCGGCGAGAAGCGAACCTCCGAAGACGGACGGTCGAGCGCGGCGAGATCACCGACGATCCGTTGCTCCTGTTCCACACGCGGATCGCCGGCCAGACCCGCCCAGCGCATCTCGAGGAGATCATGGAGGTCGCGGGATTCCCAGCCGCACGGCTCGAAGGCCCGAGGACAGCGGGGATGGAATGGGCAGCCGAGCGGCGGCGACGCCGCGTCCGGCACTTCCCCGCGCGGGAGGTCTCGAGCCACGGCCTTCGCCGGATCCGGCTCCGGAATGGCCTTCAGCAACGCCTGCGTGTACGGATGCTTGGGGTCGGCGTAGATCGCCTCGGCGGGGCCGATCTCGACGATGCGCCCCAGGTACATGATCGCGATCCGGTCGCAGAAGAAGCGCGCCGTCGCGAGGTCGTGCGTGATGTAGAGGTACGTGAGCTCGAAGTCCTGCTTGAGCGCGAGCATCAGCTCGAGGATCTTGGCCCGGACGCTCATGTCGAGCATCGACACGGGCTCGTCGGCGACGAGCAGCACCGGGCTGAGGATGAGAGCGCGTGCGATCACCGCGCGTTGCTTCTGGCCGCCCGACAGGTCGCCCGGGTACTTGTCGAGGTACGCCTCCGCCGGCGCCAGCCCGACGGTCTCGAGGATCTCGGCCACTCTCGCCCGCAGCTCGGCGTGGTCGTGCACGAGTCCGTGGATCTGAAGGGGATGGCCGACCGCCTGTGCGATCGTCATCGCCGGGTTGAGCGAGGCGTGCGGGTCCTGGAAGACGACCTGCATCCGCCGGCGCAGGTCGCGGAACCGCCGCTCCCGCAGACCCGTGATCTCGCGCCCCTCGAACTCGACGCTTCCTCCGGTGGCGCGAACGAGCCCGAGCAACGTCCGGCCGAGCGTCGTCTTGCCGCTCCCAGACTCGCCCACCAGACCCAGCACTTCGCCGCGCCGGATGTCGAGCGACACGCCGTCGACGGCGCGCACGACGCCCGCCTCGCGGCCGACGAGCCGGTCCGCGAAGTTGCCCCGGATCGAGTAGTACGTCTCGAGGTTGCGGATCGAGACGAGCGGCTCTTCGTCGGTCTGCGGCCCGGCCGCCGGCTCTGCCACCTCAGGCCTCATCAGCCACTCCGATCGCCTCGCGCTCGAGCGGCAACTCTCCGTCGGCCGGGATCCGCGCTTGCGGCCCGTGCAGCCAGCACTGCACCCGCCGTCCCTCTCCGAGCCGCTGCTCGATGGGCTCCAGCAGAGAGCACACGCGCATCGCGTCGGGGCAGCGCGGATGGAAGCGGCAACCCGGCGGCGGGTCGATCAGGTTCGGCGGAGAGCCCGGGATCGAGTGGAGCTCGGTGGTCTCGAGCGAGATCGTCGAGCGGAGAAGCTCGCGCGTGTAGGGATGCGCCGGCTCGGCGAAGACCTCCCGCACCGGCCCCTCCTCGACGATCTTGCCGGCGTACATGACGGCCATGCGGTCACACGCCTCGGCGACGATGCCGAGGTTGTGGGTGATCAGGAGGAGGGCTGTGCCGAAGTTGCGCTTCAAGTCCGCGAGCAGCGCGAGGATCTGACCCTCGACGATCACGTCGAGCGACGTCGTCGGCTCGTCCGCGACGAGCAGCTTCGGCCGCAGCACGAGCGCGAGCGCGATCATGATCCGCTGCCGCATCCCCCCGGAGAACTCGTGTGGGTACTGGTTGAAGCGGGTCGGGGGAATGCCCATCCGCCCGAGGGTCTCGAGCGACCGTCGCTTTACTTCCGCGTCCGAGAGGTTCGCCTCGTGCTGCTTCAGCGTCTCGCGAAAGTGGTCGGAGATCCGTAGCAGCGGGTTCAGCCGCGTCATCGGCTCCTGGAACACGAGCCCCAGATCCGGGCCGGCCAATCGCCGCAGCTCCTTTGGCGGCAGCATGACGAGGTTTCGGCCACCGTAGAGCACCTCGCCGTCAGCGCGTGCGCCGAGCGGCAACAGACCGAGGATTCCGCGGCCCAGCGTCGACTTCCCGCAACCCGACTCGCCGACGAGCCCGACGACCTCGCTCTCGCCGATGTCGAGCGTGACACCGTCGACCGCACGCACCGGCGCGCCGGGCGTGCCGTAGTAGACGCGGAGATTTCTGACCTGGAGAACAGCCTCGCTACTCAGCGCCCTCCGCCTCCTCGACCGGCCCGGCAACGGGCTCGAACTCGAAGCGACCGAAGCGACGCCGGCGGAGCACCGGGTTCATGGTCTCGTTCAGTCCTTCGCCAACGAGCGTCAGCCCCGTGACGAGGAGGACGATCGCGAGGCCCGGGAAGAGGCCAGTCCACCAGATGCCCGAAGCGGCATCCGAGACCGCACGCGAGACGTCGTATCCCCACTCGGCGCCCTGCGACGGTTGGATCCCGTAGCCGAGGAAGCCGAGCGAGGCGAGGAGGAGGATCGCGTCGGCCGCGTTGAGCGTCGCGATCGGCGGCACGTTCTGGACGACGTTGAAGAAGACGTACTTTCGGATCACGGTGCGCGGGCGCGCGCCGAGAGCGCGCGCGGCATCCACGTACGGCTCTTCGCGAACGCTGATCACGTGGTTGCGAACGACGCGGAAGTACAGAGGGACGTAGGCGGCCGTGATCGCGAAAGCCGCGGTCAGGATCCCTCCGCCGATGCTCGAGGTCGCGAGCACGAACGCGATGACGATGGCGATGAGCAGATACGGGAAGGCGAAGATCGCGTCCATGATCAGAACGAGAAAGCGGTCGAGGATCCCGCCGAAGTAGCCGGAGATCAGACCGAGCGGCACGCCGACGGTCAGCGACATCGCAAGCGCGATGGCGACGACCTCCAGCTCCGTCTGGGTGCCGTAGATCACGCGCGAGAGGACGTCGACCGACTGCACCGTCGTTCCGAACACGTGCGCCGCCGACGGCGGCGCCAACTGCGCGAACCGGTGCCCGTCCGCCTTGTACTGGTTGAAGTTGTACGGCGAGATCACCGGCGCGAGAAGCGCAAGGAGGATGAAGAACACGGTGATGGCGACACCGCTCCAGAACATGGCGCGGGCGACGCCGCTCGCCTCGCGGATCGGCTTCGTCGCGCGTCCGAGAGCGATCAGACGCGCGCGGCCGTGCGGCGTGCGAGGAGCCCGAGCCGGCGGAACGTAGGTCACGCTAGTACCGAATCCTCGGGTCGACGAACGCATTGATGAAGTCGACGATGACGCTCACGCCGACGACGACGAGGGCGAACACGATCATGATCCCCTGAACTGCGGTGTAGTCGCGATTCTGGAGGTAGAGGACGAGCTCGTGTCCGATCCCCGGCCAGTTGAACGTCTCCTCGGTGAGGACGGCGCCGCCGAGCAGGATCGCGAGGTTGAGGCCGACCACGGTGATCACCGGGACGAGCGCGTTCTTGAAGGCGTGGACGAAGACCACGCGGCGCTCGACGATTCCGCGCGCGCGCGCCGCCTCGATGTAGTCGTCGCGCAGCGTCCGGATCACATTGATGCGAGTCAGGCGGAGGAAGACTCCTGCTGTGATGAGGCCGAGCGTCATGGCCGGCAGGATCAGGTGCTTGACGATGTCCCACAGCGCCCCCCAGTTGCCGTCCCAGATCGCGTCCACGAAGTAGATGTTCGTGTGCGTCTGGAGCAGCGCCTGCGTGAGCGGACTCGCCTGGTCGGACGTCGGCAGCCAGCCGAGCCAGACGCCGAAGACGAGCTGCGCCATCAACCCCAGGAAGAAGGGCGGCGTCGCGTAGACGACGATGCCGAAAAGCCGTCCTCCGATGTCGACCGGCGTGTCGCGATAGCGGCCGGCGACCAGGCCGATCAGCACGCCGACCACGATTGCGATGAGCATGGCGAAGAACGTCAGCTCGAGGGTTGCCGCACCGTTCTGCTTGATGATCTGGGAGAGCGGCCGGTTGTCTGTGATCGTCGTGCCGAAGTTGCCCCGAACGATGTTCCAGAGGTAGTCGCCATACTGCGTGAGGAGCGGCTTGTCGAAGCCGAGCCTATGCTCGATCGGCTTGACGACGCTCGGGGGTACGTGTCCGCCGAGCGCGGCTTCGATCGGGTTCCCTGGCGCGACGCGTAGGAGGAGAAAGACCAGCGTCAACAGGATCCACACCATCGGCACGACGAGCGCGAGCCGGGTGAGGAGGTATGTCCTGAGGGAGGTGCCGGTCACGGGCGCGTCAGCCTTGCAGGAGGGGCGCCCTGAGCGGGACGCCCCTCCTGTCGGGATCTACTACTTCGAGATCAGCCAGAAGCGCATGTAGTACGCCGCGTCCAGCGTCGAGTCGATGCCCTTCACGTTGCTGCGGCTCACGGCGATCATGTTCCCCTGCCAGTACGGGATCGTCGGCAGGTCCTTCGCGCCGAGCAGCTGCATCTTCTTGAGGTACGAGTAGCGCAGGGCGCTGGTCTTGGCGCCCCGCTCCTTCGCGATCAGGCTGGTCATCTGCTTGCTGCTGTAGCCGTTCGAGAAGAAGGAGTTTGTCTGGTAGAAGGAGACGGTGTAGTCGTCGGCGTCCGGATAGTCCGGGAACCAGCCGAGCTGGAACGCCCCGTACTGCTTGCCGAGCGCGCCGCTGTACTGCGCCCACTCGGCCGACTTCAGCGTCACCTTGAACAGGCCCGACGCGTTGAGCGCCCGCTGAATCTCCGCGTACTCGTCGGCCGAGGCGTCACCGTAGTGCGACGGTGTCCACCAGATTGTGATCTTCAGCGGCGTCTTGACCTTGGCGGCCTTCATCGCGGCCTTCGCCTTCGCGAGGTTCGGCGACGCTCCGTAGAGGGTCTTGTACGCCGGGATCGCGCTGGGCAACCCCTGCGGGACCATCGAATAGAGCGGCTCCACCGTGCCGTGGTAGACGCGGCTCGCGATCGTCTGTCGAGGCATCAGATACGCGATTGCCCGCCGCACGTTGATGTTGTTGAACGGCGGCCGCTTCACGTTGAACACGAGATAGCGGATGACCACGCCGTGGCCGGAATGGACGACGAGCGACTTCTGCTTCCCCATCGCCGCGAGCTCCGTCGGCGTGAACGTCTGGAACGCCATGTCGAGCGAGCCCTGCTGGAGCGCGAGCTTCATCGTCGACGACTTCGAGAAGTAGTTGATGATGAGACCGCCGTTCTTCGGCGCCGCGCCCCAGTAGTTCTTGTTCGGCGTGAACACCGCCTGCTGGCTCGGTGTGAACTTGGTCAGCACGTACGGGCCCGTGCCGATCATGTGCGCCGTGTCGGTGTTCGCGAGGATCTTGTCGGCCGGGAACGTGTTCTTGTCGACGACGTAGCCGGCGTTCGTCGAAAGGATGTACGGCCAGACCGAGAACGGGTGAATGAGATGGAAGACGACCGTGTACGCCCCGCTCGTCGACGTGCTCTTGAGATCGGAGAGCAAGGTGTAGATGCCTTGGTCGCCCTTGATCTTCTGCACGCGATCGAAGGAGTACTTCACGTCCGCCGACGTCATCGGATCGCCGTTCGAGAACTTCACACCGTGCCGGAGCTTGCACGTCCACGTCTTGAGATTCGGCGAGTGGCTGCACCCCGTGGCTAGGACGGGCTGGAGCTTCGCGCCCTTCGGGAAGCCGTACAACCCCTGGAAGATGTTGAGGTCGACGGTGAACGAGTCGTAGTCGTACTCGTTTGCGGGGTCGATGTTGACCACGGTGCCCGTCGTGCCGTCGACGAGGATTTTGCCCGCCTTGCTCGCTTTGCCGCCGCCGTAGGCGGTCCCGGCAGCCGCTGCGACGGCCAGAACTGCAACCGCAAGTAGCAACCACCTCTTGCGTGTCTTGCCCATGCGTTGTCCCTCCTTCAACCGGTTGTCGCGGCGAGGCGGGACGATTCGCTCCGCTCCGCGCCCCTAGAGCCAATCGCAAACAGCCCGCGGGGTCAAGCGCGAGGCGGCGCGGGGACGACGTCCAGGCTTCGAGTTTGTTAGGCGGCGGCGACCGAGATGAGGTCGCGCAGCGCGCCGAGGCGCGAGAGCGCCTGGCCTTCGAGCTGGCGAACCCGCTCGCGCGTCAGGTCGAGCTCGTTGCCGATCGCCTCGAGCGTCCACGGCTCGCCCTCGAAGCCGAAGCGCAGCTCGAGGATCCGCCGCTCGCGCTCGGGGAGCGCCTCGAGCGCCCGCCGCACGCCCTGCCTCCGCAGTGACTCCTCGGCTTCGTCGAACGGATCGGCCGCTTCGCGGTCGGCGAAAAGGTCGCCGAGCTCGCCTTCGTCGTCGGCGCCGACGGTCTGGTTGAGCGACACCGACGCGTTCGCAGCGCCGAGCGCCTCGTCGACGTGCTGCATCGGGAGTCCGGTCGCCTCCGCCAGCTCTTCTTTCGTCGCCTCGCGGCCGAGCTCCACCTCGAGGCGGCGCGCGGCGCGCGACAGCTTCTGCTGGCGCTCGACGACGTGAACGGGAACGCGAATCGTGCGCGCGTGGTTGGCGACGGCGCGCTGCACCGACTGGCGGATCCACCACGTCGCGTACGTCGAGAACTTGTAGCCGCGACGCCAGTCGAACTTCTCGACGGCGCGGTTCAGCCCGAGCGTTCCCTCCTGGATCAGATCCAGGAACGGGACGCCCAGCCCGCGGTAGCCCTTGGCGATGGAGACGACCAGCCGAAGGTTCGACTCGATCATGCGGCGCTTCGCCGTGACGTCGCCGCGCTCGATCCGCTTCGCGAGCATGACCTCGTCGGCCGCAGTCAGCAGCTTGTGCCGGCCGACGTCGGCGAGGAAGAGCTGCAGGCTGTCGGCGGAACCGGAGATCGCGACGGTTGGCGTCTCGGCGTCCGGTGCGGGCTCGGGCTTCTGCTCGTCTTTCGTCGCCTCCGCGCGCGGTTCGTCCGCTGCGCCTCCGGCAGCGGGCTGGCCGATCTCGAGCCCGGTGCGCTCGAGCTCGCGCGTCAGCTCCTCGACCTCGTCGTCCGAGAGCTCGAGCTCGGCCGCGAACGCCTCGAGCTGGGCGGGGTCGATGTAGCCGCGCTCCTCCGCACTTTCCACGATGGCGCGGATCTGATCCGACTCGAGCAACTCGTTCAGCTGGTTCTGCGTCAGGGCTCTCTCAGTCCTTTCGTCCTGCCTCGTCGCCTTCGAGCACGCCTTCGTACCTTAGGAGGGAAGCCCTCCGGTTACCACCCTCGCCCGGCCGGTTGGCTCCGTCATCCGTCCGGTCGGTCGAACGACCCGCCGCGGAAGTGTATTCCGCTCGTCCTGCGAGCTCGCAGCATAGGACGCGGACCGGCCGGCGAAGTTTGCGAACCGTCTTTCAGGAGCTCTTGCGACGTCGCGGGCTCTTCTTCGCCGGGCCCTTCGCACGCCGTTCCGCGAGCAACTCGAGGGCGCGGTCGAGCGTGACCGACTCGGGGTCGTCGCCCTTGCGGAGGCTCGCGTTCGTCTCGCCGTCGGTGACGTAGGGACCGAAGCGGCCCTCCTTGAGCACGATCTCCTTGCCACCGACCGGATCTGCGCCGAGCTCGCGGAGCGGCTTCGTCGCAGCTGCCCGCTGGCCCCGCCGCTGTCGCGGCTGTGCGAGGAGCGCGAGCGCTTCCCGGAGGTCGACCGTGAAGAGCTGCTCCTCGTTCTCGAGCGAGCGCGACTCCTTGTTCTTCTGGATGTACGGGCCGTAGCGACCGTTGCGCGCGACGATCTCCTCGCCGTCCTCCGCGATGCCGACCACGCGCGGCAACCGGAGCAGCCGCAGCGCATCGTCGAGCGTCACCGTGTCGAGCGACATCGTCTTGAAGAGCGAAGCCGTGCGCGGCTTGTCCTTCGAGCCATCGTCCAGGACCTCAGTCACGTATGGGCCGTAGCGGCCGCTGCGAGCGACGATCGCGCGACCGGTCTCGGGATCGGCGCCCAGTTCGCGATCTCCGCTCGGCTGCGCCAGAAGCTCCTCGGCGCGCTCGAGGGTCAACTCGTCGGGGGCGAGCTCCTCGGGGACGCTCGCCCGCTGCCCGTCGCGCTCGAGATAGGGCCCGTAGCGGCCGACGCGCAGCGCGATGCCGTCTCCGAGCTCGAGGGTGTTGATCTCGCGTGCGTCGATGGCGCTGAGATCCGAGACGAGCTCGTGCAGGCCGCCGTCCCCGTCTCCGAAGTAGAACCGGCCCAGCCATTCGACGCGGTCCTCGCCTCCGGCCGCGATCTGGTCGAGGTCGTCCTCCATCCGGGCCGTGAAGTCGTAGTCGACGAGACGGCCGAAGTGCTGCTCGAGCAGACCGACGACAGAGAAGGCGAGGAACGCCGGCACGAGCGCCGTGCCCCGCTTGAAGACGTAGCCGCGGTCGAGGATCGTGCCGAGGATCGAGGCGTACGTCGACGGCCGGCCGATGCCGAGCTCCTCGAGTGTCCGCACGAGCGTCGCCTCGGTGTAGCGAGCTGGCGGGCTCGTCTCGTGACCCTGCGGCTCGAGCGAGCGCAGCTCGACGGAGTCGCCCTCGGCGAGATTCGGGAGGCGCCGCTCCTCGTCGTCGTCGGCCGCCGAGCGATCGTCGTCACGGCCCTCCTCGTACGCCGCGAGAAACCCGCGGAACGTGATCACGGTTCCCGACGCACCGAACTCGACGGCCTCGCCGGCGCTCGAGCGAGCGGCGAGCCGCAGCGAGACGGTCTGCCCCTGCGCGTCTTTCATCTGAGAGGCGATCGTCCGCATCCAGATCAGCTCGTAGAGCGAGTGCTCGTCGCCGGAGACCTCCCCGCGCACCTCCTGCGGCGTACGGAAGCGGTCGCCCGAGGGACGGATCGCCTCGTGCGCCTCCTGCGCGTTCTTCACCTTCCGCTCGTAGCGGCGTGGCTCCGGCGGGACGTAGTCGGCGCCGAAGAGGGAGGACGCCTGCGCGCGGGCAGCGGCGAGCGCCGACTCCGACAACGTCGTCGAGTCGGTGCGCATGTAGGTGATGTAGCCGTTCTCGTAGAGGCGCTGGGCGAGCCGCATCGTCGTCTGCGCCGAGTAGCGGAGCTTGCGGCTCGCCTCCTGCTGCAGCGTCGAGGTCATGAATGGCGCGCTCGGGCGGCGGACGTAGGGCTTGCGCTCGACCCGCGCCACCTGGAACGACGCTCCCCGGAGCCGCTCGGCGAGGCCGCGCGCAGCTTCTTCGCCGAGCTGGCGCGCTTCGCCGCGGAGTTTTCCGTCGGGCCCGAAGTCGCGCCCGGTAGCGACACGCTGGCCCTCGACGGAGACGAGCCGCGCCTCGAACGAATCCCCCCGGGTCGCCTCCGGCGACCCCGTCTGGCCGGGCGACGACGGCTCTGCCGCCGTCGCTCCCAGCCTTGAGTCGAACGTCCCGAGCATGTCCCACCACTCGGCGGCGCGGAACGCCATCCGCTCCCGCTCGCGCTCGACGACGAGGCGCGTTGCGACCGACTGGACACGGCCCGCGGACAACCCTCGCATGACCTTCTTCCAGAGCACCGGCGAGACCTCGTAGCCGTAGAGCCGGTCGAGGATGCGCCGGGATTCCTGCGCGTCGACGAGCCGCTCGTCGACTGCGCGAGTCTCCCCGAGCGCCCGCTCGATCGCGTCGCGCGTGATCTCGTGGAAGACCATCCGCCGCACGGGCACCTTCGGCTGCAGCACCTCCAGCAGGTGCCAGGCGATCGCTTCGCCCTCCCGGTCTTCGTCCGTCGCGAGCAGGAGCTCGTCGGCGTCGGCAAGCTGTTTCCGGAGCTGGGCGACAGTCTTCTTCTTGTCCGGGTCCACGACGTAGAGCGGCTCGAACTCGTGCTCGACGTCGACGCCCAGACGCGCCCACGCCTCGCCTTTGTACTTGTCGGGGATCTCCGCCGCGCTGTCCGGAAGGTCGCGGATGTGGCCGACGGAAGATTCGACGATGAAGTCCGGCCCGAGGTAGCCGGCGATCGTGCGCGCCTTTGCCGGCGACTCGACTATCACCAACCGCTTTGGCACGGCCGGTCACGATAGCCCCCACCACGGCCGCCGCAGGCGGCGCGGGGTCTTCGGCCGGCGTGTCGCAGGCTTTCCCGGCGACGCATCCAGCCCACGTCGCTCCGGACGCGATACTCCCGGCATGCGCCCGCCGCTCGCCTATCAGCTCATCGCCGCAGTCAGCTGGCCTATTCTCAACGGCCCCTTCCGGCTGCGCGTTCGCGGCCGCGAGAACCTTCCGGCGACGAGCGGCTACGTGCTCGCCTGCAACCACGTGTCGAGCTTCGACCCGTGGCCGCTCGGGTTGCCGCTCTGGCCGCACCGCTGGCTTCGCTTCATGGCGAAGTCGGAGCTCTACTGGTGGCCGCTACGCGTGGTGCTGAACTCCGTGGGCGCGTTCAAGATCCGGCGCGGACTCGGTGACCGGGAGGCGATCGAGACGGCGGTGCAACTGGCCCGGGACGGCCACGTGGTCGCGATGTTCCCGGAGGGAACTCGCCGCGCGAAGGGTCTCGCGAAGAAGCACGAGCCGCGGCCGCGCTCGGGCGCCGCGCGGATCGCGCTCGAGGCCGGAGTGCCACTCGTCCCCGCCGCCGTGGCCGGCACCGACCGGCTGCTGGCACTCGGACCGCTGCGCATCGCCTACGGCGAGCCGATCGAGATGGACGACCTGCGTGCGAGCGACGACCTGCGTGCCTCGTCGCAGGAGGTGACCGAGCGGCTGATGGCCCGCATCGCGGAGCTCGAGGCATCGCTGTGAGCACGTTGCTCGCGGTCGACGGCGACTCCTTCGCGCATCGCGCGTACCACGCGCTGCCGAAGTCGATCCGGCTCAACGCGGTCGTCGGCTTCACGAACATGCTCGTCCGGCTCTGGCGGGCCGAGCAACCCGACGGAGTGCTCGTCGCGTGGGACACGCTCTCGACTCCGACCTACCGGCACGAGGCGTTCGAGCCGTACCAGTCGGGACGGGTCTTCGAGGACTCGATCGTCGAACAGCTCGAGCTGCTGCCGGAGGTCGTGGCCTCGTTCGGCTTCCTCGTCGCGAAGTCACCGGGTTACGAGGCGGACGACTTCCTCGCGGCGGCCGCGAAGGAGTGGCCGGGAGAGGTGCTCGTCGCGACATCCGACCGCGACGCGTTCCAGCTGGCGAGCGAGCGAGTGACCATTCTCCAGCCGGCACGTGGCGTGAGCGAGCTCGCGCGGATCGGCCCGGTCGAGGTACGCGAGCGCTACGGCGTCGATCCGGAACAGGTGCCCGACCTGATCGCGCTGCGCGGCGACCCGTCCGACAAGCTGCCGGGCGCGCGCGGGATCGGCCCGAAGAAGGCGGCCGAGCTGCTCGCGCAGTACGGGACGCTCGAGGCGGCACTCGAAGACGGCCGGTTTGCAGCGGAGGCGGAGGACTTGAGGCTCTTCCGGCGAATCGCCACGATGGACGCCTCCGCTCCCCTTCCTCCCCTCGCAGAAACATCCCCGGTGTGGGCGGAGGCGTCTTCTTTCCTCGATCGGCTCGGCCTGGGTGCAGTCGCGGGTCGCGTGAGAGAGCTATCGACGTCCTGACACATCCCGCGCTGGCGCGGCTGCACCCGACCGGGGATCACGCCGAGCGCCAAGAGCGGCTCGGCGTGCTGCTCGCTCGCCAGCACATCTGGAGCGAGGGCCGCGCCGCGACCGCGGACGAGCTGCAGCTGTGTCACACCGCCGAGCACGTGGAGCTCGTTCGCGCTGTCGAGGATGCGGTCTGGCTCGACGGCGACACCATCTGCACCGGGACGTCCTTCGAGGCGGCCGCGCTCGCGGCAGGCACAGCGATCGAGGCTGCCCTACGCGGAGGCTTCGCCCTCGTCCGGCCGCCAGGGCACCACGCCCTCGCGGGTCGCGCGATGGGCTTCTGCCTCTTCAACAACGTCGCCGTCGCGGCACGGGTCGCCCAGCAGCGCCTCGGACTGGAGCGGGTGGCGATCGTGGACTTCGACGTCCATCACGGGAACGGCACCGAAGCGATCTTCGGGGAGGACGACGGCGTCCTTTTCGTCTCGCTCCACCAGTGGCCGTTCTATCCCGGAAGCGGCGGGCCGAACGACCAGGGCGCGACCACGGTCAACGTGCCGCTGCAGGCGGGCTCCGGCGACGCCGAGTACCTCGACGCCTTCGACCGCGTCGCCGAGCCGGCGGTGGCTGCGTTCGAGCCCGAGCTGCTGCTCGTCTCGGCCGGCTTCGACGCGGCAGCCGGAGACCCGCTGGGAGGAATGCGCGTCAGCGAGGAGGGCTTCCGGGAGCTCGCGCGCCGCTGTCGCGCGCTCTGCGACCAGGTCGCGGCCGTGCTCGAAGGCGGCTACAACCTCGAGACGCTGCCGGGGCTCGTCGACGCGGCGCTCGACGGCTTCACGAGCTGAGGAAGAGCCTCGGCGTCAGGCGCGCGCGAGAGCGAGTTGCTCGAGGGCTTCGCGGCGCGACGAGACGCCGAGCTTGCGAAGAAGGCTCTTCACGTGTGAGCGGACCGTGTGCTCGGAGATGAACAGCCGCCGCGCGATCTCGTCTGTCCCGTGGTGCTCGTCGAGCAGAAGCAGAACCTCGAGCTCGCGCGCCGAGAGCAGCGTCGCGATGCGGTCGGGGACCCCCGAGCCTCGCCCACCCGAGCGGACCTGCTCGAGGAGCCTGCGCGCGACCGGGCCCGAGAGCGCGGCTTCGCCCTGCACGACGCCCTCGAGGAACTCGGCGATCCGATCCGGCGACTCCGTCTTGAGGAGATAGCCGGCTGCGCCGCCGCGAATCGCGGCGAGCAGGTTCTCCTCCGTCCCCGAGGCAGTGAGGACGACGACCTCACAGCCCGGCGCAGCTTCGCGGAGGCGCGGCAGGGCAGAGAGGCCGTCGAGGCCCGGCATGAGGAGGTCGAGCAGGATGAGATCGGGCTGGGTCGCGGCTGCGGTCGAGATCGCCTCGTCGCCGTCCGCGGCTACGCCGGCGAGCTCGAAGCCGTGCGAACGCAGAAGCGCCGCCAGCGCCTCACGCGTGAGGGGGTGGTCGTCCACGACGAGAATGCGCGCTGCCACGGGTTCCTTATCGGCAGCAACAGTTCTGCCGACAAGAGGTACGTGGGAAAGAGGCGTACCGACCTGCAAGCGTGGCTGTGGGGCGAAGTCGTCCTGTCGGGGTTGCTCGCCGCGAGCCTCGTGCTGTTCGTCTCTGATCGAGACCTGCGAACGCAATACGACAGGCCACAGCTCCTGCTCGTGCTCGAGACCACGATGGCGCTGGCCGGCGTCCTCGTCGCGCTGCTCGCCGCGCTCCGCTTCTCGGTCGTCGGCCTGCGCACCGACCTGCTGTTGGCAGCAGGCTTTCTCGTCGGGGCGCTGTCCACCATGGCCTTCGCAATCGTCCCGGTGCTCGGCGGCGGGCCTCTCCCACGCGCCGACGGCTGGACGGCTCTCGCCGGCGGCATCGGCGCCCAAGCCCTGGTTGCCATTGCGCCGTTCCTCGGCGGCAGGAGCCGGGCCCGAGACCGAGCGCTGCGGGACACCGTGATCGGAGCGGTGATCGCGCTCGTGGCCGTGTGGTTCGTGCTGCGAACGCACAGCGCCGGGCTCCCGACATTGACCGCGCTTCCCGGCGTGGGCCACGCACCCCCCGGATTCGCGTCTGCGCTCACGGTGCAGGCGCTCGTCGATCTCCTTGCCGTCGTCGGCTGGGGACGGAGACTCGCGAGGACCGGAGACGACCTCGCCCAGTGGCTCGCGCTCGGCTTCACCTTCCAACTCTTCGCGGCTCTGTATTTCGGCTTCATCCCGCCCCACGGGACGATGTACGTCGCAGCGGGCGACTTCCTGCGGCTCCTCGCTTTCGGGCTGATCCTCGTCGGAACGTGGCGGGCCATCCGCCTGTCCGAACGCGGTCGGGCAGTGGCGGAGGAGCGCGCGCGCGTTGCTCGCGAGATCCACGACGGGCTCGCGCAATACCTCTTCGCGGTGTCGACGCACGCCCAGATGCTGGCGTCGGGCACACCGGTGGAGGAGGTGGGGCCGCAGCTCAGACAGGCGGCCGACCTCGCACAGCAGGAGGCGCGGTTCGCGATACTCGCGCTCTCGTCCGCAAGCGGCAACGCGACGTTCGACTCCGCGCTGCGGCGCTACATCGACTTCCTCACCTCGGACGGCGTGCTCGAGGTGGACCTCGAGGTCGACCCCGCGACCCGTCTTGCGCCTGACGAGCAGATCGAGATCTTCCGCATCGTCCAGGAAGGGCTCGGGAACGTCCGCCGTCACGCAAACGCAAAGCGCGCCGAGGTCGTGATCGGGATGCGTCCGTCCGGGGAGCGGTTCGTCGCGATCGAGGACGACGGCGAAGGCTTCCCAACCGACCTGGCGACCGCCGGAGACGGATTGCGGAACATGCGCGACCGGGCGTCGTCGATCGAGGGCGGCTTCAGCGTCCGCAGCACACCGGGCCGCGGCACGGCGCTCGAAGTGGTGCTGCGGACATAGGCCTAGACGAGACTTTCCACTCGCGGTTCTTGCGCCTAGAGTGCAGCGCCGTGGGTCGCCCTGTCGCACTGCTCGGAGCGGTCGTCCTGTGCTGCATCCTGGCCGCGACCGCAGTCGCCGGGAGCGCGCGCCCGGACCAGCACCTGACGCTCTTCACCGACTCGTCCGGGGCCTCGCTCGGCTGGGATTCGACCGCGAAGAGGATCGTCGAGCACGGCAACCGCGTCCTTTTCGAGCTTCATCCCTGCGGCCGTCTCACGCAGCCCGGTTGCATCGCGCCTCCTCCGCCGAGCGTGCTCTCGGTGGTGCGCGGGCTGGGGCGGAGGATCGGGCCGAACGTGGTCGTCTTCGTCGGCTACAACGACAACCCGGCGACCTACCGGAACGGCATGCCGGCGGTCTTGCGGGCGATGCGAAACCGCGGTGTCAAGCACGTGGTCTGGCTCACGCTCCGCAGTGTGTACAAGCAGTACACCGACATCGACCATGCGATCTACGCCGCCGCGCAGAAGTGGCCGATCATGACCGTGCTCGACTGGAACCACTACTCGGCGGGTCATCGCTCCTGGTTCAGCGGTGACGGGATCCATATGAGCGGCGTCGGTGCTGTCGCCTACGCGACCTACCTCCACCGGTCGCTGAAGCGGCTCGGCCTCACGGGGCCGAAGCCACTCGGGTAGAGCAATGGAGAAGCCCCGCCAGAGCGGGGCTTCTCGGTAGCAGGCCTGTAAGCCGGATTTTGTCGAGGGTGACCATCCATCTGTGCGGCTACCCGGCTCCTCGGCGGGCCGCGTCGGCGGAGCCTGTTCGCCTTGCACCGGACGGGGTTTGACGAGCCGACCCTGTCGCCAGGGCCGCTGGTGGGCTCTTACCCCACCGTTTCACCCTTACCGGCCGCGACTCCGGAGATTCGCGACCGGCGGTCTGTTTTCTGTGCCACTTTCCGTCGGCTTTCGCCGCCTCCCTCGCGGGAGCGTCCCGCCCTGCGGTGTCCGGACTTTCCTCGAGACCCAGAGGCCCCGCGGTCACCCGGCCTGCGAGCCGGATTGTACCCCGCTGCCGGCCGCGTCGATGCGTCCGTGGAGACGCATGGCGCATTCCGGGCAGCGTACGAGCGAGCCCTCGTGGAGGACGAACTCGCCGCACACCGGGCATTCCAGCGAGGCTCCGCGCAGCACGGCGAGGAGCTCCTGCTCGAGCGTCCGATGCAGTGATGCAAGCGGGCTCACAGTTCCCGGAACACCCCCACGACCTTGCCGAGAACCTGGACGTGCGGAGCGAAGATCGGCTCGAGCGCCGAGTTCTCGGGCTGCAACCGGATACGGCCGTTCTCCCGGAAGAAGCGCTTGACCGTGGCCTCCTCGGCGGTCTCGTCGTCGCCGGCGAGGGCGACCACGATCTCGCCGTCGCGTGCGTCCTGAGCGCGACGCACGACGACGACGTCGCCGTCGAGAATCCCCGCCTCGACCATGGAGTCGCCCCTGATGCGCAGCAGGAAGTCGCCACGAAGATTCTCGGGCACCGCGATCTGATCCTCGACGTTCTGCTCCGCCAGCAGCGGACCGCCTGCGGCGATCTGGCCGAGCAGCGGCAGCTTCGGCAGCTCTGAGGTGACCCGGTCGGCGCTCTTCTCGCGACCGGTGAGCTCGAGTGCGCGCGGCTTGGTGGGATCCCGGCGCAGAAGCCCGGCTCGCTCGAGGTTCGCGAGGTGGGCGTGGACGGTGGAGGGCGAGGCGAGCCCGACGGCGCCGCCGATCTCGCGCACGGTCGGCGGGTAGCCGTGCCGGTCGACGTAGTCGACGAGGAAGCTCCAGATCTCGCGCTGTCGGCCGGTCAGCTCGGCTGTCGTCTGCATCTCACTCTCCGGGGTCGGGGACGGTCTCGAACAGGTGTTCGACAGCAGGGTACGGTGTCCTCCGGACGGCGTCAAACGAACCGAAGAAAAAGGCCGCCCGCGGGCGGCCTCGTCAGTGCGCTGGAGAGGACTTGAACCTCCACGGCCTTTTAAGGCCACTAGGCCCTCAACCTAGCGCGTCTACCAATTCCGCCACCAGCGCGAGAGCCCGCGCAGTGTAGC
>Ga0070730_10002119_pt1 | contig 18296 bp, 14 predicted proteins | sample Coa_R1_3_FD_66447 | JGI IMG/M metagenome (GOLD analysis project Ga0070730, IMG submission 66447) | Surface soil microbial communities from Centralia Pennsylvania, which are recovering from an underground coalmine fire - Coalmine... | ecosystem: Environmental > Terrestrial > Soil > Unclassified ... | reverse complement strand
GACAGGAGACCGTAGTTTCCAAGCCTTTTGGCCACTTGCAGAATTTTGCGATGTCCGATAGTCTGGGAATCACTTTTTGGTTTTTTCCGCACTGTCATTGGAAGCGTTGCTCATTGATTCCCCCCCTTTTAAAAACAGTGCCAATCATGGCTTTATGTAAGCGTGACCGCGCGGCAGGGTACCACCGGGCATCGGTTCGGGCAGGACTTTTGCCCTCGGAGATTCTCATCCAGAGGGGGAGCTATGAGTAGTGGCAGCGCAAGCGCCTTGGAGTGCACGCCGATCAACGGGGTAGAAGTGTCGGAAGGACTGAACTGGTACGCCGTCCGCACGCGGTCACGACACGAGAAGTTGGTTGAGCGACAGCTGCAAGGCCAAGGCATCGAAGGATTCTGCCCAATACTGAGCCAAATTCGCCAATGGAGTGATCGCCGTAAATTGGTCGAATCCCCGTTGTTCCCCGGTTACGCCTTCGTCCGCATTGCGCCGTCGCCCGAAGAAAGAGTTAGAGTGCTGCGGACCCTGGGTGTCGTTGAGCTCGTGGGCTGCCATGGCCAGGGAATTCCGATTGCGCCTGAACAGATCGAAGCCGTTCGTGTCCTAATTGCCAGCAAAATGCCATTTACGAAAGAAGGATTCTTAAAGGTGGGTCAACGCGTGCGGGTCCGTGGCGGTTCTTTGGACGGTGTAGAAGGTATTCTCGTGGCGCAGAACGGAACACGGAACTTGGTTATCTCCGTTGATCCCATCCAGCGGTCTCTTTCTGTGCGCATTGAGGGCTATGAGGTCGAGCCTCTCTAAATTTTGACTTATTCGTCTGTCAGATTACGCCTCGATTCGGATCTGCTGCTAGACGTTTCCTATAGCACTTTGAGCAAGGGCTGTTTCTAGGGACAAGGAGGAGGAGAAAATGTTTTTGGAATTCTATGGGCTACGCGAGCAGCCATTCGGGGTGACACCGGACCCTAGATATCTGTATCTGGGACCCGCACACCGCGAAGCGCTGGCCTCTCTGTACTATGGGATTGAGGCGAACCGTGGTTTCCTTTCGTTGATTGCACGGCCTGGAATGGGCAAGACGACCCTCCTATTTCACCTGTTGGCGAAGTTTGATCGCTCTGCGCGCACCGCTTTTCTGTTCCAAACACAGTGCACTTCGCGCGAATTCATGCAGTTCCTGCTGGCTGAGATCGGCATTGACACGGAGTCGCACGATTTCGTGCGTATGCATGAACAATTCAATCGCTGCCTGGTGCAGGAAGCGCGGGCGGGCAAGCGTTTCATCGTAGTGATCGATGAAGCTCAAAATCTCGATGCCTCTGTGCTGGAAACGGTTCGGTTGCTCTCGGACTTCGAAACACCCCAGGCGAAGCTGCTGCAGATCGTGCTGGTCGGCCAACCGGGGCTGGCAGACAAGCTGGCGAGCCCCTCACTGGTTCAGTTGCGGCAGCGCATCACCTCGGTGAGCGGACTGAATCCGCTGGTGCCGGAAGAAGTCGGACGTTTCATCGACCATCGGCTGCATGTGGCCGGTTATCGGGGGAACGTGCCTTTGTTTACGAAAGAAGCGCAAGAATTGATAGCGCAAGTGAGTGAGGGGATCCCCAGACAGATCAATAATTACTGTTTCCACTCGCTTTCACTGGCCTGTGCCATGAAGAAGAAGGCAGTAGATATCAGCATGGTGCGAGAGGTTATGCACGACTTGGACATCACTCGGTTTGTCTCAGAGGTAGGGACGAGCGGGAACCGTCATCAGGGAGAAAACGCGGATCCTTATCAACCGGTGCAGGAAGTGGCAGGAGCGGCGAAGGATTATGCGCGATCCAACGTTTCCACGAAGGGCGCGGCGCCGGAATATCTGAGCCCCGCAGAAGCAATTGAGCACATGCGGGATGTCGCGCGATTGTTGCACAACTGGCAGGGCCGACGGAATTCCGCTTAGAAGCGCTCCGTCACCGGCGAGTTCAGAAGCACGAAGGGCCAAGAGAAAACCCATATGAGCAGAAATTTTGAGCTGATGCAGAATTTGGGCAGAGAGCGCGAGGTGTTCGAATCGCCGGAGCCCGTGTCTGGATCGCAAAAAAACTAGCGTCACTCCGCTTTTACGACGGAACAGAACAGCCGGATCACTTTCGCGATCCGGCTGTTTTTCTTGCGCGTCGATTCTGACTACTGCACGGTCAGAGTGAATGTCTCGGTTTGAGTAATCGCTCCTGACGTGCCGGTTACGGTGATGGTATACGATCCACTGGGTGTGCCTGTACCACCACCTCCGCCACTGCTGGAGGAGCTCCCGCCGCAAGCCACCAGGAAGATCGAGCCTGCGATCGCGAGAATGAGAAGAATAGAGCCGATTGCCTTTCTCCTTCTGGATGCGCCCATACCAGCCGTACTCAGCAGCATCGCCGGCAAAAACAATGTTGCGAAGAACATGCCCGACCAGGGCTTGGTGTTTCGCATCAGCGCTGTAGCTGATGCTGCTGTAGTCGTGACTGTCAATGTAGAAGTGATGTTGCCATTGGCCTGCGGTGTAACAGACGATGGATTGAGCGAGCATGCGGGGGCATTGGTAACCGAAGACGAGACTTTACAGGTCAGGGCGACCGCCGCAGTGAAGCTATTAACTGAAGTGACAGTAATCGTGGCAGTCGCTGAGGTCCCCGGACTAACCGACGATGGTGACAGCGTTCCAGAACTCGGCACTGTGAAACTTGGCACAACCGCAGTTCCGGTCAGAGTCACCGTTTGAGGGCTGCCGACAGCATTGTCCGTAATGCTGATTGTTGCAGACCGGCTGCCGCCTGCTGTCGGTGTAAATGTAACTGTAATCGTGCAGGAAGAACCTGCCGCCACCGAAGTACAGTTATTCGTCTGCTTGAAGTCGCCGCTATCAGCGCCGGACAGGGCGACTGTAGAGACCGTCAAGCTGCTGATGTTGCCCTTATTTGTGACGGTAACCGTTTGCGATGCGCTAGTGGTTCCTACAGCCTGACTGGCGAAGGTCAGGCTAGATGTTGATAACGACGCAGTCGGAGCAGTTGCGAGCAAATTGCTGACTTTTCGAACCCGCTGCTCTGCAACGTCGGTAATAAACAGGTCGCCTGCCGCGTTCCCCCAGAGGCCGTGGGGCCGATCTAACTGTGCACTGCCGGCAGCAGCACCGTCACCAGAGAAGCCTGGAACTCCGGTACCCACAACCCGGTCAATGTTCCCCGCCGATATCGTGGTCCCTGCGATGGTGATTGATGAGGCTTGTGTGTTTACAGCGCGAATGGAGGCAAGCCCCGCATCGGCCACGTAGATGTTCCCGGAGTAATCCAGCCACAAGCCAATAGCGTTATTAAATTGTGCACTGAGGGCGCTACTCCCGTTCCCGCAGGGCAGGGTAGTGCAAGCCGCGTAGTCTCCTGCCACTGTGGTAATTGTGCCACCGGTATCCACTTTGCGGATTACATTGTCACCGTTATCAGCAATGAAGATGTTTCCGGATTTATCGAGCAAGATCGCTTTCGGAGAATTGAGCTGTGCACTCGTAGCAGGACCACTATCGCCACAGGTGGTTTTAGTTGCGGGCAGAACGGGTGCGCAGGCTGAATAGGTTGCGGCATCTCCCGCAACGGTTTCGATCTCTCCCGTCGGGATGGAAACCGCGGCGACAGTAATCGTTTTGGCCTGCGTGTTTGCAACTCGAATGACGTTATTCTGGGTATCGGCGATATAGATGTTTCCGAGTTTGTCCAGGACGACAGCGGATGGGAGTCCCAGCTGTGCGGCGGTGGCTAACCCGCCATCACCACACTCCGGCGCAGTGCCAGAGGGAGTACACGGGTACTTGGCTTCCGTGCCCACTACAGCCTGGATTTTACCGGTCGACGCGACAACTTCACGAATGACATTGTCGGCCGTATCGGCGATGAAGATGTCCCCCGCCGCGTCTATAAACACCCCTTGCGGCCCCGCGAGCTGAGCCGAGGTTGCCGCCCCGCCGTCCCCACATGGAAAGTTCGGTTGTGCGCAGGGAATTCCACTGCTACTGCCGGCGACGGTTGAAATATTGCCCTTGCTGTCCACCTTACGTATCACGTTGTTGCCGGTGTCGGCGATGTAAACATTGCCCGTGGCGTCGGTCGCCACGCCGTCGGCATTCAGGATTTCCGCATTAGGGGTCGCTGGACCACCGTCACCGTAATAGCCTTGATTGAATATGACTCCCGCAATTGTCGAGATGGTTCCACTGCCGGTAGGAGTGGTTACCTTGCGGATGCCGTCATCCCCTTGGTCGGCGATGAAGAGGTCGCCCGACGTATCTACGAAAATACCACTCGGGCCTGATAGCTCGGCGCTGGTCGGAGAGCCGTTGTCGCCGCAAGGAACAGTGCTGCAAGTGCTGCTGTAGGTTCCCGCCGCCAGATGGATCGTCGCTGTTGGGTCCACCCAGCGGACAACCTCATCACCGGTATCGACGATCCACAGATTTCCGGAGCCATCGAGAGACACGGCGCTCGGACTGTTAAGACCAGCGAGAGTGGCGCCGCCGGAAACTCCGTCGCCGCAGGTGGGTGGAGCAGAGCAAGCTGTCGGGGGGGTGCCTGCAACGGTAGCGATGTTGCCGTTGAGAACGTTGGATGCCCCGAAGAAGGACTTGGTCGATCCAGATCGGTTAACCACGCGGATCGCTGCGTTATTCGTGTCTGCGATATAGATGTCGCCTGAAGAGTCGAGAAATATGCCTGCGGGAAAATTGAGTTGCGCGCTGGTGGCAGGCGCCCCGTCGCCCGAAAAACCGTGAGTGAAGTTTCCCGCAACTGTGGAAACAAGTCCCGTGGACTGGGTCAGTTCCCTTACAACGGATTCCCCAAGGCCATTCTTGGAACTGCCTGCATCAGCGATCAGTACGTTTCCAGTCGAATCTACGGATACCGCGCTTGGCGTCATTTGCGCATTCTTTGGCACCCCACCATCGCCACAGGGGGCAGTTGTGCAGAACGCGCCGTCGCCTGCCACCGTGTCAATACTTCCGGCTGCAATCGTGATCGTCGCGCCCGTATGCGCAAAAAGAGTTAGCGAGCCAGTTGTGTTGGTATTGACGACCCGCACGACGTTATTTCCAGTATCGGCGATGTAGAGTGCACCGACATTGGTTGTACCGTCGAAAGCGATGCCTTCGGGGGCGCTCAATGTTGCGGCAGTCGCCGCTCCGCCATCGCCCGTGTAATTATTCAAACCGTTTCCGGCGACGACGCTCAGATTTCCGCTGGTATCGACCTTGAATATCCGGTTCGAGAAGTTGTCGGAAATGTAGGTATTGCCACTCGAATCCTGGACCACGCCCCAAGGCAAGCCGATTGGCGCAGTGGTGGCCTTCACTCCATTGGGTGGTCCTCCGCCCGCGATGGTTGTGATGTTCTGGCCCCATAGCACGAACTGCATGACAACCATCAGCACGAGCAGCTTCAAGAGAGTGGAGATCCCGCCGACTCGCGCTGTTTGCGCAGTTTGGAGAGATTGCGAAAATTTCAAGTCAAGACCGGCACACACACGAAAGCAGTAATCCACTGCGAGATCCTCCTGTTGACATCTCAAATTGCATTTTCAGAATGCTGGGGGAGTGCGGCGGCTAGGTCCAGGAACGAAACCTGGCTTGCTGGTTTTACAACGGAGTAGCGCAAATGTCAAAGGGGATTATCGAGTCGAGTCCCGAAATCTGTCGGTAACTCCTAGGACACAGCCTGGTCCGCATGCGGGGGTAGGTTTTTGAAGGAGCATACACTGTGCGCGATCCGGCAGTTTGGAGTCATCGGGTTGCAAGATTCTGCATCTTGACGTCTGAAACGAGGCGTGAGAAGGTTTGGTTTAGCGTCGACCCTCGGACCGTTCCTTTCCCCCAAGAGCAACATAATGCACAATTGTGCACCCTGAGTTCAGTTGCAGAAATGGTAAGTTACTGAATAAAAGGACAATAAATGACTCGCTTCCAGCTTGGAGTGGTGATGCGCGTGCTCGTTCGTAGGAAGTCGTTCCAGGGGAAAGCTAAAGGGGAAAAGCTAGAGATGCGAATCCGAAATTCTATCGCAACGGTACTGTTCGGGGTGTTAGCCGCTTCGGTCTCTTGGGGGCAGAATAATTGCGGTGGCAGCCCCGCGTACGGGACGTGCGCAGCTCCGGCACCGCCGCTGCAGATCTGGTGTGCGGGAAATAATGCGGGCAGCACCTGTCCCGGAGGTACGTCATGGGTAGGTTTCGACACCACGGCTCCGGGGGCAGGCTCCTGGTCAGGGCAATTTGAGGGAATAGACGCCGCCGCTATTATAGCGAGCGGAAGGACTCCAGGAGCGCAAGCTGATCCAAACGGTGGAGTGGGCCCGACGAACTCCAGTGGCGTAGGTCAATACTTGGAATTTGCGGATGATTTTGTGCAGGCCTTCGACAAAAAGACAGGCAATGGCATCTTTTCCAATCAGTCCAATGGCGTTGCCAGTCCTCAGCCCATCAATTCATTATTCGCCCCGGGGGCATCGAAATACTGTATCAATCCGTCCCTGGACGGAATCGCCAGATACGATCGCCTTGACGGAGTATTTTTCCTTGGCAATATTTTCCAGTCTAGTGGCACCTACTACTTCTGCACCGGCGTGAGCGCGCCCGATAGCGGCGTCCCTGCCAGCAATCTGCAGGGAAGTGGGGGCAGGAACCTGTGGAATGTTTACGTTTACTCTTTGAATCCGGCCATCCCAAAGAATGCAAACGGAGTCGCATACTTTCCGGATTACGTGAGATTCGGAGCTTGGTCCGACGGGTTCTATATCGCCTTTGATCTTGAGGACATTTCCAAGTCATACGACATCGTGGGTTTCGAAGTATGCCAACTCGACAAGGTCAGCATGATTGCGGGGCTTTCATCAAAGCCACCGCAATGCTATACGTATATTCCCAACTATGTAGTCGGTACCACCGGAACCGCCAAGAGCTTGATTCACACTGTTTTGCCGGCTGATTTCGAAGGCGCAAATCCGATTCCCGCGACGACGGCAGGCGAATACTTCCTCGCCCTGGTTAACCCAAGCAATTTCGGAACGAACAATCAGTGCACGATTTCGCCTTGCACCTCAAACCAATTAGCATTTTGGACTTGGTCGGGGCTCGTCAGTGGTGCCGGGCCAACGTACCTGGTCACGAAGTATCACCCCTTTACGCCTGGTTGTTACAACACCAAGGCTCCTTACAACACTTATTGCGTTCCGGAACCCTACGGTGGCGTGATTGACGGCCTTGGAGACCGCTTGGCTTATCGTTTGGCATATCAATCCACGGGAACTGGCGAGGTCTTGGCGGTTGCTCATACGGTTCAGGAACAGAGCACCACCAAGCGGACCGGGATACGACTCTACAAGATCAAAGCGGGAACCAGTCCCAGCTTCGCTTTCATTATTGATATTCAAGACACGACAAACGATTACTTCCTGTCGATGCCCAGCGTCGCGATGGATGCTTTCGGTGACGTAGGGGTTACCTACACGGTGACGGGAAACTCCTCCCATGGCAGCGTCAGCAACTATGACCCTTCGCCCTACTTCGTAACCGTAAACAGCAATGGTGTGGTGAATACGCCCGTTCCCATCCTGAGCAATAGCGGGATTACTGGAGAGGATGAAACCGACGAGTTCTGGGGCGAATACGTGAGTGTATCCGCCGACCCGGACGATAACCTAACCTTCTGGGCAGCGAATCAATACATGAACGGCGACCAGACCAGCAATTGCTCGTACAAACTTCATCTCGGGACTGGTTGCACGTGGGCCTCTCGAATCTTTACCTGCCAAAAAGGGCTGGGGTGCTGATGTGTGTGTTGTGATCCTGGATAGTGCCTCGTGATTGTCCGCGGCGTATTGTAAGAATCATTGCCAATTAGTTTCCCCCTGCAAAACCAACGATCCTACAGACCGCAAGCATTTGCGGCGCTCGTCTGAAGTTGAGATGTCTTGCTGCGAGAGGTGCTGAAATTGTTGACGCAAGCCACCGATGGGTTTCGCGATTGCGCTTCGTTTGTCTCTGGAATTGCAGCCTGGGAAGCTTCGTGGCTAGGCACACCGAGACTTTGCAGGAAAATTGAGAAATCTATGAAGAGACTTTCTTTCTGTTTACTTCTTTTTTTTGGTTGCGTGCACCTGGCAACTGGCCAAACCAATGTCCTGACCTGGCACAATGACAATTGGCGCGAGGGCTTGAACTCCAATGAGACGGTGTTGAATCAAGCGAACGTCAATTCTGCCCAGTTCGGAAAGCTATGCTCGGCCGTTTTCGATGGACAGGTTTATGCTCAGCCTCTGGTGGTGTCCACCGCGGGCAAGAACATCGTGTATGTGGTTACGATGAACGACAGCATCTACGAAGTGGATGGCACCAACTGCAACCAAATCAATCAGGCGTCATTACTACCAGCGGGAGAGACGGCTGTGCCGTGCACCGCCGCTGGAGGGCCAAACTGTTATACAGCCAAGCCTATCGTGGGGATCCTCGGGACTCCGGTGATCGACCTCACCAGCAACACGATCTACCTTGTAACCAAATCAGTGTCAAATACAGGCTCGTGCTCTGGTAGCACGAAGGCAGGTTCGTGTTTCATGCACCGATTGCATGCGCTGGATCTTACAACCCTAGCGGAGAAATTTAACGGCCCAGTCAACATATCAGGAATCTACAAAGGAGTTGCGTTCACACCCAAGAATCACATTCAACGACCGGGCCTGCTTCTGTTGCCAAATACGAGATCAAACGGTAACAGCACTGTATATGTGGCGTTCTCGGAGATGGACGGAACGGGAACCCCCGGGGTGAGCATCCCGCATGGATTTATATTCGGTTTCGACGCTGCCAATCTTACTAGCACGCCATACGTGTGGATCAGCACGCCTTCCGGTGAGGGAGGTGGAGTATGGATGTCGGGAGCGGGCTTGGCAGCCGGCTTTGATAGTCCTGGGGGCCAACAATATCTGTATGTGGTGACAGGAGACGGCGACTTTAATGCGAATACAGGAGGCGCGGATTACGGGGACAGCTTTGTCAAACTGACAACCAGCCTCGACAGTGTGACAAACGGGTATTTCACCCCTTATGGCCAGGCTTGCATGAATCCGAACGACCTGGATTTCGGTTCTGGTGGGGTCATGCTGATACCCGATAGTGGCTCAACCTTCTGGGCTATCACTGCCGGGAAGGATGCGAATATCTATGTTATGAATCGTGCCAATCCTGGGGGCTACACTCCTCCGACAAATTCTACGTGCCCGGCGACCGGCACAAATGCTAATCAGGAGTACTTTGTGACTTCTGGGCACCAGTTTTACACGACCGGAGTGTATTGGAATGCGAATCTGTTTTATGCGCCGATGTTCGGCTCTCTCATTAAATATCCTGTAAGCCTTACCACTCCACCCTCTTGCACTCCAGGCCCGGTCTGTCGAAACAATACGTCGAAAACATCAGTGACGTTTCAGTATGGAACTGGGTTCTCGATTTCCTCTTCTAACACAACGACAGGCTCCGCCATTATCTGGGGCGTGCTTGGGAATGGATGGCCAAGGAGGGGAACAGCCAGCCCAACTCCCGCAGTGCTCTATGCCTACGATGCCGAACACGTCGTTTCCCCGCACACGATTCCTGAGCTGTGGGACAGCACGATGTGCCCGACCCGGGATACACCCGGTAACGCCATCAAGTTTGCAGTGCCCACAATCGCGAATGGGATGGTATACGTGGGCTCTATGGATCCCACGGATTCGACGAGTACCCGTGGGGAGCTTGACGTATTTGGTCTTACGACCGCCCCATGCCAGTGAAGTCGAGCCTCATCTTGTTAGAGAACTTGGTCCCTAGGGCGTTAGGCCACTTGCAGGATTTTGCAAGGTTTCGTAGTCTTAGGACAATTCAGTTGTAGCGCTAGTTGTAATGCTCCTCCCCACTTGAGATTGAAACGCTTCCCCCCTGCTGCCGCCGATAGCGGTGTCAGCCGACCCTGTAATGGCCGCACGGCAGGCTAACCACTTTCGCAGGTGGCAATGGCCACAAACGAAAGCACTTACGGGGAAGTCAGGTCCAAAACCGGGTTCTGGTTTGTGAGGTGCCATGTGACTGACGAGGCGGAGCTACGAATCGCCTCTGATACCCACCTTGCAAAGCTGAGTTCGAATTAGAGCAGCCGAATCATCTCTGGTTTAAGGCTGAGAGAAATCAAATGAGCAATATCGGTACTAACAGCGAATCGAGAGAAACGGTCAGTCAGGAACTCGACCGACGACCCACTTTGCGGACGCTTCGTGCAACGGCCGAGGCCGAAGCAATAACCCGAGCTTTAAACGAGACCGCTTGGAACCGCAAGCGGGCCGCGCAAATCTTGAGCATCAGCTATCGTGGCTTGCTGTACAAAATTCAACAATACAATATCACCCCGAGCTTGGCGGACGGTTGGCGGTACTTACCAGAAAGCAAAGTGAAACCTGCTGCAAAGTGCCGAAAATAGATCCAGAAACAGATGTCGCACGCCCAATTTGGGGAAGGGAACGAAAGAGATGAGTCGCAACTTTGAACTGTTGCAAAATCTGGGCAAAGAACAGTTGGTGGTCGATGATCTGGCGCCGGTCGAAAGCACGCCCGAGCGGGAGATCAGCGAACCGTTTAACTTGACTGAGCCGCAACTGAAGCTGGACCCGTCGGAGCACGAGCAACTTACAAAGCTGGTGCAGCGAGTTTTCTTGGTCCCGGCGGAAGAATCTCCTCGAATCGTGGTATTTACAGCCAGCGAATCGGGAAATGGCTGCAGCTGGATCTGCGCTCGCGCTGCAGAGGCCTTGGCTGCCCAGGTTGCGGGCAACGTCTGCCTGGTGGACGCTAATTTTAGAAAGCCGGAATTACATTCGCAGTTTGGCCTGGACAATCAAGAAGGGCTTGCTGACGCTTTGTGTCGGCAGGAGCCCGTTCGTAACTTTATCCGTCAACTCTCTCGCCCGAACCTTTGGTTGTTGAGTAGCGGTAGTTCTCCCGAACGTTGCGTGTCGTCGTTAGGTTCTGAACATCTCCGGCGGAAACTTGCCGAGCTGCGTTCTCCGAACAACTATGTGCTGATTGACGCACCTGCGATGAATGTATCCAGCGATGGGGCCGCCCTCGGTGCAGGAGCCGATGGGGTTGTCATTGTTTTCAGGGCCAACACATCTCGCCGGGAACCGGCGCGAAAGGTGATACAGGATCTGCGCGTTGCGAGAGTGCGAGTTCTGGGAGCTGTGCTCAACCAAAGGACCTTTCCTATTCCCGAGTCGATTTACAAGCGTATTTGATAGGCATTTACGATTGCATACAAAGGGACATGAATAATGTTTGAAAATCTCAGGGCTGATCTCAAAGCTGCTGCTGGTCACCGCGCTCTAGAGTCGGGCTGGCGGGTGGCCATCCGGCGAGAAACGAAGGCGATCTTACAATATCGATTTTCACACTGGGTGCATACTTTACGCATTCCTGTGATTCGTCAGGTCTTGATGATAATGGCTTTGGTCTGGCAAAGGTGGAATCAGATCATGCTGTCGGGTGTTTTGATTGCTCCTGATGCGGAGATCGGCCCGGGCATGGTCCTGCATAGCGCTTACGGGCTGAACATTGCGCCGACCAGGATCGGTTCTGGATGCACATTCAATTCCAATGTGCTGATCGGTACGGCGGTTAAGAGCGTGGGGAACAACTGTTATTTCGGACCGGGCTGCAAGATCATCGGTGAGTGTACGATCGGAAACAACGTGTTGGTTGTTGCAAACAGCGTGGTCCTCACCGATGTCCCCGACAACACGACCGTCATGGGCATACCAGCCCGCATCAAGTTGCCTGGGGGGCGTCTCAGGAAAATGCCGTGGAAGTCGCTCGATGGCGTGAAGAACGGAAACGGCAAGTCGCAATCACAATCGCGGCAGCAGAAAGTTAGCGTCTAGATTTCGATCGAGGGACATACATCTTGGACTTTGCCTGGACAGAAGAACAAGCAGCCTTCCGGAAAGAAGTGATTCGTTTCGCCCAGAAGGAACTGAACGACGACCTCATCCGGCGCGACAAGGAGGAAGAGTTCTCCTGGGACTATTGGAAGAAATGCGCCGATTTCGGTATTCAAGGACTCCCAGTTCCGCCGGAATATGGTGGCGGCGGCGCGGACACGCTGACGACGGTCTGTGCCCTTGAGGCATTAGGCTACGGCTGCCGCGACAATGGTTTCCTGTTTTCGCTAAACGCGCACATGTGGACGACTGAAATTCCACTGATGACGTTTGGCACCGAAGAGCAGAAACGTCGCTACCTGCCTAAGCTGATCAGCGGCGAATGGATCGGTCTTCATGCCATGACCGAACCCATGTCAGGATCGGACGCCTACAGCTTGCGCACTCGCGCTGAACGCAATGGGAACGGCTACGTCTTAAATGGAACCAAGACGTTTACGACCAATGCCCAGCAGGCGAAGCTCTTCATCGTTTTTGCCAACGTCGATCCTGCAAAGGGCCCCAATGGAGTCAGCGCGTTTCTTGTGGAAAGGGATACGCCGGGTCTTGTAATTGGCACGAAACTTCACAAAATGGGTCTTCGCACTTCGCCGATGGGTGAAGTAGCACTGGTGGATTGCAAGATCCCCAAAGAAAATTTACTGGATAAGGAAGGTAGTGGGCAGGCGATCTTTACCACTTCAATGGAATGGGAGCGCACTTGTATTCTGGCCAGCCACCTGGGCATGATGCAGCGGCTTCTTGAGACTTCGGTAAAATACGCGCGCGAGCGGAATCAGTTTGGACAACCTATTGGCAAATTCTCTGCTATTGCGAACAAGATCGCCGATATGGAAGTCCGGCTTGAGACCAGCCGCCTGCTGCTTTACAAGGCAGCCTGGTTGAAAAGTCAAGGCCGGCATCCCTTGCGCGAATGCTCAATTGCTAAGCTGTACATCAGTGAAGCGTGTATCCAAAGCTGTCTCGACGCCATTCAGATTCACGGCGGCTACGGTTATATGACGGAATACCAGATCGAGCGGGAATTGCGTGACGCCGTGGCCAGCAAGATTTACTCGGGCACTTCCGAGATTCAGAAAGTCATTATCTCGGGGCTGCACGGCTTTTGAGTTCTTCCTCCTTTGCACTCTATTCGGGGAGCCTATGGCTTACATTCTGCAACAACTGTTAACCAAGAGCGCAGCGCGATATCCTGAGAAACCCGCCGTCTGGGCCCGCGGCAGAAGTATCTCCTACCGAGAACTGGACGAGAAGTCCAATCAGCTTGCACATGTGCTTAGGGAGCGTGGAATCAAAAAAGGGGATCGCGTTGGTCTGTTTTTTCCCAAATGCGTGGAGTCGGTAATAAGCATGTTCGGCATCCTCAAAGCGGGAGGCGTATACGTGCCTCTCGATCCGCAAGCTCCAGTGGAACGCATTGCGTACATTATTCGCAACTGCGGGATCAAAGCGTTGGTCACAAAGGAGGACAAGCGCCGGGCGCTGGACTCCTCCGCGCTTCAATGTCTGGAGTTCTGCGTGATCGTCGACGAGGTAAGGGAATCCGGGAACGGCTACGGTCTGGTCCCGTGGACAATGCTGTCGGACTACCCAGGTTCACATGCTCCGCAAGTCACGCTGACCGAGACCGACCTGGCTTACATCCTCTATACCTCGGGCTCGACGGGGCGGCCGAAGGGCGTGATGTTATCGCACCAAAATGCCCTGACATTCGTCGAATGGTGCGCGGACGAATTCCACGTCACCTCCGAAGATCGCCTCTCCAATCACGCCCCGCTGCACTTCGATCTTTCGGTCTTTGACATCTACAACGCCATCGAGGCGGGTGCGACCGTGTATCTGATCACCGAAGACCTGGCTCTGTTTCCGACTACACTGGCGAGCTTTATCGAAGCGCAACGCATTTCCATTTGGTATTCGGTACCCTCAGCCCTGGTTCTGCTGCTGCTTCACGCGGAGCTAAAACCGGAGAAGTTGAATCATCTTCGGACAATCCTCTTTGCCGGGGAAGTGTTCCCCATGAAGTATCTCAAGCAGTTAGCGGAGCTGCTTCCGAAGGCGGATTTGTACAATCTTTATGGTCCAACAGAAACGAATGTGTGCACCTACTACAAAGTCGATCATGACCGGCTGGGCAGTATGGACAAACTTCCGATTGGGATCGCGTGCGCAAATACCGAGGTGTTCGCTGTCAATGATCAAGACCAGATTGTTATGAAAGAAGGAGAAAGCGGCGAACTCTATGTGCGAGGCCCTGGGGTGACCTATGGTTATTGGGGTGACCCGGACAAGACAAGGAAAATGGTGGTGCACAACCGGTTTCAGCATGATTTTGAGGAGAACATGTATCGCACGGGCGATCTGGTAACGCTCGCTGAAGATGGCAATTATTATTTTGTCGGGCGACGCGACAGCATGATCAAGAGCCGCGGTTACCGGATTGAACTTGGGGAGATCGAAAGCGCGCTGCTCAGCCATCCGGCAGTTCGAGAGGCCGCAGCAGTGGCTGTTCCCGATGACTTGATTGGGAATCGTATACGGGCGATCGTGGCCGCCGATGAGGCACAGGTGATTAAAGCCGCAGACCTGCAACAACACTGTGCCCAGAGCATCCCGAAATACATGATTCCCGAAGTCATCGAGTTCCGAACGAGTTTGCCGAAGACCTCCACGGGGAAGGTGGATCGTGTTCGGCTATCTCAGGAGAACCAGCCTTTACCGGTGTCCTGATATCGCATGTGCAGTAATGGCGACAGAATTTCTGAATAATCTCAAATCTTGGAGGACCAGCAGCAGATGAGCACCGCAGGAGAAGCTACTATCAAAGATCAAGTGCGCGAGTTTATCCGTGAGGAACTGGCGACCGCGAAAGGAATCACTTCTTTTGGAGATGACGAGTCTCTGATGGAAAACGGAGTGATCGACTCTCTCGGTATTTTTCGTTTGGTGACCTTTCTGGAAGAGAACTTCGGCGTGAAGGTTGGCGATGAAGAGATTAATGCTGAGAATCTCCAAAGCGTCAGCATGATTGAGCAACTAGTCATTCGCAAGGGCAAGAAATAGACGCGTGCATCGCGAGGACTTCTGCTTGCAGCAAAATGGGTTGCCATTGTCCAGTCAGTCCCAAGGACGGCAATTAGGTGCCACCCCAAGAGTCGCCATCGCAGGCGAGTGGGTTGGGACTTCTTTGCACCCGACGGACCAGAAGAACCTGACATCGGACTTCGTGCCACAGTTGGTTGCGGCCCAGGCGTCCTTGCGACCATCTGGCATGGCCATAGTGGCTGGAAATGAAGGAATCACCTATGCCGAACTGGAAGCGCGCTCAAGCCAATTAGCACGCCATTTGCAATCCCTTGGTGTAGGGCCCGACAAGTTAGTGGGGCTCTATTTGGAGCGAGCACCGTCCACGATTGTGGCTGCCCTTGCCACGTTCAAATCCGGCGGTGCTTATGTCCCCCTGGATCCATCCCTGCCAGCGGAGCGTCTGAATTTCATGCTGCGGGACTCTGGCATCGAAGTTTTGATTACGTGTGACCAGAAGACGGAATTGCCCGAGGGCCCGTGGCGGATTGTTGATTGGGCCAGGCATCAGAAGGAAATTGCGGCTCATTCGTCCGCAACTTTCCAGCATCCAATTACGAACGGGAACCTAAGCTACGTAATCTATACCTCGGGGTCAACCGGCCAACCCAAAGGTGTTGAAGTCATGCACCAAGGATTGGCGAATCTGGTAGCGTGGCATCGCCGAACCTTTCAGGTGACGGAGGCCGACCGGGCATCCCATCAAGCAGCGCTTGGATTTGACGCTGCGGTTTGGGAGATTTGGCCATACTTGGCCGCGGGGGCGAGCGTTCACATTCCTCCGGAAAGCCTGCGGACTGATCCCAAAGCCTTGCGTGATTGGCTGACGGAACAGAGGATTTCGATTACATTCCTTTCCACGGCGATGGCGGAGCGAATGCTGAGGCTGGAATGGCCGGAGCGCACCGCCCTGCGCATTTTGCTAACAGGCGCGGACACCCTGCACCAGCGGCCGTCCTCGAGACTGCCTTTCTGCCTGATCAACAATTATGGCCCAACCGAATACACGGTAGTGGCGACCTCGGGAACCGTTTCGCCCCACGGAGCAGGGAAGGAACTGCCATCCATTGGGCGGCCCATCGATAATACCCGGGTGTATATTCTCGACGATGACATGCATCCTGTCCCTCAGGGTGGTCAGGGAGAGATATACGTCGCCGGGGCCGGAGTCGCCCGTGGCTACCGCAATCTCCCCGAGTTGACGCGGGAAAGGTTTCTGCCTGATCCGTGGGTAAGAGGCGATCGAATGTATCGCACTGGAGATCGTGGACGGTTTCTGGAAAATGACGAGATTGAGTTTCTGGGACGTTCGGACGAACAGATCAAGATCCGAGGCTTCCGCGTCGAGCCACGCGAGATTGTCCGAGTTTTGGATGAGCATCCGCAGGTGGAAGCCAGTGCCGTGGTCGTCAGGAGCACTTCTGGTGATGAACAGAGGCTGATCGCTTACGTTGTAAGCTCGGCACAACCGGCCCTCAGTGCAAACGACTTACGCCAGCACTTGAGTAAACACCTACCCGATTACATGATTCCGTCAGTCTTCGTGCGAGTGGAAAGCTTGCCTCTGACAGTCAATGGCAAAGTCGATTATGCAGCGCTGCCATGGCCTGGTAGCGATAACATCCTATCTGAAAATGATTTCGTGATGCCGCAGAGCCTGGTGGAGCAGCGGCTGGCTCCAATCATTACCTCGCTTCTCCACATTGAGAGGGTCGGGGCAAACGATAATTTCTTTTTTCTCGGCGGGCACTCGCTGCTGGGCACGCAGCTCCTCACTCGAATCAGTGAAAGTTTTGGCGTGGAGCTCACGCTGCTGCAGCTCTTTGATCATCCAACTCTAGCGGAAATGTCTCGTGAAATCGAGAAGCTGATTCTCGCGAGGCTTCAGACGGTAGACGGCGAGATGCTTTCCGGTGCACAGGTTGGCCAAAAACCGGCTTAGGGTTTTGCTTATGTCTCTGCGCTCCTTGCCGGTTCGCGTCACTTGCCCTCAACATATCATCACTCTCCGGCGTTCCCACCCTAGGTTTACCTCTTAAGCTAAAACTAACCAATGCAGATGGATAAAACTCCATCCCGACTGGAAGACCCGAACTCCGCGCTCAGCCTCTACCACCTGCTGGATCCTGAGGTCCTGGCTGATCCCTATCCGCTGTTCCAGCGCCTTCGCCGTGAGGATCCGGTGCACTGGGATCCGTTTCTTCATGCGTGGGTGGTGACCCGGTACGCGGACGTTCTGGAAGTGCTGTGTCACTTTTCAGCAGACAGGACGCCTACTCCAGAACAGTTGTGCGAGATGGGCCTGTCACAACTCGGGCCCGTGGCGCAGGTGATGGTCAAGCAGATGTTGTTCATGGATGCTCCGTCGCACACGCGGCTCCGGAGCCTGGCCTCTAGAGCATTCACGCCGACGCGCGTCGAGAGCCTCAAAACGCATATCCGCGAGATTGTGAATAAGCTGCTCGATGCGGTAGAGCTAAGGGGCAGCATGGACGTAATTACGGAATTGGCCGAACCGCTGCCGGCAATTGTCACTGCGGAAATGCTGGGGGTTCCTATCGACGACCACCCTAAACTAAAAGGGTGGTCAGCAAATTTTGCCGAAATGCTGGGAAATTTTCAGCACAATCCCGATCATGCGCCCACGATGGTCCGAACCGTGGAATCGATGACCGCATACTTTCGAGAAGCAATTCACGACTTGAAGCGGCATCCGCGTGAAGGTCTGATCAACTCTTTGATTACCGCGGAGATCGATGGAGATCGCCTGAGCGAAGAGGAAGTGATCGCCAATATCATCGTTACGATGGTGGGCGGGCAGGAAACCACTACCAATCTAATCGGCAATGGTTTGTTGACTCTGCTTCGACATCCGGATCAGATGGCAAAACTGCGAGGCGACTTATCCTTGATTCCTTCCGCCGTCGAAGAAATGCTGCGTTTCGAAAGCCCCAGCCAGCACACTGCCCGGCTCACACCTGCGGACCGCCAGTTGGGCGGAAAGCCTATCCGTCAGCGGCAAGCCGTAATCGCGGTGATGGCGGCAGCCAATCGCGATCCCGAGCGCTTTCCGGATCCCGACCGCTTTGACATTACACGTCCGGATAACCGGCACTTAGCGTTCGGCTACGCAGCCCACTTCTGCTTTGGCGCTCCTTTGGCTCGCGTCGAGGGACA
>Ga0070730_10002118_pt1 | contig 18297 bp, 13 predicted proteins | sample Coa_R1_3_FD_66447 | JGI IMG/M metagenome (GOLD analysis project Ga0070730, IMG submission 66447) | Surface soil microbial communities from Centralia Pennsylvania, which are recovering from an underground coalmine fire - Coalmine... | ecosystem: Environmental > Terrestrial > Soil > Unclassified ... | reverse complement strand
CGCCACAATGGCGCTGGTATCGAAGCACTCGTTGAGACGGAAGTGGCGGACACGTTGACGGAAGTTGAGCCGCCGCCGGCCGTGGTCCGTCGTAAGCGCTTTACGCTGACACCCATGAACGAGACCGAGGCGCTGGAGCAGATGAGTTTGGTGGGACATGAGACTTTCTTCGTTTTCTACAACTCCGACAGCAATCGGGTCAATGTGCTTTACCGGCGCAAGAACGGCGATTTTGGCCTGATCGACCCAGACACGAACTAAGCGGCGCCGGCCTATCCATGGCTGCGGGGAGCTGCCGGCCCGGCAGCTCCCCGTATTGTTTCCAGACGTGACTGAACCTCTGACCGCCATAATTATGCTCGGCCCCGAAGGACCGAGCCCGGCTCAGCGCTGGGTGGCCGGCGGGCGCCTGGCCGCGGCCCGCGACGCTGCTGACCTGGCCGCGTCGATCCCGGGTGTGGGGCGCGTGGTGCTGGCCGCGCCCGCGAAGGATTATGCTGAGGTGTGCCGCGATTGGGGCGTCACCTGTGATTTCGATGCGCCCGAGGCGCCATTCCGTTTTGGGGAGCGATTGGCGCAGTTGCTAGTGCGCTACCCGGCCCAGGCCCATCTGTACTTGGGCGCCGGCAGCTTGCCGCTGCTGCCGGCCGAGGAGCTGGCGCAGGCCGTGGAGGAGGTGCGGCTGGCCGCCCAGCCGCTGGCCATTACCAACAATCTGCACTCGTCCGACTGGATAGCGCTGAATTGCGCGGCCGCCATAGTGGCCCGGCCTGATCGGCTGGCCAATGACAATGCGCTGGGTTGGGTCCTGCGAACGGAGGCCGGCGTGGAGGTGCGCAGCCTGCCGCCCAGCGCCGGAACACGCCTTGATATTGATACCCCGGCCGACCTGCTCTTGCTCGGTCTGCACGCGCGACTACGGCCCGAGCTGCGGCGTTTCTTGACGGAGCAGCCGAAACCGAGCGCCGCCTGGGTGGCGGCCGGCAGGCGTTTGTTTGCCAGGGCGGGGCACGTGGCGTTGTTGGGACGAGTGTCCTCGGCGGTTTGGGCGCATGTGGAGGCGAACACGCAGGCCTGGGTGCGGGTATTCTCGGAAGAGCGCGGTATGACCGCCAGTGGGCGATTGGCGGCCGGTCAGGTAAAATCGCTGGTGGGCGCTCATCTCAACCGGCTGGGGCCGGCGACATTTTTTGATGAACTAGGGAATTTGGTCGAAGCCGCATTTTTTGATACCCGGGTTGTGTTGGCCCACGCGCAGCGCTGGCCGTCCTCGGCCGACCGTTATGCCTCCGACCTGGGCTGGCCGGATCAAATTGAAGACCCGTGGCTGCGCCAACTGACTGAGGCCGCGGTCAACGCACGGATTCCCGTTGTGATGGGCGGGCACGGCGTGGTGACCGGCGATTTGTATGGCCTCGTGGAGATTGCCCGCGACGGCGGATTGGCCGGCGGGCCTGGCCGCCAAAATGCCTAGCGTTATTTTTGTCTGCACAGCCAATATTTGTCGTTCACCAGTGGCGGAAGCGCTGTTTGCCGATTGGCTGCGCCAGCAGCCGGATGGCGAGGCGTGGCGGGTTAGCTCGGCCGGCACCTGGGCCGACGAGGGCGCGCCAGCCAGCACCTATTCGTGCGACGTGTTGGGCGAGCGGGGATTGGATATCAGCCGGCACCGCGCGCGGCGCGTGGATCGGGCCATGGTGGCGGCGGCCGACCTGGTGCTGTGTATGACCCGCTCACAGCGCGAGGCTATACAGGCCGACTTTCCGGAATACGCGGGCCGCATCCATCTGTTGAGTGCTATGGCCGGCCCGGCCTACGATATTGCCGACCCATATGGCGGCCCGCGCCAAGGGTATGTCGAAATGGTCGCGGAGCTGGAGCATTTGCTGGCCGCCGGCCGGGCGCGGATATTGGCGTTAGCAGTTGGATCGCCTTCTGCTGGCCAAATTTGAGAACTACCAGCCCTCGATGTACTTGCGCCAATCATCGTTGTCCGCCAGGTGGCGGCCAAACAGGTAGTTGGCCGTGGCGGCCGGCTCAGCCGGCCGGCGGCGCAGGTGCATGTTGGCCTCGGCGGCTGAACGCCCGCCTTTCTGCCGGTTGCACGGCTGGCAGGCGGCCACCAGGTTATCCCAGCGATGCTGGCCGCCGCGGTGGCGCGGCTCAACGTGATCGATGGTCAGGTGCGCCATCTGGCGCCCGCAATATTGGCAGGTGTAGTTGTCGCGGCGAAAGATTTCGCGCTTGGTGAGCTTGACCCGCGGCCGAGGCCGGCGGACCATGCTTTCGAGACGGATTACCGACGGGCGCGGAATGCTCAGCCGCGAGGTATGAATGTAACCGCGACCATTGGCCAGCATCTCGGCCTTGCCGGTCAAAAGCAGGCCAATGGCACGGCGCGTGTCGCAGACATTCAAGGGTTCAAAATTCGCGTTCAACACCAACACTGGTTCGTTCATGGCACCCACAGCCAACTGAATGGGCCGGATTTTAGCACTGATGATCAGGGCTGACAAGAAGTGGCGCTGTCCTGCGTGCCTCGCGCCATATCTGGCGGCTTTTCCCGGCCGCGGCTATGCGCGGCCGCGGCGATCAACGGCCGCGGCTCATCCGGCGCAGCTCGGAATACTTTTGCCATTCAAAGTAGGCCATCAGCAAGCTGAGCCGTAGACCGTGCACACCGGCGCGCCAACCGCGCAGCGTGATCCAACGCCAATAAAATTGGCGGGCCGGCTGGAGCACAAAATTGCGCGGCCGGGCGCGCTCCCCCTGGCTCCATAGTTGGCCGGCATCGTAACGCGCGTAGGCGCGCTGCTTGTCCAAGAACTCAGGCACCGTTTCATAATTCAAGTGGATCAGCGAGTGCGCCAGGTGACCGGCCGGCGTGGCGCTAGCGAGGTCCACCAATTCGTGCACCGGCCGGGTCCGGTCGTAGTGTGCCAGGGAGCGGCGCATGAGGCGCAACTGATAGTCCGGGTACCAGCCGGCATACCGCGTCAGCCGGCCAAAAATGTAATTGTCGCGCGGGATCCACCAGCCCGGCTCCGGGCGATCCATCACGGTCCCAATTTCGTCTGCCAGCTCGGGCGTGGCCCGTTCGTCAGCGTCGACAAATAAGACCCACTCGGCCGCGGTGACGCCCAGCGCCGCCTGGCGTTGGCCGGCGTAGTTATCGAAAATTCGTTGTTCCACGCGGGACCCGGCCGCGTAAGCTACGGCCAAGGTGCCGTCGGTGCTAAACGAATCGAAAACGATGACCTCGGGCGCCCAGGCCAGCGAGCTCAAGCAGTCTGGCAGGTGCTTTTCTTCGTTGTGGGTCAGCACAATGGCCGCCAACGGTGCGCCGTCGAGCGGCCGGCCGCCGGTGGTCACAGGGGCGGGTGGCGGCGCTGCCAGACGTTGATCACGTCGTTCAAGGCCAGGTTCATGGCGGCGCGCTCGTCAGATGACATTTGGCCGCGCTGGCTGCGCCGATAATTGGAGCGGATGCGCTGGCGCATGGCCAGCCGGACCAGGGGATTGAGCACGGCGTTTAGCGCCGGGCTGTGATAGCGATAATACAGGCGGCGGCGGCTGGTCCACAGCCGCACGAACGATTCGGCGGGCGCCTGGGCCGTGCTGCGCCCGCCGTAGTGAATGATCTCGGCGGACGGCACGATCCACCGCTCCCAGCCGGCGCCGGCCAGACGCCAATGCCAGTCAATTTCTTCGCAATACATTTGAAACGTTTCATCGAACACGCCGCAGGCGGCCATGGCTTCACCGCGTACGGCGAAAGCCGCGCCGAGCGTATGGTCAACCTGGAAAGGGGTGCCGCTCTGATAAGCCGCGGCCGGGTAGCGGCCATTTATGGGTGTATCCGCCAGCCGGCCCAGCAGGCCCGGCGGCGGAAAGAGATCGAACAGGGCCTGGCCCAATGCGGGAAAGCGAAAACCGGCATGCTGCAGGCTGCCGTCCGGGTTGAGCAGCTTGGGGGCGGCAATGCCGGCGCGCGGGTGGCCGCGCAGAAAATCGACCAGCGCACGCAGCGCGCCGGCCCGCACCACCGTGTCGGGGTTGAGCACCAGCAAAGCAAAGGGTTGGCAGCGCTCGGCCAGCAGACGCAGGCCGCGGTTGTTGCCCGCGCCCATGCCAATGTTGTCGGTCTCGATGAGTAGGGTGTGCGGAAACTGAGCGCGCAGCATGGCCGTGGAGCCGTCCGATGAGCCGTTATCGACCACGCACACGGCGGCGCTTAGTTGGGCTGCCGACTGCGCCAGGTCGAGATAGACCGAGTCGAGGCAAGCAGCCAGCAATGGGCGCACGTTCCAATTGACGATGACGATGCCGAGGTCCACGGCTTCAGGCATAGGTTTGACGCGCTTCCGCGCTCAAAAAGTTCATCTTATCCTAAATGAGTTGCTCGCGCAGCTTGGCGCTGGTGAAATCCATGAGCGCGACGATGATGACGATGAAGGCGACGACCGTGCCAGCTTTGTGATATTGCAGCGAGCCGAAGTAAGTGGACAGGGTCAGGCCGATGCCGCCGCCGCCCGCGAAGCCGATAATAGTGGCCATGCGGATGTTGATGTCCCACTGGTAGATCAGGTAAGAGACGAACGCCGGGACGATCTGCGGCACGATGGCGTAGGCGATAGTTTGCAGGGGGGCGGCGCCGGTAGCGGTTACCGCTTCAATTGAGCCCGGCTCGATGTTTTCGATGGCCTCGGAGAAAAGCTTGCCAATGAGGGCGAAGGAAGTGACCGCCAGGGCCAACATGCCGGCGAAGGGGCCAATGCCGACCCAGAAGACGAAGATGGCGACGTACAGCAGGGCCTCGATGGAGCGCAAAACGTTAAAGAGCGAGCGGGTGGCGTAGTAGGTCCAGGCCAGCCCCGGCTGGCTGCCGGTGAGGTTGCGGGCGCCCAGGAAACTGAACGGTAGTGCGGCGAGCGAGCCGAACGTTGTGGCCAGCAGCGCCTGGAAGATGGTCGTCAGCATCTGACCGGTGACGGTGGAGAGCACGTCAGGGGTAAGATCCAGGCGCAGGAAGTCGCCCACCAGGCGTAGGAAGGTGGGTGCGGGCGCAAACAGGTCCTTGAGATTGATTTCGGTCAACTGCCAGCAGTAGGCCAGCAGCGCCAGGCCCAGCACGATGTAGAACGCCCGGCGCAGCACGCCAAAGGTTTGTTGGCGCGGTGTCGCAGCCGCGGGCGGCGGCTGGTCCTTGAGGATGTTTTCCCGCAGGCGGCCACTGACGTAGTCCACCAGTATGATGACCACCGCGGTGACCCACAGCGCAGTGGCATACAGCTGATAGGCGCCGGCGCGGATGGTCTCGACCACAAAAAAGCCGATGCCGCCCCCCGCCACAAAGCCAATGATGGTGGCGGAGCGCATGTTGATATCCCAGCGCAACAGGGTGTATGCCAGAAAGGACGGGGTGATCTGCGGGATGACCGCGTAGCGGATCACCTGCAGCATATTGGCGCCTGAAGCGGTGAGTGCCTCCACCGGCCCAGGGTCGATGTGCTCGATCTCTTCCGAGTAGAGCTTGCCCAGCGCGGCCACCGAGTGGATGGTGAGGGCGAGGACGCCGGCGAAGGTGCCCAGCCCCACCCAGATGATGATAATGAGGCCCCAGACCACTGTATCCACGGCGCGGACGATGTTGAACAGAGCGCGCATGAGGGTGTAGATGACCTGACCGCCCGAGACGCGCGCCATGAGGTTGTGCGCCGCCAGGAAGCTGAGCGGAAAGGCCAGCAGCGTGGAGAACAGGGTGGCCATCAGGCCGATGGCAATCGTCTCGACCATCTTGCCGGCCTGGAAGGTCACAATGGTCTGGTCTTTTGAGGCCAGCCCCAACGCCACCAGCCAGGCCGGCGCAGCGGTCCGCTGGAAGCGGCCAAAGATATCCAGCACATTGTCACTGAGCTTGACGGCCTGGGCCGGGGTGCGGCCTGCCAGCCGGTCACTGAGGGCGCTGCCCAGGCAGGCCCAGTCGCAGGTTTGGTCTTCGCCATTCACCGGCACGGTGGCGAGCTCTGGGGTCACCAGTTGGCCGGCGACTTTCTTCGCGTCATCGAAGCGCGTCACCAGGCGGTCGAGCCTGACGTTGGTGGTCTGCCAGGCGATGACATATAAGATCAGCCCTGCGCACAGCAGGCCAGGCCAGGGATTGGCGCTGATATGGGCAGTCGTGTGGCGGGCGTCCCAGACATTCCAGGCCCAGAACAGCGCGAAGGGCAGCCACAGCCAGCTCGTGATCAGCCCGCCCAGCTGCGCCTGCCCGATCATCTGGTCGACGAGCGCCCACTGGATGAGAAACGCCAGCAGCAGCGCTGTGAGGGCGATGACCACGCCCCGCCAGCGATGGCCGAGCCAAAACTGGCCGGCGCCTGGCACGATCAGCGAGGCCAGGGCCGGGCGCCGGGGGTTGAGTGTTGGAGAGCGGAGCGGCAGGGGAGTGGCCAAAGTGGGGCGGGAAACAGGCTAGGCGATGGGGTCAGACCAGTGACACGCGTTCGGCTTCTTGCCCATAGATGGCTTTGAACTGGGCGTCGTCAATGGCCTGGGGCAAACCCTCGAACACCAGCCGGCCGTCCTTCAGCGCGATGGCGCGGGTGGCATAGCGGTGCACCAGGTCCAGGTAGTGCAGGCTGCACAGCACCGTGATGCCGCGCTCCTTATTGAGCAGTTCCAGGTATTTGAGAATGGAGTGCGCCAGTACCGGGTCGAGCGAGGCCACGGGCTCGTCGGCCAGCATGAGCTTGGGCTCCTGCATCAGCGCGCGAGCGATGCCCACTCGCTGCTGCTGGCCGCCCGACAGCGAATCGGCGCGCACATGGGCCTTCTCGGCCAGGCCCACCTGTTCCAGACACGCCAGGGCGCGCGCCCGGTCGGCGCCCGAAAACAGGTGTAATAAGCTGGCGAAGGTGTTGACGTAGCCCAGCCGGCCCGACAATACGTTAGTGTAAACCGACGAGCGCTTGACCAGGTTGAACTGCTGGAACACCATGCCGATTTTCCGGCGCAGGTGTCGAATGCCGGCGCCCGAGGCAGCGGTGATATCCTCGCCGTCCAGGTAAATCTTGCCGGAGGTGGGCTCGACCAGGCGGTTGATGCAGCGCAGTAAAGTCGATTTCCCCGACCCGCTCAGGCCGATGACGGCCAGAAATTCCCCATCAGCCACTTCAAAGCTGACATCCTTCAGCGCCTGGGTTTGATTGGGGTAGGTTTTGGTGAGATGTTCAACACGTAGCATGAGGTTGGGCTGCGCTCGAGGCGTGAGAATGACGAGCGAAGGGGCGGCCCTGGTGGGCTGCCCCCTCGCGAAACCTATGACAGTTTCAGAACGTTTTCCACTGCGGTAGGGGCGTTCAACTGCGAAGCGCCCCTTTGGGGTTGAACGCCCCTACTTGACCAGCGTCGCTGGGTCCACCCCAGCCTTCTTCAAGACGGCCGCGAAGGCGTCATAGAAGGTCGCATCGATCTTCTGGAAGCCGTTGATGGTGTACAAGCCGCGCAGCACGGCATTGCCGCCTGGGTCATTGGCCATGGCCACCAACCCGTCGGTGATGACGCCCTGGATCTTCGGGTCGAGCGTCTTGACGAACTGCACCCCGTCGTTGGGGATGCGGTCGGTGTCGGCGAAGGCCGTCACCTTGTCGGCGATGTCGGGATACTGGGCCGCCAGGTTGGCGGTTTTGTCCGTGATCACGTCAATAAACGTCACGCCCGCGTCGCAGTCGCCCTTGTAGACCGCGATGGCCACGTTGTTGTGCGAGCCGGCGTTCTGCGAGGCCTTGAAGTCTTTGTCGGGATCAATGCCATTGGCCTTCAGCACGATGCGCGGCACGATATAGCCGGAGGTGGAGTTGGGGTCCACGAAGCAGAAGGTCTTGCCCTTCAAGTCGGCAAACGACTTGATGCCGGAAGCCTTGCTGGCGATGAACTGGCCCTTGTAGAAAGCTTCCATCTGCCCCGCGAGTGAGGCGTCCGGGTCAATGGCGTTGGCGGTGTATTTGCGCAGGACGGAAAGGGCCGGCACGACGCCGTACTTCTGCTCGGCCAGCAGCACCGAGAAGGTATTGAGGAAGCCCACCTGGGCCTTGTTGGCGCCCATGGCTTCAATCGAGGCGCCAAAGGAGGTGCCCACCTCGATCTTGAACGACAGGCCGGTCATCTGGCCTAGGCAGTCGGCGATGGCGTTGCCGGCCTTGGTAATCTTGCCGGAATCGCCTGAGGGCACGAAGGTGATGACGATGGGATTACCGGTTGAGCCCGGGTCGCCGGCATTCGCCGTCGGGGCCCCAGAAATCTTGGCGCAGGTGGGCGGTGGCGAGGTGGGCGGCACGGCCGTGGGCGCGGCGGCCGTGGGCGCAACAGTGGGGGCCGCTGTCGCGGCGGGCGAGCAGGCTCCGGCGAGCACGGCGATGAGCGCCAGGCCTGCAAACGCAAGATAGGGCAGACTTACTTTGTTTCGCATTCGATCTCCTCGTGGCTTTTTGATGAAATGGCTTCACAGACCAAATCGCGATTCGGTAGCAAAGGCGCTTCGGTGTTTCGCAATGGGGGCAATCACCTCCTTATGTTTATGCGTTTTTGGGATTGGCAAGACCTTGGACGGTCGTACAGATCATAACCCGGTTTGTAAGCTCAATCAATCTTCATTTCTTGGCTACTGCTCAGGCATTCTCAGCGCTTCACAGTTCTTCAAGGAAATTTTCGGAAAAAGCGGGTGCCGGGCATCGGGCGGGTTTCCCGCCCGATGCCCGGCACCCGCTTTTTCCGCAGCCTATGAACATTGGCGCCAGCCTACTTCGGCACGATGGTAACGAGTAATGGGTCGACGCGGTCGTTCACCACTTTGACATCCTCATGGATCAGCCCAGCCCAAAAGAACTGCGGATTGCGGCTGGCAATTATTTTGTCGAGCACGATGCTGCCAGTGACCTCCACCTTCTGCCCGGGCATCAGATAATACTGCGGGTTGCCGTTGGCATCGCGAATCATTGTGAGCTGGCTGGTTTTGCCCAGCGCCCAGCGCCACGGATAGTCGGTCTGGCAGGTGTCGCAGTGGATACCTACCCGCCAGGCGCCTGATTGCGTGTATTGTCCGATCGTATTCGCAATTTGGGCGGTGGAGGTGTACGCGAAGCCCGAATCCGGCCCGCTAGTGCGCAGGGGGGCGCTGCCGTAGTTCTCAACCACCAGCGTGAAGGTCAGGGGTTGTCCAAAAAGCACCTGGTTGCTCGACCAGGTGACCTTTCCCAGCACGATGTCGGCTTGCGGCAAACCGCCCATGGCAATGCTCACCTGGCCTTGGACCGACACTTGCTGGCCAACCCTGTCTTGTGCCACGGCCTGCACAGTGTACGTGCCGTTTGGCGGTGGTTGGAGGCCCAGGTTGATGCCGCCATCATAGTCAAATTCGTGCAGGCCGCGCTGCCCCGGCTGAATGGGCGTGACCGCCTCGGCGATTGGCAGCTTTTGAGACCCATCGGCGCTGATCAAGAAGACTTGCAGACTATCTGGGGGAATATCCTTGGTCAGCCCGATGTTGATGATGGCATGGTCATCGATGCCGTCCTGGTTGGGTGTGAACACCGGCGGGCTGATGGTGAATTTGTCGAGGACGGGCAGGGCGGTGTCGGCGTCGGTGATGGTTAGCGATCCGCTGATCTGGTTGTGCTGGCCCCGGCCATCCGTTGCTTCGATGACCCAGGTGTATTGGCCGTTTTGCAGGACGCGCGCCAGCACTGTGTTCGTAGTCGGCAATTTGTCGCCGGGCAGGGTGTAGGCGTCGACCACCCCGCTAAAGTTGATATCGAACGGGCCGGCCGCGCGTGGCTTGTCCTTGCGGAAGTAGTATCGATTGCCGCTGCTGTCGACGAAGTAGATGGAAACAGTGGCCGGCCGCCGCAGCGCGTAGTGAATGGCGCTTACATCGCTTAGGCCATCGGCGTTGGGTGAGATGGCGGCCGGTGCGAGGGTGGCTTCTGTCAGCGGCGGCCCACCCGGCTGGATGACCTGCCAGGCGACCGCCAGCCCCACCGCCACCACTACGGCGGCCACCACAATGGTCACGAGGATCGAGCGGCGCAAGCAGCACTCCTTACAGGGTTGTGACCGGGCAAGCGAAGCGCCCGATGCAGACTGCTTCCGGGCGCCCGCGGATGACTCTACCAGAAACGCGGGAATCCCTCAAACGGGCAGGTCAAAAGGTTTTCATTTCAATGCGGCTTGTGCTACCATTGTCGTTTATGCTCAGCTACGAAGAAGCCCTCGATTACCTATACAGTTTTGTCGACTATAGCGCCGTGCGAGCCGACAAGTACTCGCCGCAGACGTTTGAGCTGGGGCGCATGGTCAACTTTCTGGCGGCGCTGGGCAACCCGCAGGACCGCTATCCGGTGCTGCATGTGGCCGGCACCAAGGGCAAAGGGTCCGTGGCGGCGATGTCGGCCAGCGCGCTCAGCGCCGGCGGCTACCGCACGGGTTTTTACACCTCGCCGCATCTGCTCGACTTTCGCGAGCGGGCTCGGGTGGATGGCCAGTTCATCTCGCGCGCGTCCGTGGCTGAAATTGTGGACACGCTGCGGTCGGTGGAGCCTCAGCATCCGGGCCTGACCACGTTCGAGCTGACCACCGCCATGGCGTTTCTGCATTTTGCACGCGAGCAAGTGGACGTGGCGGTCATCGAGGTTGGCCTGGGCGGGCGACTCGATGCGACCAATGTCGTGACGCCGCGCGTGTCGGTGATTTCGTCGCTGAGCTACGATCACACCTATCTCCTGGGCAACACCCTGGCCGAGATTGCCGGTGAAAAAGGCGGGATCATCAAGCCAGGGGTGCCAGTCGTCAGCGCGCCGCAAAAACCTGAAGCGTTGGAGGTGCTGGAGCGGCTGGCCGCCGAACGCCACGCCCCGCTGACCCTGGCCGGGCGCGACTGGCTCTACCACCTGGTTGCCCACGATTTGAGCGGGCAAGAATTTGAGGTGTGGTCGGCGGGCGAGCAGGACCAACTGAACAAGCTGCGGGCCCTGGGCCACCCGGTGGATTGGCGCCCGGAGCAACTGCGCATCCCGCTGCTGGGCCGCCACCAGGTGGAAAATGCCGTGGCGGCCTACGCGGCTTTGCAGGCGCTGCGCGGGCAAGGCCTGCCGCTGGCGCCCGAAGCCATCCGTGCAGGCCTGCGGACCGTGCGCTGGCCGGGACGTTTCGAAATCGTGCGGCGCCAGCCGTATTTGGTTTTGGATGGGGCCCATAACCGCGATTCGGCCGAAAAGCTGGCCACCACGCTCCGAGATTATTTTCCTGGCCGGCGCGTCACGCTCATTTTTGGAGCTTCGTCCGATAAGGATGTCAGCGGGATGTTGGCCGAGTTGTTGGCGCCGGGCACGGGCGTTACGCGGGTGATCCTGACGCAGGCGGTCCATCCACGCGCTCAAGATCCGGAAGAGTTAGCTGACCTGGTCAGCGGCTATGGCCTGACGCCGGAGGTGGTTTCCTCCGTGGGCCAGGCCGTGCGACGGGCTCTGGCGTGGGCCCAGCCCGAGGACGTCATCCTGGCCTGCGGCAGCCTGTTCGTGGTAGCTGAGGCGGGCGCCGCGGCGCGTGAAAACGAATTGGTGTCGGATTAGCGGTCTAGAGAGGCTGAACTGAACGGAATGTTGGACAAAGAATATCGCGAGTGGCTGGGGCGGTCCGAGTTTACGGACGTCATGAACCGCCGGGCCGAAGAACTTTATGATGTGGTCGAAGCCGAGCCGGACGACGACGGGCTGATCGAATGTCCGCTGTTGCCCCTGCGCGACATGGTGATGTTTCCGCACATGGTGACCCCGTTATTTGTGGGGCGCGAAAAGTCGCTGGCGGCCATCAATGCCGCTCAGGCCAGCAGCCAAATTCTGGTGGCCGTCACGCAAATTTCGTCGGAAGTGGAAGATCCGGGGCCGGACGACTGGTACCCGGTGGGGGTGGAACTGGCTGTCGGGCGCACGCTGCGCATGCCGGACAACTCAACCTCGGTGCTGGCGCAGGGCCGCCGGCGCGTGCAGATTGTCCGCATTGTGCGTACCGAGCCGTACTATGTGGCCAAGGCGCGGGTGGTTGAAGAGCCGACCGGCAAGCCGCGTGAAACGGAAGCTTTGATGCGCGCCGTGCTGGCGCTTTTCGAGAAGTGCATCCAGCTCAACCGCTCGCTGCCCGAGGAAGCCTACGTCTTTGCGATGAACATCGAGGAGCCGGGCTGGCTGGCCGACCTGGTGGCCTCCACCGTTAACCTGGAGATTGCCGAGCGCCAGTCCATCCTGGAAACGTTCGACCCGACGGCCCGCCTGCAGCGCATCAGCATTTTGCTGGGCCGCGAGCTGGATGTGCTGGAGCTGGAGGATCACATCCATTCGCAGGTGCAGAGCGAAGTCGACCGCAACCAGCGCGAGTTGTATCTGCGCGAGCAGATGAAGGCCATCCAAAGCGAGCTGGGCGAAAGCGACCTGTGGAACACCGAGCTGGCCGAGCTGCGCGAGAAGATCAACGCCGCGCATATGCCTGAAGAGGTTGAGCAAAAGTCGTTCAAGGAGCTCGAGCGCCTCGGCCAGATGCCGCCCATGGCGCCCGAGGTGGGCATCATCCGCACCTACCTGGATTGGCTGCTGGAGCTGCCCTGGACGGCCACCACCTCCGATAACCTGGACCTCAAGCACGCGGCCACGGTGCTGGAGCACGACCATTACGGTTTGCCCAAAGCCAAGGAGCGCGTGCTGGAATACATCGCGGTGCGCCGGCTGACCGAAGGCAGCAACCAGGTGCGCACGCCCATTTTGTGCTTTGTCGGGCCGCCTGGCACCGGCAAGACCTCGCTGGGCAAATCGATCGCCGAGGCCTTGGGCCGCAAGTTTGTCCGGCTCAGCCTGGGCGGGGTACGGGACGAAGCCGATATCCGCGGCCACCGCCGCACGTATATTGGTGCGCTGCCGGGCCGGCTGGTTCAAACCATGCGCCGGGCTGGCACGGTGAACCCGCTGTTGATGCTCGACGAGATTGACAAATTGGGCCAGGACTTCCGCGGCGACCCGGCAGCGGCGCTGCTGGAAGTGCTGGATCCCGAGCAGAACAAAAATTTCTTCGACCACTACCTGGATGTCGACTACGATCTGTCGCGGGTCATGTTTATTACGACCGCCAATACTCTGGCGACCGTGCCGCCCGCGCTGCAGGACCGGCTGGAGGTGATCGAGTTTCCGGGCTATGTGGAAGAAGAAAAACTCAGCATCGCGCACAAGTTCCTGATCCCGCGCCAGATGCTCGAGAACGGCCTGCAAGAGGCGCCATTGGCGATAACCGACCAGGCGCTCAGCCACATGGTGCGCAGCTACACTTATGAAGCCGGCGTGCGCAACCTGGAGCGTGAAATTGCGAATGTGCTGCGCAAAGTGGCCCGGCGCAAGGCGGAGGGCAAGCGGGTGCCGGCGCGCATCAACGCCGACACACTGCACAAATACTTGGGGCCGCCGCAATATACGCCCCTGGAAGCCGAGCTGCAGGACGAAGTGGGCGTGGTGACGGCCGTGGCCTGGACCGAGGCCGGGGGCGATACCATGCCGATTGAGGTGAGCCTGGTGCCCGGCAAGGGCGGGCTGCAAATCACCGGCCAGGTGGGCGAGGTGATGCAAGAGTCCGCGCAGGCGGCCATGTCGTATCTCAAGTCACGCGCCAAGCAGTTGGCGGTGGATTACGACCGCTTCGACAAGACCGACACTCACATTCACATTCCCGAGGGCGCCATTCCCAAGGATGGCCCCAGCGCGGGCATCAGCCTGGCGACGGCACTGATTTCGGCCTTTACCGGGCGCAAGGTGCATAAGGAAGTGGGGATGACCGGCGAGATCACGCTGCGCGGGCGTGTCCTGCCGGTGGGCGGCGTAAAGGAGAAGGTCTTGGCGGCCCATCGCGCTGGCTTGAAGAAGATCATCATGCCGCTCAAAAACGACAAAGACCTGGTCGATGTGCCCAAGAGCGCCAGGCGCGATCTGCAGTTTGTTTTTGTTGAGCACATGGACACCGTCCTGGCCGCGGCCCTGTTTCCGGCGCTGCCTAAGATCAGCGACAAGGCCAAACAGGCTGCCCGCCGGCCACGGCCGGCGCGCCCGGCACCGCGGCCCAAGCCGCGCCCGGCTGGCGGGCGGAACGAACCGCACCTCGGGCGCGTGACGTCCGCCAATCACAAATCAAATCGGCCGTCGTAGATAATGGCTGGGCTGGCAGGCGCCGCGGCGCCTGCCAGCCGGACCGGCCAGAGTCGATTGTCTGGGGTATCGGGTTGTGAACCGAAGTGTCGCCCCTAAGCTCCTCCTGGCATGCCTCATTTCCGCCCTGGCCCCATGGGGCGCGGCCGTCTGGCTGATCGCCGCACAAGGCCGCAGCCTGACCGGCTGGACTCTCATTCTGAGTCTGCTGCTCAGCCTGGCTGTCGCCCTGGTCGCAGCGCTCTTTACCGCTGCCTGGGCGGCCGGCGTCCGGGATCCCGCTGGCGATGTTCAAGCGGCCCAAGCCTCTGGCGCCACTCGCCCTCGCCTCACCGCCCAACAACGGGCCGAACGGCTGACGGTCGCGTATCAAGCCAGCCAGGCGATCTCTAACTCCTTAGAACTGGAAGAAATTTATGGCGCGACCTACCGGGCCGTTGGCGAGATTGTGCCAAACGAGCGTTTTGCCATCGCGCTCGCAGATAGCCAGGCGGCTGCCATTGAAGTTGTGTGCTTTGTAGCTGGCGGAGTCCGCCAGCCGGCCCAAAGCTTACCGGCGGGCCCGGCCAGCCTGGTCCTTAAGACCGGCCAGCCGCTGTTGTTCCAGTCGCCGGACGACTGGCCGCCCGGAATGTCCCAGTTGGGCGACACGGCCCAGCCGCCGTCCCTGGCCGCGGTGCCGATGCGTGCCGGAGAAGAGATCCTGGGTGTACTCACCGTGCAGGCCCACCGGCCCGGGGCGTTTACGGACGAGGATGTGCCTTTATTGGTGACGGTAGCCGGCCAGGCTGCGGCTGCGATTCATAACGCGCGCCGTTTCGAGGCCAGCCAGCGCCAGGCGCGCGATCTCGATATCCTCGTCAAGGCCCAGAGCGCGGCCTCCGCCAGTCTGGATGTCGACGCCGTGCTCCACACGGTAGCCGAACAATTGGGCCGGGCCCTCAACGTCACCAGCGCCTACGTGGTCGATGTGAACGAGTCGTTCGCGACCACTGTGGCCGAATACTACAGCCCGCAGGCCACCGACGCCGAGCGCGTGTCGGATCTGTATGCTCAGTATCCGGTCAAGTTTTTCACGCGCGCCCAACAAGCCATGGCCGCGGGGGTGACAGTAATCATTGGCGTTGACGATGATGACAGCCTCACGCCTGCCGCCGAACGCGAGCATTTGCGTTCCTTTGGGGCGCACACGGCGCTGGTGGTGCCGTTGCTGCGCCAGGGACGGCCATTGGGTTATGCCGAGCTGTGGGAGAGCCGGCGCCCGCGCATCTTCACCGAGGCTGAACTGCGGCTGGCGCAGACTCTGGCTGGCAACGCGGCCGCGGCGCTGGAGAATGCCAAGCTTTATGCGGCCGCGCGGCGGCAAGGCGAGCAGATGCGGCTGGTCAATCAAATTGGGCGCGACATCAGCGGCATCCTGGAGGTGGAGGCGCTGCTGGTGCAGGTGGGCCGCCGCCTCGAAATGACTTTTGGCTACTTTCACGCCAACCTGGGCGTGATCGCGAGCGGCGAGGTGGCGTTCCCGGCGCGGGCGGACGAGCGCCGCGGGCTGCTGCCTGAGGTGCGACTGGCGCTGGATGGGCCAGGCCTGGTGGCCTGGGTGGCGCGCAACTCCCGCCCACGCTACGTCGCCGATGTGCGCACCGATAGCGATTATTTGCCGGATGCACTGCTGGCCGATACCGCTTCTGAGGCCGTGGTGCCGTTAATTGCGCACGGCCAAACGTTGGGTGTGCTCGACGTCCAAACCAACCTGCCCGCCACGTTTGGGCCGGAGGAGGTGGCCACGCTCGAAGCCATCAGCGGCCAGGTGGCGGTGGCCATCGACAATGCGCGTCTGTTTGCTGAGGCACGCCGGCGCACGGTCGAAGTGTCGGCCTTGCTGACAACCACCCTGGCCGTAGCCTCCTCATTGGACCTGGATGCCCGGCTGCAAGCCATTGCGGCGCACGCCCGGCGGCTGGTGGAAGCCGACTCGTGCACGGTGTATCAACTTAGCCCCGATGCCAAGACCTTGCTGCCGCTGGTGGCCCTGGATGAACTGTATGCCAAGGAGACCCTCAACGATGTCGTGGTCGTGGGCGAGGGCCTGATTGGGCAGGTCGTGCTGGCCGGGGAGGGCGTGCTGGCCAACCGGGCCGACCTGGACCCGCGGGCGATGCAAATTCCGGGCACGCCGCATACCCCCGAATGTTTGATGGTTGTGCCGCTGCTGGTGGGCGCGCGCGTGACGGGCGTGATGGCTGTGTACCGCGAAGGGGCGCGCGAATTTACGCCGCACGATTTTGATTTGCTTTCGAGCTTTGCGGCCCAAGCCGCCGTAGCGATTGAGAACGCCGAGCTGTATCACAAGCTGCGCGAACGGGCCGATTCGCTCCAGGCCGCCTACAATGAGCTGGCCGAAGTGGACCGCTTGAAAGACGAAATGGTGCAGAACATTTCGCACGAGCTGCGCACGCCGCTGACTTTCCTTAAGAGTTATATCGAGCTGCTGTTGAGCGGCGCCTTGGGCCCGCTGCAGCCGGAGCAGTCGCGCAGTTTGCAGATCGTCAGCAACAAGACCGACACGCTGGTAAAGCTGGTCAGCGACATCATCACCCTGCAGGCCGTCACGCCCGCCACCATCACCCGCGCCCGGCTGGACTTGTTGGAGCTGGCGCGGGCCGCGGCCGATGGCGTGGCGGCTGTGGCTCAGGCAGCGGGGGTCGAGCTGGTAACCGACTGGCCGGCGGGTTCAGCGCCCGTGTTGGGCGATGCGCTGCGCCTAAGCCAGGTCTTTGACAACTTGCTCGGCAACGCAGTCAAGTTCACCGGACGCGGCGGGCAAATCCGCTTGAGTGTCAGCTCGGAGCCCGGCTGTGTGAAAGTGGAAGTGCGCGATACGGGCATCGGCATCGCGCCCGAATCCCTGGACCGCATCTTTGAGCGCTTCTACCAGGTAGATGGCTCGCTCACGCGCCGGCGTGGCGGCATTGGCCTGGGCCTGGCCATCTGCAAGCTTATCGTCGAGGTCCACGGCGGCCAGATTGGGGTAGCCAGCCAGGTGGGCGCGGGTACCTCATTTTTTTTCACGCTGCCCCTGGCCGACGGCGCATGAGGGCTCGTCCGGGAGGGCGGCATGGCCGAAATTGCCGGTAAGGTCGTCATCATCACTGGCGCCTCGGCCGGCATCGGCGCCGCCAGCGCCCGTGCCTTTGGGCGCGCCGGCGCCCGGCTGGTGCTGGCGGCCCGCCGGCTTGATCGGCTGCAGGCATTAGCCGCCGAAATCGAGCGTCTGAAGACCGGCGCCGAGGTTCTCCCGCTATGCGCCGATGTGAGCCAGCAGGTGGATCGCCAACAATTAGTCGAGGCGGCGCGCGAGCGCTTCGGGCGCGTGGATGTGCTGTTTAACAATGCCGGCTTTGGCCGCCTGGATTGGCTCGAAAATCTGGACCCGGTCAAAGACATTGACGCCCAACTGGCTGTCAACGTGCTGGGCGTGATCCAGACCACGCGCCTGGTGCTGCCGCTGATGATCGCCCAGAAGAGCGGACACATCATCAATATGGCGTCGATGGCCGGGTTGGTCGCCACGCCAACCTATTCGGTGTACGCGGCTGGAAAATTCGCGGTCCGGGGCTTTTCGGAGGCGCTGCGCCGCGAAGTGGCGCCCTGGGACATTCGTGTCTCGGCCGTATTCCCGGGCGCAGTGGTCACCGAGTTCGGCGGGCAGGCCGGAATACACCGGAAGACTCAAACCACCACGCCGGCCTGGCTGCGCCCGTCCCCCGACGATGTGGCCGGCGCCATTGTCGGACTGGTGCGGCGGCCGCGCTCAACCGTCATCCTGCCGTGGATATTTCGCCTGGCGTCCATTGCGAATTCTTTGCTGCCGGGGCTGGTGGATTGGGCCATCGTCCATCGCTTCACGATCCCGGAGCGAAGCGATGAGCTTAAGGCGGCGAAATTGAAGTGACCAGCGGCGACGCACGCGGCGCACGCGCGATAATCCGAACAGAATTAAGCGGTCAGGCGCTAGGTTCTCGAAGGGGCTGGCTCAGGCTTGCCCAACTCACGTAGGACA
>Ga0070730_10002114_pt1 | contig 18314 bp, 14 predicted proteins | sample Coa_R1_3_FD_66447 | JGI IMG/M metagenome (GOLD analysis project Ga0070730, IMG submission 66447) | Surface soil microbial communities from Centralia Pennsylvania, which are recovering from an underground coalmine fire - Coalmine... | ecosystem: Environmental > Terrestrial > Soil > Unclassified ... | reverse complement strand
GTGCCGGCGGGCAGGCTCGCGCCCGCCGCGGAGACGAGTTCGCTGGGCGCACTTGCGCCGGTGGCTGGGCGCAGGTAGAGGTTAAAGGTTACGGAGGGGACCGGCGTCGTGGTCAAGTTGGTCGCCAGCGACACGTAGCCGACGGCCGTCCCATCCTCGGTGACCACCGGGGCGGAGCTGGCCGCGTTGCCCCCGGCCGGCTGTTTTCCTTTGCCGGCGGGCGGCGCGGAGATCAGCACGGTCGTCTTGGCGGCGGCCGAGCGGAGGTACACCTGGTCCGGTGAGACCCGGCCGGCCGCGGCCGCCGGGCCGCCCGTTCCGGGGAAGCCGCTGTGCGGGACGATGGCCGCCGTGGTCGCGAACGCGACCTGCTGGCCGCCGCCGGCCAGCGAGGGTGAATCGGCGTTCGCCGCCGCCGTACAGGGGCCCGCCCGCAGTCGCGGCAGGCACGACACCAGGGTGGTGAGGCCGGGCTTGCCGCTGCGGTTGCCGGCCTTGCCGGTGTCGTGCAGCCACACCTGGCTGGCCCCGGCCGCCACCTGCTGGCCGGCGGTGCCGATGGGCACCGGGGCGGCGAAGCCGACATACCTGCCATCCGCCGACACCGACGGCTGGCTCGCCCCGGGCAGCGGTGTGCCGCCGCCGGTCACGCTCACGATCGTGGCAGGGGAGGCGGCGAAGTTCCCCGCACCGCCCGGGTCGCGGCGGGCCACGATGACGTGCCGGACGCCCTGCTCGGTGAGGTAGGCCGTGGGAACGACGTCCGGGCCGTCAGACGTCGGGGCGCTGCTGCCGAGCAGCGCGCTGTCCGGGGTGACCGAGCCCGGGTCGATCAGCAGGTACGCGGTGCACCCGAGCTGTGGCTGGACCGCTGCCGGGCCACGCCCGGTGCCTGCCTGCCGCGCGCCTGGTGGCGCCGCTGGCTGGGGGGACGGTGACGGGGTGGACGGCCGCGCGCCCGGCCGCGGCGCAACCGGCGCGGCGGTCACGCTGAGCAGCGGCTCCCCCCTGAAGCAGGCAGGTGGGGCGCTGGCGGGCAGCGGGTCGGCCAGATCGAGCTTCAGGTTCGCCGGGTTGACCAGCCGGATATGGCAGTCCGAGCCGTTGCCGGGCTGGAACAGCACGTTCACCGTGCCCAGGCCCTGGGGAGCCTGCATCGTCGTCCAGACCAGGTAGGGCCTGCCGACCTCGGCCCCGCCGGCGTCGGCCAGCGGAGCTCCCTGGTTGTCACTGCTCATGGCCGGCATCGGGTAGAGGGCGAGACCCTTGGGCGGGGCGGGACAGCTCGGCTGGCTGGCGTTTCGAGCGGCCCTGGCGGCACTGCCGGTTTGGATGTCGTCGCAGAACCCGGTCATCTCCAGCGCGGACTGACCGGCCGGCGTGCTCGCGTGCGTCACCAGGTCGCCACTGACCAGCCTCAGCTTGTTCAGGTAGATTTCAGAGCAGGCGTACGGGTCGAAGGCCACGCTGACCGAGCAGAAGCCCCCCGGGCTGAGGATGTTGCCCGAGCAGGTGTCCTCGCCCAGGGTGAACACATTGCTTGCCGCGTTACCTGGCGGCTCGGTGATGGTGATGCCGCCCGGATCGCTGAAGGACACCGGGGTGCTGCCGGTGTCGGTGTAGGTGACGAAGGCCACCCCGAACGGATCGCCGTAGAAGCCGTCTCCAGGGAAGTACGGGGTGAAGTCCAGCATGTCGCCGTTCAGGGCCGACGGCTGGAAGCCGTCGGCGGTCGTGCCCTTCCTGGGGCTGGCATCCTCACCGAACGTCGCCGCGATGGACAGTTCAGGCGAGACCGGGGTGAGCTGCGCCGGGTAGACGAGCGTGCGGCCATCGGCGGACAGCCGGGGTCCGCACGGCGTGACCCGGGCCGTGGTGCTGCCCAGGACCGCTGGGCAGGGTGTGACGTGTTCGTAGTTGAGGTCGTTCGGCGTGCTGGTGACCCGGCGCAGCACCAGATTGCCCTTGGCGTCGTACCCGCCGGAACCGCTGGCCTGCCGGCCGGCCAGGTAGACGTCGCCGTTCTGTTCGTAACTGACCAGCCGGCCGTCGGCCGAGATGGCCGGTGCGGTGGCGTCGCCGTTGGCCGCGTCGCTGAGCAGGGTGGTCGTTCCCGTCACCAGGCCGTGCACATAGACGCTGGACACTCCGGGCTGGGCCGCCCCGGTCTGCGGCACCGACGCCGTCACGTGCAGCGCGGCCCTCGACTGGAAGGCCGCGTACCCGCCGCCGGCCGCGACGTCGGCCTGGCTGCTCGCCGCGTCCGCGGGCTGGCCGTCCGACCCGGTAGAGGTGAGGGTGAGCGATGTCAGGGACGCCTGATGCGGGGTCACCCGCGCGACGGTGCGGCCGCTGCCCGCGCCCGGCTGGCCGGTCAGGCCGGCCGTGATCACGGCCAGCAGGCAGACCGGCCGCAGCAACCCCAGCATCGCCCTGTGTCCAGCATTCATCGCTATCACCGTTACTTCTTATCCCGGCGTTCCAGCCCTGCTGGCAGACCTGGAAGCAGCCGGGAATGCACAGGGCGGTGCGCCTTCCCGCAGCCCGGGCTGCGGGAAAGCGCAGCGGGAACCTCTGCGGGGTCTTCGCGGCGCGGAACGCCGCTGGAGCCGTCCGATGCGACGCTCGCACCATGGGTGTCATCGCAGCTCTGGAGGGATCCACGATCGAGGCAGCGCCCGGCGCTCAGGCCTCGTGCGAGGTGCTGGTGCGCAACACCGGCATGGTCGTCGACCGGGTGCTGCTCGACGTTCTCGGGGACGCCAACGAGTGGGCGACGGTGGAGCCGGACCAGCTCAACCTGCTGCCCGGGACCGGCGGATCCGCCCGCATCACCTTCCGCCCGCCCCGGGCGTCATTTCCCCCGGCGGGCCCGGTGCCGTTCGCGCTGCGGGTGATGTCGCAGGAGGACCCGGAGGGTTCGGTCATCGAGGAGGGCATGGTCGCCGTCGGGTCCTTCACCGACATCTCGGCCGAACTCGTCCCCAAGACCTCACACGCGAGGCGCCAGGGCCACCACAAGCTGATCGTGCAGAACAGGGGCAACGCGCCGGCCGAGGTCAGGCTCTCCGCGGCCGATCCGGACGACGCACTGGAGTTCCGCTTCAAGCCGGAGTTCATCACCGCGGATCCGGGCACGGCGACGTTCGTCAAGCTACGGGTGGCGCCGCGCAAGCGGTTCCTCAAGGGTCAGAGCAAGAGCCTGCCGTTCCAGGCGTTCATCCTGCCCGGCGAGGCGGAACCGGTCACCGCCGAAGGGGCGCTGCTGCAGCGCCAGATCATGCCCGAGTGGCTGCTTCCGGCCCTGGCGCTCGCCATCGTGGCCGGCGCGGCGCTGGTCGCACTGTGGTTCCTGGTGTTCAAGCCGGAGGTGCATGCCGCCGCCACCCAGGCCGTTCAGCAGCAGACGCGCAGCCTCGCCTCCAGTGCCGCCAAGGCCAGTCAGGCGGCCAGCCAGGCGAACCAGGCGGCGGCGAACGCCGACGCTGCCGCGGCCGGCGGCGGCTCTGGCGCCGGTCACAAGGGAGCGTCACCCAGCCCGCCGGCCGGCAGCAGCAGCGCGCCAGCGCCCGTCCCGGTCTCCACGCTGATCCCCTCGGACGTTCCCCCGGGGAAAACCGGAACCTACACCTACAAGCTCAAGAAGCCGCAGACGCTGACGGTGAGCGATGTGGTACTGGAAAACCCGGCCGGCGACACCGGGACGATGAAGATCCAGGCCGGCAAGACCCCACTGTTCGAATTCGGCCTGGCCGACTTCCGCAACCTGGACTACCACTTCGTGCAGCCGCTCACCTTCACCGCGGCCAATCCGCTCGAGATCGTGGTGGTATGCACGAATACCGGAACCACCAAGTGCACCCCGGCCCTGTCGTTCTCCGGCCTGCTGCATAAATGACCGGCCAGGTATTACAACGCCGAAGGCCGGGCGAACTGCCCGGCCTTCGCGGTCAAGGTCAGATCAGGCCTTCGCGTATCGCGTATGCCACCGCGTGCGTACGATTGCGAAGCTGATAGCGGCAGGTGATGTCGTGGAAGACGTTGGTGACGGTACGGGCCGAATAGGCGAGCCGGTGCGCGATCTCCACGGTGTCGAGCCCGTCGGCGGCCAGCCGTAGCACGTCGACCTCCCGGGCGGAAAGGCCGTTGAGGGTGAGGCCACGCGGGGAGAGCACCTGCCGGTTCAGCCGCCCGATCTGCTTGAGCAGTCTGGACAGCAGATCGGCCGGCAGGGCGGGCTGCCCGGCCGCCGCCTTGGCTACCACCTGGCTGAGCCAGGTGGCGGTCGCCTCCCAGCGCCACACGACCGCACACACCCCGGCATCGACCACGGCGAGCACATCATCGTCGGACAGGGTGCTGACCACCAGCACCGTACGCGCGCATCCCTGCGCCTTCATCGCCCGCAGCATGGACAGCACGGACTCATCGAGGCTGTCCGCTGCGATGAGGGCAACCCTGGCCGCTGCCCCCCGGTCGGCGTCCACGATCTTCAACTCGGGCCGGCACACAAGGGCAGACGTGAGCCCGGCCAGCGAAATTGGGTCGCGGGCCCATACCCGCACCGGAATTCGTGCCCGGTCAAGACCGTCGGGCAGGCGCTCGACGGCCGGTTCTTCCCGGCCGGCTACCGGCAGAGTGACCACCGAAGCGGTGGCCGCACGATTGTCTAGCACCCCGATCACTCCCCACCACTAGTGAGCACCCGGCGGGCGCATGCCTTACCTGGAAGGCGCCGGGCGCCACGACCATTGCTACGGCAAGTGCCTCGCCAACCCGCCCGGAGAACCCGGAAGCCGTTGGGACTTATTCAAAACCAGCCGGGCGGGCAAGACACCGAGCTTGTGAGCTGCGGTGGCTGGCTGGCCACCCAGGCGTTCTGAATAGGCCTCATTCAGCACCGGCATCCGCGGACCGCCCTTACCCGCGGCCCGCTGCCAGGCATGACCGATCCCGGCGTTCAGCTCCGCCGGTCCGCTTAACCGCACCAATCGTGTCCTGCCACGGTTACCCACCCCAATGCCATCTGGATCATTTCCCGGTTTCAGCATCAGAGTAAGTTCCGCGATATTCGCGGCAATCGTGCGAGTCTTGCTGACCATATGCCTTCCGTCCGGTGGGCGTGTGACACTTCGTGTTCAAGCATGGGGTATCCGGCGACCGATGACATCAGGCAGCCGGCGGAGGCTTACCGTCGGTTACCCCATGGCCAGCATGGCTGCGGCGGAGGGTTAACTGCGCAAACACTCCGCCGGCCTAGACGATTGAACGTTCAGTTAGGCTACACCCGGCCCAGGTGGCGGATCGATGCGGCGGAGCATGAGTTCGCGTCTGGAATGGACTCCCAGTTTGGCGTAGATGTGCTCCAGGTGGGTTTTGACGGTGCCGGCCGAAACCCGGAGCCGGCTGGCGATGGCGTCGTTGCTGAGACCTTGCACCGCGAGGTCGAAGACCCGGCGCTGCTGCGGGGTCAGGCGGTTGTCGGCCGCACCGCGCCGCCGCCGCCGCCCGCCGCTGGCCGCGAGCTCGCGATGGGCCAGCGCGGCGAGCCAGCTGGCCCCGTGGCTTTCGGCGGCGGCGATGGCCTCGGCGAGCAGCGGCCTGGCCCGGGCCTGTGAACCAGCCCGGCGCAGGAACATGCCGTATTCGAGCAGCGTCTCGATGCGTTCGAGCGGAAGCCCGAGGCCTGCGTGCATGCTCAGCGCTTCCTTGAAGGCCGCCTCGGCCGCCTCGGTGTCCCCGGCCAGCTCGGCCAGCCCGGCGAGCCCGGTGAGCGCCGCGATCCTGGGCCAGCGGCACGGCAGGCTGACCGAGCACCGGCCGAGCCAGCCGAGCACGCGCTCCGCGTCCCCGGTACGGCCGGACCGCAGATGCGACACGATCGCGTGCCGGGCCCATGGGGAGAAGCAGGGCTCCTCGATCCCTGCCTGTGCGGTCAGCTCCTCGGCCTCCACGTAGTGCGCGCTCGCCGTGGTCCAGTCCCCGGCGCGCAGCGCTATCTCGCCCCTGATGCAGCTCAGCCGCAGCGCGGGAATCCAGCTCAGCCGGAACCCGGCAGTGGCCTCGGCGCGCTCCAGCCACTGCACGGCTTCCTCCATCCGGCCGAGGTACAGCAGGATTCCGGCGTGTATCACACTGGCGGTCGCGGTGAGGGCCGGCATGACGTCGGACAGGCCGAGTACCCGGGTGGTGACGTCGAGCGCCTCGGTCAGCTTGCCGAGCCGCATCAGCAGCTCCGCATAGCTCACGCTGAGCCCGAGCGCGCCCGCCGTGAGACCTGCGCCGGCCTGCTCGGCCGCCTCCAGGCCAGTCGTGTAGGCCCGCTCGGCGTCACCGAAATGTTCCAGCACACCGGCCGAGACGGCGAACGACGCGAGCGCGCCCCAGGTGGTGGTGAAATCGGCGAGGTGGCTGCGCGGTGCGGTGAGGACTGCCCGGCCCGCGACCGCGGTGTCACCGAATCCGGACGGGTCACCGGCCTGCAGCGCGACGAACCCCCAGACCGCCGCCACCCGCGAGCCGGCCGCCCCGGTCCTGGCCATGTCGCGGGCCTTCGCCAGGTAAGGTAGCGCCGCCGTCGGCCCGCTCATCCACCAGCGGTAGTAGCCGTGTTCTGTCTGTGCCTCGATGGCCAGGGCGAGGTCGGTGTCCTTGGCCGCGGCCACCGTCTTTTCCAGGTAGTCACAGGCCTCGGCAAGCCTGCCGGACTGGGCCAGCCCCCTGGCCAGGATGGCCAGGGCCTCGGCCTGCTCGCCCGGTGACTCGGCAGGCATGGTCACAAGCCGCTCACCGCATTCGATTGCCTCCCGGTACTGGCCGGCCGCGAGCAGCGCCTCGCTCAGGCCGGTGAGCGAGGTACGGGTAGCCCGCTGACCGGCCAGCTCCACGGCGGCGCGCAGGTGCTCGGCGGCCTGGGCGGCCGCGCCCTGGCGCAAGGCATCGAGACCCACCCGTTCGAGCACCGCGATCGCCGTCGGATCGCCGACCAGGTGGCCGCGCATGGCGTGCCGTGCCGCCTCCCGGTCCAGGCCCCGTTCCAGCAGCACCAGGCAGGCGCGCCGGTGCAACTGCTCACGCAGCGAGCTGCCAAGATCCTCGTAGAGGAGCTGGCTGAACAAGGGGTGGACGAACTCCACCATGTGATCGGCCACCTCGCGGACCAAGCCGCTGCGGGAGAGCGTTTCGAGCGTGCGCTCGATATCCTTCTCCGGCACCTGGGCCACGCTGGCGGCCAGGCCGGGCCGGAACCTGGTGCCGAAGACGCTGGCCGCCTGTGCGCACCTGATCACTTCGGTCGGCAGGGCGGCGAACCGGCTCAGCAGCACGGGTTGCGGGTTGGGCAGCTCTCTGGACAGCTTTGGTGAGGAAAGGTCATCCCCCCGGTCGACCAGCGCCGACACCTGTTCGAGCAGCAGCGGGTTCCCGCCGCACAGCGAGACCGCGCGCCGGATGACCGGCTCGCCGGCCTCGGCGTGAATCCGGTCGGTGACCAGCCGGGCCGCGGCGGCGGCGGACAGCGGTGCCAGCTCCGTCAGCGCCGCGTGCCTGGTCGCTGCCAGACGGCGGGCGAGGTCGTGAGCGGCTGGTGGCCACGGCCGCAGCGTTGCGAAGATGGCAACCGGCAGCCGCTCCAGCCGCCTGCACAGGTAGGACAGCAGGGCGGCGGACTCGCTGTCCGCCCAGTGCAGGTCGTCCAGGGTGATCACCGCGGGCTTGCTGAGCGTGCGCAGCCAGCGCGACACGCGGTGAAACTGGGTGGAGCGCACATCGCTGACGCTCGCGCCGGGTGCCCTGGCGTCGATGTGCGGATCCGGGCAGCCGAGCGCGTCCAGGGCCTGGCCGATGAAGCTGAATGCGACCGACGTCTCCATCAGGTCACCGGTGGCCGAGCCGATTATGAAGTCTTCCTGGGCTATCCGGCAGATATGTTCAAGCAGCGAGGTCTTGCCGAGTCCGGGGCCACCGACAATGAACAGCGCGCGCCCCCGGTGGTTTGCCGCGCTGCTGAGGGTGTCGGCAGCCAAGCGCAACTGCGCTTCGCGCTCATAGAGCCCAATATCTGCCCGCCCCGCCATGACATGTGCACCTCTGTTGGACCCTGCGATGGCCTGGCAGAGACGTCCCTTACCCGCAGCATGAGGCTCGCGATGCGCACTCATGCCTGCCGTTCGGTTAGATGTGTTCAGGTAGTTCCGCTACCCACTTCATGCTTGACCGTGAGGGGTTCTGAAAGCCATCGTGCTGGATGAGCCGGACTTTTCCTTAACCGTGTGTAGCAGAGACCTTACCGCTTCTCATGACTTTAACCAACAGTTCTTCTTGCCATAAACGGCAGGCGTAACTTAAAATTGCCCATATCAGGATATTACGGGCATTTCAATCTCTTATCCAGGTACGACCTGGAGCGGGAACCCGGACTGCAGACCATACGAGAAGCCGATTGACCGCGTTACCGGGCCTGCGGAAACGGTCAATGATGCTGAAACTTCTCTCGATGTCGCAAACATCCGCACTCAATGTTGCTAGATATGGTAACGACCCCCATAGCCGCTAGCCGTTCGACACGCCGCCGCTTCCTGAAGCTTCCATCTCCCGGCTGCACAAGTGCACAATCCCTAGCTCTCGAGACCGGCGGATGCCCGCCCCTAATTGGGTAGCATGCCCAGTTCATATCGGCCGGGAAGTCGAGCCAGATCGGTATCCCGGCGCCCCGGTCATTACCCTCGGATCTTGGGCCTAATGGATCTCTATAAGATCTTCCGATATGCGCTGCCGGGGCGCCGGCAGTAGCGCGTTCGATCGGGCCGGTACGATCCAGGCGCCAATCCCGGCAAAGCTGGGGGGCCTGCATAGTGCCACATAACGGCGCCATCCTGGCGGCCGAGAACACTCACCACGCCCTTCGGGCAATCCCACTGCAGCGACATATCCCGCATGCTCACACCCCGATTCCCAATGCCAGCCCGGCAGCTCCTGCGGGCGGCACACGCGTAACCGCATGTCCCATCGCCAAAGCCGCTGACGCGAGACGCCGGGGATGAGCCGCTGTTCGCTGACCGGGTCGCCGGGGCCGACATCGCCAAGGCCGTGACCGGGGCCACCATCCGGGTGCCTAGCGACACCCGGGCGGGGCGGCGCCAGCGTTCGCCGCCGCCTCCCGTGCTCTGGTGACAGAACGCCGGACCATGGCGGGATCGCGCAGGACGTGGACCTCGGCGCGGGGCGCATTCGCCTTGATCGCGTGCAGGATCTCCGGCAGACAGCGACGCCACCAAGCCCACACCCAGCGCCAGTAGTCCGCACCCCCGCTGCCCCGGCGTGACATCGGCGGAGATATGGCTGTATGCGGCACAAGTTCACAGGTGCCACAACTCAATCCGACTGTGGGTTACACTGCGACTGCTACCAGTCAGGAAGGATGACTGAGGCTGGCCGTGGTGGGTCTGGTGGCAGACCGGGATCTGGTATCTGGACGTTCGCCCCGGAACCGGGTGAGGCGCCAGGATGTGGGCGTCCAGGCAGTGACGGTTTCCCGGCTCCGTGCCGTAGCGTTTAGTATTCGGTCACTAGCGGATGGTAGTTATCGGCAATTTGTGACACAACAAACGGGGGTTCGCGTTGCCGTGGCGCGCTGAACTCGCTAGTTTCCCCTCCCGAAGCGAGTTTTTCGATACGAAACCCGAGGTGAACCGGCGTGGCACTTCCTCCCCTCACACCCGATCAGCGTGCTGCCGCTCTGGAGAAGGCTGCCAGGGCCCGCAAAGAGCGCGCCGAGGTCAAGAACAAGCTCAAGCGTGGCTCGACGACGCTGCCCCAGGTACTCAAGGACGGCAAGTCGGACGACGTCATCGGCAAGATGAAGGTCTCGGCACTGCTCGAGTCGATGCCGGGTGTCGGCAAGGTGCGGGCAAAGCAGATCATGGAGCGGCTCGGCATTGCCGAGTCCCGGCGTGTTGGTGGTCTCGGAGCGAACCAGCGGGCAGCTCTTGAGACCGAATTCGGCGGTGATATCTGACCGCTCCCGGCGACCCAGAGGGCGAGGGCACGGCCATCTCATCCGGTTCCACGTCTTCTAGCAACCGTGCACGGCTGACCGTGCTCTCTGGGCCCTCTGGCGTCGGTAAGGGCACCGTGGTCGCACGGCTGCGCGATATCCACCCACGGTTCTGGGTGTCCGTGTCGGCGACCACTCGCCCGCCGAGGCCCGGTGAGGTTGAAGGCCGCGAGTACTACTTCGTTGACGACCGTGAGTTCGACCGGCTGATAGCCGACGGCGAACTGCTGGAGTGGGCGCCCTACGTTAACCTCCGGCACGGCACTCCGCGTGCACCGGTCGAGGCCAAGCTCGCCGCGGGCATTCCAGTTCTGCTGGAGCTCGACGTGCCAGGCGCGCGTCAGGTGCGCGAAGCGGTACCGGACGCGCGCCTGGTATTCCTGGCTCCGCCCTCCTGGGAGGAACTGGTCCGGCGGCTCACCGGGCGCGGGACCGAGCCGCCCGACGTCATCGAGCGCCGCCTCGAGGTGGCGCGCGAGGAGATGGCGGCCGAGAAGGAATTCGACGTCACGCTCGTCAACACATCCGTCGATGAGGTCTGCCGTGAGCTGGTAGCCTTGATGTTTCGCTGATACGACGACGAAAGTTTCATGGAAGGCAGCAGGTGGCAGGGACTCCCGCCCCGGAAGGCATTACGAACCCGCCGATCGACGATCTTCTCGGCGTGGTCGACAGCAAGTACCGTCTGGTCATTATGGCCGCCAAGCGGGCCAGGCAGATCAACGCCTACTACGCCCAGCTCGGTGAGGGACTTCTCGAGTACGTCGGGCCGCTGGTCGAGACCCGCGTCCAGGAGAAGCCACTCTCGATCGCCCTGCGCGAGATCCGCGAGCGGCTGCTGACCGCTGAGAGCACCGAGGAACCGGCCGCCTAGGGCCAGTTCCTGGTCTGATCGGCCATTCTCTGATCCGGGCCGCCCACCCCGGGCCGCCTGAGCCCTGACGGGGGAATATGGCACGTCACGTCATTCTCGGCGTTGGTGCCGGTATCTCGGCCTACAAGGCCTGTGAGCTGCTTCGGCGTCTTACCGAGTCGGGCTGCGAGGTACGTGTCATCCCCACGCACGACGCGCTGCGCTTCGTCGGGGAGGCTACCTGGGCCGCGCTGTCCGGCAAGCCGGCCACTCCCGGCGTGTGGGCGGACGTGCACGAGGTCCCGCATGTCCAGCTCGGCCAGTGGGCCGAGCTGGTGATCGTTGCCCCGGCTACCGCTGACCTGCTGGCCAGAGCCGCCTCCGGGCGGGCGGACGACCTGCTGACGGCCACTTTGCTGATGGCGGGCTGCCCGGTCGTGTTCGCCCCGGCCATGCACACCGAGATGTGGGAGCACCCGGCGACCCAGGCTAACGTGACCCTGCTCAGGCAGCGCGGAGCGCTGGTGGTGGAGCCGGCGGCCGGCAGGCTGACCGGGCCGGACACCGGTCCTGGCCGCCTGCCGGAGCCCGCCGAACTGGCCGAGGTGGCGTTCCGGGTGCTCGAACGAGGCATCTCCGGCCTCCGGCCAGACCTGTTCGGCCGGCGCGTGGTCGTGTCGGCCGGCGGCACCAGGGAGGAACTCGACCCGGTGCGGTTCCTCGGCAACTGGTCGTCCGGGTTGCAGGGCTACGCGCTCGCCCGCACGGCGGTCGCGCGTGGAGCGGACGTGACCCTGGTATCCGCGAACGTCGGGCTGGATGATCCGGCCGGGGCCAAACTGGTCCGGGTCGTGTCCGCCGTGGATCTCAGGGACGCGATGGTCTGCGCGGCGGCCGGTGCCGATGCGGTCGTGATGGCCGCTGCGGTTGCGGATTTCCGTCCTTCGGTACGGGAGAAGTCAAAGATTAAGAAGACGGGAACCGGGCCAGAGCCGATCTGGCTTGCGGAGAATCCCGACGTGCTGCGGGAACTGTCCACGAACCGCGCCCACCCGGGGCAGGTCGTCGTCGGCTTTGCCGCCGAGACCGAGGATCTGCTGGCCAACGGCCAGGCCAAGCTCGCCCGCAAGGGCTGCGACCTGCTCGTCGTCAACCAGGTGGGAGGCGGCCTGGCCTTCGGGACCAGCGAGAACGAGGCCGTGATCCTGGCGGCGGACGGCGGCGTCACGCACGTCCCGCGAGGCCGCAAGGAGGCGCTCGCCGACGTGGTGTGGGATCTCGTCGCAGCCAGGATCTCCTGACCGAATCCGGGTTTCGGCCGGTCCCGGCGCTGGCTTGCGGAGCCGCGCCGCGCCCGGACAGGCCGGACCCGGATAAACTGCGGCGAAGTCTCCACCCGGCAGATAGGGAAATAAGGTGGCTCGTCGCCTCTTCACCTCCGAGTCGGTCACTGAAGGTCATCCCGACAAGATGGCTGACCAGATCAGTGACGCCCTCCTTGATTCCATGATCAAGGACGACCCGCGCAGCCGGGTCGCCGTGGAAACCCTGATCACCACCGGCCAGGTGCACGTGGCCGGCGAGGTTACAACCGAAACGTACGTGGACATCCCCGGCATCATCAGGGAGAAGATCCTGGAGATCGGGTATGACTCGTCCACCAAGGGTTATGACGGGGCATCCTGCGGTGTGTCCGTCTCGATCGGATCGCAGTCCCCGGACATCGCCCAGGGTGTCTCCGATGCCTATGAGTACCGGGAAGGCGAAGGCGCCGAAGCCTACGACCGGCAGGGCGCCGGCGACCAGGGGATGATGTTCGGCTACGCGTGCCGGGAGACACCCGAGCTGATGCCACTTCCGATCATGGTCGCGCACCGGCTGGCCCGGCGGCTGTCCGCAGCCCGGCGCAGCGGGACGGTGCCTTACCTCCGCCCGGACGGCAAGACCCAGGTCACCATCGAATATGCCGAGGACAAGCCGGTACGGCTGGACACGGTGGTGGTGTCCGCGCAGCACGCGCCCGACATCGATCTCAAGGAACTGCTCGCCCCCGACGTACGTGAGCATGTCGTCGAGCCGGTGATCGCCGAGCTCACCATCGACACCAGCAACTACCGGCTGCTGGTCAACCCAACCGGGCGCTTCGAGGTCGGCGGGCCGATGGGTGATGCCGGGCTGACCGGCCGCAAGATCATCATCGACTCCTACGGCGGGATGGCCAGGCACGGCGGCGGCGCCTTCTCCGGTAAGGATCCGTCCAAGGTGGACCGGAGCGCGGCCTACGCCATGCGCTGGGTGGCCAAGAACATCGTGGCGGCCGGCTTGGCCGACCGCTGTGAGACCCAGGTCGCATATGCGATCGGCAAGGCCAAGCCGGTCGGGCTGTTCGTGGAGTGCTTCGGCACTGAGCACATTTCGGTGGAGCGCATCCAGGACGCCGTGCTCGCCGTGTTCGACCTGCGCCCAGCGGCATTCATCGCGGATCTCGACCTGCTCCGGCCGATCTACACCCAGACGGCGGCCTACGGTCATTTCGGCCGCGAGGAACCAGACTTCTCCTGGGAGCGCACCGATCGCGTCGATGCCCTCCGCGCCGCCGTCGGTTTCTGACCTCGGGCAAACCCGCGATTCCTGCTCTGCCTCCCGGCCGGGTCCCCGCCGTTCCGATGAGGGAACCCGGCCGGCCGGCACGTGGCAGGCACAGCACCACACAGACATCCCGCCACCTCGTTCAGCAAACGTGCGGCAGGCACAGCACCCACACAGACATCCCGCGACCGCGTTCAGCAAACGTGCGGCAGGCACAGCACCCACACAGACATCCCGCCACCGCGTTCAGCAAACGTGCGGCAGGCACAACACCCACACAGACATCCCGCCACCGCGTTCAGCAAACGTGCGGCATATCTCGGTTCGGTAAAATTGACCAAGATGGCCGCAGCCGACGAGAATACCGGAGCTAGGTAACGGACCTCGATCCCTCGGGTAAGAGCTTCCTGCAGAAACAAATCTCGTGCCCGGTATGGGACAGCCGCCGCTGCCAGCCGCTGGACACCGCGCAACGAGCCCAAATACGATCATCTCGCTCTCCCGCGCACCCCGCGATCCGAAATGGATACCGAATGCCGACACCCAAGGAGCAGGCTACGGAGGGCTCGCCTGCCGACCCAGCCGTAGCCGGGCCACCGGCCGGCCCGGCCAGCGGGGAATTCACCGCCGGGGTGCCGGCCGGCGACGCCGAGGTTGCCGAGCCTGCTGCGGCACCGGCTTCCGGTCCGCTGGCCGGCGGCTCCAACGGGTGGGCTACTGGCGCTCTGGTCAGCGGAATTCTCGGGATGACCGGGATCGGGGCCGTATTGGGAATCTGTTTCGGAGTACTCGGCCTCCGCCGGTCCCGCCGGGGGAGCCGCGGCGCGGTGCGCTCCTGGGCAGGCATCGTTATGTCGTTCATCTGGGCGGGGGCCTTCATCTATGTGGCGCCGCATGTCATCAAGGCGGCCGACCCCGGTTGCACGGCGTTCAAAGAGTCGGCGCTCACCCATTACAACAAGGCCATCGAGGACTTTGGCGACAGGACCGGCAGCACGAAAACGGCGGCGGATCTGAGCCGGGCAATCAGCTACCTTCGCGCGGCCGCCGCCAAGAGCAAGAACGCCGAATCCAGAAAAGCGCTGAACAATCTGGTCACCCAGCTTGCAAGGGCACGCGCCGACGAGAATTCCGGTCATATCCCGGCCTCGGTCATCCTCGCCCTCAACCACGACGCTGCCGAAGCCGACAACGCCTGCGGCACCCTCTGAGCGCGCCATCCATGTACTACATGTAGTACCATGAAGTCATGGAGGCGTCAGCTCGTGAGCTGAACCAGCGCACCACGCAGGTCCTTGCCCGGGCAGAAGCTGGCGAGACCATCACGGTCACGAAGAATGGCCAGCCGGTAGCGGTGCTCCGGCCCTACGGCCTGCAAGATCCGGCGGTGTACCCGTTCCGGACAGATCCCATGGGGCTCGACGATGCCGTCCCGGAATTCAACGGCGACCCCGGTTTCTCGGAGCAGGCGGGCGGCCTGATGGCTGGTTTCGGCGGCGATGACTGACCCTCTTCCCGTGGTCATAGCCGACACCTCCGCCCTGATTGCCTTCTTCAGCAGGACCGACAAGCACCACGACGCCGTCAGGAACGGCGTGGCACAAACTGGCCACCTCGTGGTCTCGCCCTGTGTCCTCACCGAGCTCGGCCACCTGATCACCACCCGTCAAGGGCCTGCCACGGCGAATACGATCCTCAGGTACATTGCCAGCCGGGTAGCTGCCGGACGCTGGGAAGTACCGGCGGTCGGCCCGCTCTTGCTCGCGGCGCATGCGGTGCTCGGCGACTACCCGGTGATTGGGCTAGCCGATGCGATGAACGCCGTGCTCGCGCGGGAATTCCGCACCGATGTCATCGCTACCCTGGACCGCCGGCACTTTCGCGTCATCCGGCCGCTCACGCCGCACAGCGCGTTCCGGCTGCTGCCAGACGATGTGCCGTAGACCACGGTTCGCGCTGATGTGGCTCTGGCTGGACGGATAAGTGCCAAAAATGCAGGGGAATTCCCAGGGCACCCGGGCGGGCACACCGCCTGCCCGGGTGCGCCGTCCTGCCGCCAAGAGCGGAGCCGGCAAGTCCAAGGGCGGCAAGGCGGCGCCGGTGGCTGCCCAGCAACTGCCGGTCGCCCGAGTCGCCGTGGACATGTCGCTGGCGCACCTTGACCGGCCGTTCGACTACCTGGTGCCGGAGCGGATGGACACGGCGGCGGTCCCCGGCTGCCGGGTGCGGGTCCGGTTCGCCGGGCAGCTCGTGGATGGCTACCTGCTCAGCCGGCACGAGACCAGCGACCATGCGGGAAGGCTGGCCTACCTGGAACGGGTGGTCTCGCCCGAGCCTGTCCTGACGCCGGAGGTCGCGGGGCTGGCCCGGGCGATCGCGGACCGGTACGCCGGCACCCTGGCCGACGTGCTGCGCCTGGCGATCCCACCCCGGCACGCCGCAGCCGAGTCCGCCCGTACGATCCCGGCCGGCCAAGACCTGGCAGTGCCGTCGCCGGGGACGTGGGCTCGGTATCCGGCTGGTGAGGCGTTCCTGGCGGCCCTCGCCGGTGGGCGGGCACCGCGTGCGGCCTGGTCGGCGCTGCCTGGGCCGTACTGGGCCGAGGAGATTGCCAGGGCGGCTGGCACCGCCGCGTCGGCCGGGCGTGGGGCGCTGATCGTCGTGCCGGACACCAGGGACCTGGATCAGGTGGACAAGGCGCTGGTGGGGGTGCTGGGGCCGGGGCGGCATGTGTGTTTGTCGGCGGGGCTTGGGCCTGCGGAACGGTACCGGCGCTGGCTGGCCGCGCTGCGCGGTGACGTCCCGATTGTGGCCGGGCTGCGGGCGGCCATGTTCGCGCCGGTCCGGGATCTGGGCCTGGTGGTCGTCTGGGATGACGGCGACGACCTGCACGAGGAACTCCATGCACCGTACCCGCACACAAGGGAAGTGCTCGCGCTCCGGGCGCACCGGTGCAAGGCGGCAGCGCTGATCGGCGGGTTCACCCGGACCGCGGAGATGACTCAGCTCGTGGCCAGCGGCTGGGCCAGGCCGCTGGCCGGCGACCGGTCTGCCGTGCGGCGGCTGGCCCCGCTGATCCGGGGCACGGGGGACGACGCCGAGCTGGCCAGGGACGCGGTGGCGGGGGCCGCGCGGCTGCCGAGCCTGGCGCTGCGCACGGCGCGGGAGGCGCTCGGCCGTGGGCCGGTGCTCGTGCAGGTGCCGCGCCGTGGTTACCTGGCCGCCGTGGCCTGTGGGCGGTGCCGCGAGCAGGCCCGCTGCGCCGCGTGCGGCGGGCCGCTGGCGATGCCCGGCGCGCAGGCCCAGCCGTATTGTGCCTGGTGCGGAGTGCAGGCCGCCGCCTGGCGGTGCCCGCATTGCGGGTCTGCGGGGTTGCGGTCGATCGTGACCGGGGCGGCGCGTACGGCCGAGGAACTGGGGCGGGCGTTTCCCTCGGTCCCGGTGCGCACGTCGCGAGGGGATGCGGTGATCGCTTCGGTGTCCGCACAGCCTGCGGTGGTGGTGGCCACGCCCGGGGCGGAACCTGTCGCCGACGGGGGGTATGCGGGCGCCCTGCTGCTCGACGGGCGGATCCTGCTGGGCCGGGCGAGCTTGCGCGCGGCCGGGGAAGCCCTGCGCAGGTGGCTGAACGCGGCCGCGCTGGTCCGGCCGGGCAGCGAGGGCGGGAAGGTGGTCGTGGTGGCCGACGCGTCACTGGCCCCCGTTCAGGCGCTGATCCGCTGGGATCCGGTCGTGCACGCCGAGCGGGAGTATGCCGAGCGCGAACAGCTCAGATTCCCCCCGGCGGTGCGGATGGCGGCTGCGCTCGGGCCACCGGCCGCGGTGAACGAACTGATCGATGCCGCCGAGCTGCCACCCGGCGCGGACGTGCTGGGCCCGGTCGAAACCGGCGATGCCGGCGGCTCCGAAGGAGCCGAGGTGCGGGTGTTCTTCCGGGTCCCCCGAGCAGCCGGGGCCGGCCTCGCCAGGGCGCTTCAGGAAGCCCAGGGGGTGCGCAGCGCCCGCAAGGCAGCCGGGTCCGTGCGGGTCCAGATGGACCCTCTTGACCTTATCTAGGAAGGTGTTATTGGCGGCCTACTGATCACGAATGCCGGCACATTCCGGGTGTGAGCCGGCTCGGCGCTGCCGTCGGCCCCCCGTTATTCCAACCCGGCGAAAGACACCTTTGCGCACGTCAGAGCGCTGAGGGCAAGATCACTCGGGTGCGTGTAACAGCCTTCTTGTGGCAGCGTTGCCCCGCGGACGCCGTATGGTGCAGGGGTGGCCACTTCGCCAAGGACCGCTACCGGCGCCCCCCGCCCGCCCGCGGTCCGGCTTGCTCCCAGGGATGAGCTCGCGGCGGCAGCCCGGGTCGCCCCGCTGCTGCGGGCAGCACGTGACCTGGCCCGCTGGGCCGCCGACCATGATTGGCTCGTCGCCCAGGAAAGCCAGCGGGTGCCCGTTCTGCCGGCTGCGGCCGCCGAGTCGGCGGCCGCGGACCTCGACCTGACCCAGGATGAACTTTTGGCCGCCTGGCAGGTCGCCACCGGTGCCCTCATGATCAACCAGGCATCGCCCGGCCAGGCCGGCGAAATCCTGGCGTCCGGGGACCCGGACGCCGTGCTCACCCTCTGGGACGAGGCGCTCGGCGTGATGATGCGCACGACCGAGCTGGAAGGCTTGATGACCGCCCTCTATACGGTCGGCGACCCGGTGCGGATAGACGCGCTGTTCGAGGCGTACGAGGCCGCGCGCCAGCAGGCGCCGCAGGGTGACCCGGCCGGCGGCGACCGCGGCGTGCCGCCGCAGGCCGCCATGCCGGACACGGGCCGCACCACC
>Ga0070730_10002113_pt1 | contig 18319 bp, 17 predicted proteins | sample Coa_R1_3_FD_66447 | JGI IMG/M metagenome (GOLD analysis project Ga0070730, IMG submission 66447) | Surface soil microbial communities from Centralia Pennsylvania, which are recovering from an underground coalmine fire - Coalmine... | ecosystem: Environmental > Terrestrial > Soil > Unclassified ... | reverse complement strand
GGAACAAGTGATTTTGCTGGTGGTTTCGCAATACATCGGATCGCTGCGCGCGGAAGCGAATGTGATTGCGTCGCGGTCGCGGGTGGAACTGGCGCAAGCGCTGTATGACCAGGCGGCGGATTTGCAGAAAGAAGGAGTGGGAACGGGAATCGATACATTGCGCGCGAACGTGGAATTGCAGAACGAGAAGCAGGCGCTGATCCAAGCGGAAAACGATCGCGAGGCGTCGCTCTACATTCTGAGCCGGCTGCTGAATCTGGATCCAAGGCAGAAGATTGAACTGGCGGATTCATTGAGCTTTTTCGACACGCCGCAGCCGGAAATGGATTCGAGCATCGATGCGGCGCTGGCGACGAGGCAGGAATGGAAGTCGATCGAGCAGCAGGTGAAAGCGGCGCAGAGAGAGAAGCAGGCGTCGCAAGCGGAACGGCTGCCGTCGCTGCGGTTCGACGGAAACTGGGCGTACCAAGGGCTGAGCTCGACGACGGGCATTCCGGTTTACACGTATCAAGCGGGGATCAACATGCCGCTGTTTACGGGCGGAAGAATTCACGCGGAAATTGTGAAAGCGGATCTGCAGCTGAGAACGCTGCGAGAGCAAGCGGCGGATTTGAAGAATTCGATTGCGCTGGACGTGAAGACGGCGCTGCTGAATCTGGAATCGGCGCGAAATGAAGTGCAGGTGGCGAATCTGGGCGTGCAGCTGGCGAAGGAAGAAGTGGATCAGGCGCGGGACCGATTCAAAGCCGGCGTGGCGAACAACATCGAAGTGATTCAGGCGCAGGATGCGCTGGCGCGCGCGAACGACAACCAGATTATTGCGCTGTACCGGTTCAACCAAGCGCGGGCGGACTATGCGCGGGGAATCGGGCAGATGGAAAAAGTTTACGCGAAGTAGAAGTAAGAGCTGAATGCGGAGAAAAAGGGACCGGTGATGAGCATCGAGATCGAAGTTGGGCTGGAAAACGCGTCGAGGGTGAAGCCGAAGACGGAAGAACTTCGCCTGGAGGAAGCGCCGGCGAAAGCGAATACGCGTGTGCGGAATGGTTTGATTTTTGGCGGCGCGGCGGTGCTCGCGATCGTTGCGGCGCTCTACATTTATTACTTCAACCGCGAGAGCACGGACGATGCGCAGGTGGACGGGCACATCACGGCGGTGTCGGCGAAAGTGTACGGGCGGGTGGCGGACGTGCTGGTGAACGACAATCAGCCGGTGAAGGCGGGGCAAGCGCTGGTGAAGCTGGACGCGCGGGATTATCAAGCGGCGCTGGATCAGGCGAAGGCGCAACTGGGGCTGGCGGAGAGCGAAGCGCGATCGGCGGGAGTGGACATTCCGAAAACGCGGGAGAACGTGGCGAGCGGCACGTCAAGCGCGGACGCGGGGTTGCTGGGAGCGGAAGCGGACGCAATGCGGGCGGAAGTGACGTACGAACAGGCGAAGACGTCCGATCTTGCCTACGCACAAGCGAATATCGACAAAAGCCGCGCGAATGCGCAGCTAGCGCAAGCGGACCTGGCGCGATTCCGGCCGCTGATGGAAAAGGGAGAAATTTCGAAGCAGCAATTCGACGCGGCGCAGGCGAATGCGGAGGCGACGGCCAGCGCGCTGAAAGCGGACGAAGAAAAATTCGCGCAAGCGAAGCGAAGCGTGGACATCGCGAAAGCGCAACTGGAAGCGGCGCAGGCGCGCGTGCAACAGGCGCATGCGGGCGTGGCTTCGGCCAAGGCCGACACGAAGCAAGTGGCGATGAAGCAGGCGGACGCGGCGGCAAAGATCGCGAAGGTGCAACAAGCGCGCGCGGCGCTTGAAGCGGCGGAGCTGAACCTGGAGTACGCGACGATTACCGCGCCGGTAGACGGTATGGTGACGCACAAGCAGGTGGAGATTGGACAAGTGGTGCAGCAAGGGCAAGGACTTTTGGTGGTGGTGCCGCTGCACGACGTGTGGGTAACGGCGAATTTCAAAGAGACGCAACTGAAAAAAATGCAAGCCGGACAAAGAGCGGAAGTGAAGGTGGACACGTACGGCAAAACGTTTAGCGGGCACGTGGACTCGATTTCGAGCGCGACCGGCGCGGTGCTGAGCTTGCTGCCGCCGGAAAACGCGACGGGGAATTTCGTGAAAGTGGTGCAGAGAGTTCCGGTGAAGATCGTGCTGGATTCCAGCCAGCAAGGCGGCGCGGTGTTGCGGCCGGGAATGAATGTGGAAGCGACGGTGGTGACGAAGTAAGCGGAGAGTTGGCGGGCGAAGTGAACGAAAGCGAATACGAACGTGAAGCACAGGTTACTTTCCAAATTGAAGATGCCGGACGGGTCGATCAACCCCTGGGTGATCGCGGTGACGGTGACGCTGGCGACGTTCATGGAAGTGCTGGACACGTCGATTGCGAACGTGGCGCTGCCGCATATTTCGGGAAGCTTGTCGGCGGGAGCGGACGAATCGACGTGGGTGCTGACATCTTATTTGGTGTCGAATGCCATCGTGCTGCCGCTTTCGGGATGGCTTTCGGGGCTGGTGGGCCGCAAACGGTTTTACATGATGTGTGTGGCATTGTTCACGGTGAGTTCGTTTTTGTGCGGATTGGCGCCGAGCCTGGGCGTGCTGGTGCTGTTCCGGATTTTGCAGGGGGCGGGCGGCGGCGGATTGCAGCCGAGCGAGCAGGCGATTTTGAACGACACGTTTCCGCTGGAAAAGCGCGGGATGGCGTTCGCGGTGTACGGCATCGCGGTGGTGGTGGCGCCGACGATCGGGCCGTGGCTGGGCGGATGGATTACCGACAATTTTTCGTGGCGATGGATTTTCTACATCAACATTCCGGTGGGAATCGTTTCGCTGCTTTTGACTTCACTGCTCGTGAGCGACCCGCCGTACATGAAAAAGGCCAAAGCGAGCGCGGGATTCCGCGTGGATTACATCGGGATTGGATTGATCAGCCTGGGCCTCGGCAGCATGCAGATAATTTTGGACAAGGGGCAGCGGGAAGACTGGCTGGCGAGCGGATTCATCAAGATTTTCGCGGTGCTGATGCTGGTGGGGTTGATCTCGGCGATTTTGTGGGAGTTGCGGCAAAAAGATCCGGTGGTGGATTTGCGCATGTTGAAGAACCGGAATTTCGCGCTGGCGACGACGGCGATGTTTTTTCTGGGGTTCGTGCTGTATTCGAGCACGGTGCTGATCCCGCAGATGCTGCAGGGATTGCTGGGATATACGGCGGAGAAAGCGGGACTGGCGCTGTCTCCGGGCGGCGCGGTGATCATGCTGATGATGCCGGTGGTGGGATTTCTGGTGTCGCGCGTGGACACGCGGTTTTTGATTTCGTTTGGATGCATCGTTTCCTCGATCGCGCTGTTTGCGATGGCGGGGTGGAATTTGCAACTGGATTACCGGCACGCGGTGTACGGACGAATGCTGCAAAGTTTGGGGCTGGCGTTTCTGTTCATACCGATCAACGTGAGCGCGTTTGCGTACGTGCCGAAAGAAAAAACGAATATGGGCACGGGAATCATCAATCTGGCGCGGAACGTGGGCGCGAGCGTGGGGATCGCCACGGTGACGACGCTGCTCGAGCGGAGAACGCAGGCGCACACGGCGCGGCTGATGGAGCATGTGAATCCGTTGAGCCTGGCGTATCAGAAGATGGCCGCGGGATTCACGACAACTTTTGTTTCGGCGGGCTCGACTCGTGCAGCGGCATCGGGACGCGCGACGGGAATGATTGGCGGCGTGGTGCAGCGGCAAGCGGCGATGCTGGCGTTTTTAGACAACTACAAGATGCTCGGCGTCGTGTTTTTGATGGTGCTGCCGGTCTTGCTGCTTTTGAAGCGGCCGAAGGGAGCCGTGAACGCGCCGGTGCACTGAGGCGGCAGAGAACGAATTCCTGCGTCTAAAGTTGGGTGAAAAAAAGTTTGGTTTGGAATGGAGGGGCAAATGGCGACACAAGTGGCAGTGGGAATGGAACTGAACGAAGCGAAGCTGATCCGCGCGGGGCAACGCGGGGACGCGCAAGCGGTGGACGCACTGTTCAAGCGGTACCAGCGGCCGCTGTTCCAGACGGCGTTGCGCGTGCTCGGGAACGCCGAGGACGCGGAAGACGCGCTGCAAGAAGGAATGCTCAGCGCGTATCGCAACCTGAAGCGGTTCGAGGGGCGGTCGCAATTTTCGACGTGGCTGACGCGCATCGTAATCAACGCGGCGCTGATGCGGCGGCGCAGCATGAAGGCGCGGCCGGCCGTGTCGCTCGATGAACCGGCGCGGGAAGATGAATTGCCGGCGAGCGAGAAGTTCGCCGACGGCGGCCCGAACCCGGAGCAGATGTACGTGGGGACGGAACTGCGCGCAATGATCAACGAAAATCTGGACGAGCTTTCGCCGCTGCTGAAATCGGCGTTTGTCCTGCGCGAAGTGCAGGGCTATTCGACGGGCGAAGCGGCGAAGACGCTTGGCGTGACGGAAAATACGCTGAAAGCGCGGTTGTGGCGCGCGCGGCATCAGCTTGCGGAACGCCTCGGCAGCCGGCTGAAGCGAATGAAGGACGACATGTCGGGCGGAATGGGCGACGCGGAGTGCAGCTACTGCTAAAGGTAAGACCGCGACACAGCGAAGTAATGAATTAAATTAAACACGAAAAGGCCGGCGCGATGCCGGCCTTTTTGTTTGAATCCAATGCCGTCCACGTTGATGGATAGGCGCGCTGGCCAAACGGACAGGTTACGCGGCCGGCACAGAACGAACGCGCACCTTCCGACTTCTGCTATCGTGGGATTATCCGACGAGTGAAGGAGCGGACACCGTGAATAAGACTCTCAACCTGGTTTTGATGATCTTGATGGCGGCCCTGTCTGTGGCGGAGGGCTACAACATCGTGCAAAACGGCGCCAGCGCCAGAAACGTACTTTTCTGCATGCTCTTCGCGGCGTTTGCCGTGCGCCGGTTTCTGATTCACCAGAAACTAACCGCCTAAACGCGGTTGGCGGAGGGATAGAGGCCGAGGACGCGGAGGAAGGTTGTGCAGGAGCCGACTTCCTTGAGCGCAGCGTCGAGCGCGGCGGGAGAAGTGGTTTCCACGTCGAGATAGAACTGATATTCGAAAGGCCGCCCGTGGATGGGGCGGCTTTCGATTTTTTGCAGGTTGACGCCGTGGCGAGAGAAGGGTTCGAGAGCGGCGAGAAGCGCGCCGGGTTTGTGGGCGAGGCGCAGAGCGAGAGACATTTTATTGGCTTCGGGCGAAGCGAACTGCGCGGCTTGCGCCGACGGCACGAGCAGAACGAAACGCGTGAAATTTTCCGGATTGTCGTGAATGTTTTCGGCGAGAATGACGCCGCCGTAGATGGCGGCGGCGCGGCGGGCGGCGATTCCGGCAAAAGATTTGTCGCCGCGGGAGATGACTTCGCGGATGCTGCCGGCGGTGTCTTCGGTGGGGACGCGTTTCAGGCGGGGATGGGCGAGGAAAAATTTTTCGCATTGCGCGAGCGCGACGGGATGCGAGGAGACGGAGCGAAGATCGGCGAGCGTTGCGCCGGGGCATCCGATGAGCTGATGTTCGATGTGAAGAACCGTTTCCGCAACGATGCCCAGATTGCTTTCAACGAGCAAATCGTACACGCGGACGACGGAGCCGGCGAGCGTGTTTTCCACCGGAGCGAGGAGCGCGTCCGCCGCGCCTTCGGCAATGGCGGCGAAGGCGGAATCGAACGTGGGGCGCGGAACGGTCGCGATGGATTCGCCGAGAAGCCCAATGGCGGCGGCTTCGCTGAAGGCGCCGCGTTCGCCCTGGAAGGCAACGCGAAGCGGCGGCCGGCGAGATGAAGCGGGATTTGTTTCCGATGCCAAAGCGGACTCCGTTCTCGTTTCCGCGGCGGCAAACGCCCAACTGGAGATTGGCGCTGCCGGGAGTATAATTCAGCGCATGATGCCGAAACGCGCCGCCGTAACCCGACCGCAGTCCGATGAGTATGCACCATATTATGAGACTTACGTTTCGCTAATTCCTGGCGACGACATTGTGGGCGCGCTGGAAACGCAGCGCGTGCAGATGGCGCAATTGCTTGCGGCGCGGAGCGAGCGCGAAGGAAATTTCCGGTATGCGCCGGGCAAGTGGTCGGTGAAAGAAGTGATTGGCCACATTTGCGACGCGGAGCGGATTTTTGCGTACCGTTTGCTGCGGATTGCGCGCGGGGACGAGACGCCGCTGGCTTCGTTCGAGCAGAACGATTACATTGCGCCGGGCGCATTCGGCGAGCGGACGCTGGCGGATTTGGCGGCGGAATTCGCGGCGGTGCGCGCGGCGACGCTGACGCTCGTTGAGAGTCTGACGGCGGAGGCGTGGGTGCGGCGCGGAACGGCAAGCGGGAAGACGGTTTCGGCGCGGGCGCTCGCGTACATTATTGCGGGACACGAAGTTCATCACCGGCGGATTCTGGATGAAAAGTATTTTCCGGCGATACCGCGGGCGTAGCAAAAAATCTTCCGTCGTCAGTTTTACGTAAACGAAAAGAATTTGACAGAAATTCACCGATTGAGGCGCGCGAGCGGCATTGTTCGCGTGGGGAATCAGCGCGAGATGCGCGCGCCATCCACGTAATAGCGGTGGAAGGGACGCGGCGGTGGCGCTTCTTTCGCAAGCGGAATTGCGGGGAGGCGCGAAATGTGGGCAACACGCGTCTCGTCCTCGTCGGCCGGCGATGCGGACAGCCGGACGGAGCGGAGCAAATAGAGCGCGAGCAACAGACCGCAGGCCAAGGCGACGGAGCCGAAAAGGATCGCCGCCACGTCCGACTCAAGACGGTGCGCAATGGTTTTTTCGAGTTGATACCCGCCTACAGCCACGAGAAGCAAGGCAAGCGGAATAAGCAGCGTGCCAAACGTGTGTGGCACATCCGCCTGTACGCGGAGAGTCCGGCGGTGAGCGTGCGGCGAGCGTGACGTGTGCATGGCCGCTACTCCTCCCTGGATTTCTTGGCAACGACGAGAGGCGGGTCGAGCTGAAGAAAATCCAGGTACGTAAAAATGGGGGATTTGAACTCTTTTTTCATAATGAAACCGCAGGAGCAGCGGGGATTGCCGGCGTCCTGCGAGGTTCCGGTTTCAACGAGAATCGTGCAAAGGCAAGCGAGGTTCGTGCAGTGCCAACGTTCTCCGGGATGCATGACCATGAGAACCCTCCGATATCAGCCATCCGATAACAACACCCGGTTGCAATAAAAGGGAACGCAATATACGGAGTGGTAAACGCAAATGCAAGAGGAAAATCGTAGTTTCCTAATGCGTAAGAGGTCGTCCTATTACCCTGTCGGCAGCTTCGCCTTAAATTCGCCTCGGTGGAAGTGGCGGAAAAGAATGAGAAAACAAGGCGGCGCGAAGGCCGACCGCTCGAGCGCGAGGATTCGAAAAGGCCCGATTTGCTCGCAAGCGGCGCGGCTGATAAAATTCGGAGTTTGCCGAGCTGTCGCCGCTCAAGCAGGGGTAGGAGCGGCGGGGAGCGGCAACCTCCAGCGTGAGCGGGCGACCGCACAGAAGTCCTAGAGCGAAAACCTGACCGGGCGCGAATTGTGCGCGGCGACGGTGCCGGACCCAGAAAATGGGCCTCCAACCGAAGGGAGATCGAGCGTGGCAAAGTACGATGTGGCGATTATCGGGAGCGGACCCGGTGGGTACGTTGCGGCGATCCGTGCCGGCGAACTTGGGTTGAAAACGGTGGTGGTGGAAAAGGATCCGTTTCTCGGCGGGACGTGTCTGCACGTCGGCTGCATTCCCACAAAGGTGTTGCTGCATCACGCGGAAATTTACGATCACTGCAAAGAAGCCGCGGAATACGGAATCGAATTGAGCGGGCTCAAGTTGAATTGGGGCACAACGCTCGGGCGCAAAGACAAGATTGTGAAGAAGCACGCCAAGGGCATCGAGTTTCTGTTCAAGAAAAACAAAGTGGAGTGGGTGCAGGGCTGGGGACGGTATGAAGGCCTGGGGAAGATCAGCGTCGAAAAAGACGGGAAGAAGACGGCGATCGAAGCGTCGAATGTGCTGATGGTGAGCGGCTCGGAAGCGCGGGCGCTGCCGGGGATTGAACCGGACCACAAAACGATTTTGACGAACCGTTCGATTCTGGAGCTGCCGGAGATTCCGAAGACGCTGATTGTGGTGGGAGCGGGCGCGGTCGGCGTGGAGTTTGCGTCCATTTACAATTCGTTTGGCACCGAGGTGACGATTCTCGAAGCGCTGCCGCGCGCGGTGCCGGTGGAAGACGAAGAAATTTCCGCCGAGCTGGAAAAGACGTTCAAAAAGAAAAATATCGCGATGCAAACCGGCTGCAAGGTCGAGAGCGTGAAGAAAGACGCGAAAGGCGTCACCGTTTCGTTTACGGACAAGGACGGAAAAGCGCAAACGCTGCAAGCGGAGAAGCTTTTGCTGGCGGTGGGCCGCAAACCGATGACGGACGGCTGCGGGCTCGAAAAATCGAAAGCGAAGCTCGAACGCGGCTTTGTGCACGTCGGGCCGACGATGGAGACGGCGGAAAAGGGTTTGTACGCGATTGGCGACATCGTGGCCGGGCTGCCGCAGCTGGCGCATGCGGCGATGATGGAAGGCATTGTTGCCGTCACGACGATTGCGGGAAAACCGACCCAGCCGATTCGCAAAGACCGCATTCCGAATGCGACGTACTGCGAGCCGCAGATCGGTTCGATTGGATTGACGGAAAAGCAGGCGCGCGATGCGGGCTATTCCGTGAAAGTCGGCAAATTTCCGTTTGTGGGAAACAGCAAAGCCACGATTCTGAACAATCACGGCGGGTTTATTAAAGTCGTGAGCGAAGAAAAGTACGGCGAAGTGCTGGGCATTCACATCATCGGGCCGCTGGCCACGGAAATCCTGGCCGAAGCGGCGGTGGTGCTCAATCTCGAAGGCACGATCGACGACATGATGAACATGGTTCACGCGCACCCGACGGTTTGGGAAGCGATGGGCGATGCGTTCGCCAGCGTGCGCGGATTGCAGATCAACATCTAGGAAAGTGGCTCGAGCGCTCCAAGTCGATCTCGGTTTGCTGCCATACGCGGAAGCGTATGGGCTGCAGAAGCGGATTGTGGCGGCGCGCAAGCTGGGCGCGATGGAAGATGTGGTTCTTTTTTGCGAGCACCCGCACGTGATCACGCAAGGGCGCAACGGAAAGCGCGAGCATCTGCTGGCAAGCGAAAGCGTGTTGCGGCAGAAGGGCGTCGAGTTTTTTGAGACGAGCCGCGGCGGAGACGTGACGTATCACGGGCCGGGGCAGATCGTGGCGTATCCGATTCTGAATTTGGCGGCGATTCGGCGAGACGTGGTGTGGTACGTGCGCATGCTGGAAGAAGCGATGATTCGCGCGACGGCGGAGTTTGGAATTGCCGGCGTTCGCGAAGCGGGAAAGACCGGAGTCTGGGTCGGCGAGGGAAAGGCTCCGGAAAAACTGGCGGCGATCGGCGTGCACATCAGCCGGTGGGTCACGTCGCACGGGCTTGCGTACAACGTTTCCACCGATCTGCGGTATTTCGATTTGATCGTGCCGTGCGGCATTGCGGACCGCAAGGCCACTTCGCTCGAGAAATTGCTGGGACGAAGCGTGAAGCGGGACGAAGTGACGCCGAAGCTGGCGAAGCATCTCGGCGAAGTATTCGGGCTCGAATTGCGGAAGATCGATCGCGCGGAATTGCGCGAAACGCTGGAAGCAGCCGAGCAACCGGCCGCGGCCACGGCGTAAGAGTTTGCAGCGGAGAGACGAATGAAGAAGTCGCTCACACGGCAGCAGCATCTGGACTTGTACTACTACATGCGGCTGAACCGCGCCGTGGAAGACACGATGGTGAAGCTGTTCCGCCAGAACAAAATCGTCGGCGGGCTGTATTCGAGTTTGGGGCAGGAAGCGGTTTCCGTGGGCACGGCGGCGGCGCTCGAGAAAAAAGACTGGCTGGCGCCGATGATTCGCAACATCGGGGCATTGCTCGTGAAGGGCGTTCCGCCGCGCGACGTTTTCATGCAACACATGGCGAAATACGATTCGCCGACGAAGGGCAAGGACGGCACGAGCCATTTCGGCGACCTGGAAAACCTGCACATCGTTTCTCCGATTTCGATGCTGGGCGATCTGATTCCGGTGATGACCGGCGTGGCGATGGCGGGGCGTTACCTCGGCCACAAAATTGTGGCGATGACGTGGATCGGCGACGGCGGCAGCTCGACCGGCGTGTTCCATGAGGGATTGAATTTTGCCGCCACGCAGAAGGCGCCGTTCGTGCTCGTGCTGGAAAATAATTTGTGGGCGTATTCGACGCCGGTGAAGCGGCAGGTGCCGGTGGAAAATCTGGCCGACCGCGCGAAAGCCTATGGCATCAAGAGTTTCGTCGTGGACGGAAACGATGTGGCGGCCGTTTACACCACGGCGAAGGAAGCGGTGGATCTGGCGCGCGCCGGCAATGGGCCGATTCTGATCGAAGCGAAAACGTTCCGGCGGCTGGGACACGCGCAGCACGATCCGGCGGAGTACGTGCCGGCGGAAATGAAAAAATATTGGGAAGAGCGCGACCCGATTGCGCGGCACGAAAAGTTTTTGTTCAAGGAAAAATTTCTCGACGAAAAAGGCAAAAAAGCGATCGAAGCGAAAATTGCCGCGTTGCTCGAAAAAGAGCGCGACTTCGCGGAAAGCTCGCCGATGCCGCCGGCGGAATTTGCCGAGCACGGCGTCTATTGCACCGGCGACGATTGCCACAAGATTCGCGCCAAGTGGGAGCGGCCGGTGGCGGAAGTGACGCCGCCGAAATCCGGCGTTCCCGCGGTTTGGACCGTGGAAGGCTTCGGAAGCGGCAAAGGCTCGGGCGGAGGCAGCGCGCCGATTCATTTTGGCGATACGGAGAAGCACGAGACGAAGGAAGAAGCGGCCGCCTCGAACAACGGCGCGAAGAGCGCCGGAAAAAAACCGGCGAAGAAGCCGGTGGCGGCGGCGGCGAGAAAGGCAAAGCGCTAATGGCTCAAGTCACCTTTCTCGACGCGATCAAGCAGGCCATGCAGGAAGAGATGGAGCGCGACCCGACGGTGGTGCTGATCGGCGAAGACGTCGGCGTGTACGGCGGCGCGTTCAAGACGAGTGAAGGGCTGCTCGCGAAATTCGGCTGGGAGCGCGTGATCGACACGCCCATCAGCGAAAGCGCGATCGTCGGGGCGGCGTGCGGCATGAGCTATCTCGGACTGCGGCCGATTGCCGAGATGCAGTTCATCGATTTCATCGTTTGCGCGTTCAACCAGATAACGAATTTTGTGGCGAAGGGGCATTATCTGTGGAACGCGCCGGCGCCGATCGTGATTCGCGGCCCGGCGGGCGGCGGCGTGCACGGCGGGCCGTTTCACTCCGCGAATCCCGAAATGTATTTCGTGCATACGCCGGGCTTAAAGGTGATCTATCCCTCGACGCCCTACGACGCGAAAGGCCTGCTCAAGGCGGCGATACGCGACAACAATCCGGTGCTTTTTTTTGAGCACAAGTTTCTGTATCGGCGCATCAAAGAAGAGATTCCGGAAGACGATTATATTGTTCCCATCGGCAAAGCAATCGTGCGGCGCGAAGGAAGGCATCTGACGATCGTGAGCTACGCGGCGATGATGCACACTTCGCTTGAAGCCGCGGACGAGCTGGCAAAGTCCGGCATCGAAGCGGAAGTGATCGATCTGCGCACGCTCGCGCCGCTCGATGCGGACACCGTCGTCGAATCGGTGAAGAAAACCAACCGGTGCCTCGTCGTGCACGAAGATACGAAAACGGGCGGCATCGCCGGCGAGATTGCGGCGATACTTTGTGAGCGCGCGTTCGGGCATCTGGACGGCCCGCTCGTGCGCGTCACCGCGCTCGATACGCCGGTGCCGTACGCGCCGACGCTCGAAGAATACTTTTTGCCGAACAAGGATAAGGTTGTACACGCGGCGAAAGAGCTCGCGAGATATTGAAGAAAGTATTCGGTCGGCAGTGCTCGGTATTCAGTCGCAAAGTCTGTTGGGTCTTACGGATGACTGAAAACTGATGACTGCGAAAAGAATCAAGAGTTTCGTGCGAATCATCACAGGAGAACGCAATGGCAGCCGATGTCGTAATGCCCCAGATGGGGGAAAGCATTTTCGAAGGAACGATCACCAAGTGGCTGAAAAAGCCCGGTGACAAGGTCGAGCGCGACGAGCCGCTCTTTGAAATCTCCACGGACAAGGTGGACGCGGAGATTCCTTCGCCTTCGGCCGGCGTTCTGAAAGAGATCAAGGTCAGCGAAGGCCAGACCGTGCCGATCAACACCGTGGTTGCCGTCATTGACGCGGCGGGTTCGGCCGCCGCGGCCTCTACTACCGCACCGGCAAAAGCGGCGCCCGCACCGGCCGCCGTTCCCGCTGCGGCTCCCGCGGCGCCGAAGCCGCAGATCGTTCCTCCGCCGGCCGCGCCGCCTGCCGCCGCACCCGCCGCAAAAGACGCCGCCCGCGTGCACTCTTCACCCCTCGTGCGCCGCATGGCCAAAGAGCACGGCATTGATTTGACGACGGTGCCGGGCACCGGCGCCGGCGGACGCGTCAGCAAGACGGACATTGAAGCCGCGATTTCCGGATCGGCCGCTCCCGCCGCCGCATCCGCACCCGCCGCGGCGCAAGCTTCCGCGCCCGCCGCACGCACCGCACCGCCGCCACCCCCGGTCGCTCCCGCGCCCCTGGCGGGAGGAAGCGGCCCCGCCGGTCACGGCACGCAGTACGTTCCCTCGCTGCAGCTTGGGGTGCCGCGCGAGCGCGTCTATTTCGGCGACTACGAAGTCGAGCCGCTTTCCAACATGCGGCTGAAGATCGCCGAGCACATGGTGGCGTCCAAACACGTTTCGCCGCACGTCTATTCCGTCGACGAAATCGACATGACGAAAATCGCCTCGCTGCGGGCGAAGTCCAAGGACGAATTCGAAAAGTCCTATGGCACGAAGCTGACCTTCATGCCGTTCTTCGTGAAGGCGGCGGTGGCGGGCTTGCGCGCCTATCCGACGCTGAACTCTTCGCTCGATGGAACAAGCGTCGTGCGGCACAAGGAGATCAACATTGGCATCGCCGTGGCGCTCGATTGGGGCCTCATCGTGCCGGTGGTAAAAAGCGCCGACGAAAAAAATATTCTCGGCATTCAGCGCACGATGAACGATCTGGCGGAACGCGCGCGTTCGAAGAAGCTCAAGCCGGAAGAAGTCCAGGAAGGCACGTTTTCCATCACCAATCCCGGCGTATTCGGCGGGCTGTTCGGATTGCCGGTGATCAGCCAGCCGAACGTCGGCATCCTCGGCCTCGGCGCCATCGAAAAGCGCCCCGTCGTCATCAACGATTCGATTGCCATCCGCTCCATGTGTTATGTGACGCTCAGCTACGATCACCGCGTGGTCGATGGCGCGATCGCGCACCAGTTCCTGCACAAAGTGAAAGAGACGCTGGAAAACTGGAGCGAACCGCTGGTCTGAAGAAAGTTCTAAGTTGTAAGTTTTAAGTCTAAAGTTCAGAAACGGAAAGGCCCGGCCGAAGTTGCCGGGCTTTTCGTTTGTGCCATTACGCGCGGGAAAAACCGTCGGCGATTCGGGCAGGGTTCTCCACCCTGATGCGAAGCGCCTGGCGTAATTCCGAAGCCGCACGCCGAAAGGAGAGGAAGTCGGCAAAAAGTTCGGCCGGCTGCGACTGTTGTAAGATTTTGTTTCGCCTTAAAACTTAAAACTGCCTCACTGCAGCATCGGCTTGAGCTTTGCCACCCACACCGCGAAGCCTTCCATCGGAATCGGTTCGATGCGCGCATCGCGCAAAGTGTCCCGCACAAACTGGTGGCGGAGCGTTCCGCCGTCGAGCGGCACATCGGTGATCGCGGCAAACTCCGTGCGAAACGGCCCGCGCTGGTCGATGTATTTCGCGGTGTAGGCATATTCTTTGCACGACATCGGCGAGCGGCTCACGCTCAGCGTCTGCACGAAGCCGCGCGTGCCATTCCGCCGGTAGGTATAGTCAATGCGCATGGGGTCGCCCGGAAACGTGAATTCCGCCACCTTCATCGATTTCTCGATGCGTTCCCACAGCCGCGCCTGATGCCACACCTGGGAACAATAGTCCCGTATCATGGCTCTGCTTCCTGGTGCGCCCACGCGCGCGCTCGAACGTTCAAGGCCGACGTGCTCCGCGTACAGCCGGTTCAATTCCGTTTGCAGGTCCGGCGCGTACACGCCGCGTTGCGGGCCGAGCTGGACGCCGGTTGAAAGAGTGCCTTCCCATTTTTCGACAATTTTCTGAAAATCCGCTGCTCCGGCGGAGGGCTCGGCGCGAAACTGGCGCACCATGCCCCCGAAGTGATCTTCGAAGTGTTCCCGCGTTCGCCGGATGACCTCCTCGTCGGCCATCGGTTGCAGCCGGCGCAGCCGGGCAAACTCCCGTTCCTCGTCGATCACCCTCGCCGCGTGGTCGCCGGTCGCGGGATCGAAGACGAGCACGCCGATGTTCAGCCATTCATCCCGAACCGGGTCGGCGGTATAGCGCAAGATGTGGCTTACGTACGCTTTGTCATCTTCTCCGGGCATCGCGTCCTCCTTTTTCACGGCCAGTTCGGAAAGGGCCGCCGTGTCGTGGCCTTTGCAGAATAGATCAAATCCGCCACCAGCCGTTTGCGGCGCAAGAGCTGTTCCGCCAGCCGTTGCACCGCGTCCAGGTCGTCGCCATACCATTCGGGCGGGATTTCCCCGACGAGCTGATGCAACACCCGGTCGGTAATGTTTTTCTCAATCCGTTCGATCCACGGTTCGAACGCTTCGCGGCCCCGCACCCCTTCGTAGACGCGGTTTCGCGAATAGAGCCCGCGCAGGGGCGCGTCGGGAAAGTTCCATTCTCCGGCGTTGAAGCAGAAGCCCTGATCGATCATCACCGCCTCATAGGGAAAATCCGCCGCCGTCGCCGCGCCGATGCGTTCGGGCCGGAAAAAAAGCGCCTGCCGGCCGTTCGTGTTGCAGGTAAATTTATCGAAGGCGAGCATGCCGGCGAAGTCGCCCAGATTTTTCACCTGGCAGAGCAGATCGTCCGGCAAAAAATCCAGCATGGTCACCCGATGCGGGTCGGCCGGATAACGCGAGCCGAACTGAAGTCCCGGCGTACACGGCACGCGCGAGCGCGGCAACTCCACGCAAAGCTCCGGCGTCAGCCGGATCAGTTCCGGACTCACGTCCACGACGGCAACCGGCGCGGTCGGCAAGCCCAATCGCGCCGCCAGTCCCGTTGCCAGCAGTTCGTTAACCAGGATCCTCGTATGTTGCGGATTGTTTTGGAACTTGACGACGTAATAGTTGCCGTCCGCGCAGCGCATCAGGTGCGATTGCGCGCCACCACGCATCCGGCGTATGTGCCCAAGCGCCCGCAACATGGACAGGTATGGTAGTGATACGTGCCGCCCAACACAAGGCGCACCGCGCCTGCCGCCACGCCCAGTGCCGATTCGGAATCGCACCGATTCCGCAAACGGCACCCTCTCGCCCCTCGCCCAATTCCATTCGGCCGCGCCTCGTCTCAAAACAGAACCGGCTCAGGCGCGGGCCCAAGCCGGTCGAGTCTTTTCTCCAAAGCGCAGCCGATTACCGCTTCTTCTTTTTCTTTTTCGGCGCGGCCTTTTTGGCCTTCTTCGCCGGTTTCTTTTTGGCGGGTTTTTTGGCCGCTTTTTTCTTGGCCGGTTTCGCCGCCGGCTTTTTCGGAGCGGCTTTTTTTGCCGCCGGTTTCGGGGCCGGCCGCGCCGGCGCGGTCTCTTCCTCTTCCGGCTCCTCTTCCGTAATCACCAGCTCTTCTTCCTCGGTCTCGACGATCTCTTCGGCGTCACCGGCGAGCTCGTCATCCTCCAGAGGCGACATCTCATTGTCTTCTTCAAAATGATCCTTATCGAAATCCATGCGTTCCTCCCCTGGGGGGTTTTGTGTTTTGCGGCGCGCGGCCTCGGCGTTGCGGGCCGGCGCAGCCAATTATGCCTTGCGCGTTCGTATCGTATTCAGAAAGTATTGTCAAGCATCTGTGGAAAAACCGTGGAAAAGAGAGTTGTCACGGAGGCAAAACCGCCTCATGCGGAGCCAGCAACCGGCGCTCTAAATCCTCGTAACCTGCTCAATTCAAGCCGGTTACTGGTTTTTTGCCACGGCCGCCGCCGCGCTCGCCTTGCCGTTCCCCGCCGCGTGGCTTTTGCTCTTGCTCCGCGGCCGCGAAGGCTGCGCCTCGGGCGCCCCGCCAATCGTATAAATCCGCAGCACCATTCCGCGGCTCACCCGCGCCGCCTTCAAGTGATTCCATTTGCGCAGGTCGTCCGAGCTGACGCTATAGCGATCCGCGATTCCCAGCAGCGTATCTCCCTTGCGCACGCGATATTGCACCAGCCGGCTCTTGGTTTCACTCGCCGGTTGCACCGCCGGAATAATCAGTTTGTCGCCGGCGCCGAGCGCTTCGCCCTTTTCCAGATTATTTGCCGACGCGATCGCCGCCGGCGTCACGCGGTATTTTTTCGCAATCGACGTCAGCGTGTCGCCCGGCACAACCTTGTGCCGCCGCCAGCTCACCCATTTTTCCGGCGGAATGTCCGCAATGCTCGCGGAAAATTTTTCCGCCGTGCCCTTCGGCAGATGCAGTTCGAACGAGGGATCGTCCGGCGTGGCGAGGCGCAGCAGCGCCGGATTCAGTTGATGAAGCGTTTCCACATCCACGTCGATCGATTCCGCCACCAGCCGCAGATCGATCGCCCGGCCCGGCTTCACCACGTCGGTCGGCACCGGGTCATCGCGCTCCACGTGAATGCCGTAGTGCGCCGCATCCTTCGCGATCAGCGTCAGCGCCAGAATAATCGGCACGTAATTTTTCGTTTCCTTCGGCAGCACGTTGCGCCGGTACAATTCCCAGAAATCCGCATAGCCCGTGCGTTCGATGCCCTTCTGCACGTTTCCCGGCCCGCAGTTGTACGCCGCCATCGCCAGATACCAGTCGCCGTAAAGCCCGTACAGGTCGCGCAAATGCTGCGCCGCCGCGCGCGTGGCCTTCTCCGGGTCCTGCCGCTCGTCGATCCACCACGTGTGCTTCAATCCATACTCATTGCCGCGCCACGCCACAAACTGCCAGATGCCCCGCGCGCCCGCGCGCGAAAGCGCCAGCGGCTGAAAGGCGCTCTCCGCCTGCGCCAGGTAGATCAAATCCTGCGGAATTCCTTCTTCCCGCAGCACGCGCGAAATCATCTCCTGGTAGCGCCCGCTGCGCCGCAGCCCCGTTTCCACGATCGCTTTTCCGCGCGGCGTCTGGAAAAAATTCAGGAACGACAGCACTTCGTCGTTCACCGTCAGCGGCAAATCGTGCGAAATATTCTTCGCCGCTTCCTCGGCCCGCGCCTTCAATCCCGGATCCACCGGAAACGTCATGTCCGCCACTTCATCGATCGCCGCGGGCACCGCCGGCGCTTCGCGGAAGCCGTCTCCGGCGCGAAACGCCTGCAATTCGTAGCCGTACACCGTATCCACCACGCGATGGAGCAGCTCGCCGAGCTTCGCGTCGGCGTTCGGGTCGTAGCCGCTCTCCAGAATCCAGTCCACCGCCTCGTCAAAATCTCGCCGCGCCGATTCCAGGTGCCCGGCCTTGTATTCCTGTTCGCCCGCGGCAAATTTCTCTTCCACCCGCGCCATCAGCCAGGTCTTTCCGTCCGGCACCGGCGGCAACAACGACCGCAGCGGCTTCGCGTTGGGATTCCAAAGCGGCAGTTTGCCAATGGAGTTCGCATCGACGGGATGCTGATTGATCTGGGCGGTAGCGGCGGGAGTGGCCGTTGGCGCAGTCGCCGCCGGCGGCAATGCCGCCACCCGCGCCTGCGCCTGCGCCGGCTTGCGCGCGGCATCGTCACAGCCTTCCAGTACCACAAAAAGAAGCGTCGCAGCAGCAAGAAACGTGTTCAGATACCGCATCACTTCATGGTAAGGAGCCGTCCGTGGCCGGTCAACGCCTTCCGCCAGCCGCTCCTCCCTTCTGATAACCATCCCCGAAAAAGCAAAACGGGCGGTCCGCTTTCGCTGGACCGCCCGAATCTTGTCCTGAACCGTGGTTTACAGCGGGTTGACGTTGGAAGCCTGCAGGCCCTTCGGGCCACGCACGACTTCAAACTCAACGGCTTGGCCGTCGTTCAATGACTTGTAGCCTTCCGCCTGGATCGCGGAAAAATGTACGAATACATCTTCCCCGGTCTGGCGCTGGATGAAGCCAAAGCCCTTGCTGGCGTTAAACCACTTCACGGTTCCTTGTTCTTTGCTCACTTCGTGT